>Ga0209489_100677_pt1 | contig 66422 bp, 35 predicted proteins | sample SiratrowhiteBW_FD_187527 | JGI IMG/M metagenome (GOLD analysis project Ga0209489, IMG submission 187527) | Root nodule microbial communities of legume samples collected from California, USA - Siratro white BW (SPAdes) (version 2) | ecosystem: Host-associated > Plants > Roots > Nodule | place... | reverse complement strand
TAACTTATCATTAATTTTTTTTTTTTTTTTTTTTTTACTATGATTCCACTTCTAACATTGTATGTCGAGAAAGAAATCTTAGAAAACTTAAAAAAAAAACACTTATAATGAACTAAATAATGCATTACTATATTTAAATTTTATAAGACATTACATGTAATGGGACATTTTATTCAATGACTGCAAAACACTATACTTTAAAATTTCTATTCATAAATAAAGTTTGGACATTAACATTTATTATTATTATTATTATTATTATTATTATTATTTTAATAAATAATATAGCAAAATATAAGTTCGTCTATCATTTTTGTTTATAATAAATAAAATTATATTTACCACACATATATTAAAGAAAAGTTTGCCTTAATTGTGCATTAGATATTGTAAAAATACAGTTGTATTAGCTTGGATTTAGGAAAGTGTAAGTTAATTCGTGATATAATTTATTTTTTATTTTAAAATAATATTGATATTTTTAGAGATTTTAAGTATTATGTCAAATAATTTGTTTATTTTATTCTTTATAATCCTCGACATTTTAGTTAAGTAAAAAAAATATTATTGGTAGATTTCAATTTTAGTTAGCAAAATATATAATTTGATTCAAACTGTAAAAAATTTAGTGAAGTAAAACCTTCATACATTATGAGTTAGATTGTCATCATTTTTAAGTGTATAACTTAAAGCAAAATTTTTATAAGAGAATATGAAAAATAATATATATATATATATATATATATATATATATATATTAAGATAATAATTTTGTTGATATTTTTTTATATGTTATTTAATTTTATTATATCAGTGACTCAAATTTACACTTAATTTCTTAATAATTAGTATATGAAGAACTACTCAATAATAATCTTACTAAATGACCTCATTTGTGGACTTTAAAAGCTATTTGCTAAATTGCTGGAACAAACTTTGTTAAATTTAGGAAGATCACAACTTTTCAATAATTTTTTTTATTCAGGACATGATACTATATCTCTTTGGTTTCTTATTTAGTGAAGGAGACAAAATAGGAAGAAGTGTATTAAAATCGAGATAAGGCTTGAGTCAAACTCAGCACCAAAATAATTAATATTTGTGATAAGTTTGAGAATTGTAGGGTAACTTTAACAACTATGTTCCTATAATGATAAATTAGTCTCAGTTTTTAATGATCTATTTATTCATGTTCTAACAAGTTCAACACCCACCCACATAGGAAGAGGAAAATAAAAATAAAGAAATTGTGTTTCTTTGACAATAATTATGATGGATATTTAATAGGAGCTTTGATTACCAAAGTTTTGAATTATATGTTTGAGGAGTTAAAATGGACCCTAGATTATCGATCTTAATGGTGAGGAAATGTAAGTGTTTTTCTCCTAACATTATTTAATACGTTTTATTATGTTTTATAATTTCTATAAGTTTGTAATTAGTATTAACAAGTGTGTAAATTTTGACAGCTTGTAATTGAAAAGGTTATAAAAATTAATAAAAAAATATGAATTTATTAACCTAATGTTAAGAAAATTACAAAAAGGAACCTAATCAGACAATGTTGTAGTAGGACACAGTTTAAAGAAAATGAAAGGTAGGTTATTTTTATCATTAAAAACAATTAAAGACAAAGAAAGGCTACCCACATCAACAACTGCTTCCACCATTAGTGAATATTATTTTATATTGTGTTGCTAACTGCCAATTGAATTTTGACACATTCAAATTCAACATTAACAAAACTGCCCCATCATGTACATAATGTGAGTCATAAAATAAAACGTTTTATATTAGTTTATGTCCAGTTTCAATTAAGCACATGACAATTAAGAATATCTAATGATTTTTTAAAAACATTTATATAATTTAAAATGGTAATTATTTTTAAATGAACAGGGATGTTTTTAATGAGTAGAGAATTCTAAATTTGGACGCTTCCAGTGTTTATGAAAGCTTTTATTTTAATTTTAACTAATGGGAGCTGGAGCTAGGTTGCCATATCAATATGTCTGGTCCATTTGTTTATGAAAGGATCACACATAACATAATATCTTTTACATAATGGCATAAAATAATGGTTAGTCAAAGGTTTCACAATGATTGTTCATTTATTTATTATTATTAAGATAAAATATATATTATATATATAGAGAGAAAATTTGTATTGAAGAAGGTGAGTTTAAGGCCGTAAATTAATATGATTTATTATGAGTTTGAGTTGAGAAAGGTTAGAAATATATAAATTTTGATAAAGGCAGAAGTAAGCATGATCTAGTAAGTGTTTACCTCACTCAAGATAAAGACATGTGGTAAATCTAACTGCTTCATTAATTCATGACAAGAAAAACTAAAAAACACTTTGATTTAGGTTCAATTCAAAATTATTTTTATTATTATTATCATTAAAATAAATTTATTATTTTATATATTGTTCGTGTTTAGAAATTATTTATTGAGGCAAGCTCGTTATAACATGATGTGAAAAGTTAATAGTTATTAAGGAGGCACTATTGTTATATTATAAATTTTATTTATTTTACATGGATCTCATTCTCTCAAACCATTTCGAACACATTCTTACAATTTTTATTTTATTTTAATATAAAAGTCTTATAACATCCACATTTAATTAATTTTTATTTACACTTTAACTTCTCGAAACTTAAATGATTTTTTTATAACTATGAGTTTTAAATAAGATTCAAAGTTTAGATTTTATATTACCTTAACATTCGTTAACAAAGTGTCTTATAAAATTCATATTTTAAGTTTATGACCTTAATCGTTTAAGCTTATGATCTTAATCCATTTTCTTACACTAAAAATATCTTAAGTTGACAATGTAAAGTGTAAATATTAAATTAAGAAATTTGACCGAGTTATTTAAATTTCAATGAAAACTCAAATTATTTTGATAAAATTATCAGGAATATTTGTATTCATTTAATCAATGATGAAAAACCATTAAAATTTGATAGATGTGTGAGAGGTTACTTTACTTTATAAAGATTGTCGAATATGATTGATATTGTAAGACATATTTTAACTTTTAAGGTTGATGTTAACACAATTTTTATATAGTTATCTCATATTAAGTATTTAATTGATATTTTTTATAGACAATAAATGTATTTGTTTCTTATGGTAAATTAATTTTTAAGAAATATTTTAAATTATTAATTTATCATATTTTTGTATACATTAGTTTTGAATTGTAATGATAATGTATCTTTACGAAAATACATGACAATGCATAAATATAGAAAAATTTGGAACTAAGGACATCTCTCTTAGAAAGATTATATCCCAGTTAAAAACCCAGGTCATAAAAAAAAACAAAAATTATCTTAAAAACATTTGTTTTTATCTAATAATTAAATAAAATATTAATTAAAATTGAAATGTTAAAAGACTATTGAAATATATGTTAAAGGAAATTTTAAGAATAATTATCAGCTGAAAGAATACTTACTTATGGTCAGACACAAGAAATGAATTAACATCTGGTGTAATGATTCCTGCACGTGATAAAGATCAAACTGCCAATATTAGTATTTTAAATATTGTATTTAAAATATTGTGTTTTGTATAAATTATTGTAATAAATCTTTCTTGTGTTGTTTTCTTTAGAGATATGTTAGCTTGTACGTAACATTTGTTCTCTGAAACAATGAAAGAAAGATTGAGGATTTTAAGAAATTTCAAGAATGTGGTTTATAAGATTCTTCATCAAGAAAGGTTACTTGGAATTAGAAATAATTTTTGTTCATACAAATTTGAAATAAATAAGTATTTTCATAAAATATAATTAGTTTATAAATAGATTCATTTATTTGAACTTCTGTACAATTTAATTGATGATAATTTTTTTTATTATTTTAAAAATACTTAAAAATATTTCGTTCCAAAAATACTTATAATATATAATAGTCACCAATTATTTATGACAATTCTTAGTGTAACTTCTAATTTGTGTAGGGCAGTGTCTAAATTTAAAATGTTGTATATTATTTATACGTCTCTTGCCACTAAGCCAAATTTTGTGGATTTTATAGAATTAGTAGTTTAAATGCTTTGAGAAGAATCAGAGTTCATATCAAACATTTAATATAAATTTGTCCTTGTGGTATACGACGTCATATGTTAATATTCTTCTTTAAGGGTGGTGAATGTGTCTATACAGTACAAGAAAACAAACAACATTACTGTCACACTAAGACAAATTGTTAAAAAAACAAATAAAAGTCACGTGAATCTGCTTCTAAAACATTATGCATTTATATTTTTGTTCTGGCTGTGTGAGTGAAAAAACAAAAAGATGTAAAAAATAAAATGAAACCCATAAGAATGTGAAGTTTAGAAAAAGTGTTTTAAAAGTAAAAATTATATATAAAAAATAATTTAAAAAATACTAAGTATAGAAATAGAAAAAAAAAAGTTTACAAACTACCCAATAAACTTAATTATACCATTTTCAAGTTACTATATAATTATATAGTCAAATTGAATAACATATCACCACAATTACTTATCAAACACGTGTACATTTAAATTTTAATAGATGTATATGGATCATAAATAATTTTTAAAACCTAAGACCCAATTTCAAACTTGTAGAATATATTCGATCTAACCAAAAATTTTCAAATAATATAAAATATGCATGTACTTTAACTCGATTCCACGTATAATATTGCAATTTGTTGCAAGAATTTTAATTATTTCTTATGAATAGCATAAACAATTGGCATGGAAAGGACTAGAAGCTGTGGTATTTCATGAATTTAAAATATGCCTTTATGAACCAGACATCACTACCTACATTTAATAACCTAGATATGATGATATATGGTGTTTTAAAATTATGAAAGTGCTTAATTATCACCACAAATAATTCATTGGGATGTGGGAACAAAACCCACATCTTGATGGTCCATGAAATTTTAGTCATCATTGTAAACCAAAGTAGAAAACAATAATTTCATACCAAATACCTATCTAATTACTAGATTTGCAATCAATTGCACATGAAAAAGGTGTAGCATGTTTGTATGTGTTTGAGAAGTAATAAATTATTTCTTAAAAGTTTTATTTGAAATTTGAAATCAAACATGGTAGTAACTAATTACTATGCTATATTACATTTGAACAATAAAATTATTGTACAAGAGCATGAATCATTGTGAAGATTTGAGGGATTCAACTTGAGATTTGCCTCGAGGTCCTCTCATTCTAATGAAGAGTCTATATTCATCAAAGGTCATTGGTGGATAAAGTGAGGGTTTATCCATTGTTACCAGCTCTTTTATTGGTTTTATGGGTATCTCACTTTTTGGGTTGTAGAAAAAAGCCAGAGAAACTCTCTCTTTATCTGAATTTACTATCACTCTGTGTTCCACACTCTTGTAAATTGCATTGCTTAGTACCTAGGTAAACACAAACAGCCACATCATTAACCAATACATTGGTGATTAACCAGCTAAATATGTACAAAAATTTCAATGAAAAATATTGGTAATACACATAAATATATCAACTTAATCTTAATTTATTCTCATAAAATCAACTTAAAAGATAAAATTAAGTTTATGTTGTTATGGAAAGCATTGGATCTTTTTGCAAATTAAATAATATTCCACCTGTTGAGTTGAGTGAGAGTGGAAACAGTGTTTCATAAGAAACATATTGGCCTGTGGGGTCTTCAACAGTTAAACACATAAATAATTGTTAGTGATGCTGACTGTAAATGGTTACTCTGTTTGATATAATTGGTCACTTTATTAGTTACATTACAGTGGAATTTTTACAGTTCAGAGAGATAAAAAAAAGCACAACTCAGCTTTTTCTACATTTCTTTTTCACCGAGAGCTTATGGCTAGGTAGTATAAGATGATTTATTTAACAATATATGTCATGTCAAAAATAAATAAACCTAAATACTTAAAGGTGATATAAAAATATATATTATAAATATTGTGTCCATTCATTTTATTTCTCATGTTTCTTTTCTTTTCCTCTGCTTTAACTCAATCAATAACATACTCCTTACCTTTAGCTCAATGGGCCATTTTGATATATTCTTCGATACTGTGAAGGAATCTTTTTTACATCAAATCCTATGACTCTATCCTTAAACCTTTTAGAGTCAAATGTTTATCCACTTTCAGTAAGTGCCTAATTTTCAGAGTTTATATTATAGATGTCGTAAACATGAAGAAAGTTAATCACATTCAACCGTTTTATTCCAGAATACATCACTCTGGGGAATTCGATTCGTCTAAAATAATTAAATACGTAAATAATAGAGTAACAATTTAATTAAAATGTAATGATACCGTCATCCAATTATAAATTAATATCATGATAAAATCGCTGATGTTCATAATATTATTTCGAAGACAATGTCTAAAATATTTTCAGCTGATTAATGCTATAAAATCTTTACCGTTTAGGAAGATTTAAAAATAAAAATAACAAGATTAATTCGTCATCTTTCAATTAAAACTATTGAAAATATTGACTAATTTAAAGTATGACGCTAACAACATATTTTCAACATGCTCGTTTAAACACATTTTTATATACATTGAAAAAAATTAAAGTCAGAAATGTTTTTAGACATTTCGCATTTGAGTGTAGTAACAAAACTCTTCATTTTAAATTTCATCCTTTAACACAAGTGGTGTGGAAAATGATCTTAAAAATGTTCAGAAAGATGCTAAAGGACACGTTGGACACATCGATGGTAAAAAAAAAAAAACTAAAGCAACAACTGAACTTCACATGTGTTTATGCAGATAGTGAGGAATTAATGTGAGGAAACATTTGTGAACAGGGAAAACAGTGAGATTGAAGATTATTCACCTGAATTTGATCACCAATGTTAACGATGAAAGCATGGCGTGCAGGCTTCACAGTAATCCAATTGTCGCATTTTCGAACTTGAAGACCAGGAACTTGATCATCTGGAAGCAACATAGTCATTCCTCCAGGGTCTGAGTGTGATGACAGACCCAGTGTTAACTCTGGTCGTGGACACTTAGGGTAAAAATTCACTCTCAGACATGCCCCTATGTCTTCCCCCCCAAAAGCATTTTGCAGACTCTTTTCATCTAATCCAAGGTTTTTCGACAGAGCCTTCATCAACCTCCCACATAGCTTCACCAACTCTCTCCCATACTCATCAAACACTTCCCTGCATAAAACAATACACTGTCAATTACTACCACACAAACCAAACAGAACTTTCATATAGTTCTCTAGATGTTGTTAATGTTGTTTTTCGATTAGAATCAGAGATTTATCTCAGTATAATTACTGATCTTTTAACTTGCATATACGTACTATTAAGAACAGAATTTTGTGTGTAAAGTTTTGTCCAACTTTTTGCTATATTGATGGTGAATTTACCTGCATTGGGGAGGCAAGTGAGGCCATTTGTTGCAGTCCTTGAGAGACAAGGGAAGATAGTGAAGATAATAGTAATCACTCCAATCAAGAATAGCACCTTTCTCGATTCCAAGTCTGCTTCCATAGCCTTCGTAAGTTTTCGGTGAGTTTGCGTATTGTTGCTTCACCTCCATGGGCAAGTGAAAGAATTGACGCCAAGTTTCCCTGGCCCTGTCCATCAAATCGGGATTAACACCATGGTTTGTGATTTGGAAGAAGCCCCACTCCTTGCAAGCGTCGGAGATTTGCTTGAGAATTGAGGATGAGACATGATGGTCACTTAGACCTCCGAGGTCGATGATGGGGATGTTGTTGGCATCATCAAAATTAGAGCTTTCGTATGATGGTCTATCAGTACAGGGCTTGATGTACCTCTCAGGGATTGAATCAGAGCAGCTTTGGGATAAAGACTGAACCCGAACAATGGGTTCTGGCCAATCTGGTTGGTCTTTTGACATTGCTAGATAGTAGTATAGCACTAGATAGTCTTGGTTGGTTGGTGTTTATGAAGAAACAGTTTAGTATGAAAGGAATCGGTTATTTTGTTGATTTGAAAGTTGAGGGAATTGGAAGGGGAAGAGAAGGATTTGAATTTGAGGCAAAGAAAGAAGAAGAAGAAGAAGAAGAAGAAAGAGGGAGAAGAGTGTGGGGATGAGATATGGTGGAAGTTAAACGAAGAGAAGTGGTTGGGACCGTAGTGGCATGAAAAGAGAAATGAACGTAAAATAAAACGTGCAGTTTGTGGGTTTTTAAAGGGTTTGTGTGTGTCTGTATGAGTTAATTCCAAGACACGAGACAATTCGATGTGGGGCTCACTCGGTTGGTGTTTTTAATCCTGAAAAGCATGCAACTCCTCTAACCTTATGATAAATAGACCAAATTTGTTTATTTATCTTTCAATAAAGTCTTTTTCCTATTTTCATTAAAACATTTAATATCTGTTAGAAGTTAAAAAATCAGTTATTGATTGTTTTCTACGACGTTGACGTGTATGATTTAAATTTCTAAATATTATTATTAAACAATTATTGGTTTAAAATAAAATCGATAACAATCTTGGGACAGTGCCATGGTTGTCGCACCTTGTGGTCCATAGACTGTGTTATGTTGAGCATGTGAACTGGCAGCGTGATCCAATTCTGTCACATTTTTTAACATATTTTACTATTTATTTTTATAATTTTCAATGACATTTAATTAATAATAAATATATTAAATATTTATGTTAACAATTTTCTTCATAAATATCTTTACAGAAAAATGTAATTAATTTATTTATAAGTTTAAAATAAAAATTAAAAAGTTAGATGAAAGGATTCCAACAAATTAACTTATCCGCAGTCTAACGCTAATTTTAATTTATGAAAAAGTTCATGTTGGTTTTATTTTATTTTTTCCTTTTGGGAATACCTATAGACAAATTATCCAAAACTGGCAAAAAAAGTGTGATTATCATTTCATTTATAAGTTTAATTTTGAAATAAAACATTGAATTGGAAATCTTAAAAGTGTTATATGCTTTAATGCATAACATAATTAGTAAACGTAACAAATATCATATGAATTAGGATTATGGCTCACCAAATTAGGAGCTAACAGCAAATGATTTAGATTATAACACGTCTCTCTAACTTTGGACCTCTTCCGCTCCCCCACTCTCATCCATGACATCACTTCTGATTCCATTATAAATTCTACTATTATGAATAAAAATATATATAATCAATCATTAGTTTGATTTATCGTATTATATTCAAAAGCTCTTAAATTTTAAATAAACTACCATGTTTATCCACATGTTTTTGAAATACTTTTTATATAACAGTTTATATAATAAACTCGTATCTTAATTAAAATAATTAAAATTTAGAGAATTATTGTGAAAATGAATGCCATTTATTTACTATGAGTAATTGATAAAAATTTATCTTTAAGTGAAATTGATAATCATAATTATTTTTCTTGTAAGGGAAATATTTATCACTTTAAAAAATAGTCATTATTTAAATGTGAATATTTTTATATGTAATAGGTTATTTTAAAAAAAATTAAATGCACTTCATGTATTACAATTAATATAATATTAAGAATAAATTTAAGGCTGTATTAACTTTTTATTTGTGGATATGATTGAATTTTAATTTCAGAAATATTTTAATTTATGAAGACGTAAGGCTTAGGTTTTCGGCTTAAGATTTGAGTTGTTTTGGGTACATATAAATTAAAACAAAAAGAGAAAGAGAGAGGAATGCGACTAGTTTTATTGATAAAACATTATAGGTTATTTCCTCTTTTAAAAACGACAAAATCATTTTCTTGATTATACACTTTCACGTCTCATTCTATATTCCTATTTAAAAAAAAAAATGCACGCTTAAGTTTTTGGGTTTCTGAAAAAATATTGGGTTTAAGCATAATTTGAAGGTGTTTCATAGTTAGGTTTGGAATTTGGAGGACATAATGGAATTCTTTTATAGTAATATATTTCCATTCCTAGGTTTTGTTAGAGATCCTACATGCTTTTATAATTGTGATGATAGTGTGCTCAGGCGAAAGGAGATGACAATGTAGATTCATCATAGCAATAATGATCGTATCTTTGTTCTATGTTTTCAAATTTTTAAACTTCATATTTTAAAAAACATGCATTTATGTTTCTTTTTATAAAATTATTTTTATGAATAATTATATTTGTTTATGTTTGTAAATATGAAATATGTGTGGTGGTGAGAATGTATATTTATTTATTTTTACTTCTGAGCAATGACAATGGGTTGGTTATAATAAATGAATAATATTATATTTTTTAAATTTGCAATAATATTATGTATGTAATAGGATTAATAAAACAGTATTTAAAAGTAATTAGATATATAAAATTCCAAACCATTATATTAATTAAAATTACCGTTAAGGATCAATTCAAAAAGGTATTAAAATTTTTCAATTGATGCTTGCAGTAGAAATTTAATTTTTGAAATGTTTAAATTGTAGTTTTTATGTTTTCAATAAAAGTAAAATGTTGTGGTGGGTCTTTTTAGAGTTTTCTTTTCCACCAACTTTCCTCAAAATTATTTTAAAATTGTTTTTTATGAGGGAGGAGATTTCCATCCTAATTTTAGAATATAATTTTGTCATCTCATTTTGCATTTATCTTCTTAGATTCGAGACATGGAAATCATACTTGTAAAAAGTTATTATAGATTTAATTTTTAATTTAGTTTTGTAGTTGAGAGTGATAATTATTATTCAAAATATATAAAATATATTAACTTTTTAAAAGAATATTATATATATTGGGTTTTTTTTTTGGAATAATGTAATGACCTGTTTTGTAGCCTTTTAAATTTGAAAATTTATCTTGCATGTGAAATTTTTAAATTTAATTTATATTAATTTATAGAAATGGGAATTTGATGATTGATTTATGGTATTAGTTATATATGTGTGTTATAATTGAAAATTTTAAACTTGGTTTTAATTTTGAATTAATGATTTCATAATTTTAGAGTGGAAATATTAAATTTTGCATATATATTTTTTTTCATAAATTTGATTAGCATATTACAAACAGTGGGCATAAATATTCAATTGCATGAATTTCACTTAGCCAAATATACACATATCAAACATGTTGAATTTCTTTCAACAAATTTATTTTTATCAAGTGAAATCGAGACAAAATGTTATTTTTGTTTTGAAAAACCTACTTATTGAAATACTAAAAAAAAGTTTAAGTTATATTATTTATTTAGTTTTATTATTTGAAAAATCAGTGCTGTATAAAGTTTTATTTTAACATTCATATGTATATATTTATAAACCTAAATAACTTTTGTATTATTTTACTTTTATTCTGAATTCAAAATTGATTATAATATTATGATTATTATATTGAAGATGTTGTCCAGTTTAATAGTTTGTGAAATACACAGTTGTTTTGAGAATTTGTGTTGATTGATTAAAGGAAAAGGGTGGTGATTAACAAGCTCTTAGTTCTATTCCTAACTAGAAGACTTTAAGACAAGAACATTTTTGTTTGTATACCTTATATATTATATAAAAACTTCATTACTTTGATGCCAAAAGAGAAAAGAGAAAAAGGCGTAGGCACAGTGAGCTGTCATCTCCAATTTATTGTGTGGCTAGTTTGAGGCTAGGATTTGAGTTCTGCCAAAGTATTGGGTGGAACAGAATAAGACTCAGCAATTGTATATTAGGTGCACACACTATGCTTTTCTCAATTATTTAATTTAATGTTCACGTTTCTCCCTTTTTTTTTTTTTTTTTTCATCCAAGACTTTTTAACTACACAGCTGTTAAAAATTTATATATGAATTTATTAATGTGTGTTTTTGTTTAGCAATTTTTAATGTTAGATTAAGGTGGGGTCACAAAAAACATAATCTTGTTGCATCCCTTACAAAAACAAATCATTTAAGTCTATATAAAGCAAATTACTTTCCTCTTTTAATTAGTTAAGTTAAATGCGTAGGTATTTTAATTTAAATTAACAATAACTATACACTTAGTAATTATAGTTTTGTATGTTTTTTTCCTCTTTTAATAACTCCTCTTATTTTCATACATAAAATTCGTAATACATTCTACTATTAATTATAAGAAAAAGAAAACTTAATGTCTGTAAACGACCCGTTTTCATAAGTATCACAAGATTTTTATAAGTATTGCAAGATATACAGTAAGTTAATGAAAAATGATAATATGCTTTGAGTTATATATATATATAAACTTTTCATACTTTATTTATTTAAAATTATTTCAGTTCTAAAACTTTAATCCTTTTATTTTATTTTATTTTATTTCTGTTTGTTTAGATTTTTTTTATATTTTTTTCTTTCCAAAGTCACATACTAAGATATAGTCAAAAGTAAACCTAACTCAATCTAAAAGAAATTAATGAATCAAGTTCTTATGTGTGTCATATGAGATTGTTAACAATTTTTTATTTAAGCAAAGACAAAATAATATTAACTATCTCTGGGACTAATGAATATAAATAAAGTGAAAAGATTTGATTGGATAGATAATTTTTTGGGACATAATATCCATCGTTTCCTTTTTTAAATTGCACGATATTATAATAAAATATGATTAATGTAATGAGTTGATTATAGTATTATGTTAAAACTAGTAATTATGACAGAAGTACTAAATGAGTGAAATGTTGTGAATATTAATTTGGTAAATTAATTATAAGATATTCAAATTCTAGTAATGAATTAAAATCATGTTCATTAAAGTATTTAGTGATGCAAATCGATAGAAGTCTTATATTATGTACTTAAGGGGTGTGAAATAAACATTGATGATACTCGAAAAATATATAGAGAGAGTTGTCTTGTATTATGGTGATTATAGATATGACAAAGGTTAATATAAAAGTTCAAAATTTAAAACACTCTTCTGAAATTCTTATTATATATTAATTTAATTTTTAAAAAACTTGTAAACTGTATATTATCTTTCATCTCATATTATTGATTTTATCACTCTTTCTTAAACTGTTAAACTTTTCCAAAGTAACCACAGGTAAATGGTTATTTTAGAGAACATATGTTTGCTTTTCAGAAGATAAACTTTAATAAAACTCTAATCTTTCGAATATAATAAAATTGTTATAAATATTCTACACAACTAAGTTGAAATTTGAAATTAGTTATTAGGACAGAACAATTTTATATAAATTAATTACTACATTTAAAGATTATAATAAATGAAATAGTTTCACAAAGAATATTATAAAAAATAATTATACTCCAAAATTAATATTTATTGTAATATTATTTTTTCCATGTCTTTTTTTTTATTTCCACTTATATTTCTTGTAAAAAAATAATTTATGTTTTATTATTAAATTTAAATATTATCGTAAATAGAAATTAGATCAGAATTCATCATTTTGTACAAAATCAATATATTTCATTATTACTTTTCTCTCAAAATAATTTTATTTTTGTAATTAGTATTTTAGAATCTGCAAATCGGGAACGCACAGCACAAATATTTATTTTGTATAATTGTAATTTATATTAATAAATATTATTAAAATTCACAAAAATCAAATTTTTTAAAAATAGTAATTATATTTTAAATTTAAGACAGATAATTCTAAAAATATTTTAACAGTTCATAATTTTAAAAAGACATTAAAATACAATTTAAAAAATAAAAATAAAATGATTGAAAGTGATAAAATGTTAAGAAAACAATAATTTTCAATATATAAAAAATTAACATAAAAAAAAAAAAAAAAAAAAAATAAAAAAAAAAAAAATTTTAAAAAAAAAAAAAAAAAAAAAAAAAAAAAAAAAAAAAAAAAACACAGGCTTCTCCAAATCCCGTCGTAGGTTTTCCAGAGCGACGGTATAGTCGCTGTTCCGAAGCGTCAACATGCTTTCAGGTTTCTCGTTTTACCCATTTCATGTTATTGTTACCAGGCTTCGGAAAACTAAGATTCCTTTTTGTAATTCCAAAAAGTGTATAATTTTTCAGCACTTTTTTTTTTTTTTTCACCCCCTTTCATGGGTAATTTCACTTTGCTGTTTCCGCATACCCACTCTTCTTGGGTCTGCTATTGGGTTATCAAAATTCTCTCATTCGTAAATGGCTGAACCACCAACAGACCCCAATGGCGGAACTAAACGGTCTGAGTTACCCATCTTGCAATCCTCCACGACCATTGTGTAATCCTTGCCACTCCGGTTGTTACCTGATACAATTGGATTCCAGATGTTTGATGAAATTCCTACCTGAATTGATTTTGTGATGATCAAATATTAGTTTATGATGCTTGTGAATTTGTTGAGACTTATTTTAGCAGTTCATTCATGTATATATGTTGCTATAGACTGTTTGACTGGTTTCTCCGAAAGAAAAAATATTTATTGCTCCTATTGACCCTTCCTGTTATTGCAGTGAAAAGGACTTTTATAGACAGACTCTGTTCTTTAAAATGCTAATTTTCTTGACAATTTAGATAAGGCTCTGTTATATTATGTGTATATTTTTCAAATTTGTCTTGAAGCGTGTATCCATTTAGCATTTTCAAGTTATTATCAGTGACAAAGAAGTTTCCATGTACATATGTCACACCCTGTATTTTTAAAATAAAATAAAATGTGCTGACCCTGCAAGATTTGGTGTTCTTTTTCTGCAGGTTCGACCACTGGGAGTTACATCCGACTCAGAGCTGCAAATTTCCACGAAAGACCAATTTCTGGTAGTCCAATTCTTTGTCCTTCTTTTCCTATATGTCGCAAGATTTGTATAGCATTTATCCTCATGTCATGTGGACTTAATTTCATGACTTTGCTGGCATTGATCATGTTCGGTGGGTAGGTCATAATTCATAAATGAGTCAATATTCAAATGTTTTAAAATGATTTCTGTAGGTTTAAGGGGAGAGAAGGTGGAATTTTCGAGTGTAAGGTTTCTTCTTAAGCATCAAGTTTCCTGCAAACTTACCAATGTGAGAAATGATTCATGCTCATCGAAGGAGCATGGAAAGAGTCAACCTTTTGTTAAGATGTGTGGCATTACATCAGCTAAAGATGCTGCAATGGCAGCTGAAGCCGGTGCAAATTTAATTGGAATGATCATCTGGCCTAACTCAAAACGTTCTATTTCACTTTCGGTTGCAAAGGAGATATCGAAGGTTGCAAGAGCTAATGGGGCAGAGCCTGTGGGTGTATTTGTGGATGATGATTCAGAAACAATTCTGAGAGCTTCTGATGCGGCCGACCTTGAATTTGTGCAGGTACTTTTTGTGCCTAAGGTTAATGTACTATCTAAGACAATTAAATGCTTAATTACTTAACATTTGGACAATGCAGCTTCATGGACATGGTTCCCGGTTGGCTTTCCCATCTTTAATTCAGGAAAATCGTGTAATATATGTTCTCCATGCAAAAGACGATGGGAATCTTTCGAACACTATTTCTGAGGAAGAGTGTTCTCTAGTTGATTGGGTCCTTGTTGATAGTGCACAAGGTGGCAGGTAAAGGCATACACCTTGTATAATGTCCATCAACTTGTTGGATAGTCTTCCTTTCCTCGTGCATCTTAATATCATAGAACTAATAAGACATTTTTGCAGTGGAAAAGCATTCGATTGGGCCCAGTTAAAACTACCAAAAATTAAAAGCAAGTACGGTTGGCTCTTAGCCGGTGGGATCAATCCTGAGAACGTTTCAGAGGCTTTATCTACTCTCAAGCCTGAAGGGGTGGATGTTAGCAGTGGCATTTGTGCATCAGATGGCATCCGTAAAGATCAATCAAGAATAGCTTCTTTCATGAATGCAGTGCATTCTTTTGAGTATTGATTTTCCAACTTATTGATTTGGAAATATCCTTCTGATGTCTTGCTGCAATTTTTTTCCAAATCCAATTGTATCCCTGAACTTTTTAGTTGGGGGCGTTTTTCGTATGAGGACTCATCAACCTCCCTCATAGCACCACTAACTCTCTCCCATACTCATAAAACACTTCCTTACATAAAACAATACACTGTTAATTACCACACCAACAAAACAAACTTCATGTCTTCCTTTTTGGACAGAACTTTCATATAGTTCTCTGGATGTTGTTAATGTTGTTTTTCAATTAGAATCAGAGTTTTTCGTGGCACGACAATATTTTAATGCGGGGTGAGAATATATGGGTACAATCTTTATTTAATTAATACAAATTCGAATAGAATAACGTGCTTTCCCTTTATTATGTATACTTTTTTCTTAAAACAAAATGGTTTTTGCGTCTTGTGATATAGTTCCTGTTTATCGTTGCACACAACCACCCCCTTTGCAATTCTACGCTGATTGGTTAAGTTACCTTCTAATTCATGCGGTACTTACTATGTGGTTTTTTTGAGAGATTTGAACAGGAAGAAGACTCAGGTGTTACTAAACACAAAGTATGTCTAGACATTTTGATTTCTACCTGCAAAGGTGGATTGCCGATTGTATTGCAATGAATAGTTTAAATAAATAACTAACCAGTTTAAGTGAATTGAGCCAATTTTGCTCACGATGTAAGTTGTTGCAAACATCAACTTGCTGATAAAAACAAATGAAAAGGGCAATGAAAAACAGATCAGAATATCCACGAAATTGGAAAGGAAGACCGTTGACAACCCTTCTTACTATCACCGAACAAATTAGAAGGGGCTTCTTGAAGTCCACATCTTTTCCTCCCTTTGTCACCTTCTTTTAAAGCCTCCAACACTCTGATTTCCATGTGTGGTTTAGAGGCTTTTGATTTCACGTATGGTATGAGGACTCGAGCTGCCTTTAGATTCCCTCATCAGTTCGGGAAGGTTGTTTGGTTGAAAATTGTGACTTAGGAGATGCTGCTGACCCTTGCTTTTGGTTAACTGAACCATTGGAAGCATCTAATGTCTGAGATCCCGACTGGGGATTAACTCTTAGCCTGCAATTGGAAATTTTCATCGAGGTTTCATATATGCTAACTGATCACTGGCTACTAAATTTTCAGCTTTGTCCAAATCCTTACTACTACTGTTTTCTGCTGCAAGCTGATCACTATCTGCAAGTGAAAAAAATGACCAAACCCTTTTTCCTTGACAAGCTTTCTCAGTCTAAACATTATGACAATGTAAACTGGGTGGCCTTTGGTAAAGAAATTCCAACAGTATCTTGATGCAACCTGGTACTTTGTTTCCAACTTTTAATGGAGAATAAAAGAGTTGTGTAAGTGATAAAAAATGACAGTCAAAATAACATAATTGAATCACACTAGAGTAATGAATGGTGAAAACGGTAATAGTTAATAATTCATTAGAAATATTAGCAATGCACGCTCTACTATTGGCTGAAATTTATTGCAAACGAGTTGCTAACACTTCTCATAATTTATCACATTTAGGTCCGGTCTTTTTCCTCTCTAGAATAATCTCAAAGGTGATTGTTGTGGAGCCCTTGGTTTCAGAGGGCTTTGGCAGTGTGTGCTTTGCTGGCCCCATCAAATCTGGTAACCTACTTTTTAAAAAATTTAGTTCTATTATTATAACTTGATCTAATTTTTAGTTGATATAAGATTTTGAAGGCACTCCTCTCGTCTTATGTATACTTTGTGTGTGTGAAACTATATATTTATAAATAGTTAGATAGATGTTAAATACAAAGTCACAGCCAGATAAATATGTTAGGATAAGTTTTGATATGATATTAAGAAATGAGTTTAAATATAATTGAATCAGCTGCCTTTGCAGATTGTGTCCATTGGTGTCAGAGTGATACTTTGCGAGACGCTGGCTGAGGAATAATGGCCAGTTCCAAAGACTAACCATTGAACTCCAAATTGGGTTGAAAAACTATGATCCACAAAAGTTGAAGCAATTTAAAGGCTCTGTCAAGTTGCCCCCACATTCGTCGCCTTAAAGATGAAAATTTGCATGATTGGTAATGTTCAATAAGTTGAAGAGGTATCTATTTCCTCTATTCATCTAACTCTAATATTAGTCTTCGATTAGGTGCTGCGGGGAACCCCAAATTTCGAACACGAGTTCGTTATTCTTCTTTCTCTAGTACTTTATGATACATGACACTTGGTATGTTTATTTCTGCTGAAATATAACGTTTCGCTAGATAAACGGTCTAGTGTAAGATTCTGTCTGGTGCATAGTTTCCTGCAAACAGACCAGCTTGAGAATCAAAATATGTGTGGCATTTCATAAGATGAAGACACAGCAACGCCAGCGCAAATTTTATTTGAATAATCATGTGGCCTAACTCAAAACGTTCTGTTGCACTCTCTTACTCTCGAGATATCGAAAGTTGCAAAGCGATTATTCTGGGTGTATTTAATGATGATTCAGAAGAGCTTCTGATGCATAAAATCTTGATGTAGTTTGTGGCCTAAATGCTTAATTTCATAATATCTGGACAGCTTCATCGAATGATTCTCGGTTGGCTTTTCCATCTATAATTCAGGAAAATCATTTAATATATATTCTCCATGCAAATGAGGATGAAACCTTTGAAACACAATTTACGATGAAGAGTGTGCTCTGGTTCACAGAGCCAATCAAGAATTTAAACCAATCAAGAACAGTTTCTTTCATGAATACAATGCATTCTTTCGAGTATTGCTTTACCTTAAATTATTGTGTTAAGAAATATGATGATTTGGAAATTTCTGATGAACACTTACTGCAAATTTGTTTCCAAATCCAATCGTGTCTCTTAATATCAATAAGAAAATATAATTAACCTCTTTTTTCTTATAATTATAAAAATTAAAGAAAACATTATAAAAATATTCGAACAAGTATTTAAAAGAAATAAAATAAATAAATATTATATTTAATAAGCATAAAAGACACATGTCTAATCATATTGTTTATTCAGGATCATACGGTAAAGGTGTCAACAAATACTGTGTAAAATGTATGGAACATACTCACTATTTTATATAGGTGTCGGTGTCGGTGCTTCTTAGATTCCCAGTACTACTAAATAAACTCGTTACCTAAGCATTTAAAATACCAGATCTGGTAATCTACTTGAGAACTTAACCGACTAAAACAATAACGTTTTTAATTTTTAAATTAATATTACTAAAGACATGTTCTCATATATTCTGCATAACATTTAATCTTCCCAGATAAGAAAAGTGGAAGGTATTGAATGAAATTTGGTTTGCAAATAACGTAACACTAATATTTATCGAACAAGAATTTGGTTCTTTAGGAGTAAAGAAAAAACTACATATTGTTGATCCCTATTAGGTACATACAAGGTTCTTTTGGAAGCTAATATCTCAGAACAATGATTGACTCATTAGTCAATGAGTAGTTGAACTACATCAAACTGCAGCGATGTGAGTTGAGTATACACATTTGATGCTCATATATATGGCTTGGAACATGCGTGAGGAGAAGTAGGACGACCTACTTTGGTTTTTCTTGTTCTTTTTTCTTTTGTACTGAAAAAGATAGACCTACTTCAAACTGAAAGCAAAGCATCTGCATTTGAAAACAACACCCAGAGGAAATGGGACACGAGTTGTTACTCATCCTATGGCAGTATCTGATACTCAACCTTTCACTTTTGGGCATCATTAATATAATTCTAAGGGCTCCTTTTCCGTTGTTTATGTTTCGGTTAGATAAGATTGGTTATATTTACAATAAATTTATCAGGGGGTTGTTAATCCTTTTACTTTTTGGATCAACCTTGTTTTGGCTTTTACACTGTGAAGTTGCCACATAGCTGATATGATGTACACATCTGAAACTAGATCAGGTGGTGAAAAGAGATTGAAAGAGTGATGATGAAGGTTAAGGAGGGAGATTTTGGGAGAACTGAGGAGAACCTGGCCTCCATGTTTTGAGTAGTTTGCCTTTGAAACTTAAATGGATTCACACTTACATTTTTCTTGAAGCTTATCACTTTTGTAGCTTTTCTTTGCATATTGCCTTAACTTGGAAAAAAAGGCATGTGCCCACCATCAAATCAACAACCAATGCAAGTGAAGTTGGCAAGCACATAACAATAAACAAGTGGCTGGTGTACTCATTAATTAATCCTAAAATATCACAGGATTCCTTAGCTTTTACTTTTCTCCAATATAAAGATAGTAATAATTTGAAGATTTGCTTTTTAAAAAAGTATTAGCTATTAATTAGCTTTGACGTGATTTAGGTTAGGTTCGTGTTTGTCGAAAACAACTAGTTGAATGACTTGACAGAGAGATATAAGTTTTATCTCCAACTAATAACGGAAGAGAAGAGGCTTATGCAGTTGCACCAGTTAGAAAGATGAAATCTTCTGCCTTAATCACCGGGGCCTTTTCATGGGACCTGCCCACATAGAATATAGCTAGGCCTAGTAAGAACATTTTTAACTTATTAGTTGTGAACATTTTGTTTCATCCTTCTCTCTTCAATTCTTCTTTGAAGTTCTAAAGACTCTCGTGAAATAAGTTACTTGAAAAACTAATCTCATTGCTAGGGATCCTAATATTATGATAACTAAAAATATATTTAACTTCATATTTAATTATATAACCTGACATAACAGTTTCTAGACTCTCTGGTGGGGTCAACACATAATCCAACCAGCGTGATCCTCTACCAAGAAAAAAGAAAGATCAGTCTCTGACCGATCAATGATAAAAAATTACAACCTTGAGATCTGAAAATAACATTGTGTCTACCAATGAGCCTGAACCACACCACTCTACCCTTTTCATTCAACTGATTCGGACTAGGACCAACCCTGAAGGCTTTGAGATCACTCCTCTCTCTCAGTTATTGTCTGAAAATGAGGAAGAGAGGTTCAAAGTGGTTGCAAATGGATTATAGCAATCAAACAGTAAACAAAAGAACTTGAGAAAGACAACCATCCTTGACTTCACCAATACAGCACCCTTGTCTATCCCAGTTTCTTCAAAGATAACACCCTTTCACCCACCCCAATTAAACAAACACAACCTAAAAAATAGTGAGTTATTCCAAAAAATTCTCTACCTCAATGTTGTTCATTTCTTTCTCTATATTTCCCTCCCTTTCTCCCCTTTCCCTGCACACCCTCAAACTAAAGCCTTCTTCTCTTGTTCACTCTTTCTCTCTACCATGCAGCCCCCTCGCCGCAAGAACAATCCTCCAAACTCAGAAACCGTAACAACAATGAAAGGCAAAAGGAACAGCAGCATTAGCATCTCCATTTTCGTGGTGGTGTTCTCCATATTCCTCTTTGGAGTCTTCATGTACAACGAGGACGTTAAGTCAATGGCCGAGTTCACGTTCTTGAGGCCTAAGGCTGAAGACATCCAAGAAGCAAAACCGGGACAAGAAGAAACGGTTTCCAAGAATTCAAGAACTCAACTTGACAAAAGCCAGGTCGAGGACTCCGAGGAAACTCAAGAACCAATTGATTTGAAAGCTGCTGTGGCAGAAGAGAAGATGGTGGAAGAGTATGACGAAGAAAAAGAAGATGTCGTGTTGCCTCCTGAAGAGTGTGACTTGTTTACTGGGGAATGGGTTCTTGACAACGTGACACACCCTTTGTACAAAGAAGACCAATGCGAATTCCTCACTTCTCAAGTCACTTGCATGAAGAATGGAAGACGAGATTCTCTCTATCAGAATTGGAGATGGCAGCCCAGAGATTGCTCTTTGCCCAAGTACACTTTACTTCTTCAATTTTCTCTTTTCTTATTTCTCTTTGCTTTAATAGTGTGCTTTACTGGTAATTTTGCTATCAATTGATTAAATTTGTATGAACTTGTCAAGGTTCAAACCAAGACTTTTGCTTGAGAAGCTTAGAGGGAAGAGGCTTATGTTTGTTGGAGACTCGTTGAATAGGAACCAATGGGAATCAATGATTTGTTTGGTCCAGTCTGCTGTTCCTCGAGCCAAAAAGAGCTTGAACAGGACTGGTTCTCTTTCTATCTTCAGAATTGAGGTTTGTGCTTATTCTTCTTTTCATTTTTCTTTTTCCTGATTACCTGCTGAAAATTTTGTCTACTCTAGAAAAAAAAAGTAGGAGAGATATGGCTGGTCATTTTTGTCGGCTTAAATTTGACATAATGATTAATCAGGGGCATAATAATAGGCTACTAAAATGCTCCTCTCGATTAACTGTGATTATTACTCACTAAATTGCCTTAAGCCTCATGTTGTGGCTTTGGAATGTTGTACCAATCACGCCGTTAGTTAAGGAAGTCCATACATACACGTTATCTCGTGGGACAGCATGAAACTTTTCATGTGATATAGATTTGGTGTGTGCAGGATTTCAATGCCACGGTTGAGTTCTACTGGGCACCGTTCCTTGTAGAGTCAAACTCAGATGACCCAAAGATGCACAGTATATTGAAACGTATCATCATGCCTGAATCCATTGAAAAACATGCTGTGAATTGGAAGAATGTGGACTATCTTATCTTTAACACTTACATATGGTGGATGAACACCGCCACTATGAAAGTCCTGTAAGCACCACATATATAGTATCTTATTTTTGAAGAAAAAAAATTTGCATGAGACTTATAAGTGTTGATTATGTTTGTGGGGTGATGTGTATGTCTGCAAAAGACTAGGGTCGTTTGATGAAGGATCCACGGAGTACGATGAAGTCCCTCGCCCAATAGCATATGAGAGAGTTCTCAACACGTGGTCCAAATGGGTGGAAGACAACATTGATCCAAATCGCACCAAAGTTTTCTTCTCCAGCATGTCCCCTCTTCATATTAAGTAATGCTCAAACCTTAATACAACATTTTTTAAGACACACCAAACAACCTATGCATTACCAACTTAAAGCATTTTATGATCTTCCCATGTATGACTTTGTAGGAGTGAGGCTTGGAACAATCCAGATGGAATAAAATGTGCCAAAGAGACCACCCCAATTCTCAATATTTCTGACACATTACAAATTGGTACTGATAGAAGGCTTTTTGTGGTAGCCAACAATGTGACACAGTCAATGAAGGTGGTGCCAGTGAAGTTCCTTAACATCACAACCTTGTCAGAGTTCAGAAAAGATGCACACACCTCTGTTTACACCATACGCCAAGGCAAGATGCTGACTCCACAGCAACAAGCTGATCCTGCAACCTATGCAGATTGTATCCATTGGTGTCTACCTGGCTTACCTGACATATGGAACGAGTTCCTTTATACACGTATCATCTCTCAATCTTGACCAACAACTAATTATAAATATCCCACAAATCTCTTTGCATAATTGTTATAAATTTCACTCTTTTTATCTTCAAAGCATTTCTTCTTTTTGCATCATGCCTCGGCTTTTTTTAGTTTTGTCTCAATGTTCTTGTAAGTTGTAAATTTGCTTGAGACATTTCTCTTAGCTTTCTACACTTGTAGATTGAGATCTAGGAATTGGCCCTGCTTTTCAGTTTTACCCCTTTTGTTTCCTCTTGGGTGTTTCTTCTTTGTTGAGCCGATTTGGCTGAGGTTAGAAGCACAAACAAACAAACAAACAAACGAATTGTACAATGAATCCTTGAAGAGAATATAAAGCATCTATACATTGTATGTGATTGGACTCTTGTAGATCAATGTCTTTCATATATATGTTTTTTGCATGAATCCCTACAAATTTAAACCCTAAAAATAATAGCAAAATTTTGCATGAATCCCGGGATATAAAAAACAAAATATAAGTGTATGTAATTGCGATTTTAGAATGTCTTTCTATATAAAAGAGTCTTGTAGATTTATTTAAAAAAATTGTAAGAATGTAATACCTGTTTAAATGTTTCTTTAAAAGATTTGTATGATTAGGATTTTTAAGGATTTGTAAAATATGAAATAGTAAGATTTAAAAAGATTTTATGGATTTACAGAAATATAAAGAATTTTATGCATTTTAAAAAAGATATAAGTATACCCTATATTTTTATCTTTTTGTGGTGGAATGATCCTTTATGTATTAGTCTATTATTTAAAATTATGAAAATGAAAGTTCATTTTAATGGTTGTGAATGTTGACATTAATAAGAGACAAACAGCTGAGCAATTAGGTCATTAATAAAAATAGGAAGTAATTTTGCTGTTTTTCATATATTATTCTAAGTAGATAAAGTATTATACATTTAGAGAGAGAAGATAAAGTATTCATAAAATAGAAATATGTTCAATAACTCAGTATTGCGCCAAAAGTAAACTTATAAAAAAGAAATTTAAAAATAATTATCTTAATTATTGAGAAAGAAATAACTAAATGATAAAATTTTGATTATAAATTTAAAATTGATATAAATTATAAAAATTAATTAAGTTTAAGTTTGTGTCTTAGTATCATCTTATATCAAAATGTTAACATTTTCTTGTTTTTGCTTTTTTGTCTTAACATTTTGTGTGGGTATATATGAGATGTGCGTGGGTGCTAACGAATATTTTAAACACTTAATAAAATAAAAAACTTAATTAAAAATATTTAAATTTATAAGATACTTGAAACTTAATTACGTTATTTAATCTTGTATAGTTATAGTTCTTTTAACAAATTTTCAAGTAATAGTTTATAGGTATGCATTATAACCAATCTATAGACACATACAACTCTTCTTGTAACATCATTCTTTGAAAGTTATATTTTTGAACTATTATAAACCAAACTAATTTATATATTGGTAGGAATTTGAGTTATATATAAAGAGTAATATTCCTTCTAATATAATCAAATTCACCTATATATTTTGAAGATAATGCAAGTAATCCTTCAACTTGTGATTTTAAATTAACAACCTTACATCAATGAACATGCATTGTCTAACTTATAAAGAGAAGTACCAACAATATCATTCTCATTTAACATTTTAAACTTTTTATTTAACCATATGCAACAATAATTCAATAATAAAACTCAAAAACTATAATTCATTCAATACAACTTAAAAAACTTACGTTTGTTTAATACAGATCACGATTTTTAAAAAGCAAACCTATTTTCCAATTCATTCTTCCCAATGTAATTTGAGTTCTATCTTATTACATCCAAAAAGTCAAAATTCTAAACTTGAAAGAACCATATTTAAAACCCAATTTCAAAGGTTACATAGAACTAGCTTCTTCAACCTTAATTTCTCCTTTTTTTAAAAAAAAAATGTTTGTAGTTTTAGGAGACGGTGAAACATAGTATATTAAGAATTTCTTGTTCACTTAAAAATAAAAAACATAGCCAACGAACCGTAATCAGATGAGCTCATTACTGCAAAACTCATATGCATCCCAAACTCCACTCCATACATGTGGAATATTACGAGAAAAGAAGATAAAAAAAAAGAAAAGAAGATAAAAAAAATCTTAACTAAAGCTTCTTTGTCACAACTTTTACTAACTTGAAATCCATAATTCTCGTGGAAAAAAGAAGTTTGGAATGATTTATAGTGAGAAAGAAGAGAATGAAATGAAAAAGAAGGAAAAATAAGAATGGTTATGAAATAGTAGCTGAAAAGAACAATGATTTATTTCCATTGATACTTCTTGATTAAATTCATGCCTCCACTTTAACTTAACAAAAATATTATGTAGTCCAACCCTAAAACTTCAGATACCCACACCACAATGTCCCCAATTTTGTGAAAGCTATTTTAAATCTTGCATACACACATGCCATTAAATTGTTAAAAATTAAACATGTTTTCAATTCAATTATCATTTATAAAATTACATCACTCGCTTATATTAACATGCAAAAACACTATCCATACATAAAAAGTATATATTAATAACTAATAAAAGAAAATAAACTTATATTAGAATAAACAGACAAATAAACTAAAAAGGTACACTATTTTTAAGTAATAACCACATTTATCAAATAAACTTTATAAATAAATTAGATCACAGAAGAGCAGTGATTTAAATAAACCCGAAACTTATTTTAACAAAAAAATAATAATAGAACTTCTCATATCTTTATATAAAGGTATTAAAAAAATGCATACAATGTATTCAAAGAGTCTTTAAAAAGAAAAAAAAAATGTATCCTGTGGTAACCAGTTTGGTAATTTTCTTATGATCTAACTATTTGAAATTTTCAAAAGCGACATTTTTTATTAATAACTTTGAGATCTTATACTTCTTTGGAATAAAGTTGCAAAGTCTAGTCCAAATTGATCCGTTAAGAACTGCTAAAAACTCTACCAGTCTAACTTGATTTTATTGCCTCACTTTTTTTTTTCTTTTTCCAATATTTTTCTATTCATAGTAAATGACATATGTACATTATTACGTTGATTATTTATGATAATGATAATAATTAAATATTTAAGAATTAATACGATCGATAAATAGCTATATTCCTTAAACGAATTCTTAGGGTTGGATTTCCAATGTGTATGCCATGGACAACCACATATGTTAGAAGATGCCCAGTGATTAAATGAATAATCTAAAGTTAATACTAAAAATATTTGTTTTTCATCAAAATTATTTTTTGTAAAATACAATTAAGAAATTAGATACCTATAAAAGCACTAAATAAATTATAAATATAATTTTTTTACCTACAAAAGTTTAGTTTCATCATAAATTATATAATTAAATTTATTACTGCAGGGACATAAAAAAATCATATAAATGGCTCATCCTATATCTTTTATTATTAAATTAAATATCAGATGGAGTCTAATTAAGTTGAAACACATTGCGGAGTTCAAAGCCATAAAATTAGTTTCAGATATGTAAGAAAGTTATTCAGGATATCTATAATATAATATGATTTGATAGTGAATATCAAATTTATTCATAAAAGTATAAGTGTTATTGTTAATGTCTTGTTGGAAATAAACATTACTGCTCATTTTATCATTCCCACGAAGTTGTAAATAACGTTCTTTGTAAATTAGTCGACCTAATGTCACATTTGTAGTTTATTTTATTTAAGAAAAAACTTATATTAATTTTCCTTGTTTAGAAACTCTTAATTACTTTAATTAAAATATAAATACTGATCGCACTTTTTTAATTAACTAATAATAATGTGATGTTGCCTTTTATATTTTATTTATTTTTGAATGGAGGCATAAATAAAATATACGGGAGTCATAGAAGTAAAGATAAAAAGGTTTACGTGTTGATAAATTTCGTAATTTATTTTTCATTAAAATTATCGTTTTAAAATTTCTTTACAAAAGACTTTTAAAATGAGATTTTAAAAACATTGAATCATTCTCATAATTCATTATTAAAATAATCTAAATTTTGCAGTTGGTAAACATGTTTTAATTGTCCCCAAAGATTAAAATAAAAGTACATATTTGGACAAAAACAAAAGTGAACATAAGAACGTTTGGTAAAAGCCCATTTGAGTTATTTGGAAACCAGGTCCGGCCCACTAATTTCCTCCGGTCCATAGTATATACAGATTCTTTCAGCCGCATGACCTAGTTAGGGTTATCGGCTTCAGGTATTTTCTCTACTCTGAACATTTGCCATTGGGTTTTAGTCTCTCTTTGTTCTGCTCCACCAGCTAACCATTTCTTCTGTGGGATTCTTTTCTTAACAGCTCTGTGAGATCCTTAGTCGCTGATTGAAAAAGATGAGGTGCCTATTATTTTTTTCTTTCATTTCCTTCTGTTCTACATTTTCTTGACTATTTATTATGCTTTTTATTATATGTACAGTATGCCTCACTACTATTCATTGATGAACAAGATTTACTATTGTGTTCTGAATTTCTGATTTGTTGTTGGATGCTTGTGGTGTAGTAAGCTTCAGAGTGATGCCTTGCGAGAAGCTATCACCGGAATCATGGCCGATTCCAAGGAGAAGAATCGCAAATTTGTGGAGACCATCGAACTCCAGATTGGGCTGAAGAACTACGATCCACAGAAGGACAAGCGTTTCAGCGGCTCTGTCAAGTTGCCACACATTCCTCGTCCCAAGATGAAAATTTGCATGCTTGGTGATGCCCAACACGTCGAAGAGGTATCTACCTGTTTTATTCACCAAACTGTTTTTATTGGTATTTGACATGTTTCTAAGTCGAGGTTTATTATTATCTTTTTTAAGTATTTTATGATAGTTAGCACCTGAATTATTGTATGCTAGTTTGACTGCAAAACCATGTTTGATTTATTCCGTTTCCTTTTGTTAGTTGCTTGCTATTTGACTGATTAAATTTACTTGTTGTTAGTAGTCACTTCATTATCAATGACAACATTTTTGTAGTTCTGTAATTGCAATCCAAGAAATAAATATCAGTCACGTGGTTTTTACGTTTGTGTTATTTTTTTTTTGTTGAAAATTGTTGTTCAGTTGTTGCTATGTTTCCTGTGTTAACATTTTTACTCTAATCTGCAGGCTGAGAAGATCGGACTGGACTGGATGGACGTGGAAGCCTTGAAGAAGCTAAACAAGAACAAGAAGTTGGTGAAGAAACTAGCTAAAAAGTATCACGCCTTTTTAGCTTCTGAAGCCGTTATTAAGCAGATTCCACGTCTGTTGGGTCCTGGTCTAAACAAGGCAGGCATGTATTTCAATTTTATTTGTTTGTTTAGGGTATTGTATTTCTTTAACTTGTTATATTTTTGGTGTTTTGCTTCTGTTTATTTTATCATTTTTACACTAGGGCATTGTAGTTTTATTGTTAATCCTTGGTCACATGATATATAATTTTGCTTGTAAATATGAACGGCATTGCATTTTGTTATCTGGAATCATTTGCTGTTCACACTTTATACGCTCTCTTACCCTGTATATTGTGGACTATGTTTGATAGAATTTTTACATTGTTTCTTTTCTATTGTAGCTGAGTTTTTTGTGTTGTGTAACTATGCAGGAAAGTTTCCTACACTTGTTACTCATCAGGAAACTCTTGAGTCGAAAGTAAACGAGTCTAAGGCTATGGTCAAATTTCAACTCAAGAAGGTGCTCTGTATGGGAGTAGCTGTGGGGAATGTCAGCATGGAGGAAAAACAAATCTTCCAAAATGTTCAACTGAGTGTTAACTTCCTGGTATCCTTGTTGAAAAAGAACTGGCAAAATGTGAGTAATTCACTTAATATTTAGTAAAACCATTGTATCTGTTACATTCTTTTTTATCGTCTTTTTTTTTTTTTTAAAAAAACTTGTTTTTCTAGCCCAATTCTGCCCATCTTGTTTTATTCATAATCATATTTATGGGTGCAACCAAAAAATGGTCAGCAATATACTATTTGCGTGCAACGAATCTATGCTTACCACATATTTTCTCATTTACTTTTACGGTGTTATAGATTTTGCCCATATCATATCTCTTTCCGATTCCTACTGTAAGTCTTCCAATATGTTAATTTCCACGGATTAAACCTGATTTTGTCCTTCAAGTATTACATTATCCCATAATCAGTCTATAATTAATGAAATTACATGGAAGTAGTCTCTATTGTATTGAATATATTAATATATTTTACTAAGGTTCCGGGGACAAGTTTGATGGGTTCTTTTATTTGAATACTTTTATTATTTGTATACTTGTAGGGACTGTTTTAAGAATAGTTTGTCCATCAAATCAGTGAATGAACTTTTGACTAATGTTCGTTATCATTTCATGGAAATTTATTCCCTTGGATGGCTTTGGGACCAGACATGGCAGTCTCAATCCTACATTATCTGGGTGATTTTGTGCCAGAAAATCATGGACTAATGTAATTTTTTGTTGATTTCAGGTTAGGTGCTTGTATCTGAAGAGTACCATGGGGAAGTCTTACCGCGTCTTTTGAGGGATATCTATTTTGAGGGATATCTATTTTTAATTTGGTGATTTTGTTATGACGCATAATACATTTATCATAATAGCTAGATGCAGTTTTTCATCTTATTACAGTTTTGTGGGTTTGACTTTTATTGTTTTCGTGGTCATGTTCAAACATTTGATAATGATATGGGTTATTTTTGGCTCTGCTTTCTTATTCACATGCTACGAGCTAATTGCTATAATTCTTGTATTCTGTTTTTGCCTCATGCTTAGCTGAACAGTGGGATGACCTTAACTAAGAATTTGATTTGAAGTTATTATGTGGAAAAAATAGCTAAAACGTGGTATTTTGAAAGAGCTACACTCAAACTGTGGATTTTGTTGTTTTGATTAACACTGTTAAAATATTCTCCAGGGCCACAAATTTTACATAAAAATTACAATTACAGTTACCGATGGTTCTTGTACATCCTTGCAGTTATTATTTTAAAATATTTAAGTCAGACTTAAATAAGAAAAATATATTGTTTCTTGTGCACAAGTCCAATAGTTTAAGGGAACTAGGGGAACAAGATATATGTGGTGCTAAACTTTTATTTTCTAGTGTATAACAACGGGTAGTATTATGAATAATATTGGTCTTTTTTATTATTCAGAGACTGTTTTATTGGAATGGATTAAGTACATAACTGCTGCTTTTGGCTTCCTGAATTAGCTAGCATCAGTAAGAACAAGATCAATTGGGATTAAATATACTATTTATCTTTGGAAAATTTTATTTGATGCCCTTTTTCCAATTCGGCTACAAGGAGTGTTTTGAAATTGAGAATTTGTGTGCATAAATGTTCTAAAATATTTTAACCAAGCATAATTTTACAAAATTTCTTATTTAAAGTATTTTTTTTCAGTGATAAAATGTTATAATTTTGTTTATAACAATTAATTATCATGACTAAAAGGTTAAAAAGTAAAATATTACTTAACAATAAATTTTTTAAGAGTGAATTTTATATGCACCATTAGATTTATTATAAATGCCTTGTTTCTAAAGATTAATATTTTTAAAATATTGAATTAGTTTTATAGGATTAATATTTTTATCACAATAGATTTTTAATTTGAGAGAAATATAATTGAAATGTTTATCTAAAATAATTTCTTAAAGGATGAAGTATAAGCATTTAGCATTATTTATATTCAATGAAAATAATGCTTTGAGATGATATTTGCTTCCCTTAGTATATTCATATGAAGATCATTTATTATCATTCATATGAAGTATCTATTATGTTATTATGATTGAATAGTCCATATTAAACTTTTCATTTATTTATGTATACTATACTATGGCTAATAGTTTTAATAATCAAAGAATTAATAAATTTTGTAATAAGAATTTTGGCGTTGTTCTCTTACATCAATTTAGGATGTTATCCTTCCTGATTTAATTAGATTAGTTTAATTTTATCTCTGTCGTTTAATTTTTTTTTTATAAAAGAATCAAAGAATTAAAAAATTTTGTAATAAGAATTTTGGTGTTGTTCTCTTATATCAATTTAGGATGTTATCTTTCCTGATTTTATTAGATTAGTTTAATTTTATCTCTGTCGTTTAATTTTTTTTATAAAAGAATCAAAATAGTATTGGTGTAAAACATCAACAGTATTCCTCTGACAATACCTTTTGTCTGTTTCTTTTTCTTTTTAAATCTTTTATTTTTTACATATTTACTATAAACTTAGCTAATAACAAAAACACATTACTTTAATCACGTCAAATTATTTTAAGACAAATCAACATGAATAAATGATCAATTACAAACATTAAACTCTTATATCAATATGTTGTGTTTAATTGAACTATCATTGAAGTAAAATAAATTAAAAAAAAATGATACAAAAGAATAATTAGTTGGATCCTTACACTGTTCCGCTGTCCCCGTAAAACCAAAGCTAAACTATTATGATCTTATATTTTGTTAATCCTGGTCTTAAAAAGAATAATGAAAAATAAACTGGAGTTTTCAATTAAAAAATTAATATTTTATGTTATTAATACTTTTCTTTTCAGTAAATGTTATATTTTTAACGATTTTATTGATTAGTTTATTTTTTTTTCTGAAATATTATTTTCTTAATGTTTACTTTTTTTGAGGCAGTTATAAACAAAATCATCATCAAAATACTCAGATCCCTGACATGCTGATTGCTAGGCTGTAAATCAAATCTAATATAAGTAGGATTTTAATTTTGAAATTTATTTTGGTAAATTTACTTTTTAGCTCATAAGACTAGAGGCTTCTGAACTGTTTCTCCGTCGTTTATTTTTTTTTTCTTAGAAATTCAATTCTCTTCTCATTCTGATTCTCTCTAAGGCTTTATTAGTGTCAGAACCTCCTTTTTTATTTCTTCCCCGTAGATCTCTCCCCCTTTCCTCTTTAGAGGGTCCAACTTGCTTCCAGATCTCGCACCGATTTCTACCACTCTTTGACTCTTCTTCCTCTTCCAATTCAATCGTCTCTGCAGATCTCACTCTTCCGTCCAAGCCGTCATGGCGGCCGCTAACGCTCCGATCGCCATGAGAGAAGCTCTCACTGTGAGTTCTCCTAGCTCTTCGTTTTCTCTCGATTTCCTTAGCTTCTTAATTTGCAACTTACCTACAACTACACTTGCTATGTTTATAGTCGAAGTCTTGCAAATCACTCTTCTACTTTACTAGATTTTTATTTTCCGAATGGACTGTTCCGCATCAAATTCGACCGGTGTTGTAACGAAGTTCACTGAGCTACTTTGTTTTCTTACTTTTGATCAGCGTAGATCTAGGTGTTTCTTTAGTTTCTTTTTTCTGAACTGTAGAATGAGACTGTGTTGTGAATTGAGAGTGATGTGACTCGTGTTGCTTGATTTGTTATTGCAGTTGCCGAGCATTGGCATAAATCCGCAGTTCATCACGTTCACGCATGTGACTATGGAGTCCGATAAGTATATATGCGTTCGAGAAACGGCTCCACAGAATAGTGTGGTTATCATTGATATGACCATGCCGAATCAGCCTTTGAGGAGGCCTATTACTGCAGATTCTGCTCTTATGAATCCCAATTCTAGAATCCTTGCCTTGAAAGGTTAGTTCGTTGTATTATTCTCATGAACTTGTACATGTAACTTGTGTTTTGTTGTATTATTCTCATGAACTTGTAACTTGTTTGCTAGTAATGGTGTGGATGATCTAACTAAAACCGTTTCGGTATTAAGTTGGATTTTTTATGGCATTGTATATATTTAGATTTTTTTGGAATTTTTATTCTTTATATAATAACTTTTCTGGAGAGATGAAGCTTATGTTTTTGCAATTGAGGCAATAGCTATCATCATTGTATGAAGAAAATAGCTTAGTCTCAACTTGTGTAGGAGTGGAATAACATATTCGTGCATGGTATCAGGACTTAGTTGAACAAGACGGTCTGAGCTAGTTCTGGTTTTATGGTCCTTACTTGCTTCTGAAGCATTAGTTCTTCAACTTACTAGATTATCAAGACTAGATTATCAAGTGCGTGTTTCTTTAAGCATCCTGACCTAACCATTAGGGGTACGTTATTGTGAAACAGGGGTCTTTGCTTGATTCTTATTTACTAATATAATACATGATACTTGAAATTAAAAGAACATGTTCTTAAGTGATATAATTATATAGAAGAAAACTGTCATACTTTCCTTGCAGTTCTCACATGCTGAGGTAATATGACTATTAGGGGAAGTCACCAATAGGTTATAATTTTGTCCCTATGAGGTTTATTGAAGATGAACTGATTTCATTGGTTGTAATGCTAAGTATTTTTTCCATGATTTATTGTTCACATATTGTATTTACCATTCACAATTTACCTAAGGCCAATTGAACATTGTGATTATATGTATTATTCACGATACCATCATTTGATAACTATGAAAGTGGTTGCATATTAAGAAAAAAAAAAAATGTCCCTAGGAGAAAGGGAATAGCCAGGGTAAAATGGCTTAATGTTCATAGCATTCCAACTATTGGGAGAAAATTCAAGATTTTATTTGACTTTGCACAAGCTTCTGTGCATTGCATCCTAATTAGTATTTACCTTTGTGTTATATTTGCTTCTAAGTTGCGTCCTTGTCTTGAAGCTCAACTCCAAGGAACAACTCAAGATCACCTACAAATTTTTAACATTGAAATGAAAGCGAAGATGAAATCCTATCAGATGCCTGAGCAGGTAACTGTTACGTACAATTATAGAAGCACTGTTAAATGATGGTTGATAATGAGAACTTTGTTAATCATTGTGGGATGCCCTCATTGCATGTGCAGGTGGTCTTTTGGAAATGGATTACCCCAAAGTTGTTGGGTCTTGTGACTCAAACCTCTGTATACCATTGGTCAATTGAAGGTAAGAAAATGATAAAACTGCAATTCCACTTGACAACTTGGTTTTTGCTATTACGTTTTTCAGTTTATCATTGCTGTTCAGCGTCATTGTTGTTCATCTTCAAATGTTTTATTAGGATATTTCTGTGTGATATATGTAACTTGTAGGTGACTCGGAACCTGTCAAGATGTTTGAGAGAACAGCAAATTTGGCGAACAATCAAATAATTAATTATCGATGTGATCCTTCAGAAAAATGGTTGGTCTTGATTGGTATTGCTCCAGGTTCCCCTGAGGTATATCTCTAGCGTCTGTGATTTATAACTATATATAAAGGAGATACATTCTTTTGATGTACACATTTTGTATGTCCTATTTTACCTTTGTAAATACCATTATTATTTCTCTCCCACAATCTTATTTACACTCTCCAAATCTCTCCTCCAATAACACACCACATCACAAATCACTCACTATTTATTATTTGACCACCCTTATTCCTTTTTTCTATTTTTCATTTATTTTTTAAAAAATATAGAGGCACAAAAATTTTTCTTTTTCACTAGTAGATAGTAAATAGGTTATAATATTTCTTGTTTTAGTTATTTAGATTTTTTTTCTCATATTCCTTTGTCATTATTTTTCATTTTTTATGTTTCCTTTGGATTTACCTGTGTAAAATCGTGCAACCATTGTTATGATATTAAAATTAAAAGACTGAGAGCTATTGGACAATTTGTTCGTGGCATGGTATTAGAACCTCCTTGATTAAGCAGTCTGGGTTTGATCCTTGACATCCTTGTTTCTCTTAGAGAAACTAGGTTTCAAGCTTTCAAAGGAAAAAAATGGGCTTATGCGGTGTCAACACTCCAAGCTCAAAGGATTCCTCTGAGGAGGTGTTGGATTTAAAACAATTTATATAGCCTACGCTATTGGGATAGATTGTCCTTAAAAATAATCATTTTATTTTTACCAGAATTTGTTTGAGTCTGATCTTGTTTTTATTTTTGTATGTTGTGTTGTCTATAGAGGCCACAATTGGTTAAAGGAAACATGCAACTTTTCTCTGTGGATCAACAGCGAAGCCAGGCTCTTGAAGCTCATGCTGCATCATTTGCTCAATTTAAAGTGTGTCTCTTTTCTTTTTTTACTTTCCTACGTTAATTTCATATTTACCAATAAATGCTTCTATATCATGTTACTATCATACTATGTGCTAGAAAAATTGAAGTGCTTTTTGGACAGGTTCCCGGGAATGAAAATCCTTCTATTTTGATATCTTTTGCCACTAAGACACTTAATGCTGGTCAAATTATATCCAAGTTGCATGTTATTGAGCTGGGTGCACAGCCAGGTCTGTATATATCTTCTTTTGCACATCTGTCTCTTCAGTATTAATTAATGTAATGGACAATATTGCTGTTAGATAAATCTGTCTTAAATTTACAATTTAGTTGCTCTTATCCCATACTGAGTTTCAAGGTTATTTTTCCTGTTAAATCAGAAATCTAAATTTAAACTGGTCATAAACTTTATTAAACAGAAGTCTTGGAGAAGAATGACCTTTCTTAAAGATATGCCTAGAGGGGCTCCTTTGTCTTGTTATTCAAAATTCTTCAACTCAGAATCACGATTTCTTAAACTTCAATTGTGAATTGGTAAATCGAAGTGATAATGTTTTGCACTAACAGTATGGAGGAGGTTACTCATTATTGGCAATAGATTCCGTTAATAATAATAATAATGAAATATACTGCATTTTGTTAGACAATTGGCCATGCTCCAGGGATTACTAAGTTTGAATTAATGATTGGAAATTTTGAATAATGTGATGATGACAGTCTTCTGTTGGATTTTCTTTCTAATGATAAGCCAGAGAAGCTGCTGCTGTGATTAATTTCACAAATAAAGGGGGCAGCATACTGAAATGAGTTAGGATATTTGAACATGAATAAATATTTTGTATTCTAGCTAAATCATTTGTATAATTTTATCATCTTTGATTTGGTTAATCATGAATCTGGAATTTACCTTACCAAATGTCTTTGCAGGGAAGCCATCGTTTACAAAGAAACAGGCAGACCTTTTCTTTCCCCCAGATTTTGCTGATGATTTTCCAGTTGCCATGCAGGTACAGAATTTGCTAAACTGTTCATTTTATAAAACTGTGCAGGTATTTGATTCATAATTTTCTTTTTTGGCAGATATCCCACAAATACAGTTTGATCTATGTGATTACGAAACTTGGTCTCCTATTTGTCTATGATTTGGAGACAGCTACTGCTGTATATAGGAACAGAATTAGTCCTGATCCTATATTTTTGACATCAGAAGCTACGTCAGTTGGAGGCTTTTATGCTATTAACAGGAGAGGCCAGGTGTTATTGGCTACTGTTAATGAGCAAACGATTGTGAATTTTGTCAGTGGTCAAGTATGTATCTGATCTTTTGTGCTACTGTTATGACTTTTCTATTGTAAAGGGGAAACAAGGTGACATTTCTATAAATTCCATTTTTTCTATTGTCACAGCTAAACAATTTGGAGCTAGCAGTTAATCTTGCCAAGCGAGGAAATCTTCCTGGTGCTGAGAAATTGGTATGTCAATTTCCATATCAAACTTGCTATTTGGTCATAGGGTGTTTTCAGGACTTAGGATGGTTCTAAGAAATTGGATGTTACGTGTTATCTTTGATGGGATTTTTTTAATTGCTAAATGCCAACTTTTGTAATATTTGGTATGGTCGCTCTACTGTACATTGTGCAATGTTTTAAGAAATGGTGTTCGGAATGAGTGTCCTAAAGGTACAGTGAGATTGCATTGGAAATTAACCAAATCATGCTGGAGTGTGCATTGATAACAATTTCTCATGAAAAGAAATTCCACTTTGGATTCCATATGCAGTTTTCCATGATACAATTGTTAGCATTCTCCTTTAAGGAATTCTTACTGATATTTCTCTTCAGCATTTACTTATTCTACTCATGCTATTAGATATCTGTTCAACAGAATTATCCTTTTGTTGCTGATATTTTTCTGTAACTCTTTAATACCATCAACCTTTTTAAGTAGAAATATTTTATGCTTCTAAAAGATAGATGCATGGGCCAAAGGAGGTTATGTGAGTGACTTGAATTCTGTGTTTCTTCTTTAGTCATTTACTTTTTTTTTTCTCTATTAATGATATATACATGCTAATTTTCTTTTTTGGTAATGTATTTGCTTTTCAAATATTTTGGTAATTTATTGGTATTATTTGATTAGAGTGTGTCTTAGCATCACTTAAAATGATTTGTTTTTTTATTGCTTTTTTTTTGTGTGTGTGTGAATTTTAGGCATTAACATGCCTACTTGTTGACATTATAGGTTGTAGAACGATTCCATGAACTGTTTGCCCAAACAAAGTATAAAGAAGCAGCTGAGCTTGCAGCTGAGTCTCCACAAGGAATCCTTCGCACACCAGATACAGTTGCCAAATTTCAGGTTTGGTGATGAGTTATAGTGCTTGTTGTCTTTCTTTTCAACAAACTGAGTGCCAATCAAACATAACAGACACTCTCCTGTGTTTTTGTTTTGGAAAGTGGGAAAATCCCATTGAATGTGGTTACAACAGAAAACCAAACACACCCATAGCCACAAATATTTTGTTTGTGTTCTTTCCTCAACAAATTTAACCTAAACATTCATCTTTGCTTGTTTTTATGGATAAAAAAGAAATTTGAACTGTTTGTCCTGTTTCATGGTCAATTAGACTGTCATGGGTAAAGTGTCACAATTTGTTCTCTGTGGCAGAGTGTTCCTGTGCAAGCTGGGCAAACTCCTCCACTATTGCAGTATTTTGGAACACTTCTGACAAGAGGAAAGCTGAATGCCTTTGAGTCATTAGAATTGTCAAGGCTGGTAGTGAACCAGAACAAGAAAAACCTTTTGGAGAACTGGTTGGCAGAGGACAAACTTGAATGCAGTGAGGAGCTAGGAGATCTTGTAAAGGTAGGTTGCATTTGAAATTTTGAAGTACTCTTTTTTTTTTTTGTGCTTTTTTGTTTCTTTCTAATTGTTTACCTAATAGTATGGTACTGCTTGTTGATTTTGTTTAATATGAAATGGGATTTTTGTATTCATTTTGGTTAATATGTTCAAATGTAGACTGTGGACAATGATCTTGCTTTAAAAATATACATCAAAGCCAGAGCTACACCAAAAGTTGTTGCTGCTTTTGCTGAGAGAAGGGAATTTGACAAGATTCTTATATACTCTAAGCAGGTAGAGGCTTGTTTAAGTATCAAATAATACTGATTTTTGTTCATCAGATTATTTTGTGCTTCTTTTGTTAATTTCTTTAATATTGTTCTGGCCTAGAGTAATTTAATTGGCCGTTATATTAACTTCTCATATCTTGCCTCTGCATTTTACTGGAGCTATTTGCATTTTTGGCTACAGGTTGGCTACACACCTGACTATCTCTTCCTTTTACAAACAATTCTCCGGACAGATCCTCAGGTATGAGAGTACCCTATGTATTTTCTCTATTTGTGTTGAACTATTTCTTTGTATTTCTTCCATTTTCTGCCACGCTGTTAGATAACTGATTATCACGTTATATATTTTCTGAATCAAAATTCTAGAACTTTATTTTTTCCATCTCAATTTACAGATATTAGTAGTTGTACTAACTAATTCAACAAATCCTTTTATTTCATTTTGGTGTGTAGGGTGCTGTTAATTTTGCATTAATGATGTCGCAAATGGAGGGAGGTTGCCCAGTTGATTACAACACCATAACTGATGTGTTTCTTCAGGTTGTTTATCTACTATGATTAAGTCATTATGGTGATTTACTAATATAATATTCCTGCTTCATGATCGTTGATGCATGAAATGTTTTTTTATGTGGAATTGTCTTGATTGTATGTACTAGCATTCGCCCAGTCGTTTCCTTGTTTTAACTGTATTTATTTATTATCGGTAGACAGCTCATGTATTACCTTCTTTTTGTCCTGTTCAGAGAAATCTGATCCGTGAGGCAACGGCCTTTCTCCTAGATGTTCTGAAACCCAATCTACCAGAACATGGGTTCCTTCAAACCAAGGTGTTGGAGATAAATCTGGTTACTTTCCCTAATGTTGCAGATGCAATTTTGGCTAATGGCATGTTCAGTCATTATGACCGTCCTCGTATTGCTCAACTTTGTGAAAAAGCTGGTCTTTATGTGCGAGCTTTGCAAGTAATGACTCACCAAATGTGTTTTATTCTTAGTGTTTTTCTTACTTAACCCACAAGCCTCCGCTTTTTATTGATTACATTATTTTGGTGCAGCATTACACAGAGTTGTCAGATATAAAACGTGTGATTGTAAATACACATGCAATTGAGCCACAGGTTTGTGTGCTCCACTGCTTTTATAATTTCTCTATTGAAACATTGTGTTAGTTTTAATAATACTTGGTCGTTTTTCGGTTCCTGCAGTCACTAGTTGAATTTTTTGGTACTCTGTCACGAGAATGGGCATTAGAGTGCATGAAAGACCTATTGCTGGTCAATCTTAGAGGCAACCTACAGATTATTGTGCAGGTATGAAACTATCGTTGTCTTCTATAACATGTAATTATTGGTATTTGACTGATAACTAAAAGCTTACTAATATCTGTCTAGGTTGCCAAAGAATATTGTGAACAGTTGGGTGTTGATGCCTGCATAAAGCTTTTTGAGCAATTCAGGTCATATGAAGGGTTGTACTTTTTCCTGGGATCATATTTGAGCTCCAGGTAATTCTTTCATTTTTTATAGAACTGTTTTTTCTGGTGGACAAGTGATACCATTTGTAAAGGGGAAATTGTCTGATATCAGCTAATTTTCCCCCCTTGAATATGGGACAGTGAGGATCCTGACATTCACTTTAAGTACATTGAGGCAGCAGCAAAGACTGGACAAATCAAAGAGGTTGAGCGTGTGACTAGAGAATCAAGTTTCTATGATGCTGAGAAAACAAAGAACTTTCTAATGGAGGCTAAGCTTCCAGATGCACGACCTCTAATTAATGTTTGTGACCGATTTGGATTTGTTCCGGATCTAACACACTATCTATACACAAACAACATGCTTCGCTACATTGAAGGTTATGTTCAGAAGGTATTGTAGTTTGGATTTATAATTCAGTAACCTTTTTATTTCTTGAATGCTGTCTACTTTGTCAGTCCCACTCATAGCTGTGTGCCTTGCTTTGCTTTATAGGTGAACCCAGGGAATGCTCCTTTAGTCGTTGGGCAGCTTTTAGATGATGAGTGTCCAGAAGATTTTATCAAAGGCTTGATTCTCTCTGTTCGTTCCTTACTGCCAGTGGAGCCCCTTGTGGAGGAGTGTGAGAAGAGGTAGTATCGGTTATCTACTCCAACACTCTTTTGTGCTCACCTTCCTAATTTTCTCTGGTGTTAATTTGGCATGCAGGAACCGGCTTCGTCTGCTCACACAGTTTTTGGAACATCTTGTTAGCGAGGGAAGCCAGGATGTACATGTTCACAATGCGCTGGGTAAAATCATAATTGATAGCAACAATAATCCGGAACATTTTCTCACTACCAACCCGTACTACGATTCTCGAGTTGTGGGCAAATATTGTGAGAAACGTGATCCCACCTTAGCTGTTGTAGCTTATAGGCGAGGACAATGTGATGACGAACTTATCAATGTGACAAACAAAAATTCTTTGTTTAAACTACAAGCAAGGTTTGTGGGTTATATTTATATATATTTTTTTCTCTAAACAATTAACGTTGGATTCAATGGTTACATGCTTTTATTTGGATTACAGATATGTTGTTGAGAGGATGGATGCTGATCTTTGGGACAAAGTTCTTAACCCTGATAATGCCTACAGAAGGCAACTTATTGATCAGGTTGTATCTACCGCTCTGCCTGAAAGCAAGAGCCCTGAACAAGTATCGGCTGCTGTTAAGGCTTTCATGACTGCTGATCTACCTCATGAATTGATTGAGCTTCTTGAGAAGATTGTCCTTCAGAATTCTGCATTCAGTGGGAACTTTAATTTGCAGAATCTACTTATTTTAACAGCAATAAAGGCCGATCCATCCAGAGTTATGGATTATATTAATAGACTGGATAATTTTGATGGGCCTGCAGTTGGAGAAATGGCTGTTGAGGCTCAATTATATGAGGAAGCATTTGCAATTTTCAAGAAGTTCAACTTAAATGTGCAAGCAGTCAATGTCTTGTTAGATAATATTCATAGCATTGATAGAGCTGTGGAGTTTGCTTTCCGAGTTGAAGAAGATGCTGTTTGGAGTCAGGTTGCCACGGCTCAACTAAGGGAAGGACTGGTAAGTGATGCCATCGAGTCCTTTATACGAGCAGACGATACTACACAATTTTTGGATGTTATCCGTGCTGCTGAAGATGCAAATGTTTACCATGACTTGGTGAGATACTTACTGATGGTTAGACAGAAGACTAAAGAACCCAAGGTGGACAGTGAGCTCATTTATGCGTATGCAAAGATTGATAGGCTCAGTGACATTGAGGAATTCATTCTTATGCCAAATGTAGCCAATCTACAAAATGTTGGTGACCGATTGTATGATGAAGAACTATATGAAGCTGCCAAAATCATATTTGCCTTTATATCTAACTGGGCCAAGTTAGCAGTTACACTTGTGAAGTTGAAACAGTTCCAAGGCGCAGTTGATGCAGCAAGGAAAGCTAACAGCTCAAAAACATGGAAGGAAGTTTGCTTTGCATGTGTTGATGCAGAGGAGTTCCGTTTGGCCCAGATATGTGGGCTTAACATAATTATTCAGGTAAAATGTTGTTTTTACTTGCCAAGTCATTAATTAAGTAAAATTTTAAATTAACTTGATGTTTTTTTCCTTATTTAGCTGTCATCTGATTTGAAATTATAAAGGTTGGATAATTTGTTCTTTCAAAATGCTATGCCAAGAACTTGTGATGATTGGAAGGTTTTGTGAGCATTACTTGAGTCTGCTGCTTATGAGCTTATACTGTTTCGGATGCATGTTAAGTAAGTTTTCATTGTGAATTTGGCAGGTGGATGACTTGGAAGAGGTCAGTGAGTATTACCAAAATAGAGGTCGCTTCAACGAGCTAATCTCCCTCATGGAGAGTGGTTTAGGATTAGAACGGGCTCATATGGGTATCTTCACTGAGTTGGGAGTTCTATATGCTAGATACCGTCCTGAGAAGCTTATGGAGCATATCAAACTATTTGCAACCAGACTCAACATTCCAAAGCTTATAAGAGCTTGTGATGAACAACAGCATTGGAAGGAGCTGACCTATTTGTACATCCAATATGACGAGTTTGATAATGCTGCAACAACCATCATGAACCATTCACCTGAAGCATGGGATCACATGCAATTCAAAGATGTTGTTGTCAAAGTTGCTAATGTTGAGTTGTATTACAAGGCCGTTCATTTCTATTTACAAGAGCATCCTGATCTTATCAATGATGTTCTGAATGTCCTTGCTCTCCGTGTTGATCATGCACGTGTTGTTGACATCATGCGAAAGGTAGCATTAATACTGGCAACAGTTTCATCAGATACTAGGTTTTTACTTTATTCTTTTTTTCTATTTCGGTAATGAATGTTTTCCCGGTGATGTATTTATTATAGGCTGGTCATCTCCGTCTTGTCAAGCCATACATGGTTGCAGTTCAGAGTAACAACGTGTCTGCTGTCAATGAAGCCCTGAACGAAATATATGTTGAGGAGGAAGACTATGATAGATTGCGGGAGTCGATTGATTTGCATGATAACTTTGACCAGATAGGCCTTGCACAGAAGGTTAGCTGCGTTTATTCTGTGTTGACTATTTTCAATTCAATATTAGGAACCTGATAGATTATCGTTATTATTATCTGGAATGCAGATTGAAAAGCATGAGCTTCTTGAGATGAGGCGTGTTGCTGCTTACATTTACAAGAAGGCAGGTAGATGGAAGCAGTCCATTGCATTGTCCAAAAAGGATAACCTTTACAAAGATGCCATGGAGACAGCCTCACAATCTGGTGACCGTGAACTTGCTGAGGAGTTGCTTGTTTATTTCATTGATCAGGTACCAAATTCAATTTCAACTGCATATAATCCACTGTTTAGAAACTTTTCATTTAACATGTTTAACATCTTTCTACATGTTTATGCAGGGAAAGAAAGAATGCTTTGCCTCGTGTCTATTTGTTTGCTACGATTTGATCCGGGCAGACATTGCTCTCGAGTTGGCGTGGATGAACAATATGATTGACTTTGCCTTCCCATATCTCTTACAGGTTTGTATTCCTTTTGTGCTGCCTGCTTTTATTACTTAAATATGCATTGACCTGTATGTCTTTAAATCGTGTTATCTTGTGCTTTCTTTGACTGTCTTCTTTTAAATGTTGTAGTTTATCCGTGAGTACACGGGGAAAGTTGATGAACTGGTGAAGGACAAGATTGAAGTGCAGAACCAAGTGAAGGCTAAAGAGCAAGAAGAGAAGGAAGTAATTGCTCAACAGGTAATTAGTTGGCCATTTTGTTTCCTGCTTTAGTTGATATTTTCTATCTCCTTATTGATTATTAATTGAACATTCTTATTCTGTTGAACTTTATGATATGAATACCAATTGCATACAATGTTCTCTCGATGCAGAATATGTATGCTCAGTTGTTGCCTCTTGCTTTGCCCGCACCACCAATGCCTGGAATGGGAGGAGGCTTTGCCCCTCCCCCTCCAATGGGTGGATTGGGGATGCCTCCAATGCCTCCTTTCGGTATGCCACCCATGGGCAGCAGCTACTGACCGGAAAGCGATAATGAACTATACAAGTAGCAGCTTGGGTGTTTTCAAACATTTTCTTCTGGGATTTTGATGCAGTATTCTTTCCTTGCTTCTATTGGAGGGGGTTCAGATCAAAAATAATTTGGAGTTTCTGTTGGAGGGTTTGAGTCATATTTTTGTAATATTTTTTTATAGTTGAGGCATTTTTTGGGCTGCTCGTGGGAGCTAGCCGAGGATTCTCTGTATGTAACCATTTTTCTTGTATTAAATGATGGTCCAAAGTATAATACGAAATAGACCGACTTTGACTCCTAGCCCATGTTTTTCATGGATTTATTCCACTTTTCCTTGTGGTGGAAGCTGCCTGATTAAAGCTTGTTGGCATAATGTTTGTCTTGTGCATCTTATCTTCTTTGTGATTTCTTTTGATCTTGGTTTTGAATTCTTACGCATTTATTGTACTGTTTTTATTATGACTGTGTGATCCCTTGCACCGTACAGTTTTTAGGGCATAAATTGTATGATTGCAAGTTTTCATGTTGAGATCTGGTATTCTTGTGTGTATAAAGTTTAGGATTTAGAGTTTATGTATAAAGTCTAGGATTTACGATATATGAAGGATGAACCTGATTTATAAGTGTATGGAAGTTTATTGAAAAATTTAAAAAAGATTTGTACCATTTACTTTTTAAACTTTTAAAGCACAACATTTAAGTCAGTTTGCACATTATTAAGTTAAAATATTCTTGTGAAAGGTAAACTTTTAAGGATGAGTTGGATCAGGTTTGAGTTTTTTTTTTTCTCCTAACAATCCAACTCAACTTAATTATACTTGAGTTGAATGTTGAGCAATTCAAAAGAATTAGAAAAGAAAAATACTTATATAAATATTTTAAAAATGTTTTAGTAGTAATGATAATAACTATACGATGACGACAATGTATATATACATGTATTAATAATAGTTATATATATGATATGATATAATTTTATAATAAAATTATTAGATAAAAGATATTTTGTATTATATATTTATTATATAGTTGAGTAAAGTTAGATTCTTCGAGTTTGAAATTTATGAATTTGTTATAACTAATTGTAATTGGATTTACTAAATGAAGCTCAATCAAATTTAATAACTTAATCTAATTTTAAAAGAATATATATAATTGAGTTCAGTTGTACAAGTTTGTAAATTAAGTACAATTTATTTACATTCTTACTCTTTTTTTTCTGATCTTGTTGTACTATGTGTAATTACATCCTAGTAAACAAACAAATTTTTGTTAGGTAAAAAAAAAGTTTACTGGCTTGGTATAAATTTAAAAATAATAAAACCCAATTTAATTATTTTTTATTAGTGTATACCTTTTTTAAATTTTTTCGTACAACCTAAAACAAAACTTGATATTTAAATTAATTAATATCAAATTTGGTTGTTGGTTGAAGTTGAATTTAAATTCTTCCATTCAAATGGATGATCTAACTTTTACTTTAGACTATCCCCCAACAAACTGTATAAATCAATTTTAATTATGTTTTAAAAAAAAAGCAACATATAGGAAAAAAAAATGTTAGTTTTTCCATAATTACTGTAACAATGCAAAATCATTAAACTTTGGTTTTAATAATATTTTTTTTCTTTGAATTGAATACTTTGTCTGTGTTTTTAATGAATTGTTGAATCAAGAGTTTTCAACTTTTAAACATTTCTTTGCTCACTAATGATAACTTTTATTAAACTATATGACTCTATTTAAAAATCATTAAATACTACACAGTTAGAAATATAAAATCATCAGTACTAAAAATTAAATTATAAAACCAATTTAAAAATTAATGAAAGTATAAACATTTCTAGATTAATAAATAGAATAACAAAGTATTCACTTATATCTTATACTTTTCTTTTTGAAAATTCAGTTAACTCAGGAGAGTAATAAATTTTATCAAATCTTATATAAAAATGCTTTTAATTTATCATTTTCTTTTATTAGAAAAGAAAAATAAGTGTGGTCACGCGCTATGTGGCGTGTGCCAACAGCGAAATAGTCCTGAATAAACAATCTAGTGGGAAGAGGAAGACCACTCTTTGTGGCTATCCATGGTTGTGCTTTGAAAGACTCTAAGAACATGGCCATATCTTTAAACTCCATCATCAGTTTCAGCTCAACGGTAAGTGCTTCCTATTCTCATACTTCATCTTTCACTTTTCTTTGGACTTTTCCTATATTCATGTTTTTCTCAACTCAGATGCTTGCTTTTGCTTTCCAATTATCTTTGGAGTGTTTGCACACCCTTTCTGCTCTTCTGGGCATCTTTGAATTTTATTTGTGACAACGGTTTCAACATATGCATCAATTGGGGGGACTCGGATTAGTGAAATTTTATTCATTTAGACTTTTTAGTTAAAGTGCTTTGATGTCCTGGATTTTTGTTCTACAGGAGAAAATGGTAAATGGAGAAAAACCGTTAACTGGGGAAATTTTAATTTTCAATATAGTAAATGCAATTCAAACAATTATAGTTGCCAACACTCAGTTAAGCAGCCTCGAGAAAATTTTATGTATTTAAGCTTGGTAAGAAGTGGTGCATAAGTAATGGAGACTGATTGTTTAAGGTCACAGTAAGATATAGATATTGGGAAAAACCTAAGTGAGAGATGAGACGAAATTCAAATTTTAAGATGGTATCAGATTTTATCTTAGATTTGTTATGGCCTATCCATCATATTATTCACACACAAAGTCCAATGGTGTTTGGCATGAGAGTGTATTGGAAAAACCTAAGATAAGACCAAAGTAATGGATATAAGTGGAACAATTATCATAAGATTGAGTTTTGTTCAAATCCACGAATCTAAAAGTAGGGGTTCAGGAAAAAACAGAAATTTAGGTTTTGGGCTGCAAGAGATCCGAGGGAATGCATACAGAAATTTAGAATGTAGGAATTAAAAAGGGACCTTTATGGAGTTAAATAATAATCATAATGTTAATGGTTATAGTAATTTGTTCTATAGAATAAAAAGTTTTCGTTTGATGAACTTCTTGTGATAGCTATTGTTTCAGTGTATTGCTTTATGTCACTGTACTGAAATATATACACTCGGTTATTGCTATGGAACCCAGGTCTTGTAGCGTTTTGGTGCCTTTTTTCTCTTGACTAAGGAAATTATGAGCAATGTGTATCTTCATTACTCAAATGTAGTGGTAATACAATTTTATTTCAAGCACTTCAACTGGAGTAGGGTGTGATTCTCTGGTCTGATTTAAGAATATGGCATCAAAAACTCTATTGTAGACAAAGATGGATCAATGATTTCATTTATCACTAGTCACTTTAGTATGATTCAATTATTTTATTATTGAATCTCATTTTTCTGATCTCTTACAAAAGTCTTTCATTCTCCATTAGAAGTTGGAAACTAAGTATCATGATCGATCAAGATATTCTGTTGGAGCTTCTTTACCGAAGGCCAGTCAGTTTACACCCTTCTCGGTAGTATCTAGATCGAGAAAGCTTGTCAAGGAAAGAACATTTGGCCATTGTCTTCCAGTTGCAGATAGTGATCAGCTTGCAGCAGACAACAATATCAGTGAGGAATTTGACAGTGCTGAAAATTCACCAACCAATGATCAGTTAGCATCCCTGAATCCCCCAGATGAAAATTTCCAATTGCAAGCTAAAGTTGATGCTGAGTCAGTCTCTCAAACATTAGAGTCTTCCAATGGTTCTATTAACCAAGAGCAAGGATCATCATCAGCATTTCCTGAGTCAGAATCTGCAACCAAACGGCCTTCCCTTACAGCAAGAGAGCGGTTGAAGGCGGCTCGATCCGGCAGCCGATACCCGCAAGCCAAAGCATCTAAACCAGACATGAGCAGCAGGGTGTTGGAGGCTTCAAAACAAAGTGACAAAGGGAAGAGAAAATCTGGACTTCCAGAGGCTCCAACTAATTTGTTTGATGATAGCAAACGAGGGTTGTCAACAGGCTTCACTTTCCAATTTCCTGGGGGTTCTGATCTCTTTCTCATTGCACTTTCTTTTGTTTTGATCAGCTCAATCATGTTTGCAACAACTTTCATTGTGTGGAAAGTTGGTGCTATCCATTTCAATGAGTACTGAGATGTGGTCTTTAAGAATTCACCGTAAAAGTAGATAGCGGATTTATATATTTAGACAAGCTTCTGCTGCTTCAAACTTCATGAACTGATGCTGTTTGTTGATGATCAGTTTTTCACTTTTTAGGGGCTGAGATTTTCTTTTTTCAAGTTAATCATTGTTGTTGTTATTATTTTCAATCTGGGAGACATTTAATTCGGGGTGGATGTAGAACACAATATATAATGCTCAGAATTATACCTGTCATTTTATCCTTTTTAGTGTGTTTTTATTGATTCTGTTCTTTCTTTTCAATTCTCATAGTATTGTATAATTGCATTGAAGGATAAAAGAATTATTGTAAGTCTCTAGCAGTTCATTAGTGATCTGCTTTTATTTTATTTTTATTTTTTTTTGTTCGGTAAAAAAAAAAATCTGCATTTAATGTATGGAATATATATAAGGTGGTGTTGCACAAAATAGTCATTATCAACAAAATGTTTATTGTCATATAGCCATAACAACCACATTATTATGCTTATTTGTATGTGTCACTTATATGAAAGGTAATTCCCTTATCAAGAATAAAATATTATTTAGTAGACTTAATTACGTTTATATTTTCTCCACTGTGATTAATGAATGATTTTAATTTTTCTATAACCATTTTTTAAAAATTTAATCATTCAATTTGTTAATTTCTATGATTTAATTCTTCCAATATTTTCACTTTACATGCATTTTTTTCTTTTTATTCAAATAGTTAGTAGTTGGAAAAAATTGAGTTGTGAAAGGTTTAGAAAGTGTAAGCGAAATTGAAAAAAAAAAATTGAGATTTTGTGTAAAGTGTAAGGTTGACTTCTTGAAGAAAGAAAAATATTAAGATTTTTAGTATAGGATGAATATATGATATTCTTACCGCGGAATATTTAATTTTGAGTAGGAGTAGATTCAACTATTTAATGAATCTAGTTAAAGGGTTTGATTGTAAAAATTAAGAACTTAATTTTTGGAAAGATGGAAAATCTAATATTCTACATTTATGAATGTAAAAGAAAGAGCTAAGAATGAAATTATTGATTGAAAAATTTAACCCGGTTTAATGTAAGAAACCTGTATATATAAAAGGGATAAATTTTAAAAATTAACTGAGATGAAATTAAAAATAATTTATCCATTTTTAAATAAAATAGAGCTTCAAAGGTGAATTGCAGAAAATTAAAATTTGAAGAGTCAATTTATAAAAAATAAAATTTATGAATGTTAAATAATTTTTCCTTTACTAATGGTCATAAAAAATAACTTTTGATTGATTAACTGTGTAAATTTACCCTAAAATGTATACTTTTAATCTTGAATACAAAATAAATAATATTAATATTAATATCAATATCAGTTCGCCGATTAATAGTCACTTTTTGTTTGTCAATTTTTTTTTCAATGATTCTACTATGTCTTATGTTTACAAAATTTAAGACTTTTTTTTTGTCAATTCTAGTTTGTCTCTGAATTTATTTTTTAATTAGTTTACAGTCTTGTATTTATTATGAAGTAGAAATAAATAAAAGTTAAAAAAAGTTATGACTGTTTAATGAAGATAAAAAAACTATTTTCGTATAAAAAAATCTATAAAATTCATTATATGTTTTTGTTTGTCCGAATAAATATTAAAAGAGAAATAAATTTAAAAATAAAAAAAAAAAAGTGGAAGTAACAGTATTTGCTCACGTGCAAGCACCCAAGTACACCCTTTTTAATCACCTATTAATGCTCATAATTGTTTGGTACTTATCACATTCATTATTTGCTCACGTACACACTATAATTCACTATTTACACAAAAACTCATCACTCTTGCACGGCTTCTACATTCAAATTCACACACACTAACACTAAAATTTATTATTCACAATTTACTCAACTTGCATTTTTATTAGTACAACATTTTACTTATATAAAATCCAAATAATTTTTTAATCACAATATTCTTACATGTCCAAGTGTTTATATTTTTATTAGTTGATTTTACATCGACCCTATCTTCTAATTTCTCGCCCTCATCGTCTTCATTTAAAGGATAATTTTGAGAATTGTTTTTCATTTTCATAAAAAAAAAAGTCCTACAGGACTCATCCAAAAAAAACCTGCACCACAAAAAATTGACAATAATTATCAATAACCTTATTAATTTGGATTCTTTCTTTCAAAAAAAAAACTATGACTATAACGACCTTTTTAAATAAAAATTATTTTGATAATTATAAAACATTCCTTTTCAAACATTTCTAAAAATTGAATATAGTTATATATTTTTCATAGTTATTAAGTTTTCCTTAGTGACTATAATTCTTTAGTTTACTCGTTAAAGTAAGTTTTAGCACTCTTTTTTACGAATCAATGTAATTTTTAGTTAGAAGTTAGGAATTAATCTATTAAGATACTTATATATTTAAGTTATTTACATCTTTTATTAATTATTTTAATGTGTACAAACATAAAATTGAGTTTCTAATTATACATTTAAGGCTTAAAATTATACGTGAATGGTATCTCTCATTGCTCATATTGATAATAATGCCTACTTAAAGACCTTCATAGAATTCTGCATTATTGATTTCTTCCGTAAACGTAGTTTGTATTTTGAGGACACATATTTAGGGTTCATAATCACTGTAGCATAAGACAAGATGTCGGTGTAGCCATACATCGAAAGTTGAATTGAATTGGTGAAATTTGAAGTGTAGTGCAATTGCAAGCATGAACTACTATTGGTTGTCCAATTGGGTTGTTTATCATGTCTAAAGATGGTGGGTACGGTGCAAAAAATGCACCACGATCAAAATGTTCTTAATAATTAATTATTTTGGTTCATTTCAATTCAACCATGTAATTATTTACTCTTCTATCAGCTGCAAAGCTCTCTCAATTCAAACTCAATGTTCTTCCTTCATTCATGCAGGGTACTAATTATGGGCTTCACTGATTTGAAGATTTTTTTACCATTCTCAGTGGATAAGCAACAAGAAGAAAAAGGGAAGATTGGATTCAATCCTACATTATATTTTTCTCATTAATTTGAGTCTGAGTGTTCTCAAACCAAAGAAAAGAGACAAGGATGGGGTTCCAACATAAGCTACTTCATTTGTTGACATGTTGCGGTTTCAAGAGACGTGTTGTCTGTGTTCACTTTGATCCTTTTGGTTTCCCATATTTTTATCGTGACACTTCACTTGCCGACGAAGTGTGTGTGTGTGTCAAGGTGATTATATATTGTAAGATATACTGCAGATATGTTCTGAGATTATGGGACCCAGAAAGGCTTTGATGAGACAGATAGAGAAGGAAAAAAAATTATGAAAAAGAAGTGAAAGAAGAAAATACGGAACCATAAGAAACCACACACACAAGTTGTGTTGTATAACAAAGTGAGTGGTTGATCAGAAGTCGTGTCACTCTTTATTATGAGTTGCAATTGTGAGTGTGTATTGGACCCTACATGCAAGTAATTGAGCTTTCTTTGTTTGCTAGCAGACCGATCAAAGTGTATAAAACTAGCCTTCTTTTACTGAGTCCCATGCTTTCAACTTTGAACTTCAAATCAAGATACATGAAGGTAACCAAATCTTGTCTTAGGATAGATACACAGCTGGACTAGTCAAGTTACTTGCATAGCATAAAATTGGTAAAATGGACCCACCAAGTGTCTTCAACTTAAAGGGCAAATCGTTTACTAATGAGGTTACATCATGCGTTTGTCCAATTTATGATTGAGCAAATCTTGGGCTTTTTACACTACCATCCTATTATGTGTGTGCTTATTTTCTTTCGGTAACCCTTTTCATCTTGGCTATCATGACAGGGCCTAAAACTTTGGTTGGAATAATTGTACAGGGAAATGGGTGAAACAAAGCGTGAAAGCTTAATTTCACCAAATTTATAATTCAATGTGGAAGATCTTGCAGTATCTTTGATGAATGGGATCCACCACCACAAGCCTAGACACCACTTTCGTGTAAGCTTCAGCGCCTACTTTTTTACTTTATCAAACGATCAACCAATAAGTATACATGTAAACAACTGATGCAGCTTGATGTGTGCCCTTTTACAATGACTGACTTTATTTCAGTTTAGGTAAATGTTATGAAAATACGAATGATGCTTCTTTTTTAAGTATATATGAACTGCTATTTTATTTTAAAAAGAATTAATCTGAATCTATGTCAGAAAAGTTCAAGATAAGTGAGTTCTTATTCGGTAGGATCTAAGCTGAACACCAAGGGACACCAAATAGCTATCATTATTACTACATCAGATAAGAACACTTTGTGGTCTAATAAAAATAAGACAATGAGTCACTGATCATCATCCACTACATCAACTACTGACTACGTAACAGTGTTTCCCAAGTCTATTTGCCAGATACTACTGATGCATACCATTTCATTTCTCATTCAAATACGAATAATATTAGCTTAATAGGTCAGGTCACTTCAATCTTAGTCTTTTACTCTTCATTTCCCCCTCCTTCTAAAGTCCAAGTTCGTTAGATTTAGCGGAGGGAAAATTTTTCTTGTTGAAGTGACTGACAGGTACAGCCAAAATCGATTATCATTTTGACCAATGAAAGGGTATTGCTTATCACAGCAGTCACCATCAAGATAAGAAGATGATCGACTATTATTAGTGCAGCAAACAGTAACTGGGGATGGGAGATAAAAGGCTCAGAAATCATGGAAGAAACTTTAGAATGGTTTCCATTGTGAGTATGGAAAACTACTATGATTCTGGGTGGCACATGGGCACCAGCTGGGCTCAATGCAGTGATCATTCTTCTTCCTTTGCAGTACCTACACAAATACTGCCTCATGTCACCGACTCTGCCTCTCTTCAATTTGGTGAGTTCCACTCATGGCCACTTCCCATTGAAGGGGTTGCAGAAGAGAGAGCAATGAGTGCTTCCAAGAGTCACAGTCAAGCAGAGAAAAGGCGCAGAGACAGAATCAATGCACAGCTTGCAACTCTCAGAAAACTTATTCCCAAATCTGATAAGGTAAACCAATTTAATGCATTCAGTTTTCATGAGTGACATGCTTAGTAGTACTATGAAATACGCACAATATGAGAACAATCTGAATTTTGTTCCTGGAATCACACTGGATAATGATATGCATTATGAAAGATATGTGGCATGGTATGCTTAGCAAAATTGTATAAGGATTTCAATTCCACTTCCACTTTCTCATCTCAAAAAGAGAATATTGAACAAAGACTACTTGTATGGAAGGAAACATGTGTGACCAAACATATTGATATTAACATTTGGGAACTTGCAGATGGACAAGGCAGCTTTACTAGGGAGTGTGATAGACCATGTAAAAGATCTGAAGAGAAAAGCCATGGATGTTAGCAGAGCTTTCACAGTTCCATCTGAAATTGATGAAGTATCAATTGACTGTGACCATGTTCAAGATGAAAGTTGCACTAAAGTGAACAAATTGAAGGAAAATATTGTGATCAAAGCTTCTGTTTGCTGCGATGATCGACCAGAACTGTTCCCTGAACTGATCCAAGTCCTGAAAGGCTTGAGACTCACAGCAGTTAAAGCTGACATAGCCAGTGTAGGTGGCAGGATCAAAAGCATATTAGTGCTTTGTTCTAAGGACGGTGAAGAGGGTGTTTGCCTCACCACTCTCAAACAGTCCCTCAAATCTGCCGTCACCAAAATAGCTTCATCATCCATGACTTCTAATTGTCCCACGAGAAGTAAGAGGCAGAGATTCTTCTTGCCTTCTCGTTGCCTACAGTAATTTAATTGTTTATTGCAAAATCATTTTCTTTGCCCCTAAGGGTCATTTCAGTGGGGCAATTATTTGCTTTATTTTTCAATATTTATATACCTCTAAGATAAATATATATAATATAGCTTCTCCAATAGGAAGATGAAATCATGAAATACTAGTTCTGTGCCACCAAGTAAAGCAAAGTTAAACAGTGAGAAACTGATTCAAAGGGAAGTATGTGTAAAAGGTTAAGTAAAGAAATCGGTATGTGGCCTCCTTCTGCATCAGAAATAGAAAAGAGGCAAATCGGTGAATAACGTAGCAAGAGAAAAAGAAAGGAAGAGAACGGAGGAAAAGCAAGTGATAATTGAGTTGGTTGTTAATTCTTAGCAGACAAATGTTAGTGTTAAATCACTTCAGGTTTGACTTTAAGAATAAGATGTGATCAATGCATTCAGCAAATATTGGCACGTCCACTCAAGTAGTTTTCATCTCCTCTATCACAACACCACATATTTCCTTTGTTAGGCCAATACTGAAAAATTTTAATGTTATATAAAAGGTATTTAATATTTCTTTAAAATAGTTAATGTGCCTTTTTTCTCTCTTCTCTCTCTATTTCATAATTCTTTTGCTTGTGTTTGACAAATCTAATTAACAAGCAAACCGAAAGTTGAAAAACTCTGCTTCTGCCATATTGGAGTTAGATTGTATTTCCTATAAGCTGTTCTAAGAATATTTGTGTTGTGTACATTTTTCAAAGAGTAATTTATAGATCATGCCATGATGTAATGTGAATGGTTCATCGTTCATGGTTACTGGAATAAAATATATAATCTTTATTTTCTCACGTGATTTCTTATAGAATGAAAAGAAATCTCTTTACACAAATTTTCCCTCTTTTTTGTCAAATGATTTGACATTTTACGTGAGTGTAACTTAAGAGTATAAGAAAAACTAGATTTGTGGTGCGTGCTTAGTGAAAAAAGCCAATCAGTTTGAGGTAGCAATCATACTTAATGCAGTAAGAAATGGGTAACTTATCAGTAAACACAGCCGAAAAGTGAGAAAATTTTAAAGAAAAAGACAAACACAACTGAGTGGGAGAAAGAGGCGGAAAATGCTTTTACCACACCAAACGAGGAATGCACAAATGTTGGACAATTTTAATGATGGCATCCACGATGTAATGTAGAGAAATGCTAACAATTGTTCTTAGAATATTCGTCAAAAATTAAAGGAGAAAATTTTATGTTGAGATGCATAAATATGTATTTTTTATTCGTTTTAATGCCTTTTCAATAAAATAATATTTGCTTCGTACTTCCTTAACTAATGTCCGAATAAAAGCCTTGTTTTATCTCTGAAACGCAAATTTATAAAGTGGACAAGAACCGAACCTTATGTTTGAATTGAAATATCCAATAGAACGAAGCCGAATGATTTATTTTTTTTTACTTTTCAATGCACGAATGAAAAAAATAGTAGTTTTAAGTGGGTTCTGTTGGGTTTAACTAAGTACAAAAAGGATTATACTATTTATCTGCTGCGTCCATTTACTCATTCAAAATATGATCATGTAAATATACTTTCTAATAAAATATATATAAAAAAAAAACTTACATATTACCGTTCACCTAATAACTAAGAGATGGTTTTTATAGCTTATTTGTCATGTTCATCCGGCCTCCATCAACTAGTTAGCTTGATTCGCACATCAAGATTATAACATATATATGAAACAACTTCATACATTTATTTCGCCACATACCACATTTAAGTTCGCCTGCTACATTACACCTTATATTCTTATGACCACATAAGAGATTAAAAATTTGTAACTATTTGGATAAAGACACTCAAACAGGCAATTCAATTTTTTTTTTAAAGAATTAGAATTTCTTTTTCAAAACAAGTCATTTTTGAGTTATTTTTATTAACTTAAAAAATCAAAAGTATTTAGATTTACATCATGGAAAGTAATCGTCCCTCAATATCACTTGATCTTGATTGCGTTTGAGGTGGAGGGATTGTAACAAGTGTTGTGAGTGTTTTTGAAGAAGAGACAAAAGATACCGGTGCTAAAATTTATATGGAGAGATAAGGGTGTAATGCCCTAATTGTTTCCTTTCTTCTTTGAATATTTTCTGTCATGTTTTTTTTTTTTCCTTTTTTTCTTTTTCTTGTAAATCACCATTGCTGGTAAAAGCTATTTTTCGTAACATCTTTTCCTTGATCGTAAGAAAATATAAGAGTATCAAAGAATATCAAACAAAAGCTTCAGTGTTTTTTTTTTCTTTTATACCCTCGTTTTAACGAGTCCCTTATATTGGTACTTTCATTATCAGGTGAAAAAATACACGTCTGAAATTGAAAAAATTGTTAGACGTCATGAAATCGTGTAACCAACAATACATCTCTGAGATAATGAAATTATCTTTGGAGAAACTATTAAAACAAAATAATGACAATGAAACTATTAAAACAAAATAATGACAATGAGTTTAGCATGACAACAATGGTAACACCTCCATCACCTCTCTTTTAAGCACGGAAAAGTTGGATTTCCCTTTGTTTTGTTGACTCTGGCGTTCTTCAATGGATTTTCAAATTTTAAGCAATTTCTAAGTTATTATCTTATTCCTAATTATCAATGTTTAATAATTGTTACAGTATAGATGTAGTTCCATGGTATTACGTGTTGTCTTGAACAAATTTATTTCACTCTTGGGTACTTGAGCTCTTGAACTAAATTTGACCCCTCGCCATATGAATATATGTCCTTGTTTTCACTTGTTTAAATTGACTTAACTTGTTTCTACTCAAACCTTGTTGGATTGCAACACATAATGTTATCGCTGAGAGAAATGTTTATAAACCTAAATCATATAACCACACCTTCCGACGGAAAAACCAAACCAAAAACACTTCCCCTACCATTTCTCAATTCATTAAATCCACTGGTCTTTATAAACCTAAATCCTATTGCCTTCACCTACCCGCGTACATAGTGTCTTTAATTCCTTAAAAAATACTAATTTAACACTGTCTTTAATTTTTAAAAAATACTAATTTAACACCACTGTCCATATTATACTTCCATATAATACTGTATTTTATTAATAAAATAATAATATATTAGTGTTATAAAGATAAATAGTAATATCAAAATATCACCTTTCTAATTCCTTTGGGCTTAAGTTTAAACCTTGTAGAAGAAAACAATCTAAATCCCATGTGTGTACACTAGTGCATAATTGTTATCCGTTATTCATCTCTTATTGTTTTGCAATCAAGAGTCATCATTAGGGGGGTGAGAAACAAGAACGACAATTGTTGTAATAGGAAGCCTTACATCAAACTCATGCAACAATGGAATTCACATTGTCGACATTTATGTTCCCATATGAATTGTAATGGATGTAATTGAAATTTAAATTCCATATTAACACAATGGTTCAAATTTAAATTCCATTTGAACACAATGTTTTAACATATATAATTGTTCTATTTCTATTGATATATAAGATGTTGAAAAATAAAAATTAAACAATAAGATTGCAATTACTCACTTAAAAAAAAATTATGCATATAAAAGAATCTCGATATTATATATATACATGAACATTTTCTAGATAATTAACTGATAATGTTAATAAAATAAATTAACATATATAGTTGATCATGAAATCCTTATAAACCCAAGGTTATAACCACAAATACATTCCTCTCAAACAGTTGAATTGCACATTCGTGGCATAATATGATATTTGCTAAGTTGTTTAGGATTTAGGCCGTTACTATGATACTAGCTAAGCTGTTTAGGTTTAGGTTGTTACTCAGTGATTAGTTAATGATGATAGAAAAAAACTTTTATCATACGGCCAAAACAAATTCCTAACTTAACACAGCACTCTAGTAATAAACTCAGGAAAATTACCTTTCCCATGCTCACGTTTAAAAGACAAAATTATCATGGGCACCTTAGTGATCAAACTGAGACTAATGACAGAAAGTTCATACAAATTGATACCAACAAATTAACCGGGGATTCTTCTCTGAAACTATAAGAACACAAATAACATATAACACGACTAAACAATCTTATTCGTAAATCAGCCTCCTAATATCCAATCAATGAAATTATATATTCGTTATATCCAAATTCACTCTCCATCAGAAATCTAAACAAGTTGGACATCCACAGCAGGTGCATTAAGCAAACAAAAACCTTTCTTTTCTTCGATGATACACAATTTTATGATGTTCAACTTGACCTCTAATATACTTAAATAAAGAGAGCCCAAAAATTATACGCGTTTAATTCTTCGCAAAAAAAGACAACGTCTCGCAATCCGAAAATGTGAAACAAACAAACAAAGACGAGAGATGCAAGGGCTTCGAATATTAAAACTAGTTAATTCGCCGGAAGAATATCTTTTAATCCAAGACAGGAGCGAAGGAAACCAATAAAAATGTATCATAACATTAATTTAGAAAGGAAACACATAGCAGAAATGAAACAAAACTAGGAGCAAAATCTGCTGAAAAAACACGCAAACTACTTGGATCTCTGCCTCATCTTTCGGCGCTTCCTCTTCAATCTCCTCATACGCTTCTTCTTCCACTGTACAAATTCACACTCTCAATCAGAACACAGATCGCACAGCACAGCATTAAAAGAACAAAACGAAATTAGAGGACATTACCTTAGCTCTCATGGTGATCAGCAACCGAAACGAGACTCAGAAGTTAAACCCTGGGCGGAAAGCACACACACTAGGCTGCGTATTATTAACGGAGAGTTACGTTTGAGGAATTTATAGCGACCAGAAACCCTAGCAAATAACAGGTATTGGGCTTAAGTACTGGATGGCCCATTACATTGTGTTTTATAACTGGCCCAATTAAGTCAATGTTAGTTTCTAATGTATTTTAATTTATAAATTTTTCAGTTATTAATAATATGATTGTTTAATTATGTATAATAATAATAATAATAATAATCAAAGTTAGAAAATTATATTTATTATCAATATTGATTATTAGTTATGTTTATAAAAATTATTTTAATTTTTCTATTTTATATTATCTTTGTTGTGTTCAGAAAACAACATAAACCATTATAGTGTTATGATATACAATTATTTCACATTTTTCATCAAATTTTTAGAAAAAAAAATTATGTTCTCACTCTAGAATTTCGTTTTTCCTTTTTTTCTGCTTTCAAACTAAGTTATTTTCATACCAGAAACTTTCACACTGAAAACAGTTATCTACGTCCATTTGACACCATAAAATAATATTATTTTATTAAAATATAATATTTTATTTAAAAAAATAAGAGTTAGATGGTGTAATTTTGCATTAGTGAGGTCAAAGTAAATTTATTCTTTTCATATATATTTTTTAAATTTCTTTCTTGGTTTCCGTCTTTCGTAGCTAGCAAACTAATATTGATGGAGAGGGTTCACGTACTATTGGTTACAATAGGGGAAAAAAATGCTGGGCACTTAATTTATATTCGGAGACACAATCCTGATCCATACAACATGGGCATAAAAAATATGTATAAGAAAAAATGTTCGTAGAACACTCTTCTGGGAACATATACATGCTTACATTGTACCCCGTTTTCAAATATCACAAGTGATTGTGAACAATTTTTTTATGCTGGCATAAACATATTATGTTACAAAATTTATTGCTCAAATTTTATATATTCAAATTTCTATTTACATTTGGGGAAAATACTTTTTCTACTTCCGTTAATTAGATGAAATTATGTTATACTAAGAATTGATGATTTGAACTGATGATATATAAATTAATTATGTAATGTAAATAATTTATTGTACGTCATTTGTATGTTAATCAATGTTTTATCTGACATATTAAGAAAAAATAAATAAAAATGATTTTTTTAAGTTGGTTAAATCAAGTTGCCAAATACATTAAACGTCTATTCTTGAAATAACTAGCATAAAAAAGTTTTATTTTGTAATAAAATACTCGTTGTAGCATCAACCTAAAAGTTATAATGTAATAAATAATTTTCAGTCGTATTACCATAATTTTTTTTCATCGATTCTTTTGGCTAAGGAAGAGGGACTTAAGTGGTTAATATTGTACTGCTCTTATCAGCTGCATGGAACCGAGGCTGCCACGTGACACCTCTATCACTTTATGTTATCCATTATGCGCTAAACCGCAAGGTCCATGCTGAGATTTGTTATTGTGTTTCATGTTATATAACATTCAAAAACCAAAACTTTCATATTTTATATATTTATTAATTTGTTTCTAAAATTTTTAAAGTGAAAAGAGATGTGGAACGTCCATGCATAAGAACTTATACTTCGTAAAACAGGTCCGTTTAACCTGAACGTGCAAATTGTAAATTAATAAGACAGGAAATAAGAAAATCAAATGTAAAATAATAAAATAATAATAATCAATAATACGGTGATCCATTTTGTGATTAATTTTACATGACGAATAAATTTAATCACTGTTTCAATTACTGAATTATAAAAATAACTCAAATGACTGATAAATTATTTATTTCAATCATTATTTAACAATTTTCTAATAATAAAAAGTCTAGTTATCATAAAAGAAAAAAGTCACAGGTCACATGAAAAAAAAAAGTGTACATAAATTATAAATACTAACTTAAAAGGTTTACATTGGTTTACATTAGATTTATTATCTTTATTATCTTTATTATCTTTAGTAACAATTTTTATACTTACATTTACTTAATAATATGTTTTCTTCTCTAGTTCTCAGTTCTCTTTTCTCTCTCACATATAGTCTCACCTTCTCCTCACAACTTACTTTTTTTGTTTTATTCTCATTCTCATATTCTCTTCCTGAGAGTTCACAGGTCAAGAATATTCTCACACCTCACGGTCTCGTTTTTACTCTTTGAGTTTCGCTCTCACTCAACAAAACGCAGGTACACTTTTTTATAGTTTTCTTGTATGTTTTTTTGTTCCGAGCTTGTAATTGATATTATTTTCACGGCGATTATCATAGACTCAAATCACTTGTTTATCAAGTAAGGTTGTTGTTTTTGTTTTAATTTTATTAGCTTTTCGTTTTCATTTAGGCCTTAATTTTTTATGGTTTTTGATTTGTATATCTTTTATTTTTATTTTTTAAGCGAATGAGACTTTCTCATACGAGAGTCAGAAGTTATCTCATGTTTGTAGTCAAATGTTATTTCATACTAGAGTTAGAGATTACATTAGACATCTACTGTGTGCTGTAGACGTAGTCTTGAGCTACACTGATGCTGCAATAGTCCCACATATTTAGTATATATTTCTTCTAATTAGATATTTAATAATATTTTTAAAATGTTGTGTTTTTATCAAATAAAGATTAAAATTATTTAATGATATTTTTATAAATATTTCTAAAGACAAGTGAAAACATTATTACAAACTTTTAATAACATAAAATATACCAAACATTATTAATAATATTTTGTTTGATTTAGTAATATTTTTAGTTATGTGTTAGTAATTATTATTATTATTATTATTATTATTATTATTTATATATAGTAGTGAAATTGGACTACGCTAAAAAATTCATCTACAAAAAGGAGATTCAACCGAGGGCGAAATAATTTTCATGCAAATTCTTTGTCCTCTTCCAAGACAAGTAGACAAAAAGGAAGTTAAACCGAGGTCGAAATAATTTTTCATGCAAATGTTTTGTCCTCCTCCAAAACAAGTAGATAATTGTCAATCAACTGTAAAAACAAAATCGTTTTTCGGGGGTTTCTAGCTATTTGTAATCCGAATACTTACTACATATCACTCTAAGCAACTCAATATCCTTATGTACAAAACAAAGTTTGTTTGAACGAGTTTATATTCAAATTAGAATATAAAAATACAGTTACCAATTTTAATGTAAATTTCACTGTGATCTTTAATTCACCAAATAAATACTTCTAAGAAATAACACAATTAAATAATTCTCCTTAAACCGTTGCTCTCTAAAAAAAAGAAAAGGAAACTTTTTTGTACAAAACTAAAGCTGTTGCCTTTTTTCCTGATTCAATTGGATAATGCCTTACTTTCGGTTTACAGTCAATGTACATATCACTCCAAAGTACGCAGGCACAAGTGAAATATGGCTTTTCATTTTTTCTGGCAGCATTCTTTTGAAAACACGACGCCAAGTGGATCAACAATCTAGTTTCTACTTGCTTCACGGAACTATCACATGATTCACCACCAACCCATAACAGTCGTGTCACTAATCAATCATTCACCTCACATGTGCCGTTTCATTTTTTTAATATAACATATAATATGGTCTGATAGAACAAAAAAAGTTCACGAATCTTAATGTAATGTCTAACATAATATGATATGATAAAAATGTTAATATTCTTGCAGGACATTATTGTCCCTATGGCCATGTTCCATTGCTTTCCAACAGAAAACCATCGGATAAGGAGGGACAAAGAGATGAGGGGTCCTCGAACTTAATTACTTACTCGACGCAGCATAGCTCAACTACTTAAAGATTTATGCAAAGCAGTTCTAAATAAAGAAATTACAAGTAGTTGATTGGGTTGTACTTAGGTGAGAAGAAAAAAACTCTTTAAATCAAGAGAAGAGCACCCATCGTGGTTGATCTTTTTGGGGTCCCAATCCCAATTTGAAAAAATCTTGCCATGTCCAATTATAGAACCTTATAAGCAGGACCACATAGGTGACTCAGAAGAGCAACGTCTTTGAGGACTTTTGTCCAACAAGTGGCGCTGAGGAAAATTATATGACCTTTCCGAACCCCCAGTCGTCTATCATCCAACGTGGGAACATACCATAATTTAACAATATCACAGACAAACTCCACATTCTCCCACTCTACGCCATGTTCAACTGTCTAACAATGTTCTCCAACACAACTCAAGCAATACAAAATTGTGCCAAGAACAAAATTCAAAATTCTATATATCCATATATGATTAGCAGACATCTGGCAAGAGTTTCTTTTACAACTATTTACAAGACGCAAAACAAACACCAAATGTTGTGATTCCTTTTCCATAATATGATTAAGAAAAGAAAACAAATACTGTTTTAACTTAGTCAGGGTCTCAATTTTGAGCTCTGATTATTTAAATACAATATTTCTTTTTCAATTTTTCAAGAATAACAATCTTACCCGATTGATTCTAAGAAATGAAACCTAGAACTGGAAATCAATTCTGAGGGGTGGTTCCTGAATCAAAATCTTTGGGAAAGAAGATTCGACCTTGAGAGAAGCTCTGCAGAGAGGGCAACTTGAGTGGACAGTGAGCCACCTATCAACACATTCACAGTGGAAATAATGGTCGCACGCCGGCAAAACCTTCACCTTCTCCCCGTCTCTGAACTCGCCGAGGCAGATGCAACACTCCGTTTCGTCCCACGCGCTTTCGTCGCGATCCGAGGGCGCGTGGTGAAGGATTATGGGCAGTTTCTTGAGGGTTGCGGGGTCCAGTCCCTGTGACGGCGGGAGTGGAGGCGCGTGGGGAGCGGTGGAAAAAGCTGTGGTCGGAAGGCGTCCCTGGTAGCGGCAAACCCAGCGCGTGTAGATGAAGAGAACCGTGACGAGAAGGACAATGGAGAAGAGTACGATGACGAAGAACAAAGTCCTTCCTCGGATCTCGAGGTCCCTATCATCGAGTTCTGTGTAGTGCCAAGTGAATGGTCGTGAATCTGGGTTCGACATCGTGATCTGATTCCACGGTGTAGGAATTGAAGTGAATCAACGCAGCGGCGACGGTGGCGGTGGCGAGTAGCGGAGGAGGGCGGCGACGGTGGGGCATCAGAACTAACAGTATCATGTGACACTGTTCGCTGCTGCAGTTACTAACACTGACAATTACGAAGTGAGAGCTGACACGAGTGGCTAAGGTTATTTATAGTTAAGTTAGGTGAGTAAGCGTACACGTACAAGTCGGCGCGTGGATGAAAATATGTAAGTTTGCTTTATAATTAAGATTTGTTCCGAATTTTAATTTTATATAAAAAGGAAAAAGGGAAACGAATAGAAGAAGAAGAAGAATATGAAGAGGAAAGGTTACGATATGAGTAGTTGTTCATGCAGCAGAATAGTGGAGCGTTCGCCGATACGTCCTTTTTCCTTGGAGACACCATGGCCATAGTGGATACGATAATGTGTCCTTAGTATACTGGCTTCTTTCTTCTAGGGAATTTCTTTCAAGAGAAATGAAATTAATTGCTACAAAAGTAAAAGCTTTTTTCTGTTTGTTTGATTTCAATAAAATTAGCAAACTGAAAAGTTTAAAGTTGTCAATTTCATTCTACCTTCTACTTTAATGTGATTTCATTATTATTTTTTTATGTTTTTTGTCTACTTTTCTTAAATAAATATGATTCATCCTTGTCATTTTAACTTGTACTTTATTTTTTTTTATTTCAAACAGATTCTTTGCGGAATATGAGCATATGGAACTTCTTTTAATTTTCGCATAACAATCTCACTTATTCTATCTTGTAATTGAAATTTTAAATAAAAAGTGCTTATAATAATTAAAGATATAACTAGATTATAATATATAAGAGAATAAATTTTATCTTGTTAATTTAATAATATTAGGTTAGATATAAACTCGTCTTTTAGAACCGTAAGATTTATTATATATATTGGGTTATATAATGTTATTATTCTACTACTTCTGAATATTTAATTCTACATTTGAAATATTTAATTATATAAAAATTTAACATTATATATAAATATAACTAAAGACAATTATCATTTTGAAAATGGTTTTGTAAAATCAAATTAAACCTAAACTCCTACTTTAAAAAAAAAATACCATTATTTTAATATAAGATTATTTTAATCTAATTAAAATAAGCATTTCTACCATTAAAAATTTATAATTTAACTCTTCAAATTTTGGGTTTAAAATCATACTCGTTTTACTTTTGAGATGTAAGGTGGTTGTATACTAATTTAGATTCTAATATATGTACTTCATCTCAATTCACAATTACTGGTACATTTCATAACCACTAAACATAACTATAAATATGTGATGCAATATTCTTTTTCACCGGATCTTAAAGACGCATAACTTGCTGACTTTAGTAATATAATCCTAAATAAATTCACATGCATTTAGAAATTAAAAAGAAAACATTAGATCGTACATTTTTAAGTTTAGATTCAACTTTATATTTAAACTTCACAATATTAATGTTTTTATTTCTTCATCATTTTCTAATGATCTATCTATTATAATAAAATATAAAATAAATAATTCCTAAATAAATAAAATCTTAAATTATTCAAAAATCTTACTTAAATAAAAATATAAAATAAATAATACCTCTACATTATTCAAATTCTTAAATAAATAAAAATCTTAAATTATTCAAAATTTCACTTAAATAAAATCTTGAAATAAATAATATTTCTAAATTAATCAAAATCATAAATAAATAAATGAAATAAATAACATTCTCAAATTATTCAAAATCTTAAACTGTTTAAAATCTTACTTAAATAAAAATATAAAATAAATAATATTCTTAAACTATTAAAAATCTTAAATAAAAAAATCTTAAATTATTCAAAATCTTATTTGAATAAAAATATGAAATAAATAATATTCTTAAAATACTCAAAATTTTAAAGAAATAAAAGTAAGAAATAGATAATATTCCTAAATTATTCAGAATCTTAAATAAATAAAAATATTAAATTATTAAAAAACTAACTTAAATAAATATCTGAAATAAATAACATTCCTAAATTATTCAAAATTGTAAATAAATTAAAATACAAAAAAAATAACACTCTTAAATATTTAAAACCTTTAATAAATAAAAATTCTAAATTGTTTAAATCTTACTTAAATAAAAATGCTCTTTTATCATTATTAAAACAAAAATTCAAATTTCTATTCATTTTCTCTCCCCATTGAATTAGATTTTTTAATATATACTTTTGCTTTTGAATTCGTATTTAACGTATTGTCGTCGGAAATAGCGAAAAACTATCTTTCTCATATCCAAATCATATCAAATTTCTTTTCTTGATGTTTATAATTGTATATTCTATTTTTTTAATCTTTTAAAATCTAGTTTCAATATTTGAAAAATAGTCACTAAAGAATATTTCATATCAATTTAAATCCCATTCTACATCTAAAATGAAATCAGAATTTTTTTTATTAAATATGTATAATATAATTTTTTGGATAATTTATATAAAATTATTGATGTGTTATAAAGTACATAATCATCATGTGTTTGCATAAACGTGTAAGGCACAGAAACCTTATAAAAGTAAAAGTAGTGTGCCTACACCTCCAGTTTCTTTTCTTTTCTCTTTCTCGTTCTCTCAAGCTCTCCCTTTTCTCTAATTTTCCTCCTCATATCTCATCTATTTTAGATTCTGATTATACCCTACAGTAGCTGGGGAGTTAGGGATCATTTCTAACCGATCAGAATCTCAAACAGAATAAGTTCATATTTGCTCTAAAGATCCCTTATTCTTATTTTTTTTCTTTAGGTTATTGTCATCAATCTTAGTAGGGACAGTTGAGAAAAGTACTTCTCTCAACTTAATTAAGATTATACTAAAATTTGGTTTTATTCTGATAACTTTTTCTAGATCCCTAGATTTTGAGATTAGCATCTTTATCGGGTGGAGGAATTGTT
>Ga0209489_100676_pt1 | contig 66426 bp, 32 predicted proteins | sample SiratrowhiteBW_FD_187527 | JGI IMG/M metagenome (GOLD analysis project Ga0209489, IMG submission 187527) | Root nodule microbial communities of legume samples collected from California, USA - Siratro white BW (SPAdes) (version 2) | ecosystem: Host-associated > Plants > Roots > Nodule | place... | reverse complement strand
GTAGTTATTTTAACATTCGTAAGAGCTTACGGTTTGTACAAACCGTAAGTTCATAGGTGTATAAGAGAACTCTACGGTTTGTAGAAACCGTAAAAGTAATAGACATTACGGTTTGTAGAAACCGTAAAAGCATTTGCATTTTTTTTACTCGTTACGGCTTCTACAAACCGTAGAACATTTTTTTGTCTACGGTTTGTAGAAGCCGTAAGAAGTAAAAAAAATGCAAATGCTTCTACGGTTTCTACAAACCGTAGAACATTTTTTTTTGTCTACGGTTTGTAGAAGCCGTAAGAAGTAAAAGGGGTGGTGAAGGGTATAATGGGATATGAAATATTTTAAAAAGGGTTAAACGGTAAATTTGCCTAAAGTATGGAGGTGCAGGAAGATGATATGGAGGTGCAGGAAGAAGCAGTCCTTTAAATGAATAAAAATATAAAAAAAAAATTATTATTGAAATTACATTATAAAATTCAAATCAAATTAATTTGAACTTTTAGCTTAATCCAATTTAAACCTTAATGGTAATGTATTGAGGAGTTTTGCTTTCTGCACTCATGAATTTCAACCTGCACCCCTATAATTTTAAATGACTAGTTTACCCTTCTGAAAATAAATGTTTAATGTGGGTGGTAATGTATTGTGGCTTGATGGTTCATGTGCTTGGTAGAGGTAGGTGATAGTTGGTGGTGGTGTCGGATTAATTGAATGACAGTTGATATAGTAATTTTGATGAGTTAGTGATTTTTATTTGACTGTTTGAGTTTTAAAATATACATTTGGTAGCTTTTAGATTCTACATTCTAAAATAAGAGAAGTTTGTTTTTTATATTTTGAAACATCAAATCCAAAATACATTTGAAATGTAAAATTCACAATGCATATATGTATTATGTATTTAAGAACATAGAATTTAGAATACTTTGTATTTTAGATTTTATGTTTTATAATACATATTTTGTATTTTAGATTATACATTTTGGAATATAGCTGGAATAAGTTTTAGCATATATTTTAACTTTTATATTCTTGTTTTTAATTCAAAATGTGATGTGATGTATTTAATAGTGGTTGTTGAATATAAAGATGCAATCTTAACGTTGGAGCAAAATATCTAACGAAGTTGATAAGTTATCTGACATGGACGAGTCCAACATAATTAAGTTAGTAACATCTGAAGATGAATTAGTTAGAGGAGACTGTGTTTTGGCCATTTATGACAAATAAGGTAAATATGATTTCATTTATCACAGTTGAAGACGTGTGACATTTGATATTCTGAAAATGTGTTGTATTTGTGTAGATATTTGGTATAAAAGATGACTTACTTCAATAGGTGTGTAAGGTGTCTTTCCAACTAGGTTTTGTAGTTGTCATATTGAGGTTTGACAAAGCAAATGGACAACGAGTAAGAAAGACCTATGTTGTCAATTAGGTTGTGAAAGGGTGGTAAATATAGAAAATACAAAAACGATTTGGAAGTGATTGTAATTAGTAAAAGAAAGTGTGATTGTCCTTTTAAATTGTAGGGCAAACCAGTTATCTATAGAGAAAGTTGGGTGTTGAGGGTAATATGCAATACTCATAACCATGAATTGTCTAATACAATAGTTGGTCACCCTTATGCTAGCATATTAAAAGCAAATAAGCATTCAATGCTTATTAACATGACTAGAAGTGTAGTGAAGACAACATACATATACTTACTTTAAAAGAACATGACGAGGACAACGTCATAACATAAGGCAAGTTTACACTGCTAGATATGTGTATGAGAGATCACATAGAGGAGGTAGAACTGAAATGCAACAATTAATGACATTGCTAGAGTGTGACAACTATATTCACTGAAGTCAGTGTAATAAGTCCACACATGTTGTTAAAAATCTATTTTGGACACATCTAGATGCGGTAAAGTTGGTGAATGCATTCAAAATTGTCTTCTTGATGGACAACACATACAAAACCAACAAATATGGGTTGCATTTGGTTGAAATAGTTGGTGTGACGCCCATAAGATTGGCTTGCTTTACTGCTTTTGCGCTGTTAGTAGCAAAATAAGAAACAACTTCATTTGGGCCCTTTAAAGATTTAGAGGGTTGTTTTCTTGAAGCAGATATCTTTTCCTAAGTAACTAGTGACAAAGATCTTGTCTTATTAAATGCAATTGGCAATGTGTTTCCTAAAGCCACCAACCTTTTGTGTTGATTCTACATTATTAAGAATGTTAAAGCAAAATGTAAAATGTTAGTAAACTTTGTGGAGGCTTGAGAATTTGTTATGGATGCATGGGACTCTATGATGGATTATGGAGACTGTGATGCATTTTTGGAATGTGTGAAATGCTTTGAAGTTGTTTGTTCACCATGGTCAATATTTTTCAAATATGTAAATGACACATGGATCATTCAGCACACTACAAAAAAAAAATGTATTTAACTGAGGTCATATTTGACATTTCCGGCAGTTTTAACCCCTGCTAAGTTCATTACCTGCGGTTTGGTTTTCACCTAGAAGATCTGGCACCTCTAACGGATTATCGACGGTTTTGAGTAACCCCTAGAATGACAATTATTTATCAGCAGCTTTCGAAACCCATGTTACTGCCAACGATTTTGCAAACCCTGCTACTACCTGCGGTTTTACAAACCCCCGCTACTGCCAGCGGTTTTAAACACCCGTTACTGTCAGCGATTTTTTAAACCCCCGCTACTGTTAGCAATTTTCAAACCCCTATGCCAGCAATTTGAAATCTGTTTCCTTTTTTTTAATACGCTTTTTAAGACACATTAATCTCGAAAAAATTGAAAAATATTATAAAAGGCAAACCTTTTAGAATATTTGTATTTATAATTAAATGTAATATTCATGAAAGGAACAAAACAAAGTCTACAACTTCAAGACAAAATATTACAAAAAAGTTTATAAAACTAGAAAAAATAGTATACTATCATTTGTTCTTAGTCATACATTAAAAACAAAATAACATCATGGTTCTTGATCTTAATCATTTGTTTTTTCATTAGGAACACTTCCTTGATCATACCTAACATACAAAAAATAATCATAATTATGAACCCATAATAGCAAAAAAGACCAAATTTGAATAGCTTTTAAGGCATTCAATCAGAGGCTCAAAGAAGACACTAAAGCAGTTGTAAAAAAAAGACGAATCTGTGAGATAAAAAATAGATTTTTTAAATTTGTGTCTAATGATAATTTATTAATTTTAAATTTTAAATTCGTAAAAAATTAATGGTAAATTATTAATTAAATAAATTAAATTATCTTTAGAATTTAACTAAATGAAATAAAAATTTAATATTTGACATTGTAAGTAAATGAAGTAAGAAGTAATATACATGTGACAGTTTTAAGTGGATATTATTATCCTTTTGTTTGTTTTGTTGTTTTTCATATACTAATTTTGGGAAAAGTGTGCAGACCAACATGGGAGGGTGGATATCGAAGTCGTTGAACGTTTCTTACATTGTGAAGTACGCTGTTGATTTTAGCGTCCCAATTGACTTTGGATGCCCTGGTTCATTTCTCATCACTAATCTTCATGGGAAAGAGTTCTACCTAGTCAAGATCATCGTTCATGGATTCAGTGGAGGACCCATTTTCTTCCCAGCAAACACTTGGATTCATTCCTGAAATGACAACCCTGAAAGTAGAATAATATTCAAGAACCAAGTGAGTCACATCTCAACCTCTTTTCAATGTCTAAACAATGAAAAGTTTTTGCATGCATGATGATCAAGACTCAAAACTCTACTAACTATTAATACGTGAGGGTTTTCACTATACAACTATTTCTCCTATAACCAATAGACTTTCTGATTACCAACTCTTATGGGATAGGCATACTTACCGTCACAGACACTAACTGATATCAAAGATCTTCGACATGAGGACTAGCTAAGCGTAAGGGGTAACCAACACAGGACGAGAGAGCAACATGAAAGAATCTATGATTATGATACATACAATGACTTGGGCAACCCTGATAAAGACAAGGAGCTTGCGAGGCCCGTCCTTGGGGGTCACAGGAAGCCTTATCCTCGTCGTTGTAGAACTGGCAGATCTCTCACTCTCTCTGGTACACTTTGTAAATTTGCTTTGTTTTATTCATCACTTTTTGTGTTGGGTTTTGGAAAGGATGAACAAATAACATGTCTGATGGGTTGTGCATGATTTGGTGGGTAATGGGTGCCATTCAAATCCATTAGATCCATTGTTTGAGAGTAGAATTAAGAAGCCTCATCCAGTTTATGATCCCCAGGATGAAACTTTTGAGGAGATCAAGCAAAACACTTTCTCTATTGGAAGGTTGATAGCTCTATTCCACAATCTATTGCCTTCACTCGCAACCACGCTTTCCAGTTCAGGCATTCCTTTCAAGTGCTTCTCCAACATTGACAAGCTCTATATTGAGGGTGTTCTACTAAGAGATGAAGAGAGCAAATGGTTAGCGGAAAATCTCCTAGTTGGCAACATGATGAAACAGGTCCTGAGTGCTGGAGATAGTTTGTTGAAATATGAAATTCTTGTTGTCATAAAAGGTATGCTAGTGCAAAATATGCAACACAACCTTGTTTTCACCGAACACAACATTTATTTTCACTTGTTCATTTTTCATGGTTCCAGGGGATAAAATTTCCTTTCTTTTTTTCGGTTTCTATGCAATACTAATAAGTAGAAGTGTGTTTTAAAAAGAGTGAGAATTTAGATTCAGAATTTGAGATGATTATATTAGTGGGAGGGAAGAATTAGACACAAAGATCTTCTCTAGAATGAATTTGAGATTATTTTTCAAGGAGAATTTCAGAGAATCTTCTTAGACAATTTAAAATGGAAAACAACTTAAAATCGAAAAGAAATGGTGAAGATTTACCCTTCCATGTGCCATGCCTATGACCATGATAGCGACAACTTCCATAACTTATGACAGAGGATTACATAAAGCCCAAAAACTTCACTATCTTACTTTCCTATTCAAGGATTAAAGATTGTATATAGAAGCATTTCATGAAAAACCTTAGCAACAATTTGGAAAGGAAATAAAAAACTAAAAAGCATTGAAGTTTGGCTATTCCTCATAATTTTAGATTGTGGAGTAATAAATTTTCAGAAAGGTCTAAGAGAGCAGGGTTGCCCATTTATAATCCTGAGGTGCATTCAGAAGCCACTGCATACCATATACAACATCGCCGCTTGGAACCCCAGCCTCATTCATCTACATAATTTGTTTTACTCCTATCTTCTTGTTACCCCAAAGAAACTCAATGACTCTAGCCAAACCAATCGTTCCCATCCGACTCTACTGCAAAACCAACATGATTCTGCCAACTGCTACATTAATCCAAGCCAGAAGCGCTTCAAGTTTTCCAATGAAAATGGTAGAAATAGAAAGAATTATAACATTACAAATTTAAAAGACAATTAAACACGGAACTTTGCTTAACTGAAAAAACATAATCCAGAAAATTCATCCGTAGCACAGAAGTTCAGTAATCTTACAGAGTCCATATATCGGTTCTAGCCAATTTTGCATATGACTGCATCAACAATTAAACAAAAAAAACAAACATCGATTATCACAAAAACTCCATAGAAGAGCTGGTAATTCAAAATTCATTACACAGAAAACAAGCATCTATTGATTACCTGAGGAACAAGCATGACGTCGATAGTGATTTCGGCCATGAGATCGACTTTGAAACACACACACCATTTGTAGATGTGAATCCAATTGAGGCAAGGGAGGAAGAACTCAAGCCACGACATTTGCCTAAGCCTTGCGGTCCACCTTGCGAAGGCGACATTCTGCTGTGGCATCGAGGATGAGGTGACGGTCGGGTGCTGGAGAGAAATTATCCTTGTCTTCCAAATTGGGGATTCCCTCCTCCTCTATCACAAGTGGAATTAGTGCAAGGACAATTCAGGAAATGGAAGGGCTGGGGAACGATTCTATTAAAGATAGTGGACAAGTGGTAACAAATTCTGTAGTTTTGGGTAACAGAAAAAGTGGAAGAATGAGGAGGGCAAATCTGTGGAGGAAAGATTATGTGTGAGCTGGAAAATTAGTTATATAGTACATGAGAAAGGGAAAAAAAAGGGGGGTATTGTATCTTGTTTTCCTTATTATCTTTGTATTTGTTCTTTCTCTGTCTACTTTGTTTTCTCTTCTCACTGCTATCTCTCAGACAATAATAATATAGAGGTTATCCAGTAATTTTTTTTGTGCCTGTTATTATTTGTTGTTGTTTTTATCTGTCACATTACATTTGGTGCTTTCATTGATCTGTTCTCTCGTATGGCTAAAAACACAAGATTAAAAAGATTAAAGGACCTATCTACAAATGTTAAACAACTATCTGCAGATGTCAAACAAATCCTAGAGCATATGAAATTTCGACACACAAAGTATTCTAACCGATTTGAGAATCTGTAAGCATGCGTTACATCATTGCAGGTAACTGTGCCATAAAAAGTTTCAGATGCAGTGTCGACGCAACCGTTTTAGGTTCGTGACGTCAAATTGTATTTTCCCCATTTCAATGGCTCGAATGTGTTGGAATGGATTTTTAAGACAGACCAGTTCTTTACGTTTTACGATAAACCAGAGGCCCAACGTCTCACCATTGTCACAGTTCACATGGAAGCGAACGTCATTCCGTGGTTCCAATTGATGATGAAGAACAATCCAGGACAGTCTTGGATTGCATTCACTCCAACCCTAGAATTGGAATTTGGCCCTCTCCTTATGAATGCCCTCGTTCGACACTTTTTAAAATGCTACAAACGGGGATGGTGCAAGACTATTACAAAGAATTTACAGCATTAGCTAATCGCGTTCAAGGCATTACTGCAAATACCTTACTGGATTCCTTCATTAGTGGCCTCAAGATTGACATCCGACGCAATGTTATTGCTCAAAATCCAACCTCCTTGTTACGTGATGTCTCATTGGCAAAACTTTTTGAAGAGAAATAATTGCCTAAATAGAAACCTACCCCAACCCACACATATCCAAAATATCAACCATCAATAGTAGCCTAGACAATCAAATCCACGAGTTTACCACCCTTGTTGCCCAACCCAAATACCACGCACCAAGCAAATAAGTTCTCCAATATAAAAAACAATTGCAATAGAAATGCAAATGAGAAGGGAGAAGGGATTATTTTTCACTTGTGATGAGAATTTTCACCTAGTGACAAGTGTTCGAACAAACAATACTTAATGTTACAATTAGATGAACAAGAGGAATCAACTCAGGAAATTGAACGATCTGATAAAGATAATGTTAATCAAATGCAAGGATCAGAACATGAACACCATCTTTCCCTTAACACTCTTAAAAGAGCCATACCTATGGGCACCATACGATTTGAGGGGACTATCTATGGAGTGAATGTTCAAGTCTTAATTGACAGTAGAAGCTCGGACAATTTCTTACAACCAAGGCTTGCACATTGCTTGAAATTAATTATTGAACCAACTACCAAATTTCAGGCCTTAGTAGGCAATGGGAACTCCCTAACAGTAGAAGGCAGGGTGAGTGAAGTTGAGGTACAAATCCAAGGGCACTCCTTAAAACTATCGGTTTATTTACTTCCAATCTCAGGAGCATATTTGGTTCTTAAACCTTATTGGTTAGCTACTTTGGGCTCCCATATTATAGACTACAGTGCCTTAACTCTGAAATTCTTGATGAATGAGAAATTTATTACCCTTCAAGGTAATAAACCAAAACTTCCGACCCCAGCTTAATACAATCATCTTCGTAGAATGCAAAGGACTTATGCGATCTTTGAACTCTTCACACTGCAATTTCAACAACCAGTTGCCCCTGCTAATTACTAGTTGGAATTACCTCAAAATATGGAACCAGAACTAGCATTACTCTTGCATACTTACCAGGATGTGTTTGCAGTTCCTAATGGGTTGCCTCTGACTAGATCACATGACCACACTATTTCCTTAATTACAGGAACGGATCCAGTGAAGGTAAGACCTTATAGATACTCATACAGTCAAAAAGAGAAAATTGAAAATATGGTCAAAAATATGCTACAAGAAGGAATTATAGTGCCTAGTACCAGCCCATTTTCTTTTCCAATTGTTTTGGTGAAGAAAAAAGATGGCATTTGGAGATTTTGTACAGATTACAGGGCTTTAAACGCCATAACTATTAAACATAGTTTTCCCATCCCTACAGTTGATGAATTAATTGATGAGTTATTCAGAGGTCAATATTTTTCTAAGCTTAATCTTAGAGCAGGCTACCATCAGGTCTTAGTAAGAGGAAGATTGACACAAGACAACATTTAGAACACATCAGGGCCACTATGAATGGCTGGTTATGCCATTTGGATTGACAAATGCTCTAGCTAAATTTCAAAGTCTTATGAATGATATCTTTCAAGATATGTTGTGGAAATTTGTTCTTGTTTTTTTTTTATGACATATTGGTATACAACCCAACTTGGTCTTCACATCTACAACAACTTGAAGTTGTGTTACAAGTACTCAGGAAGCATAAATTGTCAGGTTACCTAAGTGTTCTTTTGGTCTTACACAAGTGGATTACTTAGGTCACACGGTTTCTGGCCAGGGAATCAACATTGATGCTTCCAAGGTTCAAGCTGTGTTAGATTGGCCCCTTCCTATTAACCTCAAACATTTAAGGGGGTTCTTGGGCCTTACAGGTTATTATAAGAAGTTTATCAAGGGGTATGCATCTATTGTTGCTCCTTTGACAAAATTGCTTAAGAATGATAGTTTTAATTGGGATGATCCTACAACTATAGAATTTGAAAAACTTAAAGGAACCTTGACTCAGGCAGCCATTCTAGATTTTTAAAAGTATTTCGTACTGGAAACAAATGCGTCAGGAACCGATATAGGAGCAGTGCTTAGTCAAAATAGTCATCCAATTGCCTTATTTTCAAAGAAATTAACTCCCAGACTACAAAAACAGTCAGCTTATATAGGGGAGTTGTATGCCATAACGGAAGCAATAACCAAATTTAGACATTATCTCTTGGGCCACAAGTTCTTAATTAGAACAAATCAAAGGAGCTTAAAGAGCCTTACCCAACAGTCCTTGCAAACGCTTGAACAACAGTCTTGGTTGCATAAGTTATTAGGCTATGACTTCACTATCGAGTACAAATCGAGAAAGGACAATGTGGTAGCTAATGCCTTATCGAGATCATTTTTCATGGCATGATCTCAACCAAAAGTTGAAATTCTGACAGTGTTGCGTGTTGCAACTATAAAAAATTCAGATACGCGAATTATGTCGCAGAGGTAACCCTCCCAATGTCAATTATTCCACACATGATGAATTGCTATATTGGAAGGGAAGGCTGGTCATTCCTAAGAAGCATGAATTGGTGCAACAAATATTGCATGAATTCCATTCTTCTCCACTGGGAGGGCATGCAGGAATTACACAAACTGTCTCTAGGATTGTTGCACACTTTCAGTGGCAAGGAATGCACAAGGACATAGCAGGTTTTGTGAAACAATGTCTTATTTGTCAACAGGCTAAGGCTTCCAATACACTGCCTTCCGGGTTGTTGCAACCCCTCCCAAATTCCAGCACAGATATGGGAAGATATCTCAATGGATTTTATCACGGGCCGTCCCAATGCTAATGGTTGTACAATGATTATGGTGGTAGTAGATAGACTTTCTAAATATGCCTATTTCGCTTCCTTAAAAGTAGATTATAATAGTGCTCAAGTGGCTAAATTATTTTTGAACACAGTGATGAAATTGCATGGATTTCCCAAATCTATTGTATTTGACAGAGACAAAATTTTCATAAGTCAATTTTGGAAGCAACTATTCAAGCTCAGTGGTACTTCTTTAGCTATGAGCAGTGCATACCATCCCCAATCAGACGATCAATCTGAAGCTTTCAATCGTTGCTTGGAAATGTACTTACAATGTTTTGTATATGACAACCCAAAGTCATGGCTGAAATTGTTACGTGGGTTGAATTTTGGTACAATACCTCACACCACCTTAGTACGGGTATGACACCATTCAAAGTAGTTTATGGTCGAGATGCTCCTAGAATAGACAAATATGTGGCAGATGTAGTTAACCCTCTAACACTACAAGAGCTACTGCAGCAACGTGATCTTGTTTTACATCAGTTACAAAAAAATCTACATAAGACTCAACAATACATGAAGAAGCAAGCAGATAAGAAGAGGCGTCATGTGGAATTCAAGGTGGGAGATATGGTGTTAGTTAAGCTTCAACCTAATAGAGAGAATTCAGTTGTTTTGAGAAAGAATCAGAAATTGGGCATGAGATACTTTAGGTCTTTCCCTATTACTCAATGTCTTAGTTCAGTTGCATACAAGTTATTGCTCCCTTCAACAGCTCGCATTCATCCTGTATTTCATGTGTCAAAGCTGAAACCATGTCATAGTGCTCATGAACAATTAAACATCCCACTTCCTTTTATTACTAATGATATTGGTCCTATTTTACAGCCACAAGATATTTTACAATCAAAAGTCATTCTCCAAAGAGACCAATGAATTCCACAAATTCTAGTGAAATGGGACGACATAGAGGCAAAATAGGCCATATGGGAAGAACGGACCTATGTTCAGGAAGCTTATCCTGACTTCAACCTTGAGGGCAAGGTTGTTTTTAATGGGCGAGGTAATGTCACAAGTGGAATTAGTGCAAGAGCAATTTAGGAAATGGAAGGGCAAGGGAACGATTCTGTTAAAGACAGTGGATAGGTGGCAATAGATTTTGTAGTTTTGGGTAACAAAAAAAGTGGAAGAATGAGGAGGGAAAATCTACAGATGAAAGATTATGCGTGATCTGGAAAATTAGTTATATAGTACATGAGGGAGGGAAAAAAGGGGAGGTATTGTATCTTGTTTTCCTTTTTATCTCTGTATTTTTTCTTTCTCTGCGTACGTTGTTTTCTCTTCTCACTGTTAGCTCTCAGACAATAATAATACAAAGGTTATCTAGAAATTTTTTTTGTGCCTGTTATTATTTGTTGTTGTTCTTATCTGCCACATTACATCCTTTCGAATCACGGTGGCAAATCGTCCTCTCGAAACGCATTTGCAAATGGTCGTTGAGGAGTTTGATAGTTGAAAAGTAAAATTTTGATGTTTTGGAATTTAAAAGACAAACCTCACTAAAGAAGAAGGGCTGGAAGTGAGCGGGAGGCGAGAAAGAAGTGGGAGGGGAATCACCGAAAGGTTAAATAATTAAATCGAACAATGGAAATGTAAAATAATTAAAAGACAATTAAAAATACAAAACGTTGATACTTGTGATTTTATGAAAAAAACACTAAAAACTTATGGGGTTTGAGAAACCTCTACTAGGTTAGTCTTTCTAGAGGTTATCATAAACTCCATTAATAAACCTCCGTTAAAATTAAAATTTTTTGTAGTGGCACAAGAAAAAATTTGTAAGTGTTGGATAAGCATAGTCATACATTTGGATAACACAACGTCAAATAGGTAAAATACTGTAAAATTTATTCCTTGGTACTTGTTAATAAAGCATGGTTAATAACTTGTTGATTCCACATTCATTTCATAGGTTGAATCCGCTCATTGAAGCCTTAAGCGAGTACTTCAAAATAGTGTGGGGGACTTGTGTGCCTGTTGGAACGCAGTGAATAACGTCAACCTTGCAACATAATGAAATTAAGGTATCCTTTGATAATAGTTTTCACATTGTGGGTCGCACTTTCAATGTCAATTTATATAGAAGACTCCAAGAATTTGTTTATAAATATGATTTGATGCACACTTTTGAGGTGTTAGATCGAGTTAGACATGTTGACATTAATAGTTATCATTGTGGTTGTGTACTTAGACATGCTCACAATCTACCTTATGCATGTGAATTAGCTAGATATGACCACCGAACATACCCCTAATGCAATTCATGTTATATGGACCAGACTGAGTTTTTTTTATATGTCATCATGCGATTCATTCTCAAAGTTGTCTATTAAACAAAAATTTGATGTTATTTTGAATCGTTTCAACGAAATTGATATTGCAAGAAAAGTGATTTCTAGGATCAACTAACATGAAATAACATACCTAGACATGACATCAAAGTGTGCACCAATAAATAAAGTAAAAACCAAGGGATTCCAAAAAAGTCAAGCAAATAGATTGGTGAGATATACAAAACAAAACCCCTCGTATTTTGAGCATGTTGATGTTATTCATTCAATAAATGGTAGTTCTTCTACATGGAGTCAACCTAGGAGAGGGGGAAAATAACATTACCATTAACGATTAAAATAATACCAATGTTGGATCAGTTTCATCTCAGTACTCACCCTTACATACATGATGTCATTGATGTCAAAGTTGATGATCATTGTGGTTATCAATCTATAGTTGCACTGTTGGGAATAGGCAAAGATTCATGGCCACTTATTAGAATGGATTTGTTTAAAGAAATTGAACAGTAACAGGATGAATATGCTACATTATTGGGTGGTTATGAACCGTAAACTAACTAAAAAGATCATTACTTGTTGATGTGATGTCAAATGATAAGTTATGACACATCGTCTACACTTTTTTCTAACTTTTACGCTACAATGATGACTCACTAACTAACATTATTGTCTTTGTAAGCCAGGAGACAAATGGATAACTACGTTTGATATGGGATATATGATTGCTAGCAGATACAATGTTGTTTTAGTGTATTTATCATTAAAGCAAAATATCATCATGATCCTGTTATAAAGTAAGCATCCGACAAATGTCAATATGCATTGACTCATATATATAGAACATGCACATGATTCACATTTTGTCAAGATATTTTCCAATGTTTGTTTTAGTGTGTTTACATTTGTATTCCTAACTACTTACTGGTTACATTATATAATGAAAACTAATGCAAGTGAAATTACAGAATGGTTATCTTATACCAACTATAGACATGCTTTGGTTTACATGGTGTTATGCGAAGGTTAAGTTATAGTCTTCATATTATGTTAGTAGGATGCAAGTTTTTACATAGATGTTATGAATTACACACATATGTTAGTTCTGTAGAAGAGTGATGTTATTCATACACACAATTCATTTTATTGTTGCATATGACCTTGGGAATGCATACTTTCAGACTCTCAAACTCTCTATTTCTTTTCTTTTTTTAGAAAACAAATACATTATGGAATGTAATGATACATTCTTGATTGCACAATCTAAAATGTATTTATGAATCTGAAAATACCTTCCATAATGTGCAATCTAGAACATGTTGGTTTCAGGGCCAATGTTAGCTAATCTTGCTAATGATGGTAAATGTAGCAAGTAACAAATATATCCTTTTATTCCAAAGAATTTATGCAATATATTACAATAGTTACAATTATAATAAAAATAGATTCAAGATAATTCCATGATTTAATTTGATGCTCAGAAAAATAAAATAATATTTAATTTTTTATCAACGATTGAATTGTAGAAAAGGAATAAATATGAATAATATGAGATTGTCGGGGTTAGACTTCACCAATCCCCACTCTCCTACATAAAAATAATTACTTTCTTTTCAAACAATAATCAATGTCAACCCACTAATACATCTAAACCCTAATTCTTTAGATGAGTAAGTCTTAGCTTATCTATTATTGTCAATTTCTTGATCAATTATATAATAAAACTTGCAATTGTCACAAGGGTCTTAAGACAACAAATGAATCATACTTTAATCCTAGACATAAGATTTCATTTGGTATTTTAATTCAATTCTTGATTATTACCAAAAATTGTCATTCTTCCTAAATACAATGCAAGTTTATGATTTTGGGTTTATTTAGAAAATGAAGACTCGACTCACACATGAAGGCAATTAGTTGGATGCAGACTGCATCATCTTGAAAAGGGTATTTTGGACATTCAAACCATGCATTTACGGTTTTAAATTTTGCAAGTCGGTGGTCCAAGTTCATAGAGCTTTCTTGTATGTGAAATATAGAAGGAAGTTATTGGTCTCAATTCCGCAACATGGGTGCAACAACATATTACTAATTGTCTTCACCATCATAAAGGGTGAAACTGTTAAGGCTTGGTTCTTTTTACTACAGAACCCACGAAGATATGTAACTCCGCAAGATGATCTTTGTCTCATTTTTTCCTGCCATGAACCAATAAAGAGCGCATACTCTAGAGAAGATAACAGTTGGAACATTATGTACATGTGTACTGCATTCGACACGTAACACAAAACTTCATGAGGCAATCTAGAAATACAACACTAAATAAATATGTTATCAACATACGTAATTGTATTCATACATTCTCTCATGCAACTCTTTCAAAATTTACAATTTCTTTTTGTTAGTTTTGTTTACTAAATGGATTTCGAACAAATAATTTCAGCATATGGAATGACAAAGCCACACTTTGACTACTACTACGACATAGTTAGAGAGTAAAATCCCAAGGTTTAGTGTTGGACGATATCCCAAGAAATAAGTGAAATCTTGCATGTAATAGCAACCAACAGTGAGGACATATGACTATCAATCTGGATTTATGTTTGTCATTTATTTTCCTCTTCATATTCAACATATACTACATCATTTCCATAATTAACAACAATGTTCAACTAATAAACATAGCAACATCTAACAATAATTCAAAATAATAATAGTACACAAATAACACACAATCATCCATTACCCAAACAAAGTATAGCAAAATTGATACACCAATTTTACACATGTCTCCGTAATGTATTCTTTGTTAGGGACACATTGGTCAACACTATGCACCACCACATTAGTCTCTATAATGGCTTTTCATGACCCCACACACCATAATAATGTTCATTGTCAAATTCGTCATCCATAATTAGTTTTCCTCATGTCACACAATACAATAATGTACATCGTCACATCACTCCTCCATAATTATTTTACTCTACACAGTAATGTGTATTGTCACTCCACTCGTCCATAATTGCTTTTCCACATGACAAACACCCCAAAAATAGATTCCACAGTCAGGAATCTTAGTAACACCAATGTACCAACTTCATCTTCTTGTCTAATATACCTACCATAACACTCATAATAAATTTCTGATCTAATACACACAATTCATTTAACACATAAAAAAACATCTTTATTGGTATCTCAATCATTCTCTAACTATAAATTCAAGCATCCATCACTACACCACTTTCAAACCATTCAACTAACACTCAACCTTCGCACAATGTATACAAATTCTTTATTTTTACCAAAACTTTTGCTTTCATCTTCAAATGGACCATCTTTGCATAACAAACACTGAGAATTTTTTTTTCAGTTCTAATATTATTTATCTTTGTAAATGGTTGCATAACAGAAAATGACGAAGGTGTCAAATTTGCATGTTCATCTCCTAAATTGTTTCGCATCCCTCACAATTGTACCTTCTCCCATTTAAAGGAGAAAGTCTGTGACACTTTGAGACTTCGGATCAGACAATATTCATGAAGTTGTACTCCCACCAACCTTAGCTAACAATACAAGGTCAAATTAGGTACAATGTGATTCAAATTATAAATAATGAAAATGCTTCTCGATTATCAATTTGGAAGTCTCAATTTCCACTTCCTACAATGATTAAACTGTATGCTAAGATAACAAATCTATAGAGGAAATTTTGCAGCTTCTAAATGCACTCATTGCATCCAACTCTTCCACAAATCAAGATCCAATCAATTCAACTCAAGCAATAATCTACTACGGAGGACTTATCTAACAGCCCACCATAACAGAAAGTCCAAATGGTTAAAATTAACCTACACATGTCAATCTCACTTAACTGCTCTTTTAATAAACTATTTCACAATATATAAGAAATACTATAATATGGAGATCGAAAACAAGTGACAAAAATAAATTACCGACGTCTAGTTAGAGTTGTTAATCAAAAACTTATACACGACATAGTAAAAATACAAAATGATGTTGATATTAAACAAATAATTAATTGTTGAAAAAGTACTCAAGTTTTTAACACAAGTGTGCAATGTAAAAATTCAACTACAAAAATTTAACTCTTTGTCTAAACCAAAAGTTTACATAGTACAACACCTCAATAAAATTTGCTCACTTTTGCTCACTTGGAGGATAATACCTATATCAACCATATCAATAGAACAAAATCCACACTTTTTAAATTTATAGTACTTTTATTATTATCATATTTATTGTTTTTCAATTTGATGTATTCTCTTTCATCCACCTTATAAATTACATTTTATTTAATCGTTGCATATTTTATTATTCTTTATTTTTTATATAAATTTATAACCAAGTATTATTAGAAATATTTCTTATTGTAGTTTAATATTATATATATATATATATAAATTTACAATATATATATATATATATCAAATCAAATGATACACGTATTCACTAATTAATTGATTGTTACATACATATCAACAATGAATAAATTAATTTTTATTTTTAACTTTTCAAATCTTTAAATTAATACTTATTTTACAAAAAAACATCAATGTTTTTATTTTATTTTTCCATTATTTATTTTTATATTTAAAAATATAAAAATAAAAAGTTAATTCCAAATCATATTATAATTTATTCTCCCCAATTCAAATTGATTATAAAAGTACACAACCAATTTTATTATAATTTATTTTCCCCAAATCAAAATTATTATAAAAACACAAAACAAAATAAATTATAAATTATTTCATTCTTTAATTTCAAAAAAAAAATTAAGAAAAACAAATGACTTCTTTTTATTTTCTTTCCTCTCTCATACAAATTAAAAAAAAATACCAAAATTTAATATAATTTTTAATACATTTATTTAATACAAAACAATTTTCTTTTACTTTTTCCTATTTTCAAATATAAAAATTACATCACATGTATTTTTGTATTTTAAACTGCATCTTTTAAATCCTTTCAAATTTTTAATCCACCAATACCAATAAACATTCACAAAATTTTAATATTTTCTTTCATTTCAAATTTTAAAATATTTATATGGTCTACAAAACCAAAATATATTCCCCCTTACATAATTTTGCAATTTCTTTACTCTCACAAACCATTTCAAAAACATTTCTCCCCAATTTTAATTATTTTTCTAAAATAATTTTTTACCTAAAAAAAATCTTTTAGTTTCATTTTTTCCTTTCTTCTCGCCACTCATCCGCTAAAAATAATAATATATACCTTTCGAAATCGACCATCGAGGAATCGAATTCTAGCAGGGTATAACCAACCACGAACTATAAAGGAAGGGTCAGAATTTGGTCCCACCTGCACCAGACAACCCTCTTCCTTGGGAAGCAAGAGAAATCAAAACCCTCACACAGAATTCGAACCCCCACTAATCAAATTTTGAATGGTATTTTAAACTGAAAACACAAAATACAGTTGGAAATTTAGTTTTCGGAAGCTGAATTCCCTTCTACTACATTAAAGTATCTATTATGAGAAATAAAGTGGACACATGTTCATTTCTAGAATTTCTTTATCTAAAAAAATATTATTTCGGTAAAAAAATTCATATAACTAAGCTGCTTTCATAAGTTTGACAATCAAATCACTTCGAAGACTCTTATTTACAGATTATTTGGTGTAATTTTTTTATAAAATTTTCAAAATGAATAAAAAAATATTTTAGTTATAGATGAATTAAGGATTTTATTTAAAAATAAAATAAAATTACATTGATATAATTTTAAAAATTAAACTAAAATTGTATTATATCAACAATTTTAATATAATAAAATTAAAATAAAATCTTACCACATCAACACAATTTCATAATACAATTTCAAAATAAAATAATTTTTTAATAATGAAATTGTGTCAACTTGATACAATTTATTTATAACGAAAATTAAAAAAAAATTGTTCATTCTAAAAATTTTGTAAATAAATTACACACAAGAATAGAAAAAAAAAACCCTTACTTACTCGTATCTTGATAAAATAAAGAGTAAAATATATCTCTTTTAATTCTTTGATAAAAACAATGGATTTTCATTAAATAAATAATAATAGTAAATCATAAATCATAATAACTTCATCTAATTAAACAAAATACTTTTAAATTCTAAAAACTGAGAATTCGAATGATATAACTATATAAAAATTAAAAAAAAATAGTTAGTGACACATTATTTGTGTACTTATTTTGTAATATCAACTATTCAAATAAAATCAAGCAACAATCTAAATTCATTGTTCACATATTTTTACCAATCAAACATTCTCGCCTGAAATAAACCTGTTTCAAACTATTGTTATATATAAACAAGATACCCAAATGAGTGGCAATTTTCTTCTTAAACAACACATCCATCCCTCCTTCACTGAGATGCAACACAGTTTGCAGGAAAATTAGAACACAGCAGCCAGAATTCAATTCATGAAGATGGATCAACTGTGCAACATTGCACATGTACACATAACAAATAGATAGTTGGACTACAAGATCCAAACTACATAAAGAGCAAATTCTGAATCATGTCTTCTATTTATCTTCCATTAGGCTCAGCAATTGGGGTTATTCTGCATTCTACTAGTCTTTCCATACACTTCACTACCCTCTTGTGCTTTGCATTCCATTCCTCAACCAACTTCTGCTCCTTGCTTTCTGCATCTCTCCTCAATTCTGCTAACTGTTCTCTGCATTCTGCTTCTATCCTATCCAATGCAGCATTCTGTTCTTCCCTCAGAGCCTTAATCTTTGCTTCAATTTCCTCCATCTTTTCCCTCCTTCTGCTTGCCTTCTCTGCCTCCAACTGCAGCTCCACCCTCCTCAACAGCCATAATGCCTCCTTCTGATGTGCCACCATAGCATGATGCCCTTCTTCCAACTCCTTACAGCACTCTATTAACTCTGACAGTACTATGTTATCACCATGAAGTGTTGCTGCATTCAACCAAGTGGGAGCAGGTGCTGTTGAAGGGGAGAGACTAAGGGTCACAGAAGGGGAAGGATGGGTGGTGGTGCTAGAATTTGAAAGCCATGCAGTGTGGATAAAGGGTCCAGTAGAAGCAGCCATAAGGTATGAGGATTGTGAAGGGTGTTCTTTCACCAGCTTCTCAGCAAAAGTCTCAAGAATATGATCATATTTGGTATTATCAACTGGGCCAATTGCTTTGTTAATCTCTTGTTTCTCCCTTTGCTGCTTCTCCTTGAACACTTCCCACCACTTCCCTAACCTCTTGGCAGTTCTACCAGGAACTTCTGCAGCAATTTTCTTCCACTTGTTGCCATGTTTGGCTTGAAGCCGGATCACAAGGCGCTGCTCTTCCTCTGTCAGAGACCCCTTCTTGATGCCAGGCTTGAGGTAGTTCTTCCACCTTTCTAAGCATGACTTTGCATCCCTGTTCAGATTTGTGTTCATGCGCTGAGACACAAGACTCCATTCTCTAGGACCATACTCTCTCACATAAGCACATAACAATGCATCCTCTTCAGCCTTCCAACGTTGCCTTTCCTTCATTTCCATGTGCAAATCCCACTGCCCATTTCCTCAATCTTGAACTCTTCATTATTCTATCTGCATAATTCATGACAGCAATGATGTGAAGCTCAAACTATTAAAAACCTATTAACACAACAATAATATGTCATTTCATCTTCCTAGCAAAATAAAATAACAAATCACAGAATGAAGGTGCAACAGTACTAAATACAGGTCAAACTATATAAATGATCAAATTAAACCTATGTTCTTGAAGTAAAAACTTCTTAGAAAGAAGGTAATTGCTTCAAATAATTTTCATGGCAATACACTGTAATTGTTGGGTCAACAGTGACAAATTACAACTGACTTGAATTTCATTTACTTGCTTCTTCAAGAGTGTTTGTCCGAATTTAACAGCTCACTAAAAAAAGAGTGAGAGCAAGTTAATTTGATGACCAACAATAGCAACACAAAGGAAATTCTTAGGAGAATTTCCAAAGTCTTCCTAATAATTAGATTTTAGATGAAACTTCATCTTACAAAACCTACTTATAAAATCAAGTTTATACTTATTTATATATTATGAATAATCAATATAGAATATTCAACACATATCATGTTGAATATAAACAAGATCATCTTCAAATCAATTCGTGACAATGTTATGACTAGCCTAGTCCAGAAAATAGGATTTGCACTAAGAATAGAACACTTAACCCATTTGGGAATTCAGTTTACCAAAAAACCAGCATACTGTCAATATATAGAATAAATGGGAAGCATACATAATCTACCAACCAAAGAAACATAGAGAACGACTATTTAGTCAAGATCTTCCAGAGAGACGTGATGATTGAGTATAAAAGTTGAAAGCAGCTTCAAATAATGGCTATTTTTGTAAAGATCTTCCAGAGAAAAATTTTAATTGGCACACTACTGAATTAAAAATGACTGCAACAAACCTTTCCTAAAGTGAATAATTTTTCAGGTCCTTTAATATACAGATTTCCGCATTATTAATTATTATACAAGGGTAGTAGCCAAAAACAATCACATCACTCAATAAAACAAAATTATCCTCCTTATCTTTTATTCCAAAATAGAATAATAGAATCCGAAGCATTGGTTTCGATGAGACAAATATACACTACTTAATATTTTTATTGAATCACACGAATTTAAGCATGTCACCAGCATTTCGAATCTAGTAGAATCCCAATTGAAACGAAACATATAAATAAGAACTGAACCAGTGGTTATAAGACCCCTAAGACATTAGGTAAGTGATTCATTTCATTATAGAATCAGCTATACAAACTCGAAAACAAAGCATGTAAAAAAAAAAACAAGAAGAAGATTCAGTATACCCAGATATAGCGAACACGTGAAACGAAAGGGAAAATACTGGAATAAAAGAAAACATAACAATGTTTCACAAATATTGCTACTAGTTTATGAAAAAATAATCAATAAAAATTAAATGCATTTAGTATTTTAAAAATATAAAAAAAACCCCATACTTAAAAAAGGATATGATTTAAGAATCATTCTAAAAACAACTTTGAGTCAACACCAAACCAAAGATAACTCAGCCGAAACAAACAATACGCAAAACAGCACCGAAACATTTCAGTTTCTTCACTACAAAACTTCCACAACATAGAGCCCTTAAACGACATCAAAAGAACAAAACTTGAGACTTCACCGAAAGTAAGCAGGCACAGAGAGATAGAAAAACAGAGAAAAGAACAGCGTTTGAAACCCCACCATCCTAAAGCCCTGAACCCAAAGATAAACTCATCCTTGGTTGGTTGGTTGCTGAGTGAAATGGTGAAAATGTAAGAAGAAGAAGAAGAAGAAGAAGGTGGTGATGATGTGGTAAAGGGTTGAAGTTGCTCCCAGAAAGAGAAATGGGAAAGGATGAAGCAAAGTTGGTATGATTGTTCAAGAGAGAGAAAATATAATGTGGGGTGGGGTGTAGGGTAAAGACAAGGGCAGTGTGAAGAGAGAGGAAGAGATGGAATTGGACAAGACAGGGTCACAAGAGAGAAAAAAAGAGGAAAAAAACATTAATGGAAAAGTGGGGTACTTTGGTTTCAGTGCTTCAAAATGCCACACTCTTTTCTAAATTATTCACTCTGCAAATCCTCTAAGAATATACCTCCTCTTTATTTAAATTTAAATTTAAATACACTATTCAATCAAAAACTATAATGTAACGAATATTGTATACTGATGTTAATGCGGAAATATGAATCTTAGAATATATTTTAATTAATTGAAATTTTATTATTTTTATATGAATCAAATTATGTTTTCATTATTTAATATTTTTAATTACTGAATTGGAAGAGTGTGTCTAATTTTGTACAAATAACGGCGTTCTTTTTTCTTTTTTTAATAAACTTGGATGCCATGCCATATATGTTATTTTTTCAATGATTGTTATAATTTTAAGTTATCAATAAAGAAAGATTGTAAAAGGTGAAGTTATTTTTATTGAGAAAAAAAAAAGATAGTGACAAGTGAAAGAAAATAAACTGAAAGTGCATAGAGATCGTGGTTGATTTAACTTGTGTAATAAAATAACTTTTTGTATGTAAATAAATTTAGAAAATAATTTCTTAAAAATAATTTCATATAAATAATAACTTGAAAAATATAAATTAGAGTTCAAAAAAATTTAAATAAAAAATCACGATAAAATTAATAATAAAAAAAGTATATTTTAAAATAATAAGAATATATTAAAATAAATTATTATATAAATTATTAAAATTTAAATTAATTATATTTATTTATTGTTTTAATATTTTTATTTTAATTATTTATTCAAATATAATTATTATTAAAATATTAGCATATATAATCCATTATGATTTTATTGTAATTTATCATACATTTTCATTTCCTTTCTTTGCATTTTTAAAGAAAAGTTTCTGAGAAATCAAGTTAAAATACAATAAGATCTTTTAACGTTATTTTTCTATTATATTATTATTATTATTAACATAATAATAATATTAACAATAATAATATTATTATTAATATTAATAATATTAGTAATATTTATAAAAATAATATTAGTATTAATATTATTAATATTATTATTAATACTAATAAAATATTATTATTAATATTATTATATGATTATATACAAATTTATATTTATATTTGTATGTAAAATTTTAGATAAATTAGAACTTTTTTTTGTGTATATACAAGGTTTAAAGCTCTCTATTAGTTTGCTAACTATCACAATAGTATTTTTTATAAAACTTTAAGAAAAAAACATTTAACAAGTTATTGTAAATTTTTTTTTACTATTTAATATCTTCTTCTAATATGAAGATTTTTCTTTGTGTCGGATTACTTTCATCTAAAAAATATATTAAATTATATTAAATGTATTTTATATATGTATTAAATGTTTTTCTTTTCTTAAAACAACATTCTAATAATTTTAACTACTTATCTACTACTGGTTACAATATTTTACTTAAAGACAGGACATTACATATTAGACAATCTTTTTATTAGTTGACAAAACAAATAGGATAATAATATATATATATATATATATATATATATATATATATATATATATATATATATATATATATATATATATGTGTGTGTGTTTTAACAACTTTCATCTTATTTATACAATCATCTTAACTTACCTTCTTAAATAAAACCTTAAAAGAAATAGTCACTAAACAAAATTATAATGTAATGAATATTTTATATTCATAATAAGAAAATATAAATCTTAGAATATAATTTACTTAATATGAATCAATAAAAGGAAATGAAATTAACCATGTTTTCATTATTTAATATTTTTAATTATTGAATTGGAAGAGTGTGTCTAATTTTGTACAAATACCGGAGTTTTTTTTTTTATTATTTGATAAACTTGGATGTCATGTTATATATGTTATTTTTCGACGATTGTTAGAATCATAAGTTATCAACAAAGAAAGAAAGATTGTAAAAATTAAGTTGTTTATACCGAGAAAAAATAGTAACAAGTGAAAGAAAATAAGTTGAAAGTACAAAAAGATTGTGGTTGATTTAATTTATGCAATAAAAGAATTTTTGTATATAGATAAATTTACAAAATAATTTCTTAAAAATAATTTGATATAAATAATAATTTAAAAATATAAATTATACTTCAATAAATTTTAAATAAAAAACCATGATAAAATGAATAATAAAAAAGTCTATTTTAAATAATAATAATAATATATTAAAATAAACTATTATATAAATTATTAAAATTTAAATTAATTATATTTATTTATTGTTTTAATATTTATATTTTAATTATTTATTCAAATATAATTATTATTAAAATATTAACATATATAATCAATTATGATTTTATATAATCTATTATATACATGTAACTTTCATTTCCTTTCTTTGTATTTTTAAAGAACAGTTTTCTAGAAATACAAGTCAAAACACAATAAGAATTTTTAATGTTATTCTTATTATTAACAATATTTTATAACGAAATCCAACTCAAATGTACATATAAAATCTATAATTGCTACACTAGATAAATTTTGTGATTATATTATTATTATTATTATTATAATTTTTATGATTAATAATAATAATAATATTAATAATATTACTAATATTAATAATTATAATAATATTATTATTATTAATGTAATACCCTAAAAAGTAGTTATAGAATAAAAACTAACATAAAGTTTAGTTTTAGAGATAAATAAGATAACATCTATTTTTTTTTAACAGAAAAGTTGTTTAAGTAAATAAAGGTTAGTTATTTATTTTTTATTTTTATAACAACCACCAACTCTCTCTCTTTAAAGAGTAGATATATTGTTTCATTCTTATGAAAACTACTATCTCTAAAATAATTTCTCTTTAAAGTTTTTTACCTTCTCTCTAGAGTCGTGATCTCATAGGTTATCAGAATGACAATCAATCAAAGGACATATCTAGATTCCTAGCATTGAGTAGATCAAGAGTGTCCGATCAGATTCTTGAACATAGTTAGGTTGCGTGAAGGTTTTTTAGCATCTCTACTCTATAGAGGTAAGGGAAGCTAGTTGTATGTTTTTATTTAGATATTGTAATTACTTGTCTTGTGAATTTGGGTAAGGGAAGCTAGTTTGAATGTTTTTAATAAGTATATTATAATTACTTGTTTTGTGAATTTAGGTAAGGGAAGCTAGTTGTATGTTTTTATTTAGATACTGTAATTACTTGTTTTATGAATTTGTATAAGGGAAGCTAGTTTGAATGTTTTTAATAAATATTATAATTACTTGTTTTGTGAATTTGGTAAGGAAAGCTAGTTTTATGTTTTTATTTAGATATTGTAATTACTTGTTTTGTGAATTTGGGTAAGGGAAACTAGTTTGAATGTTTTTAATAAATATTATAATTACTTGTTTTGTGAATTTGGGTAAGGGAAGCTAGTTTGAATGTTTTTAATAAATATTATAATTATTTATTTTTTGAATTTGGGTAAGGGAAGCTAGTTTGAATGTTTTTAATAAATATTATAATTACTGGTTTTGTGAATTTGGGTAAGGAAAGCTAATTGCATGTGTTTTCTTATAAATGTTTGTTTAACTTTAAATGGAAATTTATCTAAAATTATGATATTTTGTAAGAGAAGCTAGTTGCATGTTTTTATAGATATTATAATTACTTGTTTTGTGAATTTGGGTAAGGGAAACTAACTTAAATATTTTTAATGGATATTTTAATTACTTGTCTTTTGAATTTGTGTAAGGAAAGCTAATTTAAATGTTTTTAATGGATATTTTAATTACTTGTCTTTTGGATTTGTGTAAAGGAAGCTAACTTAAATATTTTTTAATGGATATTTTAATTACTTGTCTTTTGAATTTGTGTAATGGAAGCTCATTGTATGTCTTTTTTATGTTAGTTTGAAATAGAGATTTATCTAAAATGATGATATTTGGTAAGGGAAGCTAACTTAAATATTTTTTATAGATATTATAATTACTTGTTTTGTGGATTTGATATTTTTTATAGATATTATAATTACTTGTTTTGTGGATTTGGATAAGGGAAGCTAGTTATATGTTTTTTTTTTATAAATATTATAATTACTTGTTTTGTGAATTTGGGGAAGGAAAGCTAGTTTGATTGTTTTTCATAAATATTGTAACTATTTGTTTATTAATGATTTGGATGAATTTAAAACGAATGAGTGTTTATGTATTGTATGATGTAGTATCAATGTTTGTGAATGATGTGGTGTGTGATCGAGACTACCCATATCCTGACTCTATTAGTCATTGGAATCATAGATGACGATGACTAGGTAGTGAGAGTCGAAGGAGGTTCACATCCTGACTCTTCTAGTCATTAGAATCATAGAAGATGACTAGGTGGTGAGAGTCGAAGGAGGTTCATATGACTGTGTCACGATGTGAAAAAGAACCGGTTAGACCAGATCATATGGATTAATATATTCACATGACTACGCTACGGTGTGAAAAAGAACTGGTTAGACCAAATCATGTGGGTTAAAGGATTCATATAACTGCGCTACGGTGTGAAAAAGAACCGGTCAGACCGGATCATATGGATTAAGTTTATATGACTGCGCTACGGTGTGAAAAAGAACCAGTTAGACCAGATCATATGGATTACGATTATATGACTGTGCTACGGTGTGAAAAAGAGTCGGCCAGATCATATAGGTGTCTCATGAGTGTGATGTGTTAATGATATTGTGATGTATGAGACGAATTATAAAAGCTTGATTTGTTGTTGTTTAGTTGGAATAGAAATTTAATTTGTAAAAATATATTTTTTTAAAACTCTCTAGCTTACCCTTCTTTTTGTGTAGTGTTTGTTTTGTTTTTAAATCTGTGATGATCGTGTATATTACATGATGTGAATTTGTAGTGAACTAAAGGAGAAGTTTAATTTTAATTTATTTTATTTTATTATAATTTTATGAAGATATTTCTTTTAAATCTTATATGAAGAAGTCTATTTTTGAAACATGTATGAATGAATCTATGGATATTTATATTTTGTTCTTATATAATTTTTATGCAATAATTTTTTTATTATATGAAAAATATGAGATGTTACAATTAACAACGATAATAATATTAATATTAATAATATTAATAGTAATAATAATATGAGTAATATTTATAACAAAATATTAATATTAATATTAATACACATAAAATATTAATATTATTAGATACGGATTTGTATTCCTACTTAGCATTTAGCATTCTAGATAAATTAGAACTTTTTTGTTGTATGTATACAAGATTTAAAGTTTTCTATTAGTTTGGTAACGAGCACAACAATATTTTTGTAAAGTTTTTAGGAAAAAAATATTCTACAGTGTTTTAATACTTTGAAAAATATAGCTCAAATTCTTGACTTTATTTTTCATGGATGTCTTGAAATATACATTGAATAAAAGAGTCATTACAAATTATTTTTTTGACTATTGGACATCTTCATCCAATTTAGAAGATATATTAAATATGTTTCATGTATCAATTAAATGTTGTTCTCCTCTTTAAGCAACATTCTAATAGTTAATGTTTTTTTATCAGAGTACCTTTACTGAAGCCAAAGATCCTACAAACTAGATAGTCTTTTTAAAAGTTGACTGATTAGAATACCAAATACTTTTTCAAGCATAATAATAGAAAAAGCATTTATGTTTTAAGTACTGTAACTACTTTTATCTTATTTAATATATAATTATCTTAACAATATCAATAAAATCTTAGAAGAAATAGTCACCAAACAAATTATAATGTAATAAATATTGTATACTCATAATAAGGAAATATAAATCTTATAACATATTTTAATTAATTAAAAAAATTATATTTTAATGTGAATCAATAAAAAAAATGAAATTAACTACGTTTTCATTATTTAATATTTTTTAATTATTGAATGTATGTAATTTTGTATAAATAAAGGAGGTGTTTTATTTTTTTCTTTATAAACTAAAATTTTAAGGTATCATCAAATATCAATATATTAAGACATTAAACTTCAATTTAAATTAAGTGGTTTAATGTATATGGTGTTCGTGTTTAATTAATTATTTTTTTTATGTGAATCAATAGAATGAAATGAAATGAACTGTGTTTTCATTATTTAATATTTTTAATTATTGAATTGGAAGAGTGTGTCTAATTTTCAGAAATAACGGAGTTCTTTTTTCTATTTATTTTATAAACTTGGATGCCATGTCGTATCTATTATTTTTCAATGATTTTTAGAATTTTAAGTTAGAAAGATAGTAAAAAGTAAAGTTGTTTATATTGAGAAAAAAAAATAGTAACAAGTGAAAGAAAATAAGTTGAAAGTGCATAAAGACTGTGGTTGATTTAATTTATGTAATAAAATAAATTTTTGTATACAAATAATTTTAGAAAATAATTTCTGGAAAATAATTTGATATAAATAATAATTTAAAAATTATAAATTAGAGTTCAATAAATTTTAAATAAAAAATCATGATAAAATTAATAATAAAAATGTATATTTTTAAATAATAATAATAATAATTTATTAAAATAAATTATTAAAATTTAAATTAATTATATATATTTATTGTTTTAATATTTTATTTTAATTATTTATTCAAATATAATTATTATTAAAATAATAATATATACAATCAATTATGATTTTATATAATCTATTCTACATGTAAATTTCATTTCCTTTCTTTGCATTTTTTTTTTTTAAAAAAAGGTTTATGATAAAACAAGTCAAAATACGGTAAGAATTTTCAATGTTAATTTTGTTATTAACAACATTTTATAGGTTGGAATCAAACTCAAAATTTATATGGACATATAAAATCTATAACTATTGCACTAGATGAATTTTGAATTATATTATTATTATTATTATAATTTTTATAATTCATAACAATATTAATAATATTACTAATGTTAATAATTATAATAATGGTATTATTATTAACAATAAAAATATTATTAATATTAATATTAATAATAATATTAGTAATATTTATAACAATAATATTAATATTAATATTATTATATACGAATTTGTATTCATACGTAATATTCTAGATAAATTAGAATTTTTTATTATGCGTAAATAAGGTTTGAACTCTCTATTAGTTTGGTAATGAACACAATAGTATTCTTATAAAGCTTTTAGGAAAGATAAAACATTCAAAGTGTCATAGTACTTTAAAAAATATGGCTCAAATTATTGATCTTCTCTTTTATGAATGTCTTAAAATAAACATTGAATAAAAAGGTCATTACAAATCCTTTTTTATCATTGAATATCTTTGAAGGTTTTTCTTTATTCTGAATAGCTTCAATTTAGATGATACATTAAATGTGTTTCATGTATGTATTAAATGTTCTTCTCCTATCTTAATAGTTTTTAACTTTCTTGATTAAAGCATCTTTACTAAAGTCTAGAACCCTACAGATTAAATAGTCCTTTCAAGAGTTAACAGATGAAAGTAACATATAATTGTTAATATTGTTAAAACATAATAATGGAAGAAACATGTATTCTTTTACTACTGTAACTACTTTAATCTTATTTAATATACAATCATCTTAACATTGTCTTCTTAAATAAAATATTAGAAGAAATAGTGACCAAACAAAATTATAATATTAGAGAGTTGTTAAAACTTAATAATGCATGAAGCATGTATACTTTAACTACTTTAACTACTTTCATCTTATTGAATATACTATCATCTTAACATTATCTTCTTAAATAAAGTCTTTGAAAAAATACTCACCAAACAAAACTATAATATAATGAATATTGTGTATTCACATTAAGGAAATATAAATCTTAGTATATATTTTAATTAATTAAATTTTATTATTTTAATATGAATCAATAAAAGGACATGAAATTAACTATGCTTTCATTATTTAATATTTTTAATTATTGAATTGAAAGAATGTATCTAATTTTGTATAAATAAAGGAGTTTTTTTTTTTTTCATAAACTTGGATGCCATGCCATATATATTATTTTTCAATCATTGTTAGAATTTTAAGTTATCATCAAATATCAAAACATATATTAAGACGTTAAAGTTCAATTTTTATTAAGTGGTACCTCTATGTATATATATTTTGTTTGTGTTTAGACAAGGGATAGAGAGGGAAAAGGGAAATAAAGAGAAAGATACTAAAAATGTTCAGTTGTTTATATTGAAAAAAAACATAGTAACATGTGAAAGAAAATAAGTGGAAGAGTATAAGGATTGTGGTTGATTTAATTTATGTAATAAAATAATTTTTAATATAAATAAATTTAGAAAATAATTTATAAAATAATATTTTAAAAAAATCGATATAAATAATAATTTGAAAATATAAAAGAGTTCAATAAATTTTAAATTAAAAAGTCATTATAAAATTAATAAATAAAAATATTATTTTAAAATAATAACATATAAAAACAATAATATATTCAAATAAGTTATTATATAAATTTAAATTAATTATTTTTATTTATTATTTTAATATTTTTATTTTAAATATTTATTTGTATAATAATTAATAAAATATTAACATATATAATCGATTATGCTTATATGATTTTAGTCTTAATCGATTATAAATGTATTTCTTTGTATTTTTGTTGGAAAAATATGTTTAAGACAATTAAAAAAAGTGTTCCGGTATATCCAATATAGTCTCACATTGCTTAGGAGTCGAGGCCACAGTCAATTTAAATACACCTTCCTCCCTTAACCTTCCGAGACTCCTTTTAAGGATAAAACCCCACATCGCTTAGGAGTCAAGACCAAGATTAATTTATATACACCTTCCCCCCTTAACCTTCCGAGGCACCTTTTAAGGACAAAACCATGACGGAGCAACCGAACTCCAAAGCAGACAATACCTCGGACACAATGATTGACCTTAACGATGCCTCTCAACAAATTTGAGGTCGGAACAAAAAGAATTAAATTATGTTTTAAGACTTTTTATAAGTTTTCAAATATTATCTAACAATATTTAGACAATAATTTTTTATTTGACAAATGATTTATCAAAGACTTTCGAAAACTTATTTTAAAAATCTTCTTCTTAAATTGTTAGCATATATGTAATAACATGTAATTTAAAAAAAAAAGAGTAAAAAGAATTTACTCAGAGATTATATTGGTTCGTCTAATTATGTAAACTACATTTAGTTTTAAATTAACATATTAAATTTTAAAAAGATAAGGAAAGAAAGATTTATTTAGAGATCTGTATACCGATTTGTGTGATAGCACAAATTAAATTTAGTTCTCAATCAATAAATTGAATTTTACTATGCAGACTAAAATTTTAGAACATAGACACTCTTGGCTAACCCGTCAAGTATTGTTTCAGAACATAATCACTCCTAGCTAACTTATTGAGTATTCTTTAAACACTCACTCCAGGGTAAAAATCCAACCATTCTTTAACAAACAACCACTCCTGGTTACAACAAAGATTTGTTTTAAAGAGTGATCTAAAAGATCACAAAGGTTTGGTCACTAGAGATGCTATCTCTTTCAATGTATACAAGATTTAAAGCTCTATGATAGTTTGCTAATAAACTTAACAAAATTTTTACAAAGCTTTTAGGGAATAAAAAGTAATTTAACAATGTTTCAACACTTTGAAAAACATGGCTTAGATTCTTAATTATCTCTTCAAATGATATCTTTAAATAGGCATTGAACAAAAAAGTTGTTGCAAATCCTTTTATAACCTTTGAGCATCTTCATCTTATATGAATGTTTATCTTGTGTCTGATTAACTTTAACATAGAGGATGAATTAAATGTGCTCCACGGATACATTAAATGCTCTTCTCCTCTTGAAACAACACCTCCATAGTTAAAGTACTTATTCATCATTGGTTAAAGTATCTTTACTAAAGCACAAGACTCTACAGGCTAGATAGTCTTCTTTAGAGTTAACAAAACAAGAACCAAGGAATTGTTAAAGCATGATATATTTACTCATTTTCCAAGAGACTGTTGATGAGACATATGCTTTCAAAGATCATTTTGGCAGATAAAGAAAACAAACATTTACTATAACACAGAATAAACATAAACACATATTCATGAAATACAACGTTAACTTAAGCTTATGTGTGTATTTTCTAAGCAAACCATTCCTTATTAGATAGAGAAAGGTCATATATTATTACATTGTCTATCAAACAAAACACTTGTGTCTTACATGATCTCTTATAAATAAAAACCTTTCGTCTTACTAACAAAGTTTATTCAAATCTTATAAGGTTCAAGATTTCATTTCTTGAGTTATTTACTTTCGTTGTTTTGGTAGTGTGCTTGTAAAAACTCTGAAATTTTGTGAGTTTAGGTGATGCAAAACAATTACATGTAACTCTTTGATAAAAATAAATCAGTATACAAATTTATTATATATATTTTTTTACTCTATCTCTTTCTATCATTCACTTTTTGATATTATTTGATTTTGTTTTTGAACATTTTAAAACAACTAAATCCTGAAATTAATAGATTTAACAAGGATTTTATTTTAAATTTTGTATGATAATTCAATTCACCCTTTTAAATCAGATATTTCTTTTTAATTCTTTGTTTGTATCCCATTTTAATTGGAAAAAAAATCAAATCAAAATTATTTAAAATATAAAAAATAAGTTTTTTATAAAAATTGATTTTTTAACTTATATATATATATATATATATATATATATATATATATATATATATATATATATATATATATACTTGTAAAATGTGTTCATCAACTTAATCCGAATGTATCTCAATAACCACCCAATAAAAGTCATCGCTTAATTCACAGGTTCTAAATGAGACTTAAATTCAAATTCTACATGTTTATTGCCTATTTAGTAACTTAAACTTTTGTAACTTATTTCTAAGTACTCGTGTCAAAGTTTTACAAACTTTTTTCTAGTACCTTAACCCTCTTAAGCAATTTAACATACGACTTCATAAAAATCTCGTAAATTTAACAACCATAAATAAATTCATCAACATTTTCACAATTAAATCATCAACTCAATCAAACAAACAATGCAATAATATCACAATATTCATCCTAATTAATGTGTTGAAGGTATATTATCCATCCTATTCAATGTGTTGAAGGTTCGACACTGTTAAATTAATATATTTGGATATTATCCTCAGCTTCCACCATAGCAATATAAAAGTGGATGAGATCCAATTTACAGAAAAACTTAACAGAGGGTAGAACTTAGTGGTTAAGAAAATTTCCTGTTTTTCAAAAACACTTCAAAAATGATTGTTCAATAAAAAATTTGGGGTACATAAGTTTACACGTTTAGAATTATATTCTAGTCTTTAAAACAAGTCGAGAAAGGACATAAAGCTGTGAAAATTTGAAATATTTTTTCATTACACAAAAATGAATTAAAAAGGGAGCTAAAAAAACTTCTTATTTTACAACTTTTGCTAAAAAACAATTTTTAGGTATTCTCGAGCCAAACTCTAGGTTTTCTTACCAAATAATCCCTTTCTTTAAACGGAATTTCAATAAAAGCATCACACAACGACAAAAATAAAAAAGACAGTCACGAACTTTGTAATAGAATTTTTCAACACTTTATTATGATTTAAAGTAAACTTTTCCTTTACTTCAATGAAGCTTGTATTATAATGAGATAAAAAAATGATTTAAAATGGAGTCACTTACTTTCATCAAGTGATGAAGAAAGTGGAGAATACAAGAGAATGTTGATGGAAGAAGAGACCTCACTTTCCTTTTTTTCTCTCTCTAGTGTAATGAGTTTTTGTGGGAAAAGAGAGGGAGTTTGGCTTCTAAATCCTAGGATATTCTTAGGCTTATGAGATAAACTTCATTTCTTTTTATGAATAGTGTCATTGACCTTTTGACTTAATTATCTTTCGTTTTGTCCCATAGTTGTATGTTTGAGAAAGAACGGAAATAACCTAATTTGCTTCATTCTTAAGAAAAATTAACTCATAAAAGTATTTAAAGACGATATCAAATGACGCTTAAAGAAAATTAAAATTAATAACATACACTATAATATTTGAAACTAAAATTTAATTTAACTTAAATATATTTTCTCAAAGAATTGCTAATTCTAGACACTAAAATAATTAAATTACCACTCAAAGTAATTAAATTCACATGTCCCAAGAAAAAAAATGGTTAATACATACACATAATCAAACTAACCAAATTTATCCAAAATCAAATAATAAATTAAATTAAATTTAGAAATTTATACAAAATTCTTAAACTTTATCAAAAATATTTTTTTAAACTAAAAAATAACATATTAATCAATTATATTTAAATATAATTTATTATCTTAAGATACACAATTATAATCATTTATTAATTCTTTATTTTTGAAAAATATATGTGATTTTTTCTTTAATTTCGAAAGTACTCAAATTTAACTCATGGATTACTTTTACCTAATAAGAAGAGTTTCAAAATTTCTCTAATAAAGGAATCATTTTTTGAAAAACTATTTTGGAAAAAGAAATTTGATTGAGAATACTTTCACAAATCTTGTAAGAGAATTTTTCTTTACTTTTTAATCTTTTAGAGTTTTGTTACAATAAAGTGATATCCTTCTATTTTACTTTTTATTGTCTATATGATTTTTAACACGGTGCTTAGTGCTTATAAGAAATGTACCAAATTTGCTTGATTTTAAAAATTAGTAAAATAATGTAATTGAGTGAATTAAAAAACTAAGTATAAATTCAAGTAAAATTAAATCAATATTTTTTTCTTTTATAAAGTTTTGATATTGTGGCATATAGTTAATAAAACTTTAATTTAACAACTTAGTTGGAATGTAGTAATACCTAACATGATATTATAAAAAAAATTAGTATTAATTCTTTTAGTATTCTTCCTTCTTTATCCTTTATCTCTTATGTACTATTCTTTTCTTCTCTGGATAGATAGGGCTATTACAACTTATTTTTGAAAATGTTTTACAGTAATTCAAACCTCTGGTAGTATTTAGTCTCTATATTTAGGCAACTTCTCCATTAGCATTTCTGAAAAAATAAAAAGAAAAAAAAATACTAAAAAACTCATTTCATTTTTATTTTATTGTTTTCTCTTTCTAGAGGTGTTTCTGGGAAAGCTTCAAACATGTATAAAGATTAGATACATTTACATATAAGCATTCAGCTAATGCCACTCCAAGAAAAGAACTTGGAGGCAAGTATGGTGAGGAAAAAAAAAACTAAGTTCACATACTTGGAACTGATACTATAATTCAAGTGCTCACAGAAATTACTCAAGTTGTACCAACAGATAGGACACACCTACAACACAAATATACCAAGATCACAACAAGCATAAAATGCAAAACAATTCAAGTCACAAGAACACCTATAACCATTTTACCATAAAAGTATCTTCATCTTGTAAACTGCATATAACAATTCAAGTCACAAGAGAACCACCAAATCCATTTTTCCAAAAGATATGTTCATCTTGCATTTGGCTCAAGCAGCCCTGCTCTGCATCCTATCTGCTCTAGCAACCTAGTAAGCTGCAAATGCTTTGCAGCCCATTGTTCTGCTAACTTCTGTTCCTTGTTTTCAGCATCTCTCTTCAATGCAGCTAACTCTTCTCTGTATTCTGCTTCAATTCTGCTCAAAGCAGCTCTCTCCTCTTCCTCAAGAGCCTTAATCTTTGCTTCAAACTCTTCCATCTTCTCCCTTCTTCGGCTCGCCTTCTCCGACTCCAACTGCAACTCCACCCGGCTTAACCTCCAAGCTGCCTCCTTCTTGTGAGCCCCTAAAGCTCGTTGCCCCTCTTCCAACTCTTTGCAGTGCTCCACCATCTGAGATATCAGCATGTTTTCACCAAAAGCTGGTATATTCCCCATAACAAAAGGAACACTGTCTGGTCCCCTATCAGGTTGTTGCAACCATGAGAATGGAGGTGCAGCCACTGTTGAGGAAGAGAGACTCAGTGTCACAGAAAGGGAACTTGGGCCAGCAGTAGCAGCAGCACTACTACTAGAATTTGAAAGCCAAGAAGGAAGCAAGGATGATGCAGGTGCTGGTGTATCAGTACGCAGAAATGCCCCATCAGAAGCAGCCATAACAAATGATGGTGAAGGATGTTGTTCCTTTACTAGTTTTTCTGCAAAACTCTCTAGTATGTGCTCGTACTTGCTGTTGTTAATCGGGTCAGGGATTCTACTGAGCTCCTTCTTCTCTCTTTGTTGCTTCTCCTTAAACACTTCCCACCACTTGCCTAACCTCTTGGCAGTTCTACCTGGAACTTCTGCAGCAATTTTCTTCCATTTGTTGCCGTATTTCGCTTGAAGCCGGATTACAAGGTGCTGCTCTTCCTCTGTAAGAGACCCTTTCTTGATGCCAGGCTTGAGGTAGTTCTTCCACCTTTCTAAGCATGACTTTGCATCCCTGTTGAGAGTTGTGTTCATGCGCTGAGACACAAGATTCCATTCCCTAGGACCATACTGTTTGACATAAGAACGTAATAAAGCATCCTCTTCAGCTCTCCAACGTTGCCTCTCCTTCATTTCCAAGTGCAAATCCCACAGCCCATGTCTCAAATCTTGAACTCATCGTGTCACTGGAACAATTGTGACAACTCATAGCATCAATTCACAAGAACTTGGTGAGAAACAAAGAAGTATCAAACAGAAAACGATTTCATAAAATCTCAACAACTGAATCAAAAGATCACTAGTTGTTGGGTGGTTCCCATAGAAATAGCCATGCCTTTGGATCAACTTAAAACTTGGAGGTAGCAAAACACAGCTATGTAACAAAAGCCAAGTAGGAATCAGGAATAAAAACTGACTTTCAACAGCACCAGATTATCTCAAGCAGCAATAAGAATAATACTTCAAGATGAAACTCAATACATTATACATTACAAATTCAATAGGAGGACAAAAACTATACCAACAGAACCTGACTCACAACAGCATTAAATTATCTCAAGCAGCAACAAAATAACACTTCAATATGTAACTCACATTTTTTTATCCATTACAAATTTAATAGGAAGGCAAAAATCTACCAGATACAGAGGTATAATATTATTTTCTCACAATTGCAATAGCATTGCAGCGATGCAATACACCATAATATATTATAATCAGAGTCCATATGACAATTGCAAACATATGGCAGAAATTTTTTGTTTACATTCTTTACACTTGCTTGAAGGATGCAGTGAAGTATCAAATATAAAATCAACTAACCAGCATGAAAAATATTTAGCAAGAAAGAACAAACATGGAAAGAACACATAAACCTCGAGGATGAATAACTTCAATGCAGTTAGCTAAGTACCCAAGACGAAACCACAACCGCCATGCGAGTGTTATAATATTTTATCACTAGAAATCAAATAGTCCAAAATAGATTAACGGATGTAATTAAGTATCAATGTATCATAGTTATTTTTTTGCTCAGAAGTTAGTATATTAGTTTCACTTAGACAAGAACAAGAAGACGACCAAAAGGAGTTGGCTACATTAGCCTTAGTTATTAAGCAAACAGCAATATGTAACACAAACACATCCCAATAACCAGAAGTTTAAGTTACGTAAATTCGAAAATTACGAGTCTCCATTGAAATAGCGGAATTTGAATTAGTTCATACATTCATCCAGCAACACGATAAAGAACTATGAACTAAAATCACCACTGCCAATAATTGAAATCATAGAGAAAATCCAAGTGATTAGATGAATAATCATACATTGAAGTTTAACACTAGCCCTTAGAAGTGCAAGGACCAATTTAGTCAAACTAACTTCAAAAAATCACAGATGAAAAAAAAAAAAAAAAAAAGCATTCAGTGAGTAAACAGAGCAAAAAGTACATAATCCCCCAGAGCAATTGTATTGCACGAGGACACACAGAGATAATGGATGGCAATAACTGTAATAATCAAAAGAAAAACAAAAAACAAAAAGTGTGCAAAATGTATCCGCTTCGAAATCAAGAATTCCAGTAAACAATGAGAAAACAGACACCAAAATCCCTTTTTTAAAATGGAATAAATAATAAACATACCCTGCTGTCGCAATATTTTATCCATCAAAATCACATCATGAAGCAACTTAAACCAAGCGCGTGGTCGATTTAGCTTATTTAAAAGTAAAACAATAACCCTTTTTCAAAATAATGAGAACAGTGAGTTCATCGAAAAGTGAGCAGCAGCGAAGGAAGGAACAAACATTGGAGACAGCAATAAAAAATGAGTCTTTTTGAGAGAATGGAGAAAGTGGAGCATACCCAGATGGGGAAGAGGAAAGGCAAAGGAGAAGAAATGGGGAAAGTGAGAGTTGGAAGGAGGAGGAGTCAGCAGCATGTTGTGGGGAATGAAACGGCGGCGTTACGACAGAGGGGAAGAAGGAGGGTCAAAGGGGATGGCATGTTGAGGAGGATGATGATGATAGGATGAGTGTGAGAGAAAGGGATAGTGGGGTGGTGGGGAGAAGACAGAGCACTGAAATGGAGCAGAGAGAAGGAGAGAGAAAGAGAGAGAAAGTAAGAATAGACAAGACAGGGGAGAGAGAGAAAATGGGGACAGGTGTGTACGTCGGTTTCAGCGCTTAATATGCGAGAAAGATGGCACGCGAATGATAAGGGAGGGAAGGAGCGAGGGAAACGAACCCACCACTATATAGGTGTATTCATTAATATTCATTCTATTTACCTTATTTATTTTAAGAAATTATAAGAAAAACAGTAAAATTTAGATTAGGAAGAAGAAGAAAGAGAATGAAGAATGAGATTGTTTAAATTAAATTAACAATCCTCTATTATTGTTGACAACAAAAAAGAGAAAGAGAAATAATGAAGAAGTCGAAAAAAGTGCAAAAAGGGTCATTGAATTACGGAAAAACGAGACAAGAATTTATAAAGAACTGTCCTCTATTAATTGCTTGCAAGAAAGTTTTATGTATAAACTATGTGGTCGATTGACTTTAAATAAAATATAATAAATATTTAGTTTATTGTAATATTATAAATAATTAAAATATGTAAATATAAATAATTAATTAAAAATTGACAATTATATTATGTTATAAAAAATGAAAAATAGAAATAATCAAAATAAAAAATAATTAATTTTGGATGATTTATTTTGATATACTTTTTTTGAAATATAAAACTTTATTGATTAAAATTTTATAATTATTTTTTATTTTAATTTAAAAATTCATTTTAACTTTAAATTGTTTTTAAAAAATATTTTACAAATTATTATCCAAATATATTAATACATAACTAATTTATTTTATCACTAACATTTCTTTACAAACAATTATACTTTATACTCTTTTTTTTTTCTTTTCTTTCTTTTTTTTCATTGTACCCTCAATCCAAATAAAGCAAAGTGATTGTGATTTAATTGATGAAATAGATAAAAAATAATTTTTTAATTAATGAGTTTGTAAGATTATTATTTCACCATAGTGTTTAAAATAATTTAGAATGAATGATGATAAATTATATGTATCTATATTGAATTAAAACATTACTCTTTTTATAATTTGGAAACTCGACCAAAATAACCGCGAATTATCCAACATTACCCCTCTACACATAAAAAAGTGTAGAAAATAGATTTTCAAAACATCACATTAAAAATAAATAAATTTTGAATAAAAATTATCGTAAAAAATTGAAATGAAATTTTACATTAGGTAAGACTTTAAATAGTATATATAAATTAGTGGCATTTGAGCATATATTTAAAATTAAACATACAACAAAATAATAAGATGAAAAATTACACTTAAACTATAATAATTGAAAAATCATAAAGAAAAATACTACTAAAGTAACTTGACTTCCTTAATTAGAGAGAGTTTTGAAACTCATCAAATCTCCGTTACAGATCAACAATTGTTTGATGTACCATTTCAAAACCCGTGTTTAATGTTTCCTGTAACGTGTAAATACAATCCTAAATTCGTGAAAGCATATGAGCATCATGGTGGATTGTGGTTTCTAGTCTAATCTCATGAACATGATCCTCAGGTATTGGTGGGTCATGATCATCAAGATTTATTCGTTATCTTGGTTAACTCTACCATGTTGTCAGTCACCATTAACATTAACCAGATTCAATTTCTTCATAGTTTTTTCACTAAAAAAGTGTGACTAGCCTAAGTGAACATATGTATTGATAGATAAGTCCATGATATACTGAGTCATGATGCATATAATAACAATCCCGTATAGAAGAGACATCTCGTTGTTCTTGCATTTCATCGTGTATTCCATGATGTGAAGAAACCAATTAATCAAAATGTTATTTTTTATGTCCCATACATAAAAAATTGTGCAAATTTTTGGTTCGTGGACCCAAAATATGTGTGAACATGTAATGCATAAGTTTGTCATTAATATTCAAACTACTTTTATTTATGACACACTTCAACCCTCCATATGTGGTCTGACCATAAAACTTAATGTCATATCATGGTTGTACTGTAACTCCTCAATGATGTTTGAAAATGATAGTTTTTATACTTCGTATTAGCTATAACTAACCAATTTGTCATTTTCATTTTAATTTTTAAATCGTTAACCTCACTATAGGTAACCAACTTTTATGACTTTTAGGTTTGAATAAAATACTCTAATAAGATCTTTGTAGTCGGAGCTACAATATACACAAATTGTTCCAAACCGTGACTGATGGTGAAAGTGCAAACTTGATTGTTGTTAACATATGGAGTTAAATGGCAAATGCATTAGTTGCACATGTAGTAAGTGATAAATATATTGTTCTCTCACATGACAATAAACACAATCTACAACTAAATTAGAAAAAGAATAATTCCAATATTTGTTTTGATGAACGAGAAAATAAAATTGTACAAAAGCAATTAAATTACTTTTGGTATTTTTGTCGAACACTTGGAATGCTTAAAAGATTATAAAATGCAATTACTAGGGTTAAACTTCACCGAACCTCACTCTCATGCATAAAATCATTTATCTTCTTTCAAAACTAATGTCAATGCCAATTCAATAGAATACTCAAACCCTAATCCCTTAAGTGAATGAGCCTAAGTTTACCTATTAAAAGCAATTCCTTGAGCAATCAATAAATAAAACTTGTTTTCCCCAAGAGGGTTTTAAAACAACAAATGAATCATATTTTATTCCTATAGACAAACTTTTATTAGGTATTTTGATCCAGTTCCAAATTACAAATGATATTTCTCAATACCTTAAGAATCAAACATCGAGCCATGGATAATCAACCCATAATAAACATTAAGCATAAAATCAACCACTAACATTTTAAGGAAAAACATTTATATGAAAACCAATATCAATTACATGATTTTCGCACACTCTACCTTCTTTTATTTGAAATCTATACTTGAACCAATATCACCTTATCCCTGACACTATTTTATTTTTTTTGAAAACAACATTTTTTTAAAGGAACAACTTGACCCACAACCTTTTCTGAATTGTTCTTTATACCCCCTCTATACTACTTTTAAGTACTTCCCCCAAACTTAAACTACACTTTTTTGCTCTCTCTACTCAAAGCAATGTGGTAAGTTATTTTCAACGAGGCTCAAGCGTTTAAGGATGAGGAAGAAAATTTTTTTAAGGCTCAAAAAGGGTTTCACAAGAGTTTTATTCTAGAAAAAGGTTAGATATTTGGTTAAAACAATAATAAAATTAAAACAAAAATGATCTTGATAGTTTGTAAACATGAAGATGATTTATTAGCATTGAAACTAGAGCAAAATCAATTATAATTCAAAAGTGGTAGTACTCACTGAATTTAACTCAGAAGCACAAGATCTCACTTAGTTAAAGTATTAGTTCTCCAAAAGTTGTCACAAATATGCCACGATCATTAATCAATGATAAAATAATGAATGCACTTCCAATCACACTAACACTAGAGCAACCACACACTTATATTCAACAAAAACAACACATTCAATGTACAATTATCAATAAAGAGTAGCACACAAAATTCTCATCAGTAACATGCAGAACTTACTTAAAGTCATACAACCACATGCATCATATGTGTCACCTCAGCCAAGTTATACAATTCCATGAACTAAAATAAAATAAAAATTGAAATCCAAAAAACAAAAAAGAAAATAAAATCTTGTAAAAATTTCCAGCAGATGATAAACATAAAAGAATCTAATCAATCCGGACCTCTTCTTCAATATGATCCGTATCATCATCATCCACATATGTGGGCTCACCCCCTCCCCCCCCACCCCCCTTCAAATTGGGTCTGTCCCCGAGCCAAGCAACATATCTAACAAACTCCTTAATCGAGGGTACCTAAAAAACTAACGGGGTTCTAGCTCAAAATTTTGTTGTTTTTTTTCGCTCGCTTGTGTCAAGCATCGCATTTATATTGTTAGGCACCATATAAACATCTGAAACTCTATACATAAAAACTAATGTATCGTTAGGCGCCAACCACACTCGAAAGCCACTGTAGGATTTTTGTTGGGCGCCACAAAGGTCCCGCTGGGCGTCAGAACTCCCAAGAGCAATATTGGGAACTGCACTGGGTGCCACCAAGTTATCACTAGACGGTGTATAAATTTATGATCATTGGATCCAACATCAAACACTAGCAAGCACTAAATCAAATAGGAAAACACATAATCTAACAACTAAATGAAAAACAATAAAATATTTAAAAGCATGAAAGGTAGAAAACTTTGGATTGCCTCCCAGGAAGTGCTTGTTTAATCTCCTAAGTCTGACAGTAGTAGATCAATTTGGATTTGAGAGTTGTACTCTGTTGATCAATATGCAAAAATCCCCACCAAGGTACAATTTTAGCTATTGCTCATTAATTGTCCATCTTCTTTTAGAAGTGGGATCTTCAATCTCAATTGCTCCATAGGGCTTGATCTCCTTAACAACAAATGGATTGGACAATTTAGAATTAAGTTTTCCAGGGAACAACTTCAACCTGGAACTAAAGAAGCACATACTGGCCTGCTTGGAAACTCCTTTTACAATTTTCTTATCATGATAGGATTTGACATGTTCCTTGTATTTCTTTGAGGAGTGATAAACCTTCAACTTCATTTCTTATAGTTCAAGAAGGTGTGTTTTTCTCTTCTCTCTAAAAGCTTCAGGATCAAAATTTAACAACCTCAGTGCCCAAAATGCTTTGTGTTCCAACTCTATTGGATGGTGACATGCTTTACAATATATCAGTATGGAGAGAGTTCTAGGAGTCTTGTATTCGGTCTTGTAGGTCCATAAGGCCTCATCTAACTTTATTGCGCAATATTTCTTAGAAGAAGCCATTTCTTTCTCCAAAATTTTCTTGATTTCTCTGTTTGACACCTCTACTTGCCCATTAGTCTGAGGATGGTAGGTTGTTGCAACTTTAAGGTGAACACCATAATGTTCTAGAACTTTACTGAGCTAAGCATTGCAAAATGAGAACCTTCATCACTGATTATGATTCTAGGAGTACCAAACCTCCATCTCATTAGCCTTAATTTAAAATCTGGTTTAATTAACAAATATTTGATTGTAGCATGGTCAGTAAAAACAATGACTTTAGACCCAATTAAGTATGATCTAAATTTCTCTAGTGCATACATTATAACGAGTAACTCCTTTTTCATGGTGGTGTAATTTGCTTGGGTTTCATTCAAGACTTTACTCGAATAGTGTATCACATGGAAAACTTTCTTTTCTTTGCCCTATTCCTACTACATAGTCACTTGCATCACTTATTAATTCAAAATTATATTGCCAGTAAGGAGCAAAAATCACAGGCCCAGAAATGTGTTTTTCTTTCAAATTCTCAAAAGCATATAAATAATTATCATCAAAATTAAAAGGAGTGTTCTTATTTAGTAGGTTGCCAACATGTCTTAGAAAAATCTGAATCCCCCTTACATTTACTGGTGGAGGCAGTTTTTCAATGACCTCCACTTTAGCTCTATCCACCTCAATTTCCTTGGAAGAGATCTTATGGCCTAACACAATGCCTGCAATCACCATGAAGTGACATTTCTCCCAATTGAGTACAAGATTTCAACACACCACTTCAGTATGATCTTTAGGTTTTCCAAGCAAGAGTTGAAGGTAGAGCTAAAAATTGAGAAATCATCCAATAATACTTCAATGCATTTCTCCATTAAGTCTGTAAAGATAACAAGCATACATTGTTAGAAGATGGTTGGGGAATTACACAACCTAAATGACATTTTTCTATAGGCAAAAACTCCAAAGGAACAAGTGAAAGGAGTTTTCTCTTGATCTTCTGGATCTACCACATTCTAGTTGTAACCTGAATACCCATCTAGAAAACAATAATAAGCTTTTCCTACCAACCTCTCCAGCATTTGATCCATAAAAGACAATGGAAAATGATCTTTTCCAGTGGCTTGATTCAACTTTCTATAATCAATGCACATCCTCTATCTAGTAATAGTTCTTGTGGGTATCAATTTATTCTTCTGAATGGATGACATTCATACCACCCTTCTTGGGAACCATTTACACAAGACTGACCTAGACACTCTCTGAAATAGGATAAATCATTTCTGCCTTAAGAAGCTTCCGAACCTCTTTCTTCACAACCATCTTCATAGTGAGATTTAGACATCTCTGAGGTTGGGCCACAGGTTTATAGTCCTGCTCCATGTGGATTTTATGCATGTAGTAAGAAGGATTATTACCTTTTAGGTTAGATAAAATCCAATCTATAGCCTCTTGGTTCAACTTCCTTTACTCATATTTGGATCTTTGGTTAGTGAGATACTGATAATAACTAGCTTGTGGTTACCTTTTTTCAAGAAAAACATACTTCGAGTGGGATGGAAGCAATTTAATTCCACTTGGTTCCCCAGTATTTAAGTTCCCATGCAACTCCTCCATATTCACATTATTGGTAGAAACTTCTTTAGCTAAATCTAAATGTCTCAAACATGCCTCAATCTCATTCTCATCTTCTTTATCCCAGGACTGAGTGGTATCAATGAGTGTTCTCTCCAAAGGACTAAGAATGTGCAATTGCTTGTTAATAAAAAGAATCACCTCATCAATGACATTCATTCTCATGCAAGAATCTTTGTCTTTTCAGTATTACATGACTTCAAAAACATTAAAATCTACTTCTTCATCTTGAACTCTTACCTTGAGCTTTCCATTATTAACATCAATAATAATAACGTTGATCATTTTAATGAAAGGTGTTCCAAGTGTCAAAGGAACCTCTACATCCTCTTTAATATCCATAACAACAAAATCCATTGGAAAAATGAATTTTCCCACCTTGACCAAGACATCTTCAACCACACCGTGAGGGTACTTTATTATCTATCAACCAACTATAATGTCATCCTACTGGGTCGAACCTTCAGGTCATCTATTGTCTTCATCATAGATAAGGGAATTAAGTTGATGTTATCCCCGAAATCCAATAAAGTTGTTGGATCGAGCGTTTACCACTGGGCCTCGATTGTGACTCGACCCACCTAGCCTACACCATAGGACAATTGTGCAACTTGCAAAAATCTCTCTCTGAACAATTGTCCCATTAGGAATCAAACTCGTGACCTTGGCTCTGATACCAATTGTTGGATCGAGCGCTTACCACTAGGCCAAAAGTTATAGCCATTAGTCTGAAAGCAACTCTTTCTACTTAAGAATGTAGTAGCACAAGCGCTACAATTGGATTGTGACTTGGCCCACCTAGCCTCCGCCACGAGACAATTGATGCGACCTGCAACAAAAGCCTTTCCCACAAGTAAAGCACCTATATTGACTAGAATGGTAAAACTCCCTAGATCCTTGGGTTACTTCTTCTTCAACGGTCTTTATAAGTCTTTAGGATGATGACTTATGAAGCTTGCATCTTTATCATGTAATTAAGTCCTTCAAATTCTTTCCTTCTTTGCACTTTATCCTTTCAATCTTAATTTTTTTTTTGCAATTCTCTCATTATAGCTTGTCTTCATTTCTTCTTTATTTTCATTTCATTTTATCTCAACAACTCTATAGAAGCTTGAATAGAAATTATTTTCTCTAGTGTATTTTGTGTGTCTTCTAGTGCTTCAATCTATTTTGGAAATAATTTGAACTTGATTGACAATTTTTAATTGGCATTTATGTACCTGAGTCAAACATATAACCACTTAGATAATTATGAGATATAATCTCTTGAATTATATAAACTTTTTGTTTCAAAGATTAACATAATTTCCAAACTTTATACATTGGTCTAAATTTTGAATGTTGAAGCAAATCACACTAGAATAAAATTTAATTATATCAAAATGTAATTTCATTGTTTATGTGCGCGAAATTTTCTGCTTAGAGAATAAAAATTTATTCAATATATTTGAATTAATATTTTCAAACCAAAGTCCAAAATCATTTGACACATATAATAGAGCAATAATAAAATGTAAATGTTAAGTTTAGAAACTCCATTATGTGAAGACGTCGACTACTTCGTCTGATGCATCCTTAAGACTAGTTTCGTTTGCTTCAAAGATTGACTAGATTATTTGATGCTCTTGGGTTTCTATTGTTTGACATATTTGTTTAGCATGACCAAGTGTTGTAGAATAGTTTGTCATATCGTTGCATCATTAAATCATCTATCCATGGTATATTGAAGATATCGTCTAATTGTTTGTTCATTAAGACTATCGTCCAGTCTCAATAGATCTTTTGATTCCTCCTTGTTGGATTAGTTTGTCTATCAATTCTTCCTCGTGCTATAAGACCATAGTCTTTCTCTTAATTATTCATCCAACATGTTATCTTTTGCAATTCTTCTAGTTAGAACTTCCTAATGTTCAAACATCGTCTAGTCTATTTTAGCTTGATCAACGAAACCATCTTGAAACGTGTGTCTAGTCCATGTGTTTGATCAATTCATCTATCATCATCTACATGTTTATGAAAACAAATTTAGGCCGAGTTCAAGAGGGAGGGGGTTGAATTGAACTTTCAAAATTTTTCGTAAAAATGGAAAGTATTTCTAGTATAGAATGAAAGTTCTTTATTGAAACAATAGAAAATGTGATTCTGAAGTGCACAACAAAAAATCAATAAATTCCATATCAATAACAATCAGCTGAAATAGAACACAGAACAAAAAAAACACCAAAGAACAATTTACTGAAACATAGAAGCAATTAGCATAAATCAGAGTGTAAACTAGATCAGTCCAGAAACAGTTAACTGACAAACACAATCAATAAAATGATTATAGTGCACAGGTCAGCAATTAGCAAAAACACCAGATTCAAATGTGGAAGTAATCAGTTGAATAGAAACACAATACAATACTGCTTAGAAACAATCAGATTAACAGAAGTAACAGTTAATTGAAAGTTATTCACACAGCACAGTAAACCAGATATAATAGATTGAAACAAAACTAATAATATTCAAGAAAACTAGTTTTCATAAATATAATCAATTATACAACAAGTACAATTAACTGGAAACACTCAATCAGAATCAAGAACAGATACAATCAATTATACAAATATATAAAACAGTTTTAGAGAATACTAAAATAACACTAGCAGAATGAACAATCAATTGAGCGTGATGAATAATTAATTGAACGAGTGACAACAAATATGAAAAAACGTTCAAAATGAGAGAAAGAGAGTTCAAGAACACCTAGATTTATATTGTTTCACCCTTCCTCAAGGGATACGTCAAGTCCTTTGCCAACTAGCAAAGAGTTTCACTAAAAAGATCACCATGATCAGTTCAATACAACATAATTACCCTTGCTCCCAGCAAGTCAGCACTGCACCCTACAGCACACAGCCTACTGCACACCACAATAGCTATAACCCTACAACACACAGCCTACAACACAGTGCATAACCCTACTGCACAACCCAAATTACAAACCCTATGCAATATGGGAACCAAACCTCTCGCAATACAAGAGTTATCAAGAGTAGTACACAGCCAACAATACTTCTACATAAAACAGATTACAAATAGATGAAAAACAGTGTAGAAGACTTAGCTCTGGTGCAGAACCAAGAACGCACGAAACTCATTCAATGCAAAGCTCCAAGATTAAAGTTCTTGAGATTTTTCTTGATGTAAATCGTATTGAACAAGATCTCAAAGTATGCACACATGTTTCTCTCTTAGAAAATTACAATTGATCAATCAAATGTCTTAGTTACAAAATGAAAACACGTGCTACCCTTTTATAAGCAAACTTGTTTAAAATAGACAAAAATTAAATCGAATTTTTTTAAACATTCAATCGATTGATTTTTCTGTAACACAGAAAAAAACCAGTAAATTGATTTCTAAAAAACAGTTTACTGATTTACTCTCAAAATATGTTTTTCAAAATCTATTAAACTACATTTTAAAAACAAATTATTTATTTGTTAATCAAAATGAGTTATAGAGCTTACTTTGAGTGATGTGCCATGCAACTCATGGTTTTGAACCAAAAACCCACTCACACACACCCAACCTAATTTCTAGACCAAAACACCCATCAAGGTCCATGCTATCTTCAAGTAATCCACTTAGCAAGCTTTGATCTATGTTGACTTCATCAAATCACTTAGCAAGCCTCGATGCTAACAATTTATTACTTCATTAGTCCTTTTACATATCCTATAGTACTTGTTATCATCAAAACCGTCATCTAGGAGATTATGTCATGTTGTCCATTGACTTAACAAAGTTGTGTAAAATATTGAACCATACAAATCAAATAGTCTTTTCCAGAATTGACAAAGCAAGAGTTAAGGAATTGTTAAAGCATAACAACTTTAGATTATTTTCCAAGAGATCGCTGATGTGACATATAGTTTTATGAATCTTGGGAAACGAAGGAATTGAACATTTTCTACAACATAAAATAAGCATAAAGAGACTTTCTTGAAGTAAAATGTTAGCTTAAGACTGTTATGAAAGCATCTTCAAGAAACAGAAGAAAATTCCTAAGCTAGCGGTTTCAAAAGAAACTCAAAATTATCCTTTTCCAAGAAAGGTTCCTTGGTGAGAACTAAAAGAAGATTACTCCCATGTTATGACCTTAAGAACAAGGAACAAGGGTATTTATAGATGCATAAACCCCTTGTAATTCATGAATCAAAGAATGTGGAACTAAAAGCAAGGTAATGGTGTCCCAAGGTTGTATGTGCAACCCCAAATCAGTGGCCAAATTAGCATTGAAAAGGCTTATTCCACATGATGTGGGACCTTATGCTTCAAGCTTCTCTCTCCCTTCTTCTTCATGCCTTGTCCAAGATTTTGACTAAGTTTTCTAAGGTTTTGATTGATTTATCTAGCCCTAATCAAGGCCCAAAGGTAGTCCACTTATACCTCTGCAAAATACTACAAAGAATACAAGAGAAACTACACATACATAATGTGTACAAGTCTAAGAAGAAAGAATAAAATATTAGTATTGTACTCTTCAAGTGTAGAGTCTTCCTACATGAGGATTCATCTTCTTTTATCCTTTTAGTTAATGGTTTTATGGGTGGACGATTTCATCACTATATGTGTATCATCTAACCACAACAATGCTTATCAGACGAAAAAGAGACTTCAACATGTTGTAATGTCTCTAAGATGAAATACTTGCATCTTTATATGATTTGTTGTAAATAAAAAGTTTTGTCTTACAAACAAAGTCTTATGTTTTATGTTTTATGCTTTGTTGTTTAATATCACTCAATAAAAATTTGGGTTGTTGGATTTTTCTCTAACACAGACTAAGTAAACAAAGTCTCTAGATTATAAAATTGTAAGTTGTTGGTTTACAAGGTTCACACTTAGAAAAGTGAATAAAAAAATACAAGTTTTCCTTACTTTAAGAGATAACTTTACAAAGGTCAAAGGTATATAAAAATATTAGTTACAAATAAGCACTTAGAAGTTAATAGAAGTTAATGAAGGCATGTATATATGTATATTTAACAAAATCATTGTCAAACATCATTAGAGATAGCATACGCCTCAGCCATCCTAGTCAAAAAATAAAGAGGACACAAAGTCAGAGGTTTGATAAAAAACGACATAGAAGATTGGGATTGTCAGACCAAATCTAACTATAAAAAGATCCCTCTTAAGAATAATGATGATAAAAAAGAAGTCCTTTACTTGTATAATTATTTTAAAATAGCTTAGAATATTTTCGACCATGCATTTGGGCCAAGTAGAATAGGTTTAGGCCTTATATTTGGATTATGGGTAGAATAGAGTTAAGTTAATGAAGTAGAGTCTACCTAGGGTTCAAATAGACTTCTTTAAAGCCCAATTAAACCCTAGGACGTCTAGGGTTAATGATGGCTAGCCAAGGGAGCAGTGCACATGGTTTGAAGGAGCTCACAAAACATATTAAACATGTGTTAAATGAGCTAGGGAGCATGAGATACATGCCACTTGGCACTCCTCTGTTAGCTAGATTGTATCTAGGTTTTTGAATTTGAATTATAATTTTCAGATGTGACTCCATTTTAGGTTAGCCACTCATACTATAAATAAGTGTGCTAACCACTTGTAAATTCATCATGAAATGTTGTCCAAATTCAACCTCATTTGTTCTTGTAGTTATCTCTAGGTTAACTCCTCTTTTCATATTAGCCTAAGCACCTTGTGAGAGTCGATCTCACCTCTCTTGCACCTCATTTTCCATCTAGATCACTTCATTAATTTCATGAGTTTATCACTTCATCCATAAACTTTAGTAACCTCTTCTACACTCCATTCAAATGTGAAACTCCAAAATAAGACTAGGAAAAAACTATCTATCATTAATTTGCATAACATGACTTTTATTTATAAGTATTACAAAAATATTTATTATAATATAATACCTGAGCTTTCTTCTTTACTTTAGTGTTTTGTCATAAATGTTATTTGTCTAGGTACTTTAACAATAATAAAAGTAAACAAAATACTAGTAAAAATAATAATAGAAATTAATAAAATTTATTGTTAATTAATAAAAATAGAAGTCACATTTACCTTTTATAAGGTTATGCTAAATAAAATAGGTATTCATCTCTCTTATACTTTTAGTAAACTAATATTTATATCTTTTTTTTTTTTGTTTTTAAATAGCATTAATCACCTTATGCTTTTAATAATAACAGATTTTTCATAAATGTTTATAGAGTAAGACTCAAACTTATTTTATTTTATTTTAAATTTTTTAACTAAAACTAAAATTAAAATTTTAAAATGTAAAAATAAAACACCTATTATAAAAATTAAAAAAAAAGTATAAATAAAATAATGGATGAGAGTATCACTCACATAATAGAGATAAATATCTATTTTAAAATTAAAAGACAATAGTATCATTTATTATAACATTAAAAACATATAAGTATAATTTTTCTATTGTTACAATTAACTTTTATTTTATTTATTTATTTTTATTCAAACAATATTTTTTTCTATTCATTTCCCTTTGATGGAATAACTTTATTTTTATTTCCTTTTTTATTTTATTTGTTCTTTTAGTCTCTACCACAGGATGCTTACATATGGCAACAGAGTACTCGGGGAAGAAGAAACTTATCTGCGTGTAAAACGAAAGGGACCGGCATTATTATTCAAAACAATAAAAAATGAATGATATACCTTATTATGTCACTCATTATAAAAAATAAAAAATAAAAAGAGTTGAATCTTGCTCAGTTTGATGCTTGATGGTGGCTCTAAAAATATGATTAAAAACATAAGCTTCACTCAAAAATATTAAAAGTGGATTTTTTTTATTACGATAACATGATTGTAAATGGCAAATGAATACAATTTAAAAAGTAAACTATACATAACAAAACTATACCTATTCCTGCAAAGCTGAAGGGTCATAAGAGTGAATCAAATCCAAACATGTTACGTGATCCAAAAGAAACTTTTGCGATCAACCTTGTTAGTTGGTTATTCATTGATGGTCAAGTTATATAAAAAATAAAAATAGAATAAAAATTTAATTTCGAAATAATACTAACATAAATGTTTTAAGAAACTAATGATTACTTAATTATAATATAAAACAATTATCGTTAGTATAACTTGTAAAGAATTGTTATAAAAATTAATAATTTTACCATAAACTAGAATTAGATATGGTCAGGTTATACAAAAAATAAAAAAAAGAATAAAAGTTTAATTTCGGAATAATACTAACATAAATGTTTTAAGAAAGTAATGATTAATATAAAACATTCTCGTTAGTATAACTTGTAAAGAATTGTTATAAAAATTAATAATTTTACCATAAACTGGAAATAAATGACTCTAAAGTTCATTTTATAACTACCTAATTTTTTTCTTATTTTAATCCTTGTAATTATCTACATTATAGCTTAATCAAATATTATTACGGTATGCACAAATAATTATTATAACAGTTACTTAAAAATTATATCTTTCAATGAATTGGTAAAAGTTATATTTCTACATTCTATGTGTGACAAATAGATGAAAACATGGATAGATTCTTATGTTTGCACGCCAACAATTGGTGGGATGGTTGCTCTTTCTAACTCGTTTAAAATGACCTGTTAGTCTGCAGGCTAAAAGTCGAGAAAGGTAGGTTGATCGGTCGATCATTAAGATTTTTTTATTTTATTTTAAATTGTAAAAAATTAAAATTAAATTATTAGAATTAAATTTAGTTTTTAATAGTGCATGTGTGTTGTTGATGAAAACAACAGGGAATCCATTTATAAAAGATTCATGTTCAATTTAGTAAGAGTTAAAAGAAATTGAAGAATATGAGTAAATGAATAATGAATGAGTATTAATGTGAGATTAATATTTATTTATAAGTTTTTGGAGCTAAGTTGAAATATTCAAAAGATAATTGAGATAAGTAAGAGATATGGTTAGTTACTAAGTATTTTTCATTCAATAAGTTATAACTAAATTTGTTACTTTATATATATGAATATCTGAGTTATTTGAATTATAGGTTACATTAATTGTCCCATGACAGAGGTTAGGGTTAGGTAAGTCAAGTCACAATTGAATCGAGATGATTGTGCTACTACACTCTTAAGTGAAAAGTGTTTGTATCTTGACTATCACTTATAGGTTTTGGCCTAATGTTAAGCGCTTGATTAAATAATTGGTATCAGAGCCAAGGTCATAAGTTTGATTCCCAATAGGACGAAGGGAGAAAATGTTACAAGTGACATCAATTGTCCCGTGACAGAGGTCATATGGGTCAAGTCACAATTGAATCGTGGTGTTTTTGAAAAAAAAAAAAAAAAACCTTTTTGGTTCATTTGACCAAATACTAAACCTTTCGTCTAAATATGGAGTATCAATAGCAAAAATAATTTTAAACGCAATTCAACCCTCCTTATTGCATTTTTCTTGCTTTTCACATTTAGTGTCACATTCTTTAGTTGCATGATCTATGAACAATGCTTATTATGGTGAACATTGGTGGAGTTTAGACCTATCATATAATAGTTATGAGTTTGGAACTTAGGGTTTGTTGAAGAATGCGTGCCCTATTGGTATAATGTATGATTGGCTCTCTTCGTTCATAAAATCTTATATAAGGTGGAGTTTCTTGTGATCCTTCTCAAAATGTGTTTTTCATGGCTTGTTTCAACTCAAATTTGGTTACATGAGTCCTTAGTTTTTCTAATTGCATGAACTTTGTAACTCAATGCCTTAGTTTGTCTAGCTTCATCACTGGCTTTTTGTACAAGCTATCAAAAAATGACTCCAAACTCAACACAATTACCATGTGGTGAAGCACCACTTCTGAATTTAGGTTTCAAATGTTCAAGGCCATATTCTCAAACCAAACCTTTATATGAATGCTCGTAATGAATCTCCATTCTTTTTTCATACCAATCTTTATATGAATGTTCGTAATGAATCTCCATTCTTTTATCATACCTCATCTATGACAATAGAGGTAAGGTGATTTAGTTGACTCATGGAAAATTGGATACCAAACTTAATTACCAAATTATCGAAATTGTCAATAGGGTACTGTAAAAGTCTTGTGAACCAACTAAGGGTCGTGCCCTCAAGTGATGTAGGGAATGTTTTCAAAGGATACTATCTTCGATCGTGTACAAACCTATCTAGGTGACATATGCGTCCTATGTTCATTCAGATTAGAAGTCCCATCATAGCAATCCAAACTAAGGCTCTTACAACTAGGTGGCAGAGATGCTTTCATTATCCTGCCAATGAAGGGGTGTCGATAAGAGCCTCCATGCTCAAAGAGATGTGGACTGAAGCACCATACTAAGTTTCTATTTGTGGCTATTATCCACTTCTTGTCTTTTCAAAATAAGTGTAAGTGGAGGTTGACTATGAGTCACATAAGATTGTCATGGTCTTTGTCTAATCTTTTTAATCAATTTTTAATTTTCTTATATATCTTAGCATTCTTGAATTTTAGGGTTTTAATTTCTTTGACATTAGTATTTTTAGACTTTTTTTTTTAAGTTTGAGCAATAATATTATATCAAAGACATTATTATTTTATATTTTTTTGGGCCGTTGACATTCGTTATTTGTCATGTTTTTTGTTAATATTATGTGGTATTAAAACATACTACTTGACCAAATGATAAAATGTTTAGATAAAGTTATTGACAAAATATTCATAGGAGATTAGGGACAAAATATTCATGATTTCCCTACTTTTTTGATGGCGGAATAATAATCTACTTTAAGTTGTCTTAAGTGATAGAAGATATGTCTATAAAAACTCTTTAATACTCAAGTTAATTAGAAAATAAATGAGATAATAAATACTTATAAATACATTATTTACCATTTGAATTTGTCATCTATTTATATTATTTTTAGGAGATCGGAGTAATTTTGGAAATTTAAAAATGTTCATTAACTTACATTCAAATGACAAACAATTTACATTTTTAGATTTTGAAAAAATATAAAACATGAAAGATTTAACCAAAAGTACATTACACTCTTGAAAAACAAAGTCATTTATTAACCATTCACCCTTCAAGTCATTTTCCTCAGCTTGAAAACAAGAGTAAAAACTCAAAAGGCACAACACCTGTCTGAAATCAATGCTCTTTTTGTTTTTCTTTTTTTCTTTGCTGAAAAAAATTCCGAACTTTCTGTAGCAGGTTATCCCCGTTTCCCAAAATTCGTTCACAGAATATAAAACCAGATTCCATGTTCAACGAAAAACACAAGGTTAGATAAACAAATACACATAATGTTCCAAAAGTCCACCCGAAGTGGTTGAGCTAAACCTTCATTATCCCTTCTTCAAATCCTTACATCACCCTCCTCTGACTCGATCCATTCCACTCCCAAGCTCTTACCAAATCAATCCACATTCATGCCCGCAGAGCCACCCCCCTTGGAGATCCACCTCAGGGTCAACCCCAAGAGAACCAACACCAACATGGTGCACCCAGTGGCCGTGGAAGCTGGGTCCCCGGTTCAGTACCAGAGAGAAGAAGTGAAGCATTACCGCAAGTGGTTCCCTTGGCTGATACCTCTCTTTGTTGTTGCTAACATAGTCATGTTTGTGATCACTATGTATGTCAACAACTGCCCCCATAACTCTGTCTCCTGCATTGCCACCTTCTTGGGTCGCTTCTCCTTCCAGCCCTTCAAAGAAAACCCCCTCTTGGGCCCTTCTTCATTGACGTGAGTCAGTTTTTGTATCTTTCTTTTGATTCATAGGAATTGAACAAAGCTAAATTTTTTTGCTACAATTCACACACGGTTCAATCTACTCAACTATTACCTTGTATGTTATTGTTGACACGAGCTTGGTTTATTGGTCGTGCTATGAGACTATTTTGCGTTGGTGATACGAGTTTTGGTGGGCATATTTTAGGTAAATAATTGTTTTTTTTTTTCCTAAAATGGGTTTTTAAAACTAAGTAATTGTTTTTGAAGTGTTATTTAGTTTTGGGTAATTGTACCAACGTTTTAAATAGTGATCTTTGACATTGCAAAAAGTTTTCGATGAGAAGGGACCGGAATTGTTATGGTCCTTGATATTAGGAAAAGTTGTGGACAAATCTGGCTGCGATTGCGGTTCAATGGAAACCTTGATGTTGTGGTTGCAACTGTTGGGGAAGTGGGGACTTTCCTTTAAGACATTTAATTGTACAGTTGTTACTGTTATTATTGTATTTGAATATTTCAGTGGTTTTTTTTTTTCTTTTAGTTTATTTTGAGATTAGGTGTTCAATACAGTTATAGTTTTAAAATTTTAATTTACGTTATTGCTGAAGTTTCACCGTGATTATTAAGACTAAGAAATGGAGAAATGTTACTCTCTCTAATACTCTCTTTTGTTTTGAATAATTTTTCATGATAAGAGCAAAGTCCCTGAAAGATAATGTTAGAAAAAATGTTCCTAAGATTCCTCTTTTTAAAATAACAGAAAAAAAAAGTGTCCAAGCAAAGGAAAAATAGGAAAAGAGAGTGAGGAAGTTGAAAAGAAAATGAAATGGAGATAAACAAATCACTTAATAAAAATCAAGAATAAAAGTGTCCAATAAAAAACGGAAACTGAACTAGAATATCACATTGTAATTGTTATAGATCACAGATTGTAAATTGTGGATGATGCATGTTGTTGGATGACTTAGATACTTTAAGTAATATGTTAAGTAACATGGTGGTGGTGATGATGATGTTGTAGAAATAGTACTGGGATTTATTTATGAGTGGTTTTAATTAACGGATGAGAAATTTGGATTATGACTTTTACTGTTACTGGCATTGAAGATACGGGATTTGATTATTGTTCAGGTTACAGAAGATGGGGGCTCTTGATGTGAGCAGAGTGGTTCATAGACACCAGGGGTGGCGCCTTATCACTTGTATGTGGCTGCATGGTGGGGTTTTCCATCTGTTGGCAAATATGTTGGGTATTCTAGTAATTGGAATTCGGCTAGAGCAAGAATTTGGGTTTGGTACGTATTTTTGATGATGTGACATATTCAAGATTAAGGCTTGTTTCTGTGGCTTGTGATTGTCACCTTCTAGAGGATTTAGTCTGTCTTAGGATCACATATGTTTTTGGTCCTGCAAATATCCCAGATTTTTGTTTTAGCCTTGATTTCTCTAAAATTTCCCTTTTAGACTTTAGTTGCTCAACTAAGATGTATGATTTTCTTGTGTCATGTTACTGTTTGCCTGGTTTAGCTCTAAATTCATGACATGACTGATTCTTCCATACTTGTACAACAGTGCTTATTGGACTGCTATTTGTGATATCTGGATTTGGGGGCAGTTTGCTTTCTGCTCTTTTCATCCAGTCAAACATTTCTGTGGGTGCTTCTGGTGCACTTTTCGGCTTGCTGGGAGGCATGCTTTCAGAACTCATTACTAACTGGACTATATATGAGAACAAGGTGCTTATTAAATCTCTCATTTGGAACTGTAAGTGTTTCAAAAGGAAAGAGCATCTTAAAAGCAACCTACTGACAATCATGATTTTGTTTTCATGTGAAGCTAGCAGCACTCCTCACCCTTGTGATCATCATTGTTATCAATCTAGCAGTGGGAATTCTCCCACATGTGGACAATTTTGCTCATATTGGAGGCTTTCTTACAGGATTTCTTCTTGGATTTGTGTTTTTGATACGTCCCCAGTTTGGATGGGTTAACCAACGATATGCTCCCCTAAATTATTCTCCCGGACGAGCTAAGCCTAAATTCAAAAAATATCAGTGCATCTTATGGGTCCTGTCTCTCGTCATTCTTGTTGTTGGGTAAGCATTTTTTAAAGTCTCACTTTTTTTGAGATCATGTCGCTCTTTGTAATGTATGATGCAAGGAGAGACTCTAACATAATTATCCCTACATATAACATGAAACTTGGACTTTCCTCAAGTAGTCTAGGTTTACCGCAGGTAGTAACAGGTTTGGATTCAGTTTCTAGTATGCTAAAAGAAAAATACATGTACCATGAGAAACCAAGTTGTATGCTTTAGGCAGAAGCTAAAAACGTATCAAACCCATCAGAATCTGCTCTTACATTTACTGTATATTAAAACTCAGTTTCATGATTCTAATTAATTTGACAATTAGTTTTAAAATAATTGTTCTTGAGAATATTAATTAGATAAATGTTCGTATATTCATAGTTCATAGCAAAAACAAAGAAAAATTGCTGGTTTGAAAAGGAAGATTCTTTAAAAAAATGATAGTAGTTATGTGCAATTTTAGAAAGACTGTCTGCAATTTCTGCTTGAATCTCTTATGGCTAGAGAGAACTAAAAGATGTGATTCCAAGTGGCACTAATGAATGAATAATCTGAAATTAAGGCTCATAGTATAGAAACAGACACTAGATCATAGGTTTTTGGTAACAAAACTAATGTTAAAGTTCTGCAGAAAAGATCCTAACAGGAAGCATACATTGATAGATGGTTCTTTTTATATGTCGTGCAAAGATGGTCTATTTAATACTCACTCTATTGCTATTGTTGATTGGAATTATATACTTATATTTTTTTTTAATAGTGAAAAAATGCTAGATAGCAATAAAATATCATATTTATGGTTTTTTTTATCAATGACTTTTCATCTATTGTATTTTCATGTAAATTGTGGAGTAAACTCTGGAAAATGGTGGTTTAATTCTCTGTTGTTCAATAGGGAGTATAAGTACAAGAGTAGTTTAAGTGAATCAATGGAAAGTTTGGATCCTATTGAAAATAGCATAATATGATATGCTAATTTTGCCCATGAATAAATATATATAAATTTGAGAAGGTCCCTTAAGGTCAACCCATGAAAATAATGTTACAAGTTAATGCTACTTGAAAAAATTATCCTAATGTTTTACTGGCTTGCTTGACATCATAATTCCCCTAACGAGCTTTTCAGGAGTGTACTAGGTAGGAATCTCAAATTCTACTGCTTACAGAACTAGAGGTGACATAGAAGATAAACGTGACCAAATATAATTAGAGATATGTCTTAAACAATAAAGATTGAAAAGAAGATTTGACCTTGCTCTTAAAGTTACAGCAGATTATACCATGTACACAAGATGTGTCGACGGTGGAACTCTACACACTAGAGTGGATGCATTGTTTTTTAGTTGTTAATTGCTATTGAAACTTGATTGCTTTGAAACTCAAGTAATTTTAAATATGGTAGGAATTCTCTTTTCTGAGCTTAAGTAGAAATAGTGTCAGTTCTGAGTACCATAGTAAGTAGACCAGGAAAAAAAATGCCCATGTCTTGTAGTTATCTCAATATGCACGCTTTTGATTTGGTGCTTCTGACAATCACGCCACAGCAAGTCTAGCTACTGCGTCTTCATCACTACTTACAGGATCTAAAAAGCTAGTTCATGTTGGGAAGTAGAAATGGATCAATCCTTCATCATCGTAAATATGAGATTCACTTTTGTGAGTGATTGCAATGCCACTTCTGACTGCTTTGTCATTGTAAAATAGACAGATTCACTGGACTGTAGCAGTCACAAATGTTAGACAATTATGAAAGAAACTGCAAGAACAGACAAAAGGTAAACATGAAAAGTAAATGAAGAATCCCACAGAAAAATTTACGTGATTTGACTGAAATCCAGTCTACTTCCACATACAGAAAATCCACTAGGAATCTGAAATTACAACACGAATTCTATCTTACTAGTGAACTCTCAACTTTAAGTTAAAGATAACTGTTCATTATAAGATCCTATTTATACAGTTAAAATTGTCTAACTAACTTCCAAAAAAAGACATGCCAAATAGTTGCAAAGTCACGTGTATAGTGATTCAATTAAGAGGTGGAAATGCCAACTGACGCTGGGAGTCAAACTGCAGATGGTTTGGCCAGAAGCTTTGGTCAAAACAGATGATCTTATACCAGCAAACGCTCTAACCCCTAGACGGTTTAGGAACTTTTGAACATAGGCTTTTACTGAACCAAACAGTCATTTGTATGCTTGTGTTTTTCCTTTTATTCATATTTCATATAGACCACTTGTTCTGTCCATGTTAACTTTTCGTATGTGACAGGCTTTCTGTTGGGCTTGTCGCACTTCTCCGTGGTGTTGATGCAAATGATCACTGCTCCTGGTGTCATTATCTGTCTTGTGTTCCAACATCAAGATGGAGCTGCCATACAGAACCATCATATTGTGAGGTAAGCATTTTTCCCTGAAAGCCTGTTCTCTTAAATAATATCAGATCCTGTGAAATTACATATTTTTCACCGACAATTTTATGATACGGTTGTTTATCTCTAACACCTTTTTCATGTATTATTGGACTATTCTTGTACAAAATCTCTAAACTATTTAGCGATCTGCAAAGAAAAATTCATATTGGTGTTACCATCAAGTGAACACATGTTCTAAGATTAAAAATGTTTGTAGTTCTTACGAACAGGGCAGATGTTTGTTATACAAAAATTGTATACTTTTAGTCTCTCATTTATAACAATGTGTTAGATGTGGTCCTTGATCTTCAGAGAAAGTTGTTTCCTTTTGGTCCCTTGTTTGTTCATGGAAATAGAGACCACATTTGACACTTTTCTATAAACTGAACCAAAGATAGATGATTTATTTTTTGGGAATTAAAAGTGAAAGTACCTATTTGTAGGAATTAAAAACATATTTACTTCAATGTTTTCATTACATGCTACCTTTTTATTATCAATGTCCAAAGAAGCCATTTACTCAATGTTAACCGTTTAAAAATGTCATTTTTTGTTCTTAATGCCTGATACTAATGTTGTTGAAATACCTCTAATGCAGTCAAATCAGCTTGGTAACCAGCTGAATGTAACATGTTCAAGCAATGGTAAATCCAGTACATACTTCATGCAAGATCCAACCAGTTCCCAGATCCAGCAACTATGTACTCAACTTTGCAGTTGAGTGTTTACCAAAGTGATGATCATTTGGAAGGAGATATTCATCTGTCCATAGTAGTGTTTCTGGCTCTCACGAACAAACTTCAGTGCTCTTTCATTTATACCTTTTGCCTTATTCAGGAGACACTATTAGAAAAGATACATTTTATTTTGTAGATTTGTTCATTTTCTAGTGTATATAATATTTGATTGATTTTGCATTTTTTTGGTTCCTTTGTGTGAGATCAAAGATACAGTAATTGATGATTAATGTATCACCCTAACTTGTGTTTGCTAACAGCTTTTCTTGTGATTGCATTAAATTAAGTGAAAATGGTATAAATAATCATAAAATTTAGTTTAAGAAAAAATATTTGCTTAAATTAAGTGAAAATGGTATAAATAATCATAAAATTTAGTTTAAGAAAAAATATTTGCTAAAATTAGATTGCGTTTATGATGATGTAAACTAACAACAACTTCTTATGACTAAACATCTTGTTTTATGAGCTAATTAATATAATTAACGCTAATTAATCACACAAAGTTTGTTAAGATAATTTTTCGTAAATACCCATGGAAGAATAAAACTAGTAGAAATATGAAATAAATTCCTTCATTTGCTAAATTAGCTTATGTATTCCTTTTTAAGCAGTTTATGCATAAATGAAAACAATTTTTTTTAGGGAAACTTGATATATTAGCTAAAGTTTGCTCCAATTTTAAAAAAAAAAACTATGTACACTATAAACCTTGATATCACATTTAGCTTGACATCTCAATGTGGAACAATTATATGCCATTACATGAAAAGCTACATATAAACAAGAAAAACAAAAATATGAGAAGACAAAATCAAACTCATGCTTAGAAACATACAAAACAAACTCCTTCAAAAAGAAGTAAACAAAATGGTAATTGGGGAGTTGATATCTATTAAAAAAAACTCTAAATTAATGACGGTGGTAGAACATTAAACTACTTAAAATCCAGTTAGCTAGCCAGTATGGTAATTACCTTCACCATAATTTTGAGATATCTTAAACTCTATATCATTGCAACATTTAATGCACTTCCTCCATCTACCTCTAAGACCCCAAGGAGCAAATTGAGGAGAAGAAGAAACTTGGAAGACCAAGGAGAAATCATATTCTAACCTTATGCCTAATAATTTGGAGAGACCTAATCATTATTTTTTTTTTATAAGAATTACCTTATAATTTGTGTACCATTCCATTGTGTGTATGACCATATCTAAATTTATACTATATTGAAACGTAGTTCGGTTCTAAGTGTGACTTTGAGTCTTACATTGTATAAAATTAAAAAATTTGAGTAACATATAAGAAAGAAGACTCACAAACTCGTTGTCTTGAAGTTTTGGGTTGGAGGTGGTGTCAATCTCTTATATAGATTTTACTCAGGTGTCATTGTTATTGAATCTCTCATGTGAATCCCTCTTGAAAGACACATTAATTGCATCAGAGCCACCAATGATTCATTTTAGTGACTATAAAAGTCTTCTTAGCGGATCATTTAGACAAATCTATGATGGTACAAAAGAGAGTCACTAGTGAATTCCCTCAAAAGACCCATTAGAAATAATGGCAAAATTATATATTATAAGGAAAAAAGGGTATGATGAAAGTTGTCTTTGTATATAAACAATGTAACTCATTCTCTTTCCAAATATGATTTCTCTGGACAATAGTACAATCCAACAATTAACAAATGCAATTTGTTTTGACATTATACCTTATTATAAGTATGAATTTATTTTAAAATTTATGCCTAAATTTCTCTTTTTTGTGTATATTACTTATGCAATTTGATTATACAACTAGAGTGCAAAATTGTTGAGCAAGAGGCTAGTGCTCCAACCCACCATGAAGAGTTCATAGATTTGGGAGTGAACCAAATTAACTTGTAGCACACACAAGTTGGTACCCCTAAAATTGTGATCAGGTAGTTGCAAATGCTAACAAAAGAAAACCTTGTAGGAATAGTTAGCTTCAAAAGGGGGAGTTGAATGGAGTTTGAACTCAAATTGCTATAGAAAAAGACAAGCAGACTGTCTAATACGAAAAAGATTAGCAAATTACAACAAGATTTCTTCACTGGTTCACCTCAACTCTTGGGCTACGTCCAGTTCTCTCTCAAGCAAAATTTTTAAGAGGTTCCACTAATCAACAAATGATTACACAAACTTCTCTAAGTTATCACGAGTACAGAAATTTCTATAGGTTATATTAGTTCTAATCTCCCCTTAAGACTAAGACTACTCAAGATATGAAGGAAAAACTCTTAAAAGAGTACAATTAAAGTTCACAAGGATTCACTTCACAATTTTGAAGTATTACAAAGTGTTTTGTACAATATCCAACTATTAGACACTCTATATGAAGTAGATATGAAATACTTTGTTTTACTCTTTTTTTGTCACCATTGTAAATAACTAATAATATGTTCTTCTTGATATGTCTTATTGTATCTTCAACTTCGACTTGGTGTCCTTAATATAACTTTATGAAAGAGGATTGTTTGAGAGCTTAGAACAGAAAGAACTGATGTTGCATAAATAATGTCTCAACAAATCTTCATCTCTTTTGTCGTAGAAATTATAGAAGGAAACTTTTGATCAAGGAATTAATTCTGCACTTCAAAGTTTAATCTGCTAAAGGAAACAATTTGAAAGATAAACGTAATATCTTATAATCAAAGCATATTAATATAATCAAGTATTTTGAAACCAGTATATATTAGATAACTTTGAAAAAGTTGTTTTTGAAAATCTTCCAATTTTATTTTCGAAAGATATTTAATGAACATTAAATACAATATTTGTAAGAGAATAGACTTCAGATCAAATTTGAAAATAAACCAGTCTGAAAACATTTCAGTTTTGTAAAATATAAACGTTGTATTCAAACTTTGATTTTTATTCTAAAGTATTTAATTAAAGATTAAACAAGGTTTAATAAATGGAAACAAAATAATAAGAAACACTAAAACATGAAAACTCATTCATTGTTATGCACATTCTAAGGGATTGTCTAACTTTTTGACAAGTACTAGACCATCTAACATTTCGATCAGTACTAACCATCTAACACTTTGATCAGTATTAGATCATCTAATGTTTTGCATGTACTAAATCATTTAACACTTTCACAGGTACTAAACCATCTAATGCTTGAGCGAAGCTTGACCGTTAAACACGTTGTCGCTTGACTGTCTAATATGTTGAGCATGGAGACCATCTAATACATTGAAAACAGATAGACTATCTAATATAGAGTAACTTGTTTCTACACGCGAAAGCACTTGATTAGTAAACATTTTTCAGCTTATAATGTTTATTATGATCAAAACCACTTAAACGCTTATATCCATAAGATTTTCCAACAGAATTTTTAGAACATCTAATGTGGTTATACCTTCTAATGCACTATCAAACAAACTGGAATTTTCTTATGGTGCCTGGGTTCACTTTGAAAGGATAGGGAATTATGCTATATGTAATTATCGTGACCAAGGTATAAATGCAAAGCTAAGAAACATGGTATAACAACTTTAATACACACATCTATGGATGCGAAAAGAACCCGAATAAAAAGTAGACAAGAAACGAAAAGAATTGTGCTTAGAAACAAAGAGAAAGTAGTCTTAAGGACATCCATCATAGAGAACTTATATGAATGTCACGTCATGATAGATATCATTCACTTTTACACTTTCCAATATATGTAGTTCTATGAAAACTATATATCTCAAATCAAGAATCTTTCTTTGGATTATTAAATAATGGGTTCTGTAAAGTTTTTTCATCTTTAATCAATAATTTATTTATTAAGTTATAATTTTTTATCTATAAAATATAAAACTATAAAAGTATAAAAAGCTAACAAAATTGTTTATACCATTATTTTGCAAAATATTTTTAAATAAAATATAATCACAAAATTATTTCAAATAATAAAAAAATTAGTTAATTAATTAATTAAACTAATAATAGCGTTTTTAAAATCAGACCACTGAACCGATGAATACAGTAATTTAAAGCTCATAGTTAGCATAAGAATATCAAACAAAAATATCATAATATTCATAAGCTCATAATATTAAAAATTAAATTTAACTTGAAAATGTCACAAGTCATAACAAATAAAACAAAATTTTATAACCAAGTTAAATACGATATAAAGTTTAATTTTAACATTACGAAATAAAAGCCATCATCGATGACAACTAAAAACTAAATAATTGAAACAACTATCAATCCCTATCCGAGTATAGCCGAGTTAGATCATTTACTAGTTCACAAATAATTTTTTTTTTCAAAAATAGCGCAAAGATATATAAGACGACAATATAAATGTGCAATGAAGAGTACAATGAAGACATTTGCTTATACTAGTTTACTCCACTATGCTTAATTCTTCTTTAAAAAATTCCGAAAGGATTTTACTATGATTATTCTCATTGTCATCTTTTCTTTTACATTTTTTCTATGCATATTTATTCTTACTTATTCTCTTTTATCTTATGCATATTTATTCTTAGTTATTTTCTTTTATCTCACCTAAGATAAAGAATACAAAATTCTCTTTAAGACAAAGAATACAAATATTATTTGATATTAAGTAACATTTGACTTTCAGGATTATTGAGTTTTATTTTCTAGTTTAGATAATGTGTTTGCTCTTTAGGAAGAGATCACATCTTTCGACGAATGATAAGTTCACTTTTTTAGGTATCTAGATAAACACTTTCAATATTTTTCGAGATATTCTTCTAGATCTACATAGTTTGGTAGTGTTCATTCTCTAAATTTTGAGATACTTTTTTTGAAGCTTTGAGGATTGCTCTATATCTAAACGATGTTTTGGTATATTGTAGCTTCTACTCTGTCTTTCTTCTTCTTGATGACAAACTTTATATAGGTGCGAGAAGAAGATAGTCGTTGAAAGATCATTTATATTCGATAGGCAACTTCAGTTTTTTTTAGTGTCTTTTCTATGTTGAATGAGCTTGAATATGATCATTGCATTAAATGCACTCTAATTTGCGCTCTATCTCTACACAATGTCCTTGTTAGTTGACAATGTTCTTCTCCCTATGTAGCATACCATTTTGCACTAGTTCATGGTAAAATAGCACACCGTATAAGGTAGACGCTTGAGATAGAGTTGAAAAGCTCTTGTGTTAAGAGGTTGGTGAAAAAAAACTTTAGCTCGAAAACTCTAAGAGATGTTTTGATGTTGACTTTATCTTGTGCTTACAAGAGATCTTTTTAGTCAAACAAAGACAACAAATATTTTCTTAGAGCATAGAATAAACACACACACACACACACACATATATATATATATATATATATATATGTATATATATATGTATGTATGTATTCGAGTAGTACGATGTTAGCTTAGTTTATGTATCATCTGTTATTATATGTTTATATCATATGATCATATATATGTTCTATCAAATCCAAGAGAATATTATGTAATTCTTTATGTACATATTGTTTGATATTTTATTTATGTTTCTTTTGTTCTTATAAATGTTTTATCAAATGAAGGAAAATACTTTCAGTTTTTCGTCTATCTCACACAATACTAACATTTTGCATGTTCTATTATTGATAGTCAAATGTCTTATAAACCATGCATGATCATGTTTGAATTAGAGTGTTTTTAGAACTTAATTAAAATTTGTCAACATTCGATTTTGTCCGGGTAATCTTTTAAATTAAAGTATAATGATAAAAATGAATAAAGAAAAAATGAATAATAATATAAAAATATATATTTATTAATTTAAGTTTTCTTGAAATAATAATAATAAAAAAATAAATAAAATTTGAATTTTTCCATTACAAAAAAAAAGACTCAAAAAGAAAAGGTAGTGATTTTACAAAATAAAATAAAATAAAATAAATAATTAATAATAAAAAAACGAAAATAATAAGAAAATAACAAAAATATCTAAATTAAAACAACA
>Ga0209489_100674_pt1 | contig 66475 bp, 36 predicted proteins | sample SiratrowhiteBW_FD_187527 | JGI IMG/M metagenome (GOLD analysis project Ga0209489, IMG submission 187527) | Root nodule microbial communities of legume samples collected from California, USA - Siratro white BW (SPAdes) (version 2) | ecosystem: Host-associated > Plants > Roots > Nodule | place... | reverse complement strand
AAAATGTAACCATTTTTCCATTACGAAGTAAACCTCCTATTGATGTTAGTCAACATCGGATAATATGCATAGGACATGTTTATGGGAATCATTTTGTACAGGTAAGCTTTATAAGTTCATTATATTGTCCAACCTTTTACTGTGATGTTAGTGCTAACTTAATTTTCATTTACAGGTTAAATTGGTTTATGGTTGTCCTTTACCAAATGTAGACATGATGTGGACCAATCACAGTTCTGCAGATGCACAACTATGGCTAACTCATTATATTACCAGAATGCAACAATTTGTTTCCATGTTAGGATCAAGTACATTATATATTAATCTTGTGGATAATTGATGCATTTATATTAAAATTGTAAGAGTTTTGATTTATTTATATGTTTAATTTATATTAAAATGTGATATAAACATAGTACCAACATAAACTTCAATAAACTCCATACATAAACATAGTACAAACATAAACTTGAATAAACTCCATACATAAACATAGTTCCAACATAAAATTAAACAAACTCCATACATATGCAAATACATAAACATAGTGCGAAATACATAAACCCTACGAGCTAGAACTCCCTCTCCCTCGGACACCTCTCACTCGTCTAGTGTATACTTGTCCTTCACGCGAATGTGTACGAGCCAATTCATACGCAGTTACTGTATCCTCGTGTGTATCCCCACAGCTAATTGCCCTTTGTAATAGGGTGGCTATCATTCTAAAGATACTCTGTAAAGAATAAATAATATAATGTGACTAATCAAGTACATAAAAATATGAAATCAAATATTAAAATGTAAATGTAATGAAATACCGAGGCTGGTTGTGATTGCTGTTGTGACGAGGTGGCTGGTTGATCGTCATATGACTATGACTATGGCTATGACTATGACTGTGACTACGACGATCTCCTTCCTCATCACATCTAATGAGATATGGATGCGAGACACGACTATACCAGGCAATATAGTCCTCTGTGAATGCATGCAGGCCAACAGCAGGTATCAAGGCAGTCACAACATTATCAGCAAAATGGACCCAACGTGTATTTACCGTTTCAAAAGCAACCATATCTTGCACTGGAGGAGGAGGTGGTATAGTCTGCATATACCCATACTGTCGTAGTACTTGATCAGGCAGATGCATCTGGATGGTATGTCCATATCGGAGAAAACCCCAAAAAAAGGAAATCGGCTCCAGAGGCTGACTAACTCTATGAGTACAGTAGGGACACCAGATGACATCAGACACGGTCAATCGATCTAATTGTGCTCTGACATCAACCAACTGAGATGGATGTCGACTGACCACATACTGACAAGCCCGTGGAAGTGCTTCATTATAGCTCGGGGCATCATCCCTATTCCCCATAGATGGGAAATGCTCGTAAATTCATGCCTGACAAAATGTAACAAAGTTACATGTAATAAAATATAAATTAATTTAGTGGTAATAAAATATGTACCTGTAATAGAGTAATAAAAACTCTCAACTGTTTAGTCCCAACAAGAGAAGCATCTCCTAGCTTATCATACATATGTGCTAGAGCAGCTGCTCCCCATGCATAACTACCACACAAAGCAAGGTCCCGAAATAGTGACAGATAAGAAATGGAGACAGATGTTGCACTTTTATCAAGAAAGATTGTGCAACCAATTAAGTGCAACAAATAAACCCTTGCAGCAAACTCTCAGTCTCCATTTTTACAACATGTAGCATAGTGATCTCTCAACCAACTGAGGAGCACAGCATTGCCACGACCATCACGCAAAGCGGCATTTGCAAGACCATCAGGAACCCCTAATATTTTCAACATAACATCAAGGACTCCACTGTTGTCTAACCTATCAAACATCGGAAATTGCCCCATAATAGGTAGGTGGAGTAGGCTAGACACGTCATCCAAAGTGATCATCATCTCACCAAATGACATATGAAATGTATTCATGTCCCGATGCCACCTCTCAACAAATCCGCATAAGAGGCCCTTGTCCGCTACCTCATAACACATGTTGCATAGATGCAACAATCCGCTATTCACAATCAGTGAAAACACCTCAGCACGAGAAAGACCAAAGCTGTTAACCTTTCTTCCATGAGAGACCAATTTTAGGACTCCGCGATCCTAAACAAAAAGACAACACCAATTAAACACATATTAAACACAAAATAAGCACAAGTTATAAAATAATCTTACCTCACCCTCCCACAATCTCAATGCAACATGGTGATTATAACTAACTAGAAGAGACACATCAGATGGTCCTCCAAGAAAACCTCCAACATCACCACCACCAATATGAGGAGCAACACCATCAACATGAGGAGCATTACCACTAACAACAGGAGCACTGGATGAAGCTCCCCGATCCCCTCTACGAACTGATGCGGTTGGCCTTCTCCGACCCTCATGCTGGGAACTAGCTCCTCTGGTCCTAGCCATATCTGTCAAAGTTGAAAAGACAACTTAGAAAAAAATTTGAAAAAATCACAACTGGATGGAACACCCATCCGGTTCACATTGCCAATATCATGAGAACCGGATGAGTAGGCCATCCGGTTCTCATTAAAAAATCAAACTGGCAACCGGATCGCACCCTTATCCGAGTGTTAAATTTTTTTCAAATGAGAACCGGATGGCCAGCTCATCCGTTATCATTTGAAAAAAATTTGACACCCGGATGAGCAGGTCATCCGATTTTCAATTTGATTTTGTAATGAGAACCGGATGGCACCCTCATCCGGTTGTCATATTTTTTAAAAATGACAACTGGATGAGGGTGTCATCCAGTTCTTATTACGAAATCAAATTGAAAACCGGATGAAGCGCATCCAGTTCTCATGCCCGAAATCGGAGAATTTCTCCGTTCGCCGTCGACAATGCCCCAAATCTCAAATTAACTAGTGGTAGATCCGTAAGATGTCATGTTTTATTTTCTTGTAGAGCCTGTATTTCCTTTTTCATAGCACTCACCCAATTTTGATCTTGGTAGGCTTCCTTAAAATTTTAAGGTTTGTGAATAGTTGATATAGTCATAGTGTACCTCAAATGGTTTTCAGAAAGAGATATATAAGATAAAACTAATGATATAGGATAATTAGTGCTAAAAATTTCTTTGGAATCGGAATTGTTTACCTGATGATGATAATCTTTCAAAAATGTTGGAACTTTTTTCTGTCTAGTAGATCTTCTGAGTGTTTGACCATTAATTTGTTGTCTTGCATATTGTATAGTTTCCTATCTATAATCATTCTCATTTTCATTGACATTTCTATTAGTTTCAATTTTCAAATTGTTGTTATCAAGATTGTGGTTAAAAGATTCCTTAAAAAAAATCAAAATCTCTTTGAATAATATTTTCAGTTTATTCTTCATTGTTAAGATTATGATTATGAATTATTTTATATGGAAAAATATTTTAATAGAAAATAACATTTCTATTTATAAAAATCTCTATGTTATTAGTATCTAGTACCACATATCTTATAATTTCAATTTTAAATCCAAGAAAAACACATTTTCTTGTCCTAGGTTTAAGTTTGGTTCTATTTCCATCAAGAGTGGAGGCAAAGCATAAAGAACCAAAGGTTTTTAAGTTAAGATACGTAGGAGGAGATTTATATATTAACTCATAAGGAGTTTTGTAGTTAATAACAATGCAAGGAGGCCTATTTATAAGATAAACATCATGAGCAACAATATAGGACCAATAGGCTTTAGTTCTGAATGAATCATAAGACTACAAGTAATGTTTAAAATATGTTGATGCTTCCTTTCAACAACAAAGTTCTATTGAGGGGTTTCAACATAAGTCCTCTGATGTAAAATACCAAACTTAATAAAAACAGTGCTAAAAACAAACTCTTTTCTATTATCAGATCTAATAGTTTTGATATTTTGCCCAAACTAATTTTTAACATAACAAAAACTGTGTAATAAAGATCCAATTTCAGATTTAGCTTTCATGAGATATATCTAAGTATGCCTAGTACAATCATCTACTATAGTTAGAATATATTTATGGTCATGAATATTGGGCCCCATGTATCAATATGAATTCAATCAAATGCGTTCAAGGAACTAGTGTCACTATGTGGAAAAGGAAGTTTATGTTGTTTAGAAAAATGACAAATATCACAAACAGAATCAAAATTAGATTGTATATAAGGAAACTTATTGCAGATATGTTCAATAACTTTGTTTCCAGGATGTCCTAGACAATAGTGCCAAATGTCAATGCTAATTTCTTTACAGTTAAGCATAGTGTTTACAAAATAGTCTTTTCCCTTAGAGTCAGAAAACTCATCAATAGAATCATGGATGTAATACAATCCATGAACGGGATCAGCTTGTCCAATCATCCTAGATATAATGTTGTCCTTGATCTGGAAATGCTTAGAACAAAAAATTAGCTTTCAATTCAAATCTTCAACCAATCTATGAACAAATATTATATTAAATGGAAATTTAGGAATATACAATACATTAAAAATAACAAATTCATTTGAAAACTAAATTCTTCTAGCATAATGAGCTTTGATAGATGACCCATTAGGAAGTTTAATATTAACTGGTTTAATTTTATAAAAGGTAACCAAATGCCTTTTATTGTAGCTGGCATGGTCAATAGCATCGATATCAAGAATCCATGAATTTTTACCCTTTATTTGTGTTTCTAATGTAAAGCTCTCACCATTGTTTTGTGACTTGAAGATTTTACAAGTAACTATAATAGCTTCTGCATTTGATCTTCAGTGAAGGGGTGCTTTTCGGTATCATTTTCTTTATTTCCAAAATTTTGTGTTTTTTCTCCTTTTATGACCTGATTGCAATTTTTGTCAATGTTTGTTGAATGTTTGTACCATGGAGGATATCCATGCTTAGAATAACAATCATCAATTGTATGATTCATTTTGTGATAATAGGAACACTGTTTTCCTTGATTGTTGAACCTTTCTCTACCTCTTCCTTGATTCTATCCACACCAATTATTTTCTTTTCCAGTTTGCTTCTAATAACTTTAATCATGTTGTCTCTATGTATGTGATTGCTTATCAACAAAATTAAACAAAATCTTAGTTTTTATAGGAATATTAGTACCTGTAAGTTGTCTCTCTTGTTGAATTACAAGAGAGAAAACTTTGTTTATGTTGGGCAAAAGTTCCATCATGAGAATCTGAATTTTTACTGTGCTGTAAATCTCAGTAAAACCCTTTAGAAAACATATCACATGCTCTGATTCTCTGTGTTGTAGATAAATTTTTGAAAGAGTACACTTGCACAGTACTTCACAAATGCAGCTTGGTATTGGCCTTAAAGACTCCAATTCTTCCCATAGGAATTTCAGGTGTATAAAGTATTGAGTGATATTTCTATCACCCTGCCTTATAGAATGTATTTCTTGCAATAAATATGAAATTCTAAAATAATCACCTTTAGAAAACCTTTCTTTTAAATCTTCTCACAAAATCTTAGCATCATCAATATAAATAATACTTTTAGCAATTTGAAGAGATAAAGATCTTGTTATCCAAGAAAGCACCGTAACATTACATCTTTCCCATGCATCAAACAAAAGACTACCATTAGTGGGTTTTATTATACTCTCATTAATAAATTTTAGTTTATTTTTGAGTCTCATATTTCTGCTCCATGTATAATAATTATTTTGATTAAGAGGGAGTGAAACCAAAACTAATCGTGAACTTTCTCCAGTATGTAAATAATAGAATTAGTTGGATTTTGACTTATATAAACTCTTAGCTGTGTAGGATCCACCCTTTCTTTAAAATTAATAAAATCAAATAACCATACTTAAAGAAATTCAAGAAAAAATAGTAGCAGAAGCAGAGCAAGCCCATTACTGTGAGGCCCAAACACACCAACGGTCCAATCTTTCTTTATCACGCGTGAAATTTGTCAATTGCACTGTGTAATCATTTTGTTGCCTTTGTTGGGTTTCGAAATTCTCTCTGAGCGCAACTATCATTTTGCATCGTCAGAGAGAAAAAAATTATGTGAAGAAAAATCTGGTGTTGAAACGTAAAGGCACAGAATAAGAAGAAGAAGAAGCAAGAAAGAAACAAGAGGTAAAAAGTTCAAAACTGAGTAATTTTTTTCTTAATCACTGATTACAACTTTCAAAACTCGTATTACTGAATAAATTTGTTTTATACTGATTTTACTAACAATAACAGTTTTAATAAGTGGAAGGAAATAAAACTAAAACACAATTTCAATTGTAATATTTTCCAGCCTTCATTCACCCATACAGTATTTATAGGTGATTTGGTTTTTTCCACTAAAATCATATCACCTTTGACATGATTTTAATTAAAATTAATCAAACTCCTTTTCCCACCTCACGATTTCTTCTTTTCTTCGGCGCATAAGTGAAAATTGTTCCTTATTATACGACTCCTTTAGAGGAAACTCAGATGAAATCATGTTCTCATAATACAACTTACTCATTCTCATAAATATAAAAATATTCATTTTGATAAATATGTACAAATTTGACTATAAAGTTGCTTTAGCCTCGGTTCTACGGATAATGTCACAATCTTCTTCACCCTGTTCACTTTCCAGATTAACCAACGTTTTTGTTAACTATTTTGAGAAGAAATAATGTATGCACTTTTATTTCATCACAAATTATGAATGACAAATTTAGTTAGTGACCCAAGCCCCAATTTCATTTTTATTATGTACTAATTGATCAACTGTATCCTTCTTATACCAATTTACAATATGGTGAGTTATTTCTCCTATTCACTATAAAGATTTTTATGTTAATTTTTTTTCTATAAATATTACATATTCTTCTAATAAAAATTACATTCAGATTTTTATATTTTAGATTGTATAATCCAAAATATAATTTTTACATTTTCAATTATATAATCTAAAATATAAATAATTACAAATTTAGAAAATTATTTTTTAATATTTTCAGAGATATAAAATGGAGGAAGAAACCATCGAGGTGCAGAAAGAAATAGGGTAAGAACTAAGCCCATCTTTGCTTGTTTATGATGAGCCCATACTTGTGGAATGTTTCAGCCATTGCGTGTTAAGTTTCTATGCTTTGAATGCTTGTGCCTTCATTTGACCTTTACCCACCAAATATATCATTCAAATGTCTAACAAATTTCTGGCTTTGATAAAAGCCTTTCTTTTCAATTTTCTCAATGGTGAATAACTTTTTGGAAGTGAACTTTTGTATAAAATTATAACTTGTATTCTTTGGCAACAAGGATTCAAATCCTTCATAATGCCAAATTGCAATAGCGTAGTTTTTTCGTTTTAATATACATATAGTAACTTATCATATAATTAAAATAATTATTTATCAGGTAATCAAGAGAAATCATAAAAAAAAAAGTGTAGTGAGAATCACTTTAAATATATTTTTAATTTGGTTAGCAAAGACTTTTAACATGGTGATATAAAAAAATGATTAAAATGGTTTTAGATACACTGTTAATTTGATTATCTTAAATTAATAACTATCATTTCAGGTACATTTTTTATTTGGTAAATTTAAATTTAACAAAGTTTTCTTGGAGAAAATGGTCAAATTATTCTTAAGTACAACGTTGGATGTTGTAAAATATTAAGGAGTAATTGTCATCTTGAACACCCAAACTTGATCCTGTATATGAAAATATTTGTTCTTCCAAACTTACCTTTGTATTGTAAACCTTCGAAATAATCGCATTTAAAGGAGAAAGGAATAAACCCATAACTCAGAAGTCAAAACCCACCAAAGACTTGTTTTGATTCATGAATGGCAGTTGCTTGCTGCACCACATAAATTGTGATACACACCATACAAGTTTTTAAAATCTCTTAATTGTCGTTAGTATTATTATTTTGAAACGAGGATGCAGGTATTGAAAAGGCCTCTTATAAAGATCGAAGGAGATTTATGTGACGGTGATGAGTGATTTGAAATCCTATTTCTGAAAAGAAAAAAATATCATCTTCACTTACATTTATCATGACAAATTTCTACTAAAAATGTTACTACTAATCATCATAATCAATTATAATTCCCTACCCTCAAATAGACTTATAATGAATTATAAATTAACAAATCTATTTTACCACAATACACCAATAATATTGACCAAAACCAATGACAAAACATCGAGAAGGAAGGTCGCGAATGAGAAAAAAAAACGTAAAAATATGATAAAGAATGCGAGTTTCAATGATAGAAAACAACGCAATAGAGAAAATAAGAATCAACAACAAAGAAGAAACATAAAAAATAAACTTCATCTTGTCATTATTAAGACTCAGAGATATTTTAAATATTTGATTGATGGTACATAATACGTGTCACAATTTTGTACTGTGCAATAAGCAACTCCCTTAATAAATTCAGTCCATAACAAAATTAGCTTGGCCCAAAAATAACATGGCATGCAACGCTCTGATCCAAATTGATTCAGTATGTGGATATGCCTAAAAGTTAAGCCTACAAGTTTTATTAAAGACATTTTATTTAGACATTATTATAAAATACACTTATAAATAATTAATATAAACATTACAACTCACTTATACATATATCACATCTTATCATATCAAAAGTTATACTTAGTTTCGTAAAATTTAGCTTATCTATTTTGTTCTACCTCATACCTCAAGTAATAATGCTTTTAACTTTCATACTTTACAGTGTATTTAAAATATTTTATTTATTCACAATTTGTATATTTAAAATTAAATTAATTTTTATTTTAAATTTTAATATAAAATACACTTTCAAATAATTTTATCGGTTACTTTTTTGAAAAAAAAAATCTATTACAAGTAACAGGTTAAACTGAAATATTAATTTGTTTTATGGTAAATCAAAACTAGTTAAACAAAATCTTACTAACTAATTTTCACATCAATCTCCAGCTTTAATTAACTTACGCCAGTGTTTTTGCCTATTTGCAATAACATTTTTTCAATCAACCATATAAAACAATATTTCTTTCAGAATATGTATAGTTAAAAAATTAATTTAGAGAAAAATAAGAAAATAAATAAGTTTCTTTAAAAGTTTAAACTAAGTTGATGAGGCTATGGTTATGTTCATCAATTACTGACTCTTATCCATAGAATAAAGCCAGATTCCTCTGTCCCGTGCCCTTTTTTTCTGCTCAAACGTTTTTTACGCTATTATTCGTATTCCACTGGAATAACTATTCATTAAATTTACTTCAAAATAATAATTTAAGCTTTTGTGAGAACCTTATATCAAACCCATGACTAATTTAGGCTAAAAGTTTAAAAAAGTAATTTGCACTTCAAAATTTAATATCTTAATAATGTGTTTCATCTAATGAATTAAATATGAGTTGTTGTGAGTTATAACAAGTTAGAAAAAATTTATATAAAGTTGTTAACAAAAATAATTGATGTCTCACCTTGTTCTGTTGGCTTCCCTGATGGAAGAAATAGAATTGTGATTGAGGGAGAAACTATTTTTTTCTAAAAGGCCTTTTGTTGAACAATGTGATATATGTATCTAACTTAGCCAGTAATTGCTCCATACGTCATTTGTGCAGTTACTTTTATAACTCTAGCTCTAACATTAAAAGGAAAACAAAATCTATATAAATATAATTTTAGTTTTCGATATATTTAATAGTCTTACATTATTTAAAAATTAATGTTAAAGATCATTTTAAACACATATTTTTATTTTTATTTTTTAAATATATTTTTAAAAATAAAATCGTAATGGAACTATAAGTTTTAAAATAAATAATACTTTAAATGTGCAAATTAACTTAGCAATATCATCCCAACAAATTTAAAATCGGAACAAATACATATTTATTCAAATCTAATAAGTCATGAATTCTTTCATATTAAAAATATGATTTCATCTACAGCTTAGAACTTTAAAACAATGATACATTATTTATTTTCAGATAACATTATATTCTCAATTTTATACTGGCATTTCTCACACGAAGACGAAGAAATTCTTCCTCAATCAACAGAAACATCTTTTCTTCATACACAAATGAAACCTTATAAAAAAACAAGCTCAAACCTTAAATAATATGAAAAGGGATAAATATAAAGTACAAAACTTAATTATATAATTTTTTTACGTGCTTTATTTTTAGTTAGAATTGAATATTTTTAATCATCTATATTACAAAAGTTTGCACTAAAACTAGACATAAATTACCGAGATAAAAGTTTCATTATTTAGTAGAAGAACAATATTAAAAATCCATGTAACTATATAGTTGTCTGAAAATAAAAGCAACTACGTAACATGATCTTGACAATTTATATATGATTTAAACTGAACAAATAACCACATGGGGCCAGACTCAAAGCTCCCCATCACATAAAACTTTCTAAGCAAAAGGAAATGAATTAAAACGACATATACATATATAATATCTGAAGTTGGGTCGATAATACAAAAGATGTGGTTTGTGTTTGGAGTTGGAGCAAGAACATGACTTAATGCACCCTGTTCTGTGTGCTGTAGCTTACATCATGCATTGTAATGGGCTGCGCAAGAAGACAAAGGTGCAGGTGTGCCAAACTGAATCATTCCTCTCTCTACACAAATATGCTGCGTAAGCACCCTCACATGCATGCAAGATGCAACCTATAATAAACAATATTTTAAAATGTGCAAAGAAAACGAAAATATTTTCTTTTCCTCCTTCAATTATAGATGAAAAATAAGATTTAATATGCAAAGACCACCAAAACTCACCAATTCAACTAATATGGTGATGCACATTAAAGCATGATCTACTTCTTCAGCTGAATGAACCTTACCAAGTAAGAGTGACCCCATTTGGTTGCACACATCTTCACTTCACCAATCTCCACCACCACTCCTGCCAAATACTTTACTGCAAGCACCTTCATCTCTCATCCATGCCCTAACCTACTTCTGTAACATCGTTTTCGTAACTTCTGCTCCACCAATATCTGTCAACTTCACCTAACTGAAATCTGTGAGGGATTCACACAAGCCACTCATACTCATAGCCATATATAGAAGCAAATCAAGCGAGTCCAAAAGGAAAAGGGAAAGAAAATGTATACATGCACTCGTTGGCATTCTCCATGGAAAACGGAGAAAAGTTCAATTATTTGGTGGTGCAAAGTTTTAGTTTTAGTAACAAACACCAAACTTATGATCACAAACAAAGAGTACACATAAAACCAAAGCCACTTGTTATATAGTTGAAGTACTAGGCAACTTTAAAGTTTTCCTTAACTATAACAAAGTCTTTGATAAATACCAATCCCTTGTGAATGAAAGATATCATCATAAACGAGTCTACCCTATTAAATCCGTTAACATTTTTTTTAAAAGAAAAAACTTGATTCATTAGGTCCAAGTCAGATGTGACTTCTAGATGCCGAAAATATCAAAACGAAAAAACATTATAAACTCTAATGAAAGGCCAAACATCAATCTTGTCTACTTTAAACGAATGTTAATTTCCTTTTCTGTGTGGAATAGTCGTTTTTTCTTTTGGAGACAATCAATGGTCAAGTTGGGTCTCTATATAAATTTCCACCTAATCAATACCTTTCAAGCATGAATGTTCCTGCCCATAATGTCCGCTATAGTTAACCTGGACAGAGAAAAAACAACATCCTTCTCTAGAAGAAAGTTTTTTTTTTTCCTCTGTTGTAGTTAATTCAAGAAAATTACAGGCTTAAGTGTTGAAGGACCACCTTGGCTATTACACTGGGCGAGTTCACAAATGGAAGATTCCAAAGATGGAGGGGACATGTGAAGGAGAACCAGCTCAATAGATAAAGAAGGTGGGCTTCTTTTCATTTTTGTTGAATTGAGAAGTCATAATTTTTTCAACAAATCTCTTGCACACTAGTCTTCTATCTTTAAAAAGAGGGCTGTGGCAGCTGTCATGACTAATACTCATGATACTTGTCACTTGAGAATACTCATTTCCCTTTAGAGATTCAAAAGATTATTAGGTTAAGGCTGAAACAACCAAAAACATGTCATGGAAAGGTTGGCTTTGTTGGCTAAAAGCATTATAATGTTAACTAACAAAATGGAGAGTATCTTAAGGTTTTCAGTTTCATAGAAAAATTTCTCAAGCAAGGAAAGTATTTCATTATCGAATCCAAAACGAAATCTGTAGTATAAATGCTTTTTTTCGAAAATCATATTATAGAAGTTCGAAGCATTAATTAATTTCCGTGAGAAAATCTAAAAATGTCACTTTTTTTTAACTACTTTTTTTTATGTACATATTCAAATGTGAAACCTTGCGTATTTGTTATTATTTTCTAATGTATTTAACTTAAAGCATAGCTTGTTATATGCTCTCCATTTTTTTCTATTTTTACCTTCTTAATCATCAAACTTTTGGGGGATGTATGCTCAATCTGGATTTATTGTATGCAAAAATTAATTCACATTGCCCTTCGGAAAGTATCACACATATAAAGTTCATCAAAATTATTTATAAAAAAATAGAAAAGGATGGAGAGAAGTTCGAACCAAAAGAGGGGGAATAGGGGGGCATACCCTATAATGCATAACATGCGAACACCAATAAAGTGACATGAGGCAGCATCATTTTCATCGAAGTGGTATGTCTTAATCCAAGTTTGAAAACTTAAGCAAATTGATCATCCTAACGTGGAACAAAACACGACCTCAAATCACGAACTTATCTATTTCATCATGTTTAAGCGAATTAGTATGATAGTTTTTCTTAACCGTTGATTTTGGTATAGCTATAAAAACAAGGTAGAATAGTAACCAAATAATAATCATGACCAAATTGAACATAATTATTTAGCAAATATCATGACATAAATTTCAATGTGACAACTATTTATATTTGTATATTATAATGTCTTAATCATTCATTGTCAGTATACAATTATGAATGATTAAGAGAAATTGGTTCAACAAAACTGACAAAACAAAGGAAGTTTCATTTAAAAGAAACAAGTTGCAGAATATTATAAGTTACTACTGGTGGATCATTATATGAGTGTTGATTTATGGTTTCGATAATTTGTAGATGAAATTTAATTAAGGTTAATGACGTACAGGAATCTTATTAACCACAAGGATTGAGGAGAGGGCCCAACATTTCGAGAGGTTAAATGTATGAGTTTGTTGGCGCTGATCTGGTCCCCAATAAAGCTAGTTACTTTGGCACAGCTCACAGCTATGTGATAAACTTTTTTAGTTTATACTTTTTTGTTTTTAATGGGAAAACTTTAGTGGCTCCTTAATCCTAATCCTCCTAAATCATTGAGACCACCATACCAGCTCATGTGATACAGTCTGTCAAACATCTATGTTTCTGCTTTTTTCTGTGGAAAACTAGTTGTTCTTCTTCCTAAAGTTGAACTGGCTTTCCTTCTTTTCCTGGAGTTGTTGCCAACCAAATTATTCCTCTCACCACTTACTTTCTTTATTTGTTTCTCCAACTCAACTTCTCTAAACACTTTGAGCCTCATCAGCTTCACTTTCCCATCATGGCTACAGAGGCTGCTGCTGCTGCATCTGATCATGCTTCTACTACTGATCAGGTCTGTTCATTTTAATTTTCTCACTTTCAAAGCTGTTATACATGTTGATCTTCAACTTCTTTCTGCAGTATCTGTGTCCTCAATTCTAAGCTCAAACCAGCTTTGTTATATATGGTTTTTTATGTTTCTTTCTTGGAGTCTAGCTTGCACATCTTTACTCAGTTGCTAAACTGTGAGCAAATTTTGTGATTTGTTTTTAAACTTACTATACATATGAATTTATTTTGCATCAGAGAATTCACGAACATGGAGAAAAGTAAAATAGTTAGTTCTCCTTTGTCACTTCATTTCTCTACTCTTTTTTCATCTCCAATCGTATTTGATTATTAAGGATTTGCATAATAGCTTTCAAAGAAAACTTTTTGTATTGAATAAAATTATTCATGTATTTATTTATTTTTTTTAAAAAGTGGCCTAGTGAAAGTGTATACCTTCAAATTTTGTAAAATGACAAAGGAAATGAATTTGATCAACATCTGTTCTCATTCTAGAAAATAAACCTGTAATCTACCAAAGCCGGATCTAAAAAATAAGTATTGTGAAGCCCAAAAATATATATTTCTAGTTAATTTGATTTGCCTCAACTAAATTTGTAGTTCTGCTGACAGTTTTTCTCATATATAAAAGTTTTAAAATTTTCATAATATTAAATCATTGCAAGTTGGAGACCAAAATGTCGAAAAAAAAAAGTTTTGTGAATAATGTTTCCTTAGTAATATGTCTCACAAGTAACAATAAAGTTAATGTTGCACATTGTAAATAATAAGAAATTTTTGATAATTTGTATAGCCTAAAGGGATGAACTGGATTAAAAATTTGTTGTACTTTTCAAACTCTAAATTTAAAGTTGAGTTATTCTTCAAATAACTCTGGACATTATTTAAAGGTTATTTTGTATATAAAAAATTGTTAATCCAACATCTTTATTTATAAAAAGAAAATGTAAGGTGGTCTAGACAAAAAATGAAAGAGTATCAAACATGTGTAAACCAAATAAAATTGTGTGCTAGCTAAAAACTTTTCCAACGTGCCTCCCCACTTTTTCCATCATTGCCTTGTTATGCAAGATAATTAGATACCTTTTGATAAGGAAATGGCAGATAAGGTACGCCATTGTTGCCATAGCATTTATGACAGATCCCGTAGATATGCATTTTGTGCAAGTCAAGTAATAGCTGGATTGTTATATATTAAATCTTTAATTCATATCAAATTTTTAATCGATGTAAGATTCATAACACACTTTTCTTGTATTAAGATATAGAAATTTTGTACGTGAAGAATTAAATTATTCGACTCTTACATCTAATCAATTTGGATGTCTATTATCCACCACTTGTTTAAATTCTACTTGTTTCCTACTTTGATATTTGTACTTACGTTCATTGTTTTTTAAGGTTATAAGTCTCTTCAGTTGGAAGACATAATTTAATCATCAATGTCTTTTCATTTGTATTATATAGCAATACGTGAAGAAGGAACAGAACGAAGCCATTGCAGAAATGATCGCTTCTTTAGCCAATGAAGATGAAGTCCAGCGTGACAAGCCAGAGAACGGCCCTTCATCTAAGACAGAAGATGGCAAGCCTGAGGAGACTCCTTCATCTAAGACAGAACAAATTGATGAGCCTGAGGATAACCCTTCAACCAAGATAGGAGATGACAAGCTTGAGGACACCCCTTCAACTAAGACTGAAGATGAGGTGAAGGAAGAGCTTGCTGCATTAGATGCTTCTGCTAAAGATAGTCTGAACCATGACAAGGTTGAGGATGCACAAAGTTCAACACCTACTCCAACAGAAGAAGGTGATCACAAGGTTGAGCCTGCTGTTGCAGTAGAAAACACTGAAAATTCACTGCCATCAGAGGCAACTATTGCAGCCGAAGATAAAGTAGAGGAAGAGAAGGAAGTGGTTCCTGACTCGCACACTGTCAGTGATATTGAACTAGTTCATGATGCAGCCAATTCCCAGCCAGATGTTGCACCATCCACAGAATCCAGTGTGGAAGAAACGCCACCACTGCAACTAGAAAGTGAACCTGTTGAAACAGATGAAGAGAAACAAGCACAACCCGAGACAGAAGACATTCCAGAAGCATCAACTGAAACTGTTGAAAAAACAAGCAACACAGACGAGACTAATCCTCCGACAGAATCAGAAGGAGAGGTGGTGAAAGAGACTCAAGTTTTGGAAACAAGTATCCAAGTGGAAGAGAGGCTTGAGCCCGTGGCTACACAAGTGGGAGAAAAAACAGAAGAAGAACAAAAAGAGTTGCATGAGGCTGAGCAACCAGGCACAATTGGAGTACCTGAACCGGCAGCTGATGCCGAAGAGAAACCGAGTGATACCGTAGAGGAAAAAGCAACAGCACCCTCAGAAGATGTAGTGGAAGAGACCAATAACTTTGAAACGGGACCCACGGAAACAGTGGAGGCAGAACTTGTGGTTACTGAAGAGAATGAAAACCAAAAAGAACCAGAGAAGCAATCACTGGAACAAAGGGAAGATGAGAAACCAGGCACATCTGCAATTCCTGAACAATCAGCAGAAACAAGTGATATCATAGAGGAAAAACCAAGAGAACTAGAACTTGAGGCAGAGGTATTGAAAGAGACTAACAACTTTGAAACAGAGAAAGCAGAACCATTGTCCGCGAAATTTGACGAAAGCCACAGTGAAACAGAGAAAGCCGAGCCAGTGGCTGTGAAAGTTGATGAAAGCCAAAGTGAATCAGAAAAACAAGAGGAAGAACTGCAGCCTAAGACAGATGTTGCTGAAGCAGAAGCTGAAAGAGCAGAGCAACAAGGCAGTACTGAGAAGGTGAAAGACACTGGCAACTCAGACGCAGTTCCTGAAAAGATAGAGAAACCAGAACCTCAGTCAATCGAAGTGGAGGAAAAGCCAAGAGAACAGCGACAGGTAGATGAGGAAGTTGCGGAAGCTTGTAAGGACGTGGAGACTGAGAGAGAAATTGTGATTGAGACTGCCAAGATTGAAGGAACTTCAGATGACCTGATCAAGGAAGAGAAAACTGATAAAGAGGAGGAAAATAGCCTCACTGTAAATGCTGCACAAGTTTCATCAAATGAGGAACCTCAATCAAATCTTGCGGAACCTTCTTCTGAGGTTGTGCTTGAAACTTCTAAGAGTGAAGGAAATTCAGATGACAAGGTCAAGGAAGAGAAAACTGACAAAGAGGAGGAAGCTAGCCTCACTGGAAATGCAGCACAAGTCTCATCACATGAGGAACCTCTAGCAAATCTTGTGGAACCTTCTCCTGAAGTTGTTGTGCTTGAGACCTCCAAGAGCGAAGGGACTGCAGATGACACGATCAAGGAAGAGAAATCTGACAAAGAGGAGGAAACTAGCCACACTGAAAATGCTGCACAGGTTTCACCAAATGAAGAACCTCAAGCAAATATTGTGGAACCTTCTCCTGTAGTAGTAGAAAAGGTTGTTGAAGAGGATGACAATAAAGAACCTCAAGCAAATATTGTGAAAACTGACAAAGAGGAGGAAACTGGCCACACTGAAAATGCTGCACAAGTTTCATCAAATGAAGAACCTCAAGCAATTATTGTGGAACCTTCTCCTGAAGTAGCAGAAAAGGTTGTCCAAGAGGACGACAGTAAAGAATCAAGCATTACTGATGTGATTGAACGGGTACCAAATCAAGTGTCTAGCATCATACAAATTCCAGAACCAGCCTCCACTGATCAGGGAGCTAAACCTAACTTAAAAGAAGAGGGGGAGTTTTCTGTTCCTGCTGATGTGGAGGAAAAGGTTGATGTTGCCGCAAATGATGATGACAAAAAGGAACCTGAAGCACCTAAGGCTGTCCCTGGAGCTTCCACAGAGGAAGAGGCTGAAAGCAGAAAGGTTGAGGAACAGAATGAGACCAAAACAGCAACAACTGAAGTAGCAGAGAGTGTGAAGGTAGAGAATGTAAAAGGTGATGATAATATCTCAGTGGCAGATGACAAGAAGGAACAGAACAGTGACACAAAGGTGGAAGAAATCTCCAGAGCTGTAAGTGTACCTGTTAGAGAAACATTGGCATCAAAATTCGAAGAAAAAGACGAGGAATCTGTTGAACTTGGTGTGGATAAGTTAGAAAAAGAACAAGCTGTGGAGCCTGAGAAAACTGAGGTTCAAGCCACCAAGGAAGGTGACGCAATAAAGACATCCAAGGACCTTCCAAAAGAAACTCCAGCCAAGCCAGCTCAAAAGCAATCAAATAACATTATATCAAAGGTTAAACAGTCACTGGTGAAAGCAAAGAAAGCTATCACTGGCAAATCTCCTTCCTCCAAGAACCTTTCCTCGGAGGCCAAGGGCGACATTAAAGTCAAATAATGGAACTGAGTGAACCAGTTTGCAGCATTTACGTATTTGTTTTATTTTCATTGTCGTGGTGCGTCGCACTATAGCATATAAGTTTGTTTTTATACATTGTAATTTTCTCTTGAATTTGTTTGAATGCCCAAAGGAGTGCAGAGTGTAGTGTATATAGAAGATGATCTAGGCCACGATTTAGGCAGTGCTGTAAAATTTGATTGTTTTGTTCTGTATTATTCTTTTGAATAGTTTGCATTGTGTTTTGTTTGCTGTTGATAAACGAGGAAAGCAATTTTAACATTTTGTGTAGATTTTACATGTCTGAACCTTTTGTAAAAAGACCTCATAATTATCTAGTTTGGATTGTTTATTACAAAACTGTTTCAAGGTGCTTTCGCAATCATAATCGGTTTCTCCTTCACTAAGATAATGTATTCAAAATATACGTTCTCAACCATTGATGGTAACTGGGATGGCAGGTAACAAATTAATATGATCCGAGACCAACCAATCTACCAATATTAATTTTCAAATAAATCTTTACGAACTGCTGAAATACTTAGAAGCACTAGAACAGCAATCTGCATCTTGGTGCTCCTACTGTACCCATTTTCGTTAATTTTGCGGGGCTAGGAGGGTGAGAAAATAGATGCCAAGTGCAAAGAAAAAAAACTATTATTTCATTAAACCAAAGAATCACTGTGATAGATATGATCAAACACTTGAATACATATTTGTAATAATATATCGAATTTCTACGCCAATTGATTGAACAGGTTGCTAAGTGGATGTACAAATGAGTTGCACCTCTTAGGATATTACAAAATCCGTGCAATTTCGTGAGTCTGGAAATTAGGATTCAGTAGCTATTGTGATAGGGTTAACCTCAATTGACTCTGGAGTATCCTGTGTGGTAATCTGCAGCAAGATTAAGACTCACATTTTCTAAAATTTCAATCAGGCATGGTATTATTCTGGATCATAACCTGCAAGAATAACTCAACAGTTAATCTGTATGTGGCTTTGAGCACTTGTATGCGCACAGTGATAGATATTCAGAAGATTTACCAAACATGACGTTATCTGCCGGGACAAGGATTAACAGCTCCATTGTCATTAGCCTCAGCGGTATGACCGCTACTCTGAACCAAAGCAGATTGCTCAAATCCAACAACAGCTGCTTCACTCTGGCATAACAAATATGAAATGAAAATTAATCATGGGGACCTGGATGTACGAATACTTGTGCTAGAAGACCACATAAGTACTGTTTATTTCAATCTTTGCCTTTTGTTTATTACATGTTTCTGTCAGATTGACACAATGTTCAATGAAACCATAAAATCTATACTTGTCAAAGTTGACCTCTGATGCACCTTCTTCTAGAAGCAATATCAATTAAATGACTAGAACAATTCATTAGATAAGAATGGTGATTTCGGGTGACCTAGAATGACTAGTAACAGAATGCACAAGGGCACAAATGGAGTGCAATAGGCTTTTCACTTTATAATTTTGTCCAGGGAAGCAAGTGCTTAAGAAGATTTGGCAGAACTTTTAGAATGATATAATAATATTTGCAATTATATTTCATAACTGAATACCATGTGAGAGTATTGCTAATACTTCCATGCCTCACTGTTATAATTAAATCAACGAAATAAATTGTTTTTGCTGAACTTATATCATGAGATTCATTTATAAAAACTCTAGAAATCTGTCCGTAAATATACCTGTGTAGGCATCTGACTTGTTGAGTCGCCGCCACCAGTGTTTTGCTTAAGTAGTGGGCCAACATTTGGCATTTGATCCCTTAAGCAAGATGCAGAAGCTGAATCCACCGTTTGAACAAGTCCTGAAGATCCACAGGTATGTAGCCCCAGAGCCGGTGAATTCATGATAGGTCCTCCTGAAAAAGGCAACACAGGAGCTCGCGGCATTGGCATGGGATGTCCTTGTCCAGGAAGCCCAAGCCCTGGAAGATTTGATCTGGCCATCCCATGTAAAGCAGTAGGTCCAGACATATGGGCAACAGGGATATGACTTCCTTGCATTTGGGGAACCTGAATCATAGGGAATCTTAAAGATCCACCATTCATGTCAGGCATTCCCACTCCATAACCCATACCATATCCCATATGCATGCCAACACCCACAGGTGAAAATGGAGCCATATGTGGTGCATGCATGTGTTGCATTCCTGCAGGTAACATCATTGGAGGCATATATAAACCAGCTCCCATTGACATAATCTGCTAAGAAGATAGGAATCAATCTCACACCACAAGTATATCATTTATGATCAGAAAATTTTAACCAAAGCCACAGGGCTAGCAACATTACTTGAACTTGGAGCTGAAGTGTTTTAAGATACTCAATTGCCTCGTCCAGCATTGAGGCTTTATCCACCTATTATAATAGATACGAAGTCAGAAAACCAAAGTAAACGAGGAATCGAGTATCATGTAAGAATATGTATACAAAGTATATAGTAGTTTATGCCGACTTTCTCCGACTTCTACTACCAGTATACTTAATGAGAGATCACAGTTCATATTCAAACCGAGGATTTAAATCCTGTAAACAAAACGCCTAACTTCAGGATGGTTTTATGGATCTTGGGTTGTAACTTTGATGATTTGATAAACCTCCCTCATTCCATGATCTTACAAAGTTTTTCAGGTGTCCAAAAAAATGCAAAAATAGATAAAGCCAAGCCAACCTTATTGCAATTTGGAATGAGTTCTTGTAACGCACGCATCTTCTCGTTGATTCTGTCTCTTCGCCTCTGTATGCAGAAATTATAATCAGAAATACCCTTAACTGAGACTCAAGGGAAAATGTGTTCAATAAGTAATACTACACAGATGGAAGTAGGTCTTGCTAACCCTTTCAGATAGATTATGCACTTCAGCTGCACGGGTTCTCTTGGAACCTGTACCTCCACGCCCTCCAGCTGCCTTTTTAACACCCGCTGATTCTTCTTCAGCATCCTTCATGTAAAATGTCTTCTTGATTATTGGAGGGGAATTATAAAACAAGTAAGGAAACAATTAAACACATAAAACACTGTAAATATAAGACTTTAACTCACTTCACTATGGCACTCAGAGTCATCGGTGTCTTTTCTTTTTCGCTTCAAATTTTGATTTGGCTCATCTGAACCTCGGTCTGCACCGTTGCCTGAGCAAACAGAGGAAGAGGCTACTGCTGCCTCCATACTTTTTTCAGCAGTTGTCTGCCCTTTAGCACCACTGTCACCAAGAACTTGATCGGCAATTTGGTCAATCTTAGTGGAACTCTCATTACAAGCAGGCTCTGACTGCTTAGAAAATACTGCATTCTGTTCAACAGCTTTCGACAGCGAAGTGTTCAAATCAGTCCTGGATTGATCCACGACCTGCTGACAGTGCATGTTCAGTTCCTTCGAGCATTCACCACTTGAATCAACAACAATTGATTCAGGAGGATTGCTGCTAGTTGCAGCTGCACCTTTATTCTTAATTTCCATACTGTCTGGTCTTGCTGAAGACAAACCAGACTTCAAGCCAATGTTCTGAAGATTAGCTTTTACCATTGCAGCAGGCCTAGCGAAATGGGAGAAATTCATTATGGTGGAACTGGAGCCATTGCCAGGCAGAGGTGGCTCTTGCTTCTTCCCCTTTGGGCTAGAAAAATCACTTGAGGAAGATAGAAAATTGGTCATTTCGCCATAAGTGGCATCCTGGTTTGCATTACTAGTATTGTTATTTTCAGTTATATCTAACGCTCTGGATCTTGAAGATACAAAAGATGTTTGACAATGATGCAATGATGGAGGGTATAAATGACTGGTGCTAGCTTTGGGTCCGTCACTCTCAATCTGTTCAGCTGAAGAACCCTTGAAAACATTCCCTTGTTCTTCAGAAATTTTATGAGAATCCCTCAAAGCCATATTGCCATTACTTTTTTTATCCAATAGAGTAAAACTAGTTGAGGTAGGGAGGAAATCAGAAGCATAGTCATGTTGCAAAGAACCATCCATTGCTGCGTAATCAAACCAAGGTAACACATCTTCGTCTTGACAGAAATCAACTTCACGGGAAGGCACCGACATTGAAATTTCACTCAATCCAGAGTCTAAATCTCTAAATTTTCCCATCTTGTTGGCACCATATCCTACATCTTTGTCTCTACCCTTTGGACTGTGAGATGGTAAGCAGTGAGATGGCAAACTTCTGCAAGATGGGCTCCTTCTAACTCTACTAGACTGAGCCTGGCTCGAAATCTGACCATTCTCCCAAACTAGCTCAAAAAAATCATTCTCAGGTCTGCACATCCAATTTAAAACCAAAAAAAGCAGGGTTAAGAAAGACATAAACAAAAGAATAAAATTCAAATTCAAACACAAATGAAAAGCTTGCAACAGCGTATGCTAATGAACTTACGAGGAACATTGATCAGATGCACGTGTGCCGTTATTCTCTGTACCAAGCTTCTCTCTAGCCAGACGGTATAACTCATACAGAGGCATGATGATGATGATGATGATGAAGAATCAAACGATCCGCGGAACCAAAGTACCCAAACTCAGAAAGGCCTTAAATCAAATTAAGGCACTCAGTCCCCCTAATGTTGCTTCCAACATACTCTAGTATATTAAGTGGGAAACCTTTGGAATCCAAATGAGGTTGGAAGACATTGAAGAAACCTGACGTAAACCACCCTACTCTTACTATTGTATGATTATAAAAGGAAAAGAAACAAGCTTACACTAACATTACATCACAGCAGCAATAATTTACAAAACTAAAACCCTTTTATTTTAATATCTCAAGTCCTTATCAGGGAGGAAACAAAACTTCACTACATAATTAAATTAATAAAACAGCATCAGTCAAAAAAAAAATACTTTTAACAACTTCAATGTATGTACATAAGTATATATCACGTACAAACCTTGCAAAGTATAGTAAGGGACTTTAAAAGATTCGAACTTATTTGTGTTCTTTTCTTTCTTTTTATTTTTTCCCTAACCAGCTGCATTCAGATTGGCAAATACAACCACCCAGTTGAGTTCCATCGACAGTAGTGACACCGATTGTCGGCTCAGATAATGGAAACCCATGTAACTCCAATAATTTCGTGATGAAACCCGGTGAAATCTTCTCAAACGGGCACCCAAAAAGATACGAAATTTTTGGAAACCATTTGGTCCTCGAGAATAGAGACCAACGAGGTATTCCTAATCCAAATGCAACAACACTACTATTAGAGTGGGAGTAATAATTCCCAATCCGCACAACCACTGGGTAGTATCAAAAAGTAATCTTTCAGGCCTAAGAGACTGTGTCTCAGCTAGGAGAAAGAGAAGACCCAAAATTTCAGAAGACCCAAAGGGACGCATAAAGCGGCGAAAGATTTGCAGAGAGCCAATGCAGACGAAAGCTGTGTCTAGCAGTGACACAAATGAGACAGACAGGAACATAAAGAGAATGCGAAATTCAGGGGTTTCTAAGTTCTAACCATGGTTTAGTCTCAAAGTTGTTGTGGTTTAAGTTTCTGGGACCCTTCCAGAACCACACGGTCACTCTCCTCTTAGGCGAGTGGATCACACGCTCCTCTTGTTAGGGGTTTTCCCCCTTAAAACTGCAATCTCTGGAGTGATCTGATGTTGCTTTAAGTAAATTAAAATCTCATCTGATAATTAATATAATTTTTATCACGTAGATGAAACTTTAATTATAATTAAAGATTAATATAAAAACATATAAAATTTTCCTCTAATTTTTGTTTTAATAAAATCACTAAAAACATACTAATTTGTTATTGATTAAAATCCATTAATAATATATATCTTATTTTGCTTATTAAATAGACTTTGCTATAATTTCCAACATGAAAAATATTATTCAATGATGTGTAGGTTTGCCATATTGTGACACCACATTAAGATAGGAGGAGTATGTGTCTGTCTGCGTGTCTCTATTCTGTGTACTTAGAAGGAAAGTATCATCTTCCATGTTTTGTGTTTTGTATATATTATCTTAGCGAAATTGGGTAAGTGTGGATGTGTATGAGTGCATCCATAATGCAACCAACAGAATCATATCCATATCATTATAACCTGTTTGGGCAATGACAGTCTTTGAAGTAGATAATCTTGAAAAATAATACCCAAATCAAATCTATAGTTAATAAATTGAGGGTGAAAAGATTAACAAAGCCATTGACTTGATGATCGCCTTTTAAGTATTTCGAATTGACAAAAGGTGCAGTCTTTCCTGTGGGTTAATTGAGTGGTGGGTTCTGATTGCTTGCCGCTGCAATGATGCCAGAAGAGGAGTGGTGCCCTTTTCCTGGTTTTCTATGTTTCTTTGAGTTTTGGATTTGGAACAATGATTTGAAATTATCAGAAAGGATTAATTTAAAGCGGTTTAATTAATCGCAGTTTTGTTAAATAATTGAAAGGCACTTTGTGAATTGTTTGTCATCAGGTAGAATCTAAGAAATTGGTAACCCTTTAGTTGGTTTTATTACAAGTGGTCCCTTTATTTAGATGTCACTGGGATCTCCTCGTGGCCTTTGTTTTGAGGTTATGGTACGGAGGTCAATGTCGCCATTTTCCAAGGATGCGTTCCAATTTTCATCCAACTAGATTAGTAGTTGTATTAGTAGTTTAGTAATCTAAAACATCATCAACTAATTAGATTGAGTGTAGGGACCACTTAAGCAGCTGATAAAAAGGATTTGAGATCTAATTGTAAATAATTAGATCAAAGAAAGAGGAAAGGGACGCGAAAAAGTGGGAATTAAACGAAAACAGGATTAAGGAAGAGATGAGTTATGGGTGGAGGATATTTGGTTGTGTTTTGAAATAAAATAAGAAAAAGGTTAAGTTGGACGTTGGTAAAAGAGAAAAAAAGAAAAAAGAAAGCGTAAATAGGAATGGTGGAGTAATTGGGTCCATGAGAGAGTATGGAGGAAGGTGAATATGGTTGAAGTGGTGTGGCTTTGAGGAGGCATCAGTGTGACATGGGGAATGAGCAACGTCCACTTGGACCCTTCCTGACGTGGTTCGGGATTTGGCTCCATCCATGTGGACCTGCTATCTTTTTTCTGGTGCATTGCATTTGCATTTGCATCTTCCATTTTTCCATTTTTCCATAATCAATAATCAATAACCTCACCAAACATGCTCATTATCCGAAGGAGAAAACCGTAAACGCCAACCATGACCGCTGCACGTGGCCTTCACGTGCGCTGGTGAATTTCACGAGACACACACGTTGTTCTCTCCTTTTCTTTCTTTTGCTGTTTTTGGAAGTCACATAGAATCATGTGTGACTCGTTCCTTCGAAAAGAGGACACGATTTTGGTCCTCTGCGAACTGCAATAGCCACCTTAATTGGAGTAATGCGTAAGATGTTTTTGTCATTATTGTTTTGCAGGTCTGCTCTGCATTTTGCAGCGCTCTGTCTATATAAGGTAAGACGCCACAGCTGATTGTGTCATGTCGTCCCAACTTGGATTTCTTTCTTCCTTTCCAACCTCATAATCAATTTCACATTTTTTTTTCATCCGGATCTTTTCATTCTTTATGCCGTGTTTGATTTTCAAAAGCAAGTTCAGAAAAGAAAAAATAAATAGATAAAAAGGTAAAATTGAATATTTAATCATTCTGTACCAGAGAACTACATAAAAATAATATTTACTCCTTTTTCATTTCTCAACAAAATAAATAAAATTAACCTGTTTTTTTCTTGCTCTTCCCTTCCTATCTTATTCTCTCTTCCAAATAAACCATAAGGATTGCTCAAATTATCATGCAACGTTTTGGAACTACTGGGAGAATTGTAATCAAATTAGAAACTTATGTTTGGTCATACGTTTGGAAAGCATTCCTATGAAACGAAAATATATGTTAAAGCTTTTATAGGCTGCTTCTGTGTTTGGAAATAGAGAATAATGCAGGAATGTGATTTTTCATATCAATATAAATGTTCTTAGTTTTAGCATTTTAAACTTGATATTTTTATGTAAAGCGATTTTCAAATACGCTTTGACAAGACGCAAAATTCACCGAAAAAAAATTATAATTAATCAGAAACTTATTTTAGTTAGAAAAATCAAGTAAATATAATTAGTTATTCCTAGTTTCACAGGTGGAAGGGGAATCATTTTAATATTGAGTTTGAAGAAAATATTGCAATACTAAATTCACATTTAAGAAAGATAAAAAAGTTTATTTATAAGTCATATCAAATTTTGGTTATTATAACTCAAAATTTAAACTAAAAAATAAAATAATATATGCATGAACTTTCACATACGTAAATGGTTGACTTCGTGTTTGTTCTTTACTTAAAGCTCTTTTTATTGTAGTGAAATTAAGCTAAACCCAGCCCTGTACTTACTGATTATGTCTCGTTAATGCTCGAATATTTTGTTTGCTTAGCATCACATGACTTACAAATATGCATTATCAACACTTCCAAATATAGGAAAAGCATTCAGACAGGTTCTTGTTCTGACTAGTTCACTGCACTTGAAGATGTAACATTTGGTACTACAAAATTATGATTCATTTCATGATTAAATAAAATAGTTTTCTTTTTCTAAAGACCAAATTTAAAGTAGTAAAATATTTACGATTGACATTTTATTCTTTTTTGCATGGTTGGGGCATAGCATATGCTTATTGGAAACAAGGAAATTCCATCCACTGTATGATGGCAGTGGCAGAATGTGAAGCAAAAGAGAGGATAATGTTAAGAAATGGTTAGCTGTTGTAATTATTATACAAGAGGCCGTACCCGGGGACGGATCTATTTGATGCCAGACACGAATTAATATATATTTAAAAATGTATAAAATTAATATACTTTTGAATTAGTTTATTTGAAAATCTCTTTTATGATTTTCAATGATTGAGTTTTAAAAATAATGTTTTTTTTAATTTAATTGGCTATAAAAATTGAGCTTAACGAGTAAGATATATAACTCATAATCGCACCCTTTAAATCATGTATATTAAAAATTTAAAAAAAAAAACACACATGTTAAGCATGCGCTGATTAGATTTAAAATATGACATTTCTAATATATTATCAAATTATGATTAGTTAAGTTAGTTTAAACTAGTTTATTTTGTAACAGATACTTAAATAAAATATACTCAACTGAGATGTTTTTAAGTAATTCGTTAAGATATATATGTATTGAATAAAAAATATTATCAATAATGAATTGATGATATTATAGACAAAATTTCACGGTTGTGCTTTATTTGATAATTATCATAATTTATATTTTGAAACATATAGATTTTGATATTGAAAAATAAATGTTTGAGTTTAGGCCAATCGAACTATATAAATCCAAACAATATCATTAAATGCATTAATCAATTGACGTGAAATTACTTCTGTTTAAGTAGTTAAAGTTTTTAAGTATGCAAGTGTGTTATTAGATATTCTGAGAGAGAACTATATCTTCTATAAAAGTCTACTTGACTTGATCGATCATACTTGCATTTAATGGAGGGCATGTTAACTAGTGGCAAAATTATGTTCTTGGGTACTTGCCTTATTAATTGATGGCATACGTTTAATTTGATAATATGGGTTATTGAATACATCACAACGCAAAAATATGCGAGTGTATTTGGTAGATTTCAAGTAACATTGCTTTGTCTCTGGAGCCACACTGTAACACTTATGGCTGCAAGCAATTTTATATGCTCCTTTGCAGAGACTGCACATGACCCCTACACCATCTAATTAAAATGCACAGTTCTTTTTTTTTTTTTTTTCCTATTAGAATCTTAAATTGCTGCGTGCTCCCAAAGATAGACAGATGAGCAAGGTATACTCAATAATAAATATGCTTTTAATACAGTATAACAGTCTACTCAAAATTTATTAAAGTATAAAATGTTCACTCATTATCTTATACACCTACTATGAAGTAAATATTTTTATAAAATAAATTTTAAATCTAATTCAATTTCATATTATTGACGGACGAGGTTTAAATTTATTTATATGTTATAGTGTTGTTATATTTTTAATTAATAAGAGATCTTTAATATACTTTTTTATAATGAAAATTAAAAATTTCAAGCAACATAATAAAATACTTATCAATGGTTTATTTATGGATGGTTTAATAGTAGTATAATAATAAATGACATGATGAGTTTAACTAATAATATTGAATTGATTCAATTTGATTCATCTTATATTGAGTTAAAAATAGGTTAATTCAACCTGACTCATTTTATGATGAGTCAAAAAATTTACAATCCTACTGGATCCATTGTAAGTTAATAAGTTAAATTGGTTGAGTAACGTAAGTATATTTTGTTCTCAAACTTATTTCATATATTTATTGCAGTATAATAAAAGTGGGTTAAGTTAGTCTATTCAAAAAATGTCGTTGAGTTGAGCCAAGGATTCAAATTTCATACAAAAATAGGTTACAAATCGATAGAGATCCTTCTAGGTCAAGCATCTTCAATGGAAGAGGAAAGGATGGAGGTTTATGGAAGCTTTGACGAGGACGATGAATGTCTAGAATTTGAAAGTGATGGATAGGTTTTCTTAAGAGATAGTTGAGTTCAACTCTCAAGGAAAAAAGCTAGGAATAGTCGAACAAAGGGAGAATATCCTAAGGAGACTTAAGAACAAGTTGAGGTGCAATTTGTGCATCATAACTCTACTCATTCAAAAGTGAAATTTATAATGCATGTAGAGATGTATTTTTATAGAGTTCATGGTCGACCAAGGGAAGAAGAGAAAGGAGGAAAATTCAAATTTGAATTTCCTTGAATGTAGGTGCATCTGACCATGTGCTCAAAATGTAAGAAACGTGCACCTCTCCCATGTGTAATCTGACCTAGGGTTTCTCTTAGGCTTGTGTGAGCCCAATTGAAACCCTAACTAGGTTATTTTAACCCTAATCTAGCCTTATTTTACACAATGACCAAATCCAAGCCCAAAATCTTACATTACTTGGCCTAAGTACAAGACCCCAAATGTCCTATACTACTGTGTACAATATATTGCATACTAAGGTTGACCTATGTTGAGAGTAGCTTGGGCCTACTGAGGTCAATCAAGACTCAATCTTCTTGTATCCTTCGAGTAACATCCCTAGTTGTTGGTCCCTTTGTTAGGGGTCTTCCTTCATCGCCTCCCTCTTGAGAAGAATTTGTCCTAAATGATGTAGGGTTTGAGTCATCATTCGTACCACAAGAGCATAAAGCTATTTGTCATAGGTGGGGTAGTGTAGAGAGAAACTAAGCTCCCTCACCTCTTGTTGCTATGATTTTGGATTTTTATTTTTTTTTTCTTTTCTTCTCTTTTTTCTTCGTATCATTGTACTTTATCCTCCATCACCTGGGCAGGAGTTAAAGGATGACGTACAATTTTCTTTTCCTTATGGCTAAAGGTTATCTTGTTAGTAAGGTCATTGTAACATCTCAAAATTTGCAATGCAATATGTTTTAAATACTATGTATTAGAATTATGTTATTTGTGAATAATATAAATATTTTTTTATTTTGTTATTTTGTTAAAATAATACAGGTTTAATCTCACTTTTAGTCCCAATATAAGTAGACAAAAACCAATTTAGTCCATCAGCTTTTTTGTTCAATGTAGTCCTCAACTTTTTTAAATGACTCAATTTAGTCCCTTCCATTCTATTTTTTGTTGATGTTGTTAAGTGGGTGATGGCTTGGTAGAGAGGGATGGACAAACTAGATTTGAAATGATTGAACGATGGCATAATCGGTGATATGAGATTTGTCTTGTCCCTTTTATGTAGCTTCCTAAGTTGTGTTCTTTCTCTCTTTTGATTATATTATTCTTCTCTTTTGTTGGGTTGAGGGGTTTGTTTCACTGCTCATCAATGTCTCGGTACCAGTCGTCATTATCTTGCAAGTATAATAGATGGGGTTTGCAAAACTAGTGTAATTCCTCTCATAGTCGTGAAAGTAGAAGTTTCGTTACAACAATTTGTCATTATGAACATTTTTAGTATCGAGAATAACTATAATTGTTAAGAATGCTAGGAAACAATTTTTTGGTTGTCCTAAGGTTAGAGTTATGGAATTTTATTTTGATAAACCTACATTTGTTTTGTGCAACTACTTGATTCATTTTGGTTTTATGATTTTGTTCAAAACAAATTGGCAGTAGAAAAGTATTGGGATGTACCTTTTTCAAATGGTTTATTGAAGAAGTTGATGATGAAATATATGCAATTATCACGTGACAAATAAAAAATATATATAGTTTAGATAAATGTGTAAAGGGGTCTAAAAAATGGTTACGTGTTCTTAGCTCTTGATTTGGATTATGTGAGCACTTTGATTTAAATTATGTCTTGTTAGAACTTGATTTGGATTATATGTTCTTAGCTCTTGATTTGAATTATATATTGTTATAACTTGATTTTGTATTATGTTAGTACTTGATTTAAATTATGTCTTGTTAGAACTTGATTTGGATTATATGTTCTTAGCTCTTGATTATATGTTTTTAGCTCTTGATTTGGATTATATGTTGTTATAACTTAATTCTAGATTAAGTTAGCACTTGATTTAGATTATGTGTTGTTAGAACTTGATTTGAATTATATGTTTTTGTAGCTTCATTTTGAATTATGTGTTGTTATTGCATTTTGTTTTAGATTATATGTTGTTAGCTCTTGATTTAGATTATATGTTATAACTTGATTTTGGATTATAGGTTGCTAGAACTTCAATGAAATTATGTGTTTTTAGAACTTAATTATGATTGTCTTATGCAGGCACTCTATTTGATTTGGTTATGTCTTGGTAAAATTTTATTGACAAATTTGATAATGTGTTGATAAATTTTGAATTTGAACTTTATTTCAATTGTAAGAAGTTATAAGAGTACAAATAAATTTAGATATCAAGAAAAATATTTTTTTTATTAAAAAGCATATTTCTAACAGATCTATCTAAGAAATTTTTTTACACCATATTACTTATATATGAATTTAAATAAGGATTATTTTCATACAAAGTTTTATATAGATTTTTTCACATGATGTTTTTACAGGTAAACATATTTACATATACCATTTGATTGTGGATAATAAGTCTGGTCATTAACTATAGATTATTCCATAATAATATTAGTGACAAAAGTATTAATATATAAACGTAAACCCTAAATATACCTAAGATCCATTTACATACAAATTTATTTTCGTTTATAATGTAACAATAATGTCTAGTTTGTAATAAATTTAGATTTTACCTACAAATTTCTTCTTTCAAGAAAATAATTAATTTTTTTTAGTATTCTCAAGAACCATCTTTGAATTCCACCATTGCAACATTTATTGACAAACATTTTCAAAACCTCCTTTTCATTCTCTCCAAAAATGCATATCATCCCGAATGTTTAAATATTACATCTTTTCATTTTTTTAGTAGAGGTCACCTGCCTATAGTCTCCTACCTTTATTTTCGTATTACTAAACATAATGGAGTTCAACTCTTACTCGAGTTGGTTGTCATTAACTTCCATCTACTTGTCTAGTAATAAACTCTTCATTAATAATTAAGATTGTTTTAAAAATAACACATTATATTGTCATCATTGTAGAAAAGAAAATTCAACTTTAATTTAATCTTAGAAAACTGTAATATATCTATATGAATGTACAATCATCATTCATTAGAGGAAATATCACACTAGAAAATAAAAATTATTCTCAAAAGCAATAGTTATGATTTAGGAAGAATTATAACCTACATAACATTCTAAAATTTTAAGAAACAAAGAGAGAATTTCAAAAGACAAAAGATATAGAGAGAATTCTGAAAGACATGAAAAAATGTCTAATATATTACCTTTCTTTTTCCCCGCATTTACTATCTTAAATAAAGTACTTGGATATACTTTTTTTTTCTCTTCTCTCTTTTAAGAGTGTTTCAACTTTTGGTTACCTGTACCAGGTATCATTTGCCTTCAACCCACTTTGATTCTTTCTCTTTTCTATTTGATCTTCCAGTAATTCTTTCCTTTGTGTTGAGTCCCTTACAAAAACTTATTAATATTTACCATTTGAATATATAAAGACTGATAATATATAAATTCTTTAAAAATGAGAAAATTAAATAATATAAAACTTGTTATTATGTGTGTTAATTTAATTATATTTTTAGCTGTGATTTCCAACTAATAAATTATTCTATAAGTTGAATTTGTAAATAAACTCACTTTTTAATTAATTTATTTTTGTCAGTCATGTGATCATGCCACGGTGATACAAAGAATTTAATATTAACGAGCAATATCCTTCTATGATTCGTGCGCATTAATAAAACAATATTACAATTTAGTTAGTGATAAGTGGTGTTAAAAACAGTTTCAGTTCTGTCTACAACAGTAATCCTATCACCAAATGTCAAAGATTAACAGCACTTTAGAAAATTATTATATCTTGTGCATGATACTGACATCATTGATATGCCATTCAAATAAGAAGCGCCAAAACATGCAGAATCGGATTAAAGAAGAACAGTACGTTGAAAAAATATGTCCAAATGTGTCATTTTCCAATTATGACAAACAGGTTGATCTTATTTTAGTATGTGCCCATGATGCTCTGAAGTTTGCGATCAAAAACTATATAATTCAACTTAAGTGGTTCCTCTGCCAATACAACTGGAAAGCATCAACACGAAGAAGGTACCGTGGGTACAATAATTATAATTGGGTCAATCTACTTATTCAAGTTTCAATGTATCAATGTTTTTATTTGGCCTCTTAAATACAGTAATAATGCACTTTTACTTTCTCAATTGCTTTTTAAATTAAGCTCGCATCGTCTTAGTCCACGTGATGGATAAACTAATTATGAAATTACGATAGGCTGTAACAATACTGAAAAAAAAAATCAAATTAAAATTTGTACGACTAAATGATACTTAGAAACCAAAAATATAATTAATAAAAAAATATTACGCAAGCATGTGAGCACCATTACCAACCTCTTAAACATATATAACAAGTGTACTCTATACTGTAAAAATGTCGAAAAAATATTATGTTGAAAACCAAAGACGTGTGTGCGTAGGCAGAGATTTAGATTAATGCATGTGTTTTGAACACACGAAAATGGTTGTTGAATTAAGAAGAATGAGTGAATATGAGTTGTAGTTTATGCAGAGTGTGATGAAAATAATTAAAGGAAAAATCTGATTTGATTTTGGCGGTTACCTATTAGATTTTTATGTCGTGTATATAAAATGAGAGCATGGAGTTCGAGTTCAGTGCATTGCCACTTGATCACATGAAAGACTATATAATTTATTCCTCCTCTTTCTTCATTTTTCTTAGCTTCATTTAACTCATATTTTTCTATCCTTCCTTCCTCATTCTATAAAAAATAGTTTTTTTATGATTTGATAAACTTTCAAGGAAATATTGATTACATTTGTGGATTTTTCTCACAGCCACATGTGATATTTCACTTGTGCTAAATAAACCAATTACGTCACCAAATTGAGTAGTAAAGTAATAAAAAAAAATCCTGGTAATAAACATGCAAATTTGTGTAACTTTTTTATGTCGGGATCCTTAACATTCAATATAAAAAGTCTTGGTTTTTATTTATTTATTTTTTTGTCACATTGAGTAAAACGTGGACTAACTTATAAAATAGTATTTTGACTGTCAATTTCTACCTTATGTTTATTGATGACCTAAACTGACATAAAATAAATTTTTTTATATTATATGATTAACTAACATAAAATAGGTCATTTTTATATTTTCTATTATAATGTTAGTTTTCAAAGTGACGTAATTTAAAATAACTAATATAAAAATATTACTATTGCACTAATATTTATGATGACTGTTCTTAAGTTTTATCTCATTTGATTATGTTAATTTATATATCTTTTATGCAATTATGCATTTCTCCTTTTCAAACGACGAATTTCATTGATGAATTTCATTGATGAATTTCATTGATGGTGATAAAAGTGCTTTTTAAAGTACTCTACTCTGGAAAATACTTTTAGGTACACAACATCTAAAAAATGATGAATACGAATTGTAAATTATGACTTAAAGATAAACAAAATGCGGGAGACAAAATTACGATTTAAGAAATACTGAAAATATAGTATAAAATCAGAATTCAATGCATAACAAATACATATTAGCTTAAAAAGTAATGTGTGTATAATTTTTTCTTGAAAATTAACTTTCAAAAAGTGTTATGTACGATATTAAATTCTTTTAATATCTCTACAAAATTATTTTCTGAATGTTTATTTTTTTATTACTTGTGAAAATTACTTTGTGAAGTATTTTTTCTAATACTCATGGAAAATACTTTTAGGTGAAAGAGTATCTTAGAAAATAAAATAAAATAAAAGGGAGGTACAATACTAAATCTGGAAGGTGTAAATAACAATTGCCGACTATTTTGGAGCATGTTTCTCTTTCCATGGACTTAGTCCAATATGAGAATTAAAACCTAGTTCCGGCAAAGATGTGATTATAAAAATACATTTTTTTTAATAAGTTTTCTAGTCCGTACATCATACAATCTGCAATATCCAGTAATTTTATTTATAACAATATATATTTATACTTTTGTTTTGACTATAATAGAATTTTAAAATTATAATATATAGTTATTTATAAATTATTTACATATTAAAAATAACACAGCAAATCATTCATTGCTATTTTTTTTTTAAAATATAAAGGCATAAAGTACCTCATTTTCATTGATTATATTAATTTAAACATATATCAAAATTAAACTAATTAACTCTGTGAAAACATTTCATATAACTTATCATTCAAACTTGGAAATGCAAAGTACTTGTGGTTTATTGATGATAATAAGCTTTGATTCAAGAGCAAATAAATTAAACCTGAACTAAAATATTAGTTTACGTGTTAAAAACATTGATCTCCAACCCAAAATAGATAAATTAGTTATCTATGTTTAGACAAATACGTTTGGAATTTAGACAAATTTACAGTTCAAGAAAAATAGTTATTATCTATTCAGAAGACATTTTGAAAAATATTCTATAAGAACTTTTAAAAAAAGAAAAATAAAAAAATAATTAAATAACATTTTTCCATAAATTAAAATTTATTATTAACAAATTAAGAAGATCATTGTAACTTCTAAAAAGTTAGGAGAAGTTTCTACTTTTATTTGCCAACAACTCGAACAATTTCAGTGTTTAAGAATAAGTCCCGTTTGGGCCAATAAATAGGTTTAGCCTCTTAACGGATCAAGACTCATCTCAGCTTAAGGCCCACTTGTTATTTTTTAAAGTATTTTTAAGGTATTTTTTAAAGAATTTGGTAGTTATTATTTAAATTCGGAATAAAACAATGGTCAAACTTTTAGGTAAATTGATTTTGTTATGAAACATTTATCTAATTATGATAAAATGTTTAAATTTTAAATGCAAACTCATTGAAAAAAAAAAAAAAAAACTTGAAGAAAAAGGTACGTTCAAACAAACAGGTTTTTTCTACTTTGATTAAGTTGCAGTTTGATCACCTTGAACACCAATCTAATGTGAGAGTTGTACAGGAAAACAAGCATAAGTTGAATTGATTTTATAATAAACATATCTTACAACTTATTGAATTTTTTTTTCACTAACCAGATTTGTAAGAGAAATAAAAAAAAATTCCACAAATTAAAATTTATTTATATTCAAATCAAATTTATTTTATTCTAAAATTATATAATTTTTTACATATCACCATAGAGTTCAAGTGGATGAGTTTCCGCACAAAGATTTGGAAAAAAAATAGAAAGAAAATTAAAATTATTTTTTTAGTAAATTAAAATTAATTTACGTAAAAAGTACAAACTTTCTTAAATATATTTATTTAACTTGTACATAAATAATTTATTTTGTAAAAAACATATTTTCTTTTCTTTTTCTTCTAAAAATTCTTATAAAGAAACATATATATAAATAGACTCTTATGCGTACGTAAGAAACTGTTTTCTTAATTTTTTATCATGTCCCACTTTAATTTTGACTCAACATTTATATTTTCTTCCTTAATTCAAAAGTAAACAGTCAAATGATGGAATTCATTAATTACATATGAAAGATTCCAAGTCTGAAAATATGACCTTTTTTTATAATTTTAAACACAATTTTTAATTCAATTAAATATAATGTTTATTTTTATTTTTTTCTTTTTTACGTAATTTTTTTAAAAAAAAGCTAATGTGCATAAAGTGAAAATATTATAATATATTTTTAACATGCCATTTTCAATACGGTCTTTGTTAATATTTTAAAATATTACAAATCATTTGTAAAGTTCATCAAATAAAAGTATAACAAATTCGATTTCGTGACTCAACACATTTTAAATAAAAGGCTTAATTTAAATATAAAATATTAATAATTCAAAATAACACTTATATATCACAATATAAATCATGTATCAGAAATCTAAAGCACAATTTATATACTAAAATCTTACCACAAGTTTTAATTAGGATGTAAGTTCTATATTTAATAGTATTTATTTGTTATTTAAATTTCAACTGTATAAAAAATTTAATGCATGTCTTAAAATACTATATATATATATATATATATATATATATATATATATATTAATCCAAAATAATTATTTTATACCATAATATTTTTAGGAGCTATTACTCTTTCGAGATTTTTCTTTAACCTTAACGTTTTAGACATTTGTCTTGATCACTTGTCTCTTTGAATATATCGTTCTCATCTTCTCCCAAAATTAAATTTCAATATATATTAAAGAATTGTAAATAATTAAAAAAATTATACAAATATAAATTATGTATCATAAATCTAAATTTAACTTATATATTCAAAATATATATTTTTTATAATACATATTAATTATAATATAAGTATACTTTTATAAAAAAAATATTTATTAAGCAATTATAATAAGTAGTGTACCAAATAAAATATTAACTTAGATTTAAATTTATTATGAGCATATTATTTTGATTATTGTGAGACCCAAATTTATTTTCTTTTGAAACGAAAATAAAAGTTAGAATATATGAATTATAATTTTATATATCTAGATATTTATTTATAAAAAATTTACCATTTTTAAACTATTTTTTAAAATGATTTTTACTTTCTTTACGATTCTTAAGTTAATTTTCATTATTTTCTTTTTGCTAATTAGAGACTGCTCCGATATGATAGTAAAGAAAATATCAATTCTAATTGATAAGATTTTTTACTGTTAGTAAATCAAACGTTATGAGAATAAATTATGACTTTTATAATTTTTTTAAGTTTTTTTTAACAATTTCATAAAAGACAAAAGAATTAAGAAAAAGAGGAGTTAATTTATTTAGGATTTAGAGTTTATTTGAGTTTGAATTTTGGTAGAATTTGAGAATCTAAGAATCTATTATATTGGTAGCTGTAAAAGAAGTTATCACTAATTATAAATTTTAAATGATTTATACGATTGATTTGTTTTAGCTTATAATATGAATAACTTCATATTAAAATGGAGATAATTAGTTTGGAATGAAATCAATGATTCATGAGTTTTTTCTATTTCATATTAAAGTTTGGATTTGACGATAAGTCAAATAGAAAATTAGTAAAACATGCATGAAGTAGTATGTTTTTTTTTTCAACTTGTGAGTTTTGGAGTAATTAATGAGAGATAGAAATTGTGTATCTATGTAATGTCATGCATAAGAGGTGTATACCAGAGTGTAAATTATGTTATATTAGTTAATACTTTTTTTTAGTTTGATTATATTATAAGGTGAGTTATGTGTTTGTCTTTACTTTTCTTTTTTTATTTATGATATTTTAATCTAAGTGACAAATTTTCTTCTTAAGCAAATATTAAAGTAAAATTGAAATTTTCTTTATATTAATTTTGTTCAAGCAATATATTTTTACTGAAAAAAATACAAACAAAATAAGTTTATTTCTATTGAAAATTTTTTATTCAAGTAAGAAAACAGACTCTGAAGTAAATATTTTCTCTCTCAAATACTATTCATTTATTTAAGTAAATATAATATTATAAACTTAGATTTGATTTCAGTTAAATTTTCGCTTAAATGAGATTTTCTTCACTCAAGCGAGAATAAAAAAGAAATTAACCTTTTTATCTGGAGATGTTTTTTGCTCGAACAAAACTAATTCACTTAAAATGAACAATTTGTAAAATTATTTCATTATTTCATTTAACTTTTTAATAAATCAAACAATTTTATAAATTTGATTACTATATACTTGGAAACAATATGTTATCAAGTGACACACCTATGTGTATGCGTGTGTTGTGGTTGAATAATAATTGATTAAGATATATAAGAATTGTGTGTTGATGAAATATGTATTAGTGAGTAAGTATTAAGTGAATAAGCTTTGTTATATCATATATCATTTGTTTTACTGATCTTCTAAGCTATGTAATTAAGACATTAAGTACGTAGCCTACCAAAATCTATCTATTATACTCAATTCACTCCTAATCTTTAACTCATAAAATCTAATAATGACCAATAAATTGTTCTCTGATATAATATACTTAATATCAATATTAAATATATTAGTATACTTAATATCAATATTAAATATTTTTATGTCCATGTGTTTAAATATAAATGAATGAAGATGGTACGATATCAAATGAAATATTTTTAGAACATACCATAATAATATAATTATTATTAATTGTAGATTTACTTAATTTTAATTGACTCATCTTGTGTAATTATTTTTATTTCATGCTATTATTTGTTTTTTTTTCACGTGTCTAATATTTTGATATATTTTAGATAGAAGTATTGTAAGTAAAAAATTATTTTATATGAACTTTATAATCTTAATATATATATTTCAGTATACCTAAAAAGTGTTACAATTATCAATTTAACCGAAACATTTCCAGTAAAAAAACCTACTTTTTAATCTGAATTTAATCCTGAATGATCATTCTTTATCAATTGTAATAGATTTAAAAATATTGTAATTGTTGTTTATTATGACTTTTTATATCATAGTAAATAGGAATAAGAATATCCCGGATATGACATTCCAGTAGTAAAAAACATTATAGTCTCTCTTGGATATTGGATTTTATTAAATTTTATTCTATATTTTATTTCTGGTACATTTGATTTTATACAGAACGAAATAAAAACATAAGAATTTCAAATAAAGATACATAACGCAATAATAGTTAGAATTACACACGATAAGTGCACAAGAAACCATGACGAAATATATGGAAAGATGAAAAAGAAGGAAAATAATTATAGGCACAATTAAAGAAAATTTAGAAGGGAAAAATAACTACATTTTTGTTATGAATACCCCAAAGACGAAAATAAAACTAAAACAAGAAAATTACAATAAAATCAATAGGGAGGAAATTAAAAAAAAAATAAATGGTGAAAATAGAGAAAAATCAACTACAATTATAGAAAGTAAGAATAAAAAAGAAATTTTCATGATAAAATACAAGGAAAAAAATCAAAATTATAAATATTAATAATGAAATACATTAATATAAACAAAATAAAAATAATTTACAATTACATAAAAGAGAAAAGAAATTAATAATATATATATATATATAACCATTGAAAAAAAGAAAAACGTAAACTGCAATTATATTAGAAAAAAATGGATTGTTTTGTGATAAAAAGTTGTAAAGAGCAGATTTAGAATTATGAGGATTTATAATGAAGTACATATACATATATAAAATAAAAAATATTTATAATAAAATAAATAAGGAACAAATTAATAAATAAGAGGTATAATTAAGTACTAAAAACAAAAAGGAAAATTAAAAGTGTGATGGTAGATAATGAAAATTAGACAAATTAATTATAACTATAATAAAACCTATAAGGAAAAAAAAGAAGATAAAATTGTAATGATTGGCAATGAAGAATATGCACATATATAAAAAGACAAAACTTACTATTAAATTTTAAAGAAATCAATTCAAATTTTTTTTAAAGAAATCAATTTTTTTAAAAAAAATACAATGGTAGACGATGAACAGTGAATACCAATGAGTTGTTTTATAATAAAAATTACAAGCAAATATAGTAATAATAAAATGATTGATAAGGAAATAAATGAACATATATAGGAAAAAAATATCTATAACCGAGTAATAAGGACGGAGTAAATAAATAATAAACATAATTAACTATTGAAAATCAATTGAGGAAAGTGAAAAATGAAACTTGTAAATTTTACTATAACAATAAAATTGAAATTAAAATCAGAATCATAATATTTGATACTGCAATACGTCTACACATATGTAACCAAATATTTATAATTAAACAAATAATAATAAAAATATGATTAAGTGGTGAAAATAAAAAAGAAAAGTCAAAATATATTTATAGTTATCTAAAAATTAAAAATATTTAATTATATTCACAGTACAACAAAATAAAATATAATCAGAATTGTCATGATCGATAATGGATTAATGAACATATAAAAAATATTTATAATTAATTCAACAAGAGAAAACTTAAAAAATTGAGAATTATAATGAACTGTTAAAAGAAGGGAGATAAAAATGTAATTATAGACAATGAAAATTAAAAAGAAAAAAGTTAAAACCATAAAAGAAAAATTAAAAAAACGACAATATCAGAATTATAAGGATTGATAGCGAAATACACGAACATATATAAAAGTGAAAAACATGTAATAAAAGACTGGGGAAAAAAAATACAATCATAGATAATGAAAGTTAAAACAATGACTGATAATGTTTTATAATTTTTTCTATAATATTTTATTATTGTTTTTCATAGCTAATTAAAAATTGTGGTTAATAAATAATTATGATACTGCTATACTAATAAGTAAAGGTCTAAATATTAAAAAAAAATGTAATTATAAGAATGGGCACTATAAAATATCCATGCCATTTTTATACAAGCTATACCCATACCTTACCCATTATAAATCTAGTTATTATTAATGTTTGACTAAATGTATGGGCTTTTAATTTTTAGGCACGCAGTGTATTATATAATAAATTATATTTCTTAAGTCATTAAGTATTAAATATTTATGTTTATTATACACCTCATATTCATTTTTTATTTTACTCTAATAGTAGTTTTAAAAGTAATTTCATATATAATATCTTATTTATTTTAATTAAACAAAGAAAACTTTTTGCAACTGCTACATTTATTTCACAACACCAGTTCTGATTCACAGCTAGAAGAAGAAAAATATAAATTGAAAAGAGGAAACGTTCTGTTTGAAAAATGAAAGAAAATATGAAAAGACTGATTGAGCCACGTGGGGTTTAGATGAGTATGAAGCTGACGAGCGCAGCACGTGCACTTGTCACAGATCTAGCTTCCTAAATACATTAGGCATCAATCAATATCTTTATACTCGTAAACTCAGTAGTTGTTGTTTATAATTTATTTTCATATATTTTACTTAACATAATAATTTTATTTAATAAAATTAATATTTAATAATTGTAGAAAGAAAAAAATAATTTATGAATATTGATCCATCACAAATTACTATGCATGGTAAATTTATTAGCTTTAAAATTTATTTTATTATGCTTATAGATAAGTTAGATTGAAAAAATAAATAAAACTTTTGCCTGTGAATACGAATATAATAAATTCTTAAATAATTGCCAACGTAAATTGGATGATAATATAATAATTTATTAAAGTTGAATTCGTGCTTTATATATTACACATGATTTGATTCCATTATGTTTAAAGGGAGGTCTACCACTTTCCCTAATCACGATGGACATTCTGATAGTTACATCAATCAATAATCAAAATTAAAATGACATACCTATAACTGAATATATATAAAATAATTTATTTACTAAGACTAATTAAAAAATTATTATCGTTCTTCAAACGCTCACTTTCTAAGATATTCTTAAATTAATTTGACTCATAAGAAAATTCCAACTTAACTTCTTTAATTGGCAACGTAAATATATAAGTTAGATCTCTTTACACCTAAAACTTAGTGAAATCACACATTTAATAGTTTTTTATAGAATATAAATGTAAGCAAGTTAATTCTTGAATTTTATTTTCATACAGTTTTAAAATTTATCACATCACTTAATTTTAACGAGTAATATGATATTAAAGAAAATATAAATTTTATAGCATATCTATAAATGATAAACTTTGATAAATATAATCATAAACTTTGATAAATATAATCGTGTTTAAATGATATAATAATAAATTTATAGATTTAATGTATTAAATTTGAATTTTTAAAGAAATTGAAGATGTAATTTAACTAAGTTTTACTATATATTTATTTAACAAGAAAAATATAAATTTTATTCTCTAACATGAAGAAGAACCTGTTCCTCCTTAAATAAATGAAGGAAAAGAAAGAAAAAGATAAAGGGGTGGCACACACATGAGAGGTCGGTTGTAACATGGAACCCCCATAAAGCGTGGCTTCATCAACGCCGTTGCTTCTCTATAGCGTGGCAACCTACTAGCCGTCGATGATTTCAGTTTTCACACTCTTCCTTTGACTTTGATTGCGTGTGTTACTATTTTGCTTACTTCTTATGGCCCCCACGTGGCACCACAAACACTCTTCCCTGTCCTCTGTTGCATGATGCAACCTTACATCTGGCATGTCCCAAAGGATAAGTTACTATTTTTATTCACCATTTTTCTTTCAAACTAAGTTTTAATGTATACATCAGTACACAACATCATGGAAATAATTGTCTCCTATGTAATTTTTATTTGTTAACTATTGTTACAAGCCAAAATCAAATTATCCAACTAAAAAAGAACATGGATTCATGAGAACTTTAATTGAGGGAATCATAAGATATTTTTATTTAAAAGAATAGTTCCGTTGGCGTTGGCATAATGTGGTAACAGCATAATGGCACGCGGAATTTACATGGTGCAGCAACCGCGTTCTTACTTCCAATTAAAAGATGCCACGTGAATCCGTGGGTGTGTGTACGTGGCTTATAAATAAGCATGCAAGACTCTTCGGTTTCGTCTCAAGTTACAAATTCGGGAGTTAACGGTTTTCGGTGTTTCGTTCTAATCAGAATCGTGCCTTTGCATTTTTCGTAAGTTGCAACTTCACAGAGAGAAGTTTTCAAGTTAAGGAAATCCAGAGAGCAAAAATGGCAAGTGAGGGTACAGCTAAATGCATAGACATCCTTCTTGCTATCATCTTGCCTCCTCTTGGAGTCTTTCTCAAATATGGCTGCCAGGTATTCATAAATTTTGCATCTTTTTCTTCTTGGCACAAAGATTTTTCAAGAAACTTTGGTTATTTTTTGTTTCGTGTTGATGAATTGTAGAGTGTGACTAATACATCACATGGTTGATGGTTTTTTGATGCAGGTGGAGTTCTGGATTTGTTTGGTGCTGACCCTTTTTGGTTATATACCTGGAATTATCTATGCTGTCTACGCCATCACCAAGTGATCGCACTTTAGCTTTTGTAAGGTAAACATTTAATTACATAAAGGAATTTGGGTTTTGGAATCTTTTAGGCTTCAAGCAGAATAAGTTCTTTTACTTGAGCAGTCTCTAGTACCCTGTTCAACTCTAGCCGCATTAAGATGAAACCCATATATTTCTTTGTTTCCTTCTTTCTTTATTATAGAAAAAGAAAACACAAAATCTTCATTCAGAAGAAAACTAGTTAGACAAAAGTTTAGACAGAGAAGGACATGTTGTTGAACCTCGCACTGCTTCGATGCTAATTTCTAGTGATAATAATTGTGATTAAAGGAATTGGAAGTGGGTCACTGGGTTTTAGCTTTGATTAGCTTTACTTTATGGTGGGAATTCTAATTTCACTGATGAAATGATTTTTTTTTGGCAGGAAGGCAATAAGCAAATGTCAAGGGCGTTTCTGTCTTTCAACTCAGATATTAACGTTTCTTTAATATATCATTGTCAATGTCGTCAATTTTTTTATGTTCTGTTTCTAGAATCCCTTTGTTTTTAGCTTAAGCGAGAGTGGAGTGTGTAGCTTGTATGCAGTCTCTAGTGGTAATCGATTTGAAATACACAATTTGATTTGTATCAATGGTCTTGTTCAAGTATCTAGTGTAAATTGTGCTATTCTTGACTTTCAAATGAATAAATTGAATTTTATTCTTATTACATTCTGTTTAGATTTGTGAGAACGCTTTTGACTTTATGGTAAAGGGGTTCTGTCGATTTCATTCATCTGTTCAATGGGGCCTTCTGCACATATTCAGTCTTATCTTTAAGATAAAGAGGAAAGATTAACGATACTGAGCTCGAAATAATATCATCGTCCAATGATATTACCAAAGAATCTGATTCAATATCAGCAAATAAGTACATAATCCAATGTTAACAGTTTCATTTTTGTTTAATTCGTTTAAACATAAACAGTAATAGGAAAACTATGATAAATTTGTCGGGAGTCCCTTGAGAAGTTGAGCAGGAAACAAAGAAACAAGCAAAGGAAATTCGTGAGGGATTTCCTTATTTTGTACTCTTTCTCTGTCAATCCTTCTTGTACTAGTGGTTGCTCTAGTGGCTATAATTCGGATTTTTTTTTTCAATAAAAAATCATATTGATTTTCATCTTACTCTTTCAAGCCCACCATGGTTGAGCCTCTGCTATGATACAAGCTGCTACCCCTGTGGCATTGATTTTAGTCACCAACCGGCGAAGCCATCAACAAGGGGAGCCATGAAATGTCGAGGAATTTGGTTCCTTTCGAATCCTCCAATTTGCAATTCTTAAGGATATGAATGTGCATATTGTAGAAACACATGTCACAAGTTCTGTTATTTAGGTGTTATTTTCATGCTATTTCTACTTTTCTTTATTTAGCGAAATATTTTAGTTCTAAAAAATGGGAGATTGGACAACTTTATCAATACAATCTTATCTACTAAGAATTTGATCACCTTTCGTATGTTGTCCATATCATATTATCTTAGTAAAATAAATTGGTGACGCGACAAACATAACAGTTTTAGCGGCCTAATTGGATAATGACTTATTTTAAAGATATAAGCATTATTACAATTTAGTCTAACGACGTCGGCAAACAGAGACACTTGCGACATGTCAGTTTGTGAAATCAGGCAATAACGTATCAATCTACATTTCCAAAATCTTTAATGACAGTTCATTAAATCACGGAAAAATGAAAGCTCGGGGAATCTGATACGTTTAATCAGGTTCATAAAGTTATGCAACAACTCATCATCATATATGCATTGGGAAGTAATATCTTAAATAGAAAAGAAAAAAAAAGCTTAGTAACGTGAAATTTATAAAGGCTCAATTTCAATTGACCAGCTTTACTGTTTTATACTTACGGAATCCAGTTGCCTATCTGTACATATGACTTACCACATCAGCATTTACGATCGGATCAGATCAGAAAAAAAGGAAAAGTACATTATCATTTATCATTAGTGGCGAAAAATAATCTGGCAACCAACCAAACTTTGGCTCCAACCACCTTACAATATAGATATACATTTCCTAATAAGGAAGAAATAATCTTGTACATGGAGAAGTTGCTGAAAGTTCTTCAAATTAACCATATCAATGTAAATCTGACCACACTTCAAAAGTAGAAAACATATGATCTCACCCTTCTAAACTGCCACTCCCGACGGCATATGGGGCAATGAGCTTATGATGTCTGAGAATTCACCCATTTCAGGATACAGTGCAAATGAAATGCGTGATTGCACACACCCCAAACTGTAGAACAATATCTTTAGACTAATTACTGATATACGTATTAACAGAATATTGCAATTTGACCAATTAGTAAATTAAGCCTTTACTAATAGAATTATGTCAATATTTGGTTTTACGGCTCAAATAGAATTACTTCTTTCCTGAGAAATTCTCAATTGTGCGGGAAGTCCTTCATACTCCTTTGGTAAGCACAAAACTTTTTAAATAGTCATCATGTATGTCAGCGGCAATAGCATCTTTGCAGCAGTTCAACACATTCAAATCAGGGGAGCTAAAGAACTTCGAAAGTATGTATACGTATATATGTGCGTGTGTGAAACTACAGATCATGCTTAGTGGTATCCAACTGCATCTGCAGTCAGGAAAATTGGAAAATCCTAAATGCTAACGTTGTACAATCAATGCGTGTTTGGTTTGGCATGTATTCAATCATCACATGCAATAAGAAAGCAAAATTATTCGCTGTCACTATCCGTATAGACCAAAAAATCAAAAGGACCATTTTCAGAAACCTACAAACTTGAAAGCAAACCACGAATCTTGATCTACACCATGTTGATTGTTCGGTGAATAAAATCCAGGCTGTGGTAGGTCTACTTAACAAACTATTAAAAACCTGTTTTGAGGCTACCTTAAGACCCTACATTACAGATTACAATCACTGTCCACACAAATGCATTTACTTAATAGAAGCTAATATGTGACTAATGAAATCCCAAGCTTTAACACGCTGTACACTTGCATAACTTGCATTTGCAACTGCTAGAGTAGCATATATTAAAGATTACATGAGAAATAAACTAACAAAATATAATCATGATGAAAATCAGCATATAATATTATCAAAAGCTTACTCAATGGGCAATCGTCCCCTGGAAGTTTACAGTCAGGACAACATCCATCAAAGGCCATCCTACAAATCCCACATGTTTCATCCTGTGCATCCCAAGTCCACGAAGCAACAGCATGCCATCTATATTTGACAAAAGGGAATGAGATAACACGAGATTTACTTGCAAAGCAAATGAATAGATAAATACTAAGGAGGCTAAAAGATTGGAACAAAAATCATGTTAAATGTGCTTGGTACAAAAGATATGTGGAGCAATTGAAAGCACAGTGCAACTCAATTTCACACCAAGTCCACCTAATACAAGTTTTGTCTGTTCTATGGCATGAATGTCGGCAGAAAATTATTCACAACCTACTTTTGTCCAGTCCACCTAATAAGTACCACCAACTGAAAATCAAAACCTTCTCTAATATTCCACCAAGCCATCCAATTCCCACACGACAAAAGTAAGTTTAAAAGACCTTTCCACACTCATCCCAACTACACATCAAATCAAGGCATTTCAATCTCACTTCATTTTCACTTCCCACATTTTCTACCTTCTCTAACAAGCACAACCTTAATTATTCGACAGATATGATCATAGAACATATAGAAAGTTTCAGCCAAGGGATAGTACTCTTTTTTAATAAGTAGAGCAGATATCCAAGTAGAGAGAACTTTGTCAAGAAAAGCATTTTTTTCGTCTTTTGCACACATACCCAATTCGCGTTATATTGACAAGAATTAGGGTCACAGCAAGAGGACAAAAATTTGAAAAAAAAATAATGAAAGCACCAAAATTTGAAAAAGAAAGGTAAAATGGCAGAGGGAAGCAAATGCAAAAATACTTAAATTTGAAAATAAAAAATACTATAAAACGAAGAAAGGGTTAAAAGATGAAACAAAGAACGAGAAGGATACGCAACATGTTGACTTTCATCTAAGTGCTCAGCGACAACAAATAGGAGATGCAGTAGGGTTTGTTCGAATGCGCAGTAGAAACTAAAATTTGAAATAGAGATGGAGATCCAACTTCATCCATTGTTTGGGAAAAGAATCTTAAGCATTTGTGTATGTCAATATAAAATCGGGATTGACCACTTTTGTATATTTATTTATCCATTTTTTATTAACAATAAAGAAAAAATTAAAATATTTAAGTTTCATTCCTTCAATTCTATATAAAAAAGTAACCAATTACTTCATACTAATAATATGATGATAAAAATTGCTCCTAAAAATAATTACAACCAAATCCAAATCACGGAACATATATATAAACTCTCCTATAATGATTTAAGCAGAATTTAGGCAGAATTATTTGAATGAGTAATGTATTTTGAGATTCCAGTCAATACATTTTTTTAATATTTATCTGTATAAAAAAATAATATTTTATTATGAGATGTACATTTGTTTTTATTTTCTCTCACTTCTTTCTCTTCTTTTTTTTCTTTTCATTTAATAAAAAATCTGTTCTTTTTATTTTATTTTATTTTATTTTATTTTTATTTTATTTTATTTTTTAAAAAAGTAATATTTACATTACATTACATTAAATGTATTTTTATCTTTTTCTTTTTTTATCAACTAGAAATTTATTTTTAACTATATATATATATATATATATAATTATTTAACTTATTTTTATTTTTATTAATATTTTTATTTTTCTTTTTAAATAATCATATATAGTTTTTTATATTTATAAATATGTTTTATTCATAATATCAATATATTACTATTATTATTTGTTTATTGTAATTATTATTATTTTTATTTTATTTAGTGATAATGTTTTTTTTAATCACTTGATTTGGCTTCTAGCATTCAAATCTTATCTAAAATATTAAATAATTTTTAAAATAAGAATTTAATAACATAAATTAAAACTTAAGTTTTTTTAATTTTTATTTTAAAATAAAAATAAAATAATTAATATATTTATTTCAAAACATAACAACACAATGACAAACAATACATGTGAAAGTCAAACACAAATAATAGAGGTAAACAATAGAAGAGAACATAAAAAAAGACAAGAATGTTATAGTCGATGCAAAGAAGAAAAAACATCACAAGAATATTTAAATTATTTATGTTATTAAATTATTGGTAATGCGGAAGACGTAAAATTGGAGATGAAATATCACTGCGTAATTTCATGCATGCATGCGTGATGAATACGATGATAAACAGTGATATATAATTCGTCTTTCTATTATATATATTGGATACATGCTTTTGGTAAATAAATATAGTACAATGAACGGGCCTAATAATATTAACAGCCCAATAACACAATAGTAAAATGGGTTAAAATCCAATATGTCTAGAGTTAGAGTTGAGATATGATAAATGGAGTGCTTCTTCGTGCACCTCCAATTAGTTCTTGGGGCATCTCCAAAACTTAAGAAACGGACAAAAGTACCCTTAATTTTATATTGTGCAGACCATTTTACCCTTACACCCTAATTATTAAAACTCCTTTTCCTTCGTCTCTGTAACTCTTCCACTACGTGCGCCGCGCCTCCCTTCATTCCGAGTTTCGATTTGAGTGCCTATTTCAATCCGAAATCGACGACTAACACTGCATTTTACAATCATTTGAGGTAGGTATCATCTATTGTAAGATTTGTAGTGTATTTGGGGAGATTTCGTGGGATTTGCGATTTGGGGGTGGGTTATTTTGAAACTTTTTTTTTTTCCGGAACCACGGATTCCGCAATACATTCAGATATCTCCCCATGAGTTGCGGAACCACCCATTCCGCAACTTGTATACGGATCCGTATACAAGTTGCGAAATGGGTGGTTCCGCAACACGTTTCAAACTATTTTTTTTTAATTTAATTTGTTTCATTTTGTTGTTGTTGACAGATTCAAGGCTAGAACTAGGGGTGCATGTTCTCAAAGAGATCACAGAGAGAGGCCCACAGCCTCTGTTCGAAAGGGAGATCGAAGGGTAGTAGGCGAAGATGTTGTGCCTGGTGTTGCTGAAGTTGGGGCATTCCCTGGAGGACCTATTGTTGGTTCTCTATTACTCTCTTATCCTGACCATGTTGCTTATAATCTGTGGCAAGGCGAGGTAAGTATATGACACTGAGAGTATTTGTTATTTAGTTTTTTCATGTTATTTGTTGAATATATGATGTTATGGTTTAGAATCGTGGAGAGTTGAAAATGGTATCACATGGGAGAAATTTGAGTAGGCTTGGTTTGCCATGTGCTGAAGTTGAGGAGCTTATTACTTATAGTGGATTGTTGCCATTATGCAACATTAGCTATCAGGTGATTGATAAGGGTTTACTTTCTGCATTTGTCGAGCGGTGGCAAAGGGATACCAATACCTTCCACTTGCCTTTCGGTGAAATGTCTATCTCTTTAGATGATGTCTCATGTCTTCTACATATTCCTATTATGGGTCGATTTCCCATCTGTTATAATCTGGAGTTTGGTGAAGCTGCTGAGGTACTTGTTGATTTATTGGGAGTTCAATCAAGCGATGGAAAGAAGGAGATGAGACACCTTAGATGGCAACATGTTCGTCTGAGTTTGCTGAGGGATGTTTATGAGCAGAGTTGTGAGGCTGGTATGTGGGAGTATGCTGCCAGGGCTTATTTACTGCATCTAGTTGGATGCACTATATTTGCAAACAAATTCTATTGCGGTTAAATATCTTACTTTGTTTAGAGATCTTGGTAATTGTGGAAACTATGCCTGGGGAGTTGGTTGTCTAGCATATGTTTATGAGCAGTTAGGAGATGCTTGTATGTCTCCTACTCGTCAGTTGGGTGGTTACGCCACGCTTGTGCAGGTACAAATGATGGATACATTATTTCTTTTATAATATGTTTTTATACTATATTTGTGTTATAATATGTGTTGATATTTGTTACAGAGTTGGATTTATGCATATTTTATGCACATGGGGAAAAAAACCTTGAATACCATGTATGAGGAGAATACACCTAGGGCATGTAAATACATCGTGAGTCGTCAGATATGCACAATTATAGATGTCAGGTTGCAGTTGGACCGATTGACCACTGACGATTGCCTTTACATTCTTATTGATGTAAAACCGGCATAACAAGTTATGTACTTCAGGAAATACAATGCTAATTGCATTCATTAAAGTCAGGTCTCTATCACATACAATCACTTCAGGATAATCGACTGTTACAAACAACCCTTTTAATTTTTGCAATGCCCAAACAAAGTTGTTTTCACGTTCATTGGATAATAAGACAAATGCAACAGAGAAAGTCAAGCCAGTAGAAGTCACACCAACTATCTCAAGCAATGGCAACCTGTATTTATTTGTTTTATAGGTGCTATCTATCAACAAGACAATGTGAAATGCATTCAACAATTTCACAGAATCAGGATGAGTCCAAAACACATCACTGACAACCTCCGAAGACATATGACACCTACTCCAATGAATGTATTGGTCACGCTCAAGCAACGTCATAAGTTGTTGCATTTCAGTTCTTGGGCCTCTAACTGATATCTTATAAGTATATCTAGCATTATACAACTGCTTGATTGTGGTCACATTATACGCATTTTTCTCCTTCAAGGTTAGCAAGATCTTTGTCGGCTTAACTTGACTCTTTGTCATGTTCACAACTAACTCATGTTCATCCTTATTTAATCTTCTTGCATAAGGATGGCCAACTAAGGTATGTGATAATGCATGATTGTACAAACCACATATGACCTTCAACATCCAACCATCTCCATGGGAACTTGGTTTGCCCCTTAATTTAAAAGGACAATCACACTTCCTTGAACCAGTAACATTAACGTCTACTACTGTTTTGTATTTCTTGTACTTACCACTCCATTCACAACCTAATAAAACGAATGTTTTTCTTCCAGGTTGTCTGTTTGCTTTGTCTGATCTAAGTATAACAATGACAAACCCAAGATCAAATGCAACTCTACGAATCCATTCTAGTAAATCATCTCGTGTTGCAAATACCTATATCAAAACTACTAAATTTAGATTTCAAATTTCATACACAAATGACACAATCAAATCAAATTACCTCATTAGTCGTGAAATGATTGACCAAAGCACCACTATCATAGTTAACTAATTGTAATTCTTGCATATTATCAACTTCATCAATCATTTTAGACACTGCAACAAAAATCAGCATCATTAAACTAAAATCTTCAAAAATATGTTACGGAACAACCTGTTCCGTAATTCAAAAATTTACACTATTCCGGAACAGGTCGTTCCGCAACACAAAATAAAAACTATTACGGAATGGATCATTCCATAATATGTTAGCACCCCTAAATTTAATAATATGGAACACTTGGTTCCGTAATTTATTTCCGAAACCAAAATAATGTTCCGCTGCCGTTACTCCGTTGCGCCGCCGTTGTTCCACTCTTCAGCCCTCGCCGACGACGCAAACTTCCCACCTACACTACCACCCACAACCTTACACCACCACCATCATCTCACCTTTGATCTCCCACCTCCATTTACTGTTTTATCAATTTTCAAAATTAAGGATAATATGGTAATTTACTAAAGGGTAGACTTATAATTTTTTTAAATTTTGGAGGTGCCCCAAAAACACTTAGAGGTGCAGGAAGAAGCACTCTGATAAATGTTAGGATTGATACAAAGAAAATAACACCATCATGACTATATTTATATTTGTTTATTTGATATTAATATTGAGATGCAATAAAAGTGAATATTAGAGACAAATAATAAAGAGAAAACTGAAGAAACGTTCTTCATTAAATGAAAAAGAAAAAAGAAGAAAGAAAAATAAGGAGAATAAGAGTAAATCACATGTTCACATCTTACCATGACAATATAAAATTATTCAATCATGTTATTTTAATTGTTTTGAATGTTGAAAGATTAGCCTAATTTAATTTGTTCAAATTCTTTAATGTATAAGTTGGATAATGAGTTTTGATTTTTTATTTCAACTTAGTAACTCATTCGTAACAATTTTATAATGTATGTATAGTTTAAAATACCAACAGGTAAATAACAAAAAGGTATTGTATAAGAGTGAAACTTATTTCGCTACATGATTAAGTAATTCAAATATCATCATTAACAAATAATATAAATAAAAGGAAAGTAAATATAAATAATTTTAGCAATGCACCTCACACGTTAAAATGACAAAGCAAAATATAAATATGTTTTATTCATGTTATATGAAAAATGAACTCAATCACTTCTATATTAAAATACAAGTTTCACAATTCAAAATCAATAATGATGCCTATGAAAAGAAGGGAGCAAACGTGATATGAGCAAGGGCTTTGAAATCCAGTATCCATGTCTTGCAGTCATCATCATGATTACAGTAGGATATTTAAGCTCATGAACTTGTGATATGTCATTGTCATCAAAATGTGTGGTTGCAATAGTACCGCGCACTGTCTTGGTTGCGAGGAATAAAATAAAATCACTAATAAAGGAGAAATTTACAAAGTTAAATTAGTCACCCTTTAACAATTACATCACAGGTTAAAATTTATTAGGAGTGGTTCAAACTATAAATATATATTTTAATTTGTCATTATTTGAAATATACATATCAACCACTTAAGGTCAAGGAGATAATGTGTTACCATCCAATTTGAAGTTAATTGATGTAATTGTGTGATTATAATTGACTTGAGGTAGAGTTCAAGTGTGATTCAAAACCTGACATTTTTAGCTTAAGTGAAATGGGATAAAGACTTAGTATCATCAGTCATGAAAAATGAAGGGTTGATTTAGAAGATTAGGTTAATGGTTGTATACTTTCACATCATATCAAACTAATATGGTAGAATATTTCTTATTTTTATGATAATCTTTTTACAAGAAAAAAATATAAATAAGACTATATATATTTTTGTCTATTTTCTAATTAAGGTATTGTTCCTAATATATCTTACATTTTATTTATATTTACAAGTATCCATTATGTCTACAATTCATGCTAATAAATTGTTTATTTTAAATTAATTAAATCTATTTATTAGATTAAACAAATATTTTTTATATTTATGAAATTAAAAGCACAATAATATGATTTTTCTCCCTCAAAATATTGAAAAATTCAAATTTTAGTCTTTTTTATAAAATATTTCAGTTGATTAAAATAGGAGAATAAACCCTCTTGTATGCAATATTACACAATCTCTCTTTTCATATAACAATATTGTTTCTCTCAATACTATTCTCTCCCTCTCTATATTATTAGTTTTTTTTTTTTTCTATAATGCTACATTTTCTCAATTGTTTTGTCTCTCATCGTGTAACTATACACCCTATATCTCTATCTTGTTACATTATTCTCTTTATAATTATTCGGTAAGTTTTAGTATAATCCTCGACTTTATCTTTTTTATTATAATGTGAAACTCAATATCTATAACTTTTACACAACAATTGATCCCTCTCATCATCTCTGATATTCATTTTCTTGATTTAATATTCTTTATCTTCTTTCTTGATTTGTAGGAAAAGTCATCTTTTTCATCAATAATTAGGTTTGTCTATTTTTCTCTTACATCATGTATTTCTTCTGTTTAGATTAGGGCTGATGCTTTAATTTATGTTTTTTTTTATTGATTTTAGTTTTATTGAATTATTTTTCTTTTCATTTCATTGACTTGTATTTCATTAGTTTTGATTTTGATCTTGAAAAGGTTGTATTTTTGTTTGCATATATGAATTGTTATATATCGATAAAAAAAAAATATTGAAATGCTTCTTTGCAATTATTTTAGAAAAGAAACTTGGACCAGCAGTATAAGCTTTCCTACTAAATGAAAAAAATATCACTTGAATGTATAATACTTTTCAAAACATAATAATTGGGTCATACAAGTCAAGAGTGGGTTGGGTTTTTTTGAGATAGATTCAAGTATATTAAGATATAAGTTAAAATTATATAAACTATATAAGGGACTAATACTTTCAAGCTAAAATTTTTAAATAATAAGTTTGTGAATTTTATTATTTATATTGTATTTCCTAACAAAATAAAAAAAAAAAGTTCATCCAACAACCAATTCCTATTACCCAACCACACCTAGCTTACGATACCAAATCAAAATTTTCCCTCGTCACCTTTTTACTGGTTCTGACTATATATGGAGTTTACTGAGTGTTATTCCAGACGAAGGGGAATGGACATCGGAGATATTTTACAGCTCAGAGAATAAAAAATTACTACCAAGAGTTATGTGGGGTGGTTCCACTTTTGAATCACCTAGTCTGTGACCATTTTATTTGCCTAACACTTCAAATTTACGTTTGAATTAGCTAAACATATTTAGGATTCCTTCTGTTGTTACTTCAATTTAATTTTCCAGTAAGTTGGTGTGTTTTTTTTTCTCCAGTTTTTGGGTTAAACTTTATCACGAAACAGGGTTGTGATGCATGGACCTCTTCTGATATTGGGCTTAAAACAAAAAGATTCATTCTTGTATTTTCTTTAAAGTTGGTGTGGTGAATGCCACTACTGGTTTTTATTACTTTACTTTGTATTTTATAACATAATATTAGTCTCTCATTTATCAATCATATTGTTACAGCAAATATTTTTAACCTCGATTCATCATTCAACCAGTTAATACACTAATTCAAGATTCCATCGTAATTGAACCAATATTAATAACATAATATTGTAATAATAATAATAATAACTAAAAAATACATAAAATAATATTATAACTATATAATATACTAGAAACTAAAAATAATACATAGTTTTATAGATTCTCAACATTTTAGTACATATAAAATTTTTAAGTCAAAATATTATATATCAATATTATCTTAGACATACTAGAACCATTTTGAGTGATTAAATATTTAAAACTCGGCTAAAATGTGGTAAAGTTTAATACTAAAAATTTAATTATAAATAAACATTTGAAAAATAAAAGAAAATAAATTTGGTGAAAATTTAATTATTCTATCAAATAAGGAAATCAAAATGCAAATTAATCCATTAAAAGGAACTCAATTGAAGCAGTGGGACCCACATTTTGTTTTCTTACTATTTCCACTCTCGCAAACGAACCCCTTGGAACGATTGAAGTGTGATAAAACCTTTTTCCTGTTTCTGTGAAAACACAAAGGTCTGTAAAAGATCCATATTCTGCATATTCTCTAAATATGGCAATGCTTTAAGGTTTAACAATTTATGGCGCGTGGTTTTTAATTATTTTCCAGTTCAATGCACCAATGCAATCATTGTAAAATATCAAAAAATTTATGCTCAGGTAGGTTTGTGTTTGGAACCCAAGATAGTGGGGTGAAGGATTCCAGGAATTTGAAGCCTTTATAAAGCCCAGACGGTTTAGAGAGAAAATATTGCATGAAATCGGATTCTGAGTTCTTGTTAGTTTATTGGGAATTACAGATATGACGAGGCAGAAAGTGAAACTTGCGTATATCAGTGATGTGACGGCAAGGAAATCGACGTACAAGAAAAGGAAGAAGGGTATCATTAAGAAGGTGAGCGAACTCACGATTCTATGTGGGATCCCAGCGTGCGCTATAATTGCAAGTCCTTTTGAAGCAAAGGCTGAGATTTGGCCAGATCCAGAGGGAGCGAAGGAAGTGATTCAGAGGTATCTGGATGCATCTGTGATAGATGAAAGCAAGAACGTGAACCAAGAGAGTTTCCTGATGCAGAGGATTGGCAAAGCCCAGGAGCAGCTCAAGAAGCTGCGCCAGGAGAACCAAGAGAAGGAGAAGATCTTGTCCATCATCAAGTACATGCAAGGTGAAGACCTCCCCACTGATGTTCAAGAACTCAGAAAACTCAACAACCTCATTGAGAGCTATATGAAAGAAACTAAGAACAAGATGGATGAGCTTGCCAATTGTGAGTCTATGTAGTGTCTTTGAGAATATTTAAATAAAACACACTGCGAATTCTCTCATTTTAGTGTTCTTAATCCGAGAACAACAAATGTCATGCTTAGATTTTCGTACTTTAAATGCCAATTCAATTTAACAAAATTTTGAATCGAGTTAGATTATGATTCCCAATCTCGTATCAAATAGCAATTATTTAAAGGGGCTTATTTGGGTGAAATTTTGTTCGTGACCTAGAATTATACATAAATCAAATGTGGAGTCTGCTACATAAATCAAATGACGCTTTTAATCTCCATCAAAAACCAAATTTCAATAAATCAATTTACGGCACCTCTTTTAATTGAGGAATCTTGCATTTGATTTGCATTTTTAACACATCTGTTGGTCTTGTCCTTAGAATCAAACCATCTTCAGAAAGAACTTGTTATTTTTCTACTCAACAAATGACACTCCAAATGATCTTGTATGTTCACTCATCTATCTAAATGATCTTAACTTATCTCCACCAGAATAATTTTCCTTCTGATGTTACAAAAACTGAAATTATGCTTGAAACATTTTGTCATTTGATCAACATTGCTTGAATCCTCCCAATTATGCCTTCAACCCCTTTAGGTGTGTATTCTTGTGAATTCTTTTATTTTTCTACTGCTCTTCAAAAAAAACAACCAAGTTGAAGTTTTGTCATGTGAACTTAAGATTGAAGATAAGATTAAAAGTAACGATAGATAAGTTAGAGCATTCATTTTTAAAGACCTTACAGAAACTGCATTGTCTGACGTATTTTTCAGTTTGGTTATGGCTCTGAAGTTGCTGCTCGTTTGTGTCTACACTAGCCTGCAGCCACTTTTATATCTAGAAAAGACTATAATTGGCTTTGGCATCTTGGTGAATCCTGGGGACATCACCTCAACTTAAAGCATTTATATATTGAAGAAAAACAATATGGTTTTAAAGAGTTTAGTAGAACTATGAAATGAAAGCTTCATGGAAGTGGATACTAAGCCATATTGCCCACTTTTCATGCTAAAACTGAGTTGACTAATTTTGATATTTTCAAGAATTATTCTCATCCGTCCTTACATCCAATGTAGCACAAAATCAATTTGCATGCCCCTCTGTGGGTGATGATCAATATACTAGGAATCTAAGTGAAATTTTAAGTGGATCATTATGAAAACAAACTTTTTTTGTATGTGTAAAGGAAAAGATAGAATGAAAGATAAAATAATGTGTCTGCGATGTGGGTGTCAAAGTATTATAAGATAATGTCTAATATGGGTCGTCCATTCATAGATCAATAATTTTTCTTTTTGGAAAAAAAATGAAATAAGATACTTCTTAAACTAAATATTAACTTATGTATAAATTAGTTTATAAAAATTTAAAATTATTCGTAAGTTAAATTTGAATGAATAGTTTCAAATTAAGTATAATACCATATATGAGTCAATATATAAGAAAATATGACATTGTCTTTGATTCAAAAGTTTAAAGTTATGTGTTTGTCTATTTTTTTCTTCTTACAAGATATTTAATTTTTTTAGTTTTAGTCAATGTGAGACTTTTAACTTATATTAGATTTTTAAAAGTATTGTGGTTGTTATATACGTTATTCTTACTAATTTTTTTGAGTTTGTTTATAAGTAAACTATATTTCAGAACTATAAAAAAAAATTAATTGGTTATTATATTTCTCGATATTGAGTAATTGATAATGAGACCTTGACTATTATTTTGTTGATAAAACATGCTTTTTTATCTAACTAATCTAAACTTTTATTAAATGTAATTATTCTTTCAAACCTTCAATAACACCATAACATTTATCTTTGGAATCTCAAAATCATATAGTTAACATGTCTATAATATATAAAATATATTGGAAAAAGATAGTGTAGATGAGTGGATTTGGAATGGGAAGGATGAATATCTATATAGTGAGAAAGACATATAATAGACTTGTTAGTGCTAGTGGTGAAAAAAAAAAAGATGAGGTTTTCAAAAAACTCTCAAAATCGAAGGTCCTTCGTTCTTCTCGAGTGTGTGAATGGAGAGTTATGCATAATAGGGTCTCTATCCATGATAAGCTACGTAAAATAGGCATACCAATAGAAAATATAATATTTTTATACCCAATTCTAGCAAGGAAAGTACGAGCCACTTATTCTTTATATGCATGGAAACTAGTAAAATATGACAAATTTGAGACAAATGGATTGATGTGCAATAAGATCACTTGTTACGTTTTCAATTGGAGAGTTTTAGTAGGGAAACAAACTATATGTGGAGCATAATTTAGATCACTATTATTTGGTAAATTTGAAAGCATAGAAATGATATTATATTTAAAAATAGGAAGTGTGATTTTATGGAGGTCTTCACGTCAATTCAACTTAAATCATTGGTATTATTAGTAGGAAAATACAAAAGAGCTACGTTTTCTTCTCAGATTGGTTCTTAGAACCACTAATATGTATGCTTTGCATGGGACGATTGGTTTAGTTAAGAAACATTGGATTATATAACAATACAAAATGGGGAAGATTATAAACTCGAGTTAGGGAAGTGCATTAGGAGGGTATTAGCAGGCTATGGAGATTGAGACATGACACACACCATCCATTGTAAAGGTTTCCAAAGTTTTATAAAGGTTTCCAAAGCTTTAGGGTGATTTAGTTAACAAGTTTATAAATATAAGAGATAAACTTTATAAAGTGAAGATCAAGATTAGTTACACTTTTGGGGTATATTTTAGTAATATTTATTTGAGAATATTTTGCATCAAGTGTGATAGCAAATGTGATTGTGGAGAGGTGGAGGGTGACTAATATGTATATTATTTATCTTTTATACCTAATAGTCATATGACTCACAAGATCTCACAACAAGAAGACCTAAGTCAAATCTATTCAAGAAATTGATATTGTCTTCAATAAAAAAACCTTAAGGATAATGAATTTTTAAGTCTTTTTTCTTATATGTTGTTCAACTTTTTCAATTTTAACTAACGTGAAACTTATACTCATATTTAGATTTATAAGAGTCCAATAATTAACCATAATATTGTTATAGACTGTACAACATAGTTTATATTAATTGGAATAAAACTTAATTTTAATTTTAATTATAGTTTATATTAATTGAAAAAAAAATCAATTTTAATTTTAATTTTACGTTAGATGAGTTACCTAATTTTTAATATAAAACTTCTCCAAGTAACATAATAGATTTACTAAACTTTTTATTTTTATAAGTAAACATCAATTTCATGAAAAGAAGAAGTTAATTAAAACTTATGCATAAATTATTTAGAAAATCATATTTTACTTTTTCTTCTCTTAAAATATTTTTTAATAAATACTAAAATTATCCAAATAAGCGGTAATAAATATACTCTTCATTGCACCATCACCTTACTGCTAACTGCCCATTTATTTAAGACAAAAAATCTTAAATTTAAAATCCCCTTATTCTAATGAAGTTCTTTTGTTAATAACAAGATTTCATTCCGACCCTGAATTAGAGATGAGACACTGAATTGTCGGATGGGAAGTACTTCAATCCTGAGCTCGATTCTTATTTTCCTTTGATAAATAAATGGATTTTGGACTATGATATATAGGGAAGAGGGCTAAGCCCAATTAAATTTTCATTAAAAAATCCATGCTATTGTTTTCTTTTTTGAAGATAAAATGGTTATTGGCGAAACACCGTTTTGTTTGAGTAATGGGCTTCATCTTACAACGGACTTGCCCGATTCAAATGTAGCGTGAGTAATGCTTTTGCATTCTGCACCCCATAAAACTCAACTGTACCCTATACTCCTTTTTAAAAGACGAAAATGCTCCTATTATATTTATATTTAACCTACTTCTCGTTTATATCCCCCCACCTCTTCTTCTTTTGTCCTCCGCAGCACTCCTTGAGAAATTTCTTCCCCTCTCATCTGAAAATACATTTTGAATTTTATAATTCAGAATATATATATATATATTAATTATTAAAAACTATTAATTAATTATTTGATAATATTATTTTCAGAGAGATATGGTTAGGATTACCATTCCAATCACAATATAAACAAAGATGGATAATTTTATTATGTTCACGATCTTAAACAATTGCTCATGTTAGAGTTATCTATCGCTTCGAATAACATTAATAGATAATTTCATAAAAAAAAAATACACATACCCTCTTTATAAATATATGTGGGAAACACATAATTTTAAAATTATATTTTAATTTTTTATATTATGTAATAAAAAATTGTTAAAGTTTTTATACTATATATATTTTTACAATGCTATGTCAAACAAAATAATTGCACCTATATGATGCTTAAAAATTATGTTTTTTTTTATTTTATTTTAAAACACTTAATCAAATGTTTTGGATTTTACTTTAATAACATTGTCTACAAATTACAAAACCTCAAAGTTTTTTTTTTCGGTTTCCATTGTATCCTTATAAAACTTTATCATTGCTCATAATTATTTTGATTAAACAATAATATTTTAAGGTTATATTTAATCAATTAAAAGTAGTACTTTTATTTAATTATTAGTGTTTTATAGGGTGTATTAAATTATGATTTCGAAAGGATTTTACTTTTTTTAATAATAAAGCCTTATTGTATTTCATTAAGACTTTTAAATGAAATAAATAAGTCTTGTGTTATTCAGTTGTAGGATTTTCATAATTTTGTGAGGAAAACAATAAAATCTGATTATAATAAATTAAAATTGTTTGTAACTTATACAAAACTTGTTTATTAACAAATATTGATGAATTAACTTTTAAGATATAGCTTTCAACTAATTTTAAGTAATTTTTTAATTAGTATAAGATTTTAAATACCGTATCATCAAGAAATAGCACCTAAATTTGTAGACTTTTCATGACCTAGTTTTTGTTCATATTTTTTTCAAGACTCTTAAAATTCTAAAGACTTTCTATACTATAATAGTTTTTTTAAGATCTGAATTCAATAATCCTAATAATATGTGTGCAACATCCTTAAATAAAATAATTTTTTTCAAAAGAAATATTATATTATCAAATAAATCACAACAATATAAAAATATATGATCATAGTCATTTGAATACGAAAGTCTCTTAATTCAAGCAATATCTTAAAATATCGTATGGAATCAGATCATATGATATCAAATCAATTTAGAGCACTAAAAACTTACAAATCCAATCTTTGAAAGCCTAGCCCTAGGACTCAAACCCATAACTATATAGCCTGGTCTACACCATGAAAATCCAAACTATAATAGGTATTCAATGAAATGTTCCATCCACCTCCTGTACAATGAAACACTTCAACAAGGTTGTAGATATGCTTGAATTCAATATATATGATGCCCCAGATAAAAGGTTTTTCCTTTTTCAATGCTAATGTCCACTCAAATTAAATTTGATTAGATTTCTGGAAATGTGGTTGTTGATAGAAAAATCATGTTTAGCCATTCTTTCTTCTTTTATTTATTCGTGAGTGGAACAAACATAAAATGGAAGGCTTGAGATCAATGGTATATATGTGAACACACACTTCACACATGCACATATGTAGTTGAATTGACTTCGTGATGATACAAGTGTCTTCACTGTGACACATTTGAGATTGTGAATCTCTACGTGCACCATTCGGTGTGCTTCAACCAACATATATACATGCATCCCTTTTCCTTTTCCTTTAAGTTTGGGGAAAAAGTTTCACGCCAGAACACGATTCTTTTGTGTTGAAGGAATAAAAGGAGTGAAAGCTATTCATTTATAACGACCATTACAGGGAAAATTGTATATTCATCAATCCATTACGAAAAGACTTCAACACATCACTTTCGCTGCACAACTTTAATTGCTTATTTTTTTTTTCTCAAAGAAACACTTTTATTGCTCAAATCTTTGTAAAACTCAAATTTATTTTCTGTGGCAGAATTTCACAAAACCACTTTTTTTTTTTTTTGCAACTAAACATTTTTTTGTTGTTAATAAAATTTAACTGAAATAATCTTTAAGTTATTCATTATTTATAACAATATTTTTTTTTATCCCAGACTACTTTTTCTAAAATTTTAGGACACATTTTAGCTAAAAAAATATCAAAACGAACCAATTATATGAGTCAGTATAAGCTAGGTTTGAACATCAGAAGTCTTTTCTGGCGAGCTTGAATTCAAGGTAGAAGAAGTTCCCTGCTAAAGGGTCAATTCAACATGATTCTTTTACACAGTATAGTGGTAAAAATAGTGAGGTGCTTATTTGGTTCCCACGTAAAGTAAATTTATGTTTAGATCAATGAAGATTACTTTTGACCACAAACATGAGCTATTACTGATTCTTCCATGGAAAGATAAATTTCACATTACCCTTTGCACTTGCTTAAACTTAATAGTGATATTAGAGACGCAGATGTCCTTGACTCGCTCTTCTGCTGCATTGACTTCCAGCAGATCAGAATTTACCTTTGCATTTGAATGGAATATGCCAAAGCTCCAGTGCTAAGTGAGTATTGAATAATTTAAGGAGAAAAAGATATTTAGTTTTTGGACCACTGTGACTATTACAAACATCATAGTAGCAAAAATCTCAGATTTTCAGTGATCTCCTGAAATGCTTATTTCAGATCAATAACTTGATATATGCAATATTCTCCACGAACATCGCTTCAATTTTTCTGGTTTCTCATCCTCCTCCTATTTGTTTGACAGCAACTTATTGCTTAATCAGAATTAATGTACTTAGAGAAAATGAAGCCAGGTATAAGTTTTCTTACCACCAAGTCATTCAAATATAAATTCATGCATAACATAATATCTACGGGAAGAGCTGGATATTCTGTTAGAAAATAGTAAGTAACTTTTTTTTTTTTTTTTTATTTAGAATAAGATCAAAACATCTAAAATTATTATGTATAGTAAAGTAAATAGTGTGTATCAGCACTAAATATAGTAATTTTACAATAATTATTTTAAAAATAATTGATTGAGTAAAATTTAAACTCTTAATTATGATGGGATACTTACAAGATTTGACAAAAAAAATCATTTGTCTGTATGAGACGTGATGTTGGAGAGAAATCATGAACAGTAAGCAAGTTGCATGGAATACACAGCGACCTAGAAAGGGTTGATTCGAGTTGGAGGGTCTATAAAGTAAAAACAATGGGTTAGGAAACACATGAGAACCATCAAATTGAATTCCTATGATATCCAAAGAAAGAAGAACCTTCACAAATATAGATGGCCACCATTCCAACAAGTAAATTTGTAACAAAAGAGATTCACATATCGCAGTCGATGTATCAGTAACTTTAAGCTAGCTAGCTGGCAAATCTGTTCACGGGCTTTGCTTTTTCTCTTTTTTGGTTCTGAATCACAAAATAGACAAAAAGAAGACAAGACAAGGCAAGGACGAATCTCTAAAAACTGAGGGTTATTTCATGGATTCTCTTTGTTTTCAAATTCTGTGATGTTTACTTGTCTTTGTTCACTTTGGAGGGTGCATGGCACATGTTGTGCCGTGAAGATTGATGTTTGAGGATCAATGAGGCGATGGAAGGTAGCCAAAGAGAGAGCTTAAACACCACAGAAATAAAGGGCTTGTGCAGAATGTTTATGCTAAAGCCACTCAATCAATTAATAATGTTTGAAGGCTATGCTAGTGATGCTTTTAATCTCATTTATGTCCCATCCACCATGATTTTTATAGCTCCATCTTGTTAAATGATTATACATTGAACGAATCTTCAAACCCTATCTATTTTTGCATTTTCACAGCCTAATACCAATACTTTTTGTATATGTATTGCATATCATAACTATTTGTTTTTATATGATTAAAAGTTGTAATAAACAGATATTTTCAATGTATAAATTATATTATACAGTTAAAAATAAATATTTTTGAAATCATAAAATTATATTTTAATTATATGTATAAATTTAGTTTTAATTATTGAACTTAAAATTATTAAAACGTAATTTAAAGATATAAATAAAAAAGAGAATAAATTGAAATAGATAAGCTAAAATATCAATTATAAAATCATAATAAAAGAAATATATCTTTGTTTTTGAAGCTATATGTGATGACTACTAAATAATTTCTAATCTTAATCCTCTATTTATAATATTTATAATTTTTATTTCCAACCTTTAGGAAGATTTTTCACTCTCTCTGTAACTTCTATATATTTAGTAAGAACTACACATTAGTAAAGTCTTGACTGTACAGCTCTACATTAATAATTTAAAGATTCATAAATATAAATAAATACTTTTATTTAGTCAATATTAATCCCTGGCTCTGTCTTGCTATTAATGGAGCACGAAGAAAGAAAAGAAAAAGTAAATATCTAAAATAGTTTTAGGTTTCGCTTCGGAATTGAAAAAAAAAGGAAAGATTTTCGTCAGCAGATTTCGGTCATAAAGTTCTTCAAGCTACTTTAGTTATTTGTAATGTTGTATTTTTTAGTTATTTAGTAAATGTCATTATTTTAAAAATTTGTTAAAGATTTCATATTAACTAAAGATGAGGTCAAGTAGATGCAAACCTTATCTTATAAAGTTAGGTTACGTTTAAAGTTCATTATTGATAAGGTATTAGAGTCTATCATAGCAAGGTTGTTTGAGCCTATCGGGCCACTTGCTATTGGACCGTTATCAGACTATCCTTACATATAAGTTTCACGTTCGAATTGAGAGTCTCGGCCATGAGGGTGCTGTGTTAGAGATCCCACATCGACTAGAGATGAGGTCTTTCAATAGTTTATAAGTGGATGCAAACCTCACCTTACAAACCCGGTTTTGTAAGGATAAGTTACACTTAAAGTTCACTTTTAATAATATTAAATAATAATTATATAAATATTAATTAGTAATTATAGAAAAGAGTAAAGAATTATAAATAATTGAAATCACATTAGAACTATAACATTTACTAGTTGCAAATGTTGAAAGAAAGAAATACCTTACAAGCTGGTTGAGAATGAGATCTTTCTGGATAAAATTTAAGAAAGAGTTTCTACAATCCCCATAATTGAATTGATTTTTTGTTTCAAAAGATACTAATACTGAAAACATAAAATAATTTTATTATTTTTTTCTTTAGAGATTAGTAATTTAAGATATTTTCGAAATAAGTGTCAGTTACCTCAAGTTATATAAAGTAATCACCAAAACCCTTCACTAAACTTAGAGTAAAACACTTCCATCTTTGTGGGTCAATTTGGTTTGGACTGACAGTAAAATAAAATAATTTTATAATAAATAAATAAAATTAGATTTAACCCATCTATGACCTGATTCATTCTTATTGAACACAAATCCACAAATTTACTTAAAACAATCTCGAAGATAAAATATTAAATTAAAACTTTAGTTATTTTCAGAGGATATGGATAAGAGGTTTTTAGAAGGAGATTAATTATGTGATTTTGTCTTTATGATAAAATCAAATTACCATCAATTCTGTTTATTTGTTTTTATGATTTAGGAATACCTAAAATGGGTACAATACTTCTATATATTTTGTTCTCTATTTTTGATGAAATACAGAAATAAAGAGATATTTTCATTCTCATATCATTGTTCATTTTTGTTCATCTTTTTATTTTCATATTAGTTATTTAATTTATTATGTATTATATGAAAATTTTGAAAATTTAAAATTAATAAAGAAAAACTATAAAAAAGTTAGTGTATATCTTTTTTATTTTTTAATTTCTTACGTATTGTGTATTATACCAAATATTTAATTATGTTAAAATAAGTGTTTGGCCTAAGTTCAAGAGGGGGGTGAATTGAACCCTTTTAAAATCTTTTCGCAAATTTGCTTTTCAATGTGAGAATACAAAATCTTTAAAGAAACTTAGAATGCAATCTGCAAAGGTTCAAACAATTTACAAATATGAAAACCAATCAAACAGAATCAGTGCACTGCAGACAAATATGAAATCTGGAAAACCAGTGTACTGAAAAACAGATTAAAATTCAGGAACAGACAGTGTACT
>Ga0209489_100670_pt1 | contig 66606 bp, 42 predicted proteins | sample SiratrowhiteBW_FD_187527 | JGI IMG/M metagenome (GOLD analysis project Ga0209489, IMG submission 187527) | Root nodule microbial communities of legume samples collected from California, USA - Siratro white BW (SPAdes) (version 2) | ecosystem: Host-associated > Plants > Roots > Nodule | place... | reverse complement strand
TTTTATTTATTGTATTTTTTTATATATATATATATATATATATATATATATATATATATATAGTGAATTTCTCTTTTTTGTTTGATAATGGTATAATATATATGCATGTGGGTGTGTTTGTTCTACTTTGGCATCTTGATGCATTTTCAAAGAATGAAAGACAATGCATTCTGATTTGGGATTAAAAAAGTTCATTTTTTATTCTTTAAAGAAGTTCAAAATAAAAAGATTTTTATTTTTCATAAACTTTTAGGATTATCTCTTTTTATTTGGTGGTTTTGATTAAGATCTTGTGTTTTGCATCTATAAAAAAAAAATTAATATACTCTGTATATTTAGGGTTACCAAACACATAAAAGCTGAACTTGCTCCAGTTAGGGCTGTTCTATACATATAACATTGAACTAAACTAGTTGATACTATTAGAGAATTTAACCAAACTATTTACAAGTTTAATTGGCTATTTCTATATTAAAAACTAAACTCAACTATTTTATTGAATATTATTGTTGCTGAGTTATAATTTTGTTGAAATTAAACAAAATTGGAAATTAACACTTTACTAAACATATACAAACCAATATAGTTGCTAAAAATATATTTCTTTTACTGAGCTGAAATTAAGCACGAAATTAACAATTGAATAATTTTTTTTTTCTGAACAATAGCCAAAAATATAAAAGAGAAGGAAGTTAAAAGTAATGAAAGTAAAGAATTTGAATAAATTGTTTGCTAAAGAACTAAGTTAAATTATATAAAAGCTGAACAAAACTAAAAATAATAATTTATTGACACTAAACTAAACTAAAAGAATAGTTCAAGCAAGTTAAACTAAACTGCTTCAGTTATTTTTAGTTCAATTAACTAGATAAGGATACAAAGATAATTTACCATTCTATTTTTTAAACTCAAATTCATTTATTAAAGACATGTATCACTCAACCTTTTATAAGTATATTAGGACATTTTAATGCATAATCATGACATCTTAATTTGATTTTTTAGATTCTATTTTATATCATCTCATTTTTTAGACTTTATGTTTACTTCTCATTACATGCAAATATAATGACATGTTAATAATATCTTAATCTAAAAAATATCTAGCTTTAATTTTGTTTTTGTTTGTGGTAATAATTCTTTCCTATATTTATTGATGTGGTAGATTTATTTGACACAAAAGTTATTTTTAATGTAAATTGTAATGTTTTATTTTGTGATCCAATGTCTTGAATTTATTATCAAATTAATATATTCCAATTGAAAAGTTTTATAAAACTTACATCTTAAACTTGTAACCATCTCTATGTTAGATTTTTTTTTATAATTATATATATGATAAACTAATATAAATTATTAAAGTTTTTTTAACATAGATGAAAACAAACAATTGATTATAGTGAACTTTCGACCACTGAAGGATGATAAGTGTTGCCATTTTCTTAATAGTACAATGTAGTTATTAATATATTGAGATGAATTATTAATATTAAATCATTATTCAACAAACAAATTTTATAACTCATATTTAATTTTACTGATAAAAAAGTACATTTAAAAAATTATCTAAAAGAATTTATGAACTAAAAAAAGCAAGTAGTGGACAATTACATAATTTAAAAAAAACCACATTAGTTTAAGTAGTCCACACAACTATTTTTTTTAATAGATCAATTTATAAAAATTGAACTAAAAAATAGTGTAGTTGATTTTTTAACAAAAATAATTCATTTTTTGATTAATTTAGTTTTTCTTAACAAGCTAGCTCGAACACCCATTCATTGAGATGGGTAGGTCCAATAGAGTTACCGGGATTTGCATACCCACCAATACTTGGGCCTCTCAAAAGTAACCACAACTTTTAAAAAAATTTAATCCATGTCCAATATTAATGATACAATTTTAATTTTTTATGTTTCTATTATTTTAGATATAGAATTCAATTATTCAAAAATAAATCTTGATCAAAGAAGTTTAATTAATTTCTCAATGAGCCAACAAGACATAACTAAAATGTCATTTTCCGCTAATTAAGAGATGTAATTCACATAACTAAAGCATTAGCGGAGACATACACACTCTCCTTTGTGTATCATGTTTTTAATTTAAATAATACAATTCAAGAAAATATATAATTTCAAAAGAATACTTTAAAAATTAAAAAATATGTATTAATTATTTTTAGCGAGAAAGTTAAATAGTTATATTTATAAAAAAAATTATGTAATTACATATTTAAATTATATAAGAAGGGCAAAATCGTCACTGGATATCTAGGTTCTAGAATCTAACAATGCTTCAGTTGTAGATAAACTTTTTTCACTCTGCTTCGAATTTTGCTTCATCAACACATATTATCAATGGCTTTATCTCTGTTCCAAAACCCCATCTTTCTTAAATCCCAATTCCAACCTCAGCCCCAAATCGCCACCGCCACCGCCACCGCGCGCGGTGGCTACGTTCGGGTGCGGTGCGGCGGACCGCGGTCCCAACGTGGACCGCTGGTGAAAGGTCGATTCCTGAGCATCGAAGCAATCCAAGCCATCCAAACCCTAAAACGCCTCCACCGAACCAACCCTCCGAACCTCTCCACCCTCCTCTCCAACACCCTCATGCGCCTCCTCAAATCCGACCTCCTCGCGACGCTCCGGGAGCTCCTCCGCCAGGGCCACTGCGCCCTCGCCCTCCGCGTCTTCTCCACCCTCCGATCGGAATACGGCGCGGAATTATCCCTCTACGCCGACATGGTCCAGGCCCTCGCCGCCGCCGACATGCACGAGGACATCGACCGTCTGATCCTCGACCTCGAAGATGAAAATGCAATCAAGTGCGACGATCACAAGGGGCTTGCGAGCTTGATCAAGGCCGTTGTTTCCGCCCGGAGGAAAGAATCAACGGTCAGGATTTACGACTTGATGAAGAAGAGTGGATATGGAACCGTTGCTGAGCTCGATGAGTACGTGGTTAAGGTTTTGGTTTATGGATTCAAGAGTTTCGGGGAAGAGGCTCTTACTGAAGAACTTCAACAACATTACAAAATGTCGCTTGCAAAGTTATCTAGTGCTCGAATCAACACCTTGCGCATTTAGCCATCTTTGTAAATATTTTATTTTTACATAGTGATTAGGTAGCTCTAGAAGAAAATCATGGCAAGTGTTAATCCATTCTTTTGCATGTTTGATTGGAATACACTTTATTTACACTGTTACTGTAAGTTTATTTTGAGTTTGATCACTTCTGATTAATTTCACTCGCTTTATGTGCAATGTATATTATCAACACATACTTAATAGTTCTAAGAATTAGCTACTTAAGCTATTAAGTAAATATTCTTATATAAATCTTAGTGTACGTAGTTATATGTTATGGTGTCAGATTGTTTTTCTGGTGTTTTGAAGGAGGAAACTTCTTGCTAGAGAAAATCCTCTGATTGTTAGGGTAAACTTTGGCTGTTGAGTGTGTGTGTATATATATAATCTAAAAGTTATATTATTTCAATAATTTATTTAGAATTCGGTGTGTTTAAACAGCAGGTTTGAAGCATGCTGTTAGATTATTGGTCTCGTTGCCTTGATTGATTAGTGATGAGGCATTCCATTGAGGCAGCCATAGGTATTTGGATAATTTATTTTGTATTGTATTTTGTCTGTATGTAGATTAATTTTAATATATACTAGAAAGAGATGCACATGATAAAGCTTAGTAAATAAATCATAAAGGAAAGGATGAATGTTTAGTTCTTTAAGATTACCATTTCATGTATAAGCATCGAAAGGGTAATTACTCATTGGTAACACTTTCCAATTTCAATCTTTAAATATTTACTTATGAATTTTTTGACAGCTTAAAAGTTATAGTGCACGGTTCAATTGCAAGATGCTCAAGAACGTGTAAACGTTATTTCTGAAGTTAAAATTTGAGGTAATTTGAGTTGAAGCGAAATGTTGTACTGTTAGTTTTGGTTGTTGAATCATTTCTATGATTGTTCAATTCGTGTATAATAACTAATAGTTAAATGTATATTAATTTTTTAATATATGTGATTTGCATTTTTCATAAATTAAAAATTACTTTGGTCAATGAAGATAGAGTTAGTTGATTTCATGGTGAGAACTGAGAAGCACGGGGTGAGTAAATTTGGAGCAGCCTAAAGTTCATTGAAAGCTTTCACTGCAATGTTGGTCACAGTGGTCTGAGCCCTTTCAGATTTGGAAAACTCAAAACATGATTATTTCTGGCTATGTAAGAAGTGGTTCTGCTTTTGTCTGTGGTGCTCTTCAGCTTGGCTATTGTGTTATTGCTTTGTCGTTGAAGGATGGTTTAATGTTGCTAACATCTATGTTGGGTTGTCTACACTGTTTTTTATTACTTTCTTTGTTAATCTGCATTTCAGAATAGTGCTTTTCTTCATGAAAATTCTGTAAAAGGACTTGATATCTTCCTAATAGATGTTTTTTGATATCTAAGTAGATTTTTTTAGGTACCCACGACTTCAAAATCAAACACCAAATGTTTAAGGGAGTCTTGTGAAATAATTTGACTTCCAGCGTGAAGCTCAATACGGATGGGAGCTCTTTGGAAATTCTGATACAGTTGAGTTCGATGGTATTATTAACAGACACTTGGAAAACTTTATTTTTCTTGTTTTTTCTGGATATTTGGTATTGCTACGAGCTTAAAAGCTGAGATGATTGTCATTTGCAACGATTTTGCTAAAAGTTTGAGGTGTGTTTAAATTTGTCATCTGTGAATCGAATTCTCAGATTGTGATGGATCTTATTCAGAAGGAAATGAGATTAATTTGCTTCATTCTTATTTTTCTCTAGTTATACTGAGAGTGAATCTTCCAATAAAAAACCAGAAGGTACCGTGTGTCTTTTCAATTCAATCCAGCACTCAGGTTGCATTTGATGGAAGAGTTTTTTGCCCCTACACCTTTCTACTTGCTAATAGTCGTTTCATATTATTTATTATTTATTTTTCGAGAAATACACACAGTAATTTTTTTAATCCATATATCATTATTGATAAAATGACAACTGTTTACAAACAAAATACGCCAAAAAAATGAAAAGTAATTCAAATCAGTGAAAAGGAAAGTAGGGAAAACAATGAAAATGGAGGGGAAAATGATTTAAATCAGCAAAAGAGAAAAATAGACGAGAAAATATTATGGAAAATAGTAGAAAAAAACTCGTGGAATGAATTCTCTATCATAAAATATACATGCTTAATATTTTATATAAGTGATACTTCTTTCATTTCACTTTTATGTCTTACTTAAATTACAATTTTATTCCATTATCTTAAATAAATAGTCAGTCAGATTAATCCAAATCATTTTATTATTAGCCACAAACTGATTGTATAAGAAAAATATTGTTTAACAATGCATTGTAAGGTAAATCAACTAGACAAAAATGTTTACTATATCATATATTCATGGAAATATGTACTATTTTGGCGTGGTCCTTGAAAAAAAAAATGCTTTCATTATCTTTCTAACTAAGTGACAATTACAAAAAGATAAATAGGGAAAAGTGTAAGAATATTTTATTAATTTTTCTATTTATTGATTTAATTATTATTTTTTAATTTTTCATTCCATAAAATACTAATATTATAGTAATATCATGTAAAAAATATAACATTTTTTCTTAAAAGAAGACTGAAAACAGTGAATTGACCAAGAAAGCAGGTGGTTTTTTTTTTTTATTTATTTATTTGGATTAGATATATTTATCAATCATTTTTATTTTAAAAATATAACAATATAAAATTTTCAAGCTTGAATTACATAAATTCAATAAATTTTATTTATTAAATTGACTTTTTTTTTCATTTTATAAATTATTAGGATTAGTTGATTATAGACTGTATTATGTACAAATTAAAATCATCTATATTTATGTATTAAGGATTTTACTATTAATTCACATTATTTCACGTTTTACATGGAAGAGATTATTATATTTTTATTCCAACCAAACTAATTTGAATAAAATGACGATGACAAAAAAGTAATTAAGCCAAAATAAAAAAACATGTCTGAGGAAAAATGAGAAAAGACGAAAGAAGCCCCGTGTGTTGGGTGAAATGATGGTGGAGAGTGAAATGCAACAACAGTGTTTCCCTTGTTTTGTTGAGTTCAGCTTCCTTCAGCAATGACCAGACCCTTCTGATCTCACTTTCTCTCTCTAAACTACACGCACACTCACACTTTAGAGAGAGAAAGAACGGTGCATGGAAACACAAAACTCTACCAAACCAGTTTCATCATCATCACAATCACGCAATGACTCTCCCTTCACACGATGCTTGGATTCACACTTCCCACACCCTCCTCCCCTCTTGGAAATCCCATTCCCTCTCTCATCAGGTCCTTCTCTCTATTCATTTCAACACAATTCATTCTTTAAACCCTTAAGTTTACCCCTTTTTCATGTTTAGGGTTTGCCCATATTCTCTCTATTCATCTACATAATCGTATTCCCATGTTCATTCATTATTGCTTTCTGGGTCTTTTTATTTTTCGCCAAAACATTATGCTTGTGATAAAAATTACTTTTTTTTTTCTTGGGGTTGGGTTTTACTGTTGGGTAATATTATATACTTCTTTTTTGGTACTGGGTAGTAGTACTGTGATTAAAATTTGTTTTTGTTATCATACTGAAGATTGAGTATTTGATCAAGTTGCACAGTATGTTCCTTTTCCCTGTAATTTTTTTCTTTTTCTTTTTTGCAACAACACTGTTGTTCAAGTTATTGTTGTGGTTTTCAGCAGTCAACAATCCCAATTTCGATATCAAGAGTTAACCAAGTCGATGCTGCACGATTGGACGTTGAAATGTCAGCCATGTTGAAAGAGCAGTTGGTTAAAGTGTTCTCGTTAATGAAGGTACAGTTATGTATGACTTGCAATAGTAAGCTATTGTGTGAGAGGAATGCGTGTGGTGATTTTGTTATCAATTGGAAACTTGTTTGAACATTTTTGAAATTTCTTTTTTTTTTTTTGGGATTAGCCAGGAATGTTATTTCAGTATGAAGCGGAGCTCGATGCTTTCCTTGAGTTTCTTATTTGGCGGTTCTCAATTTGGGTGGATAAACCAACACCAGGCATTGCTCTCATGAACCTGAGGTACAGAGATGAGCGTGCAGTAGAACCAAGAAATAAAGGTACGAAGGTCTGAATCTCATCTGTGTAGTGTAGTGCTATTTAGATAAGCATGTCTACTATGTTGTGAGACGTTACTGAATTCTAGTTGATTATTTGATAAATTGTAAGGTTTAGGAATGATCTTTGTGGGAAAACTCCAGCTATTGTTGACACTATTGACATCATGAATGCTTGTTGATAAATGTAGTAGATGATATTCTGTCGACTTCTTTGGATAGAAATTTTAGCGCACACGTGTTATTTTTTTTCAAGTCTTTGTTTATGATTGTTTGTACTGTGCATCATGGTCAATAGCATAGTTCTGAAGGTTTTATATTACATTATTATACCATTTTGTGAGGTCTTTGCATGCCTTAAACAAACCCACCCAAGAGGGAAAGTGTTCAATTTTTCTGGTGATATGTTACCAGGAATGTATGCCATGATCTGAGCTGCTATTGTCCTATATTCATTGTTCATCTTAGTTGCTAACTACTCATTCTTATATGGTACATTGCACACAGTTAGAACTGGTCTGGAGGGACCTGGACTCACTGTTGCACAGAAAATTTGGTATTGTCTTGCCACTGTTGGTGGTCAGTATATATGGGCTCGCTTGCAATCCTTCTCTGCTTTTCGTAGATGGGGTGATACTGAGCAGGTATTTTTCAATCCCTGCATTGCCAACTTGCAAGTCTACAGATCAACGTGGATTGAATTGAAGTGAGCTCTAGTTTGTTTTGTCTTTTTCCAGAGACCATTGGCACGGCGCCTATGGATCTTGATTCAACGAATAGAAGGAGTTTATAGAGCTGCTTCATTTGGAAACCTGTTGATATTTCTTTGCACGGGAAGGTGATTCATTTCAACCACCAAACAGTTCACACAACACCTCTTTTGTTTATGTCTTCTGAAATATATAGGCAACATAATAAGTGGAAATTTTTGTTTATGAGAAACGACAACAGTAAATATAAGCCATTAGATCACATTTCAACGGTCAAAATTATAAAATAATATACATCAATGTTTTAAGTGCTAATCTATCATGATCACTGAGGAACTTTTACAAATAATATTCTACTACTTAATTTTAATCATATTACGGGTTGATTTATAGTTCTCTCTACAAAAACTGTTCTCCTTGATACACATACAAGGGAACATCACCTTATACTGGTATAATATAATTTACACTAATTCTTACTATTAACTTTGTATAAAATACAATTCTCATCTATCCAGCTATTAACTACGTATTACCAAGATTGTTTGTGCCAAGTTTTATAAAATTTTAACTACAATATGGTAATCAGTGATTCTCATTTTCACATGTTTCAAATGTATATATTATGTAATTTTGATGTACACAAGTGAGATATCAAATAATTTTGGATTGATCTAGAATTTGGCAGCTAATATTTATATGATAGGAATTTTTAACCCAATCGTAAGTTTTAGGATACTTTTTTTAATAAAAACTGTTGAAAATAGTGTAACAACGAGTGCTCATCTAGTGTGAAGGTACTTTGGGTCCTATAGTGGGTATATATCTGTCTATATATTACTGGAATATAATTGGTTTCTTTTATTTTGACTTGTATGTAAACTTATCTTCTAGTTGTGCTCTTTTGTGAAGCAGATATCGAAATCTTATTGAAAGAGCCTTACGAGCTAGGCTTGTATATGGGAGCCCAAATATGAATCGGGCTGTTAGCTTTGAATATATGAACCGGCAATTAGTTTGGAATGAATTCTCGGTACTTCTTCTCATCTTCCTAAATTTATTTGTACTTAATTTGTGGAATCTTGTGGGTTACATGTGATCTTTCATTTATTTACTAGTTGAGACTAATGATTATACGTGCGTTTGGATTTCAGTTAGAAAATAAAGTTCTTAGAACTCAACTGTTGTTGAAAAAAAAGCAACTTACTGTAGCTTTTAAGTTAAGTGGAGCTTGAGGTGAATTTGTTTTTTACTGAATTTGAAATAAAAATTGTTAAACATGTTGCGAAAGTGTTCAATGGAAACTGAAAGTTGGGTTTGAGTGTTCCAACTAATCCAAACATACCCTATAAAGAATGATGTAGCTGAATGAATGTGATAGGACCCCATAACCATACATAGGGCCCCTAATTACTCTTGAAGGCCCAAGAATAGTTATGTTCGATATTCACTTAGGCAGGAAGTAACTAAGAATGAGAGGAACTAGATGTATGCCTATCATAGGAAATGGGGAGAGAAGGGTATGTTGGTGGCGATCTGAATAGTTTGGCTAGAGATTGTTCTCTAATATTGGGAGCTTTGCTGAGTTTTCTTTTGTATTTTCAATTTTTTGTTGTAGTAAATCAAAAGTATGTACTTACTGGCATGAATTCCCTAGCATAATTCAAACTTACTAGATAAAGAGGGTATAGTACTTTTCCTTTTTGAAATTTCTTATGATCTATACTTTTTTCACGTTATGGTCTCCTACTTATGTTGGGCATTCTTGGTGTGCATTGTTTTCTATTTTCTGCCTACAAGGCTGGGAAATGTGTTTTTCTTAGCTATATTCTCTTTTAAATGATGGCAGGAAATGTTACTGTTGCTTCTTCCTCTCCTTAATTCATCATCCGTGAAAAATCTCCTTCGACCTTTCTCAAAAGATAAATCATCAAGTTCATCTGAGGATGGCACAGCATGTCCCATTTGCCTGGCCACTCCAACCATTCCTTTTGTCGCTCTGCCTTGTCAGCACAGGTACATCACTTCAGACATGTACTTTCATCTCAAATTATCATTTTGCCACTATAAACTTCTGTTATAATAATTTGGTGGGTAGTTGTGGAATGTTCATAGATCCCTACATTTATGTACACATGCTTCTTGTGAAAAGAGAAGAACTAAACAATGGTTCACAATTTGTGTGGCAGATATTGTTACTACTGTCTTAGGACACGATGTGCTGCTGCTCCATCATTTAGGTGTTCCAGGTGCAGTGAACCAGTTGTTGCTATGCAACGGCATAATGGTGTCCCCACAGAATGATTGGCTGTTACTAAGAAACAAGGAAACAATCTTAGAGTTAGGGAGCATTTGATCTACTTACAGAATTAGCATATAAAAATACTACCTGAAATTGTGGTGGTATTCTTTTCTTCTTACTCTCTATTTAGTTGGTTTCTCCCTGTATTAGCAATCTCATTTCATTGGGAAAACAAATCAAATTTCTTCATAGCATCACTGTACTCGGTTGAGTGGGAAGCATTCTTTCCCTTGTAGCAACAATGTATCATTCAGTTACGTTTCTTTCCCTTCTATTAAGTTAAAGTTCATACTTCTAAGTTCTGTGTGTTGTGTTGTGATTAGACATATATAAAAGGTTAACACTCTTGTCAACTTCAAAGCTAAGCTATTAGAAGGGCCATGATATCTTTTACAGTGTGTATTTGGAACTAAATTGATTTCAATATACTTACTGCATATTTGATTTCGTTATTTAAATTTGTACTACTGAGTAACTAGATGGAAATAAACAATGAGACTAAAACTTAGAAGTATCACTTTTTAACCTTTTAACTGGTGTCTTTGCTGATATAACTTAGAGATTCAATTTTGTGTAGTCGTTAAGTAAAAATTTCATTGGGCTCATAATGTCAAAACTCAATCACATGACATTGCAGAATAAAGTTTGGTTGATTGAAATCGTGGTTTGCTTATACTTCCATCAATCTTAACTATTAATCAATCTGTGATCAATTTTAGCTTTTAATCAATGTTAGTTATTATCATAACTAGATTCTTATGACAGAATCTTTGGAATTTTAACTTTTTTTAATGTGAATATAACGTTAAATTGGATGACAAGCAAATAATTACACGGTGAAAGTGAGTGAAAATCATGTTTGGTCTACGATGTACACATAAGAATGTTTAAAGCTTGTTTTTGAAGTAATCTCAAATAATTGATTGTGGGATTTGAATTGGAGTGTACCCTTTTACAATGCATCTAGCTTATGTCTCATCCTTTTTCTCTCACTCTTGCAATGTTTATTATGAATCTTTAAATGAGAAAAAAAGGGTTAAAAGTTGAATTAATTTGGATTATCTTTTTCGAACAAAGGTTGTGGGTAGAATATTTGACTAGGATATTTGTTGACAGAGAAACCACCCGATGGAGCTTTTGACTTCAAATTTTGTGGGCATAATGAGGAGGACTAAGCTTAAAATTTATTTGTGATATGAGAGATCAACAACACAAAAAGAGAAAACAAGAAACAAAATCAGCAAGGTGTCAAACTCAGTCTCAACCCTTTTCCTCTTTTTCTTTATCATTTTTGTTGTTTCCGTGCATGATTAAGTAAAAGTTCACAATTGATTAAAAAGGGGTCGATAGATATCACTTAGCTTCTGGTCCGTTGGAGAGGCATAAACTTTCTGGTTATTATTGAATATTCTTGAGTGGAAGACCAATGGTCAAAAGGAATCCATCTCATCCAATTCTTATCCCTTCTTCTAATAATCATTCATACATATGACATGTGCCATGTTGAATTCATAACCTTTGCTCAACAGTTACAAATACTGTGATCAGCACAACTTCTTTTTCTTTTCCTTTTACCATGTATCAGGTTATCATCTTTCCTTTTCATGGATTCTTAATGTGCGCAAAAAACTGTTCTAACAAAAGATGCTCACTAGACCAACTTCCGCATACCAGGAGATTCACAACCACTAATAGTTTCATACCTACTCATGTCATGTTCATAAACTTCTTCAAATTCTTAAAAGAAAATAACAAGATATAACCTCTTATAAAATATGTTCAATACAAACATGAAAGTAGATAATATTGTTAATAGATTTGTTTATTGTTGTAGGGAAAATTGAGAAGAAAAAACACTCAAAACAACTATCAGTTCTGTGATAACAAGACGTGTAGATGAAGGAGTAGGACAACCGGACACATAGCTTAGGAGTTGGTTAAAAAACAAAACAGATGAAGTAGTAGAGTGCATATTGTCTGGTAAAATTATTCTTTTTGCTTCATTCCTTTCTCTCTAAATTATTTCTCTTCTTTTTCAAATCGGTTATAGTGCTGGTATTGAAGGAAATCTCTTTCTTGTAAGTATTCAAATTTGTTAGATTACTGAATGAGTGTTGTAGTTGATGACTACTTGAATTTTTCTAAATAAGCATTGGTTATAATAATTTTTCTATACTGTGATTTTTAAACAGTAAAAAAGGTTATTTAAATTGAGTAATTTTTCTATGTGATTTTTAAACAGGAAAAAAGGTTATTCAAATTGAGACCGCAAATTTTCTGTTTTTATCATTCTGATACCACATGTAGGAAAAAATTAAAAGAAAAAACAACACCCAAAACAATTATATGTTTGATACCACTTATAAGGAAAATTGAAGTGAAAAAGTACTCCTAAAATCATAGAACAAAGATAAAAATAAGATCCATATAAGAAATTGACCCTACGTTTAATCTAATATCTTAAAAAGAACCGTGATTTTTTTATTTATATTTATATGTTATATAACTTTTTACTTTTAGTCTATTGAAAAATTAGACTTATATTTGGATTCTTATTTGGACACACTTAAACTTCTTTGATTAATTTGTTTATGCTATGAACTGTGAGATACAAGCAGAGAAAGAAGCATAGACATGTATACATAGTATTCGAACAAAAAGCACGTAGATACGTACAAGGCCATGTGCCGGTATCGATCTAAAACTTCTTGTTTGGCGTTTGGTAAATGTAATTTTCTTTGTGCTGCATCTCTCACATTCTTTTCCCATTTTTTGGATCATAGTGCACAGACTCCCTGATTTTTTGGTCGGAACTCGCTGAGTGGTGTTTGACTCAAATCATACCAAAACTATCACATGCAAAACCTTGTTTAGTGTCAAATTATTAAGGTGACATCACACAACAAACTTCAATTCCAACAAATCACCAAAAGTATTCAAACAGAATAAGGAGCATTTTGTCCTTAACCTCTTCAACTTTCAAAAACCATCACAAAAGCTATACTTGAAATAACATCAATTTATACCTTAAGTGTGAGATAAAATAATTCCTAATATAAATATGAAGGTGCAAGCATATCTAATGGTTTTCACAAAATCTTGCCAACCATACAACATATGGATTGCAAATTGGACCTAGGTAGCTTGCGCATGCTTAGTATCAAACAATCATGTCGGCAGAATATGTAGATCAAATTTCCTATGTACTAAAAAATGAAAAATCTAAAAAATGTTCTTTTTTGTTGTCTAAAAAATTTTTATTTATATAAATATTTCTTCAGTTGTGAGTTTTTTACACTTTTTAAAAATAATTCAATAGATATCACAAAAGTTTATAAAACATATATAAATAGGGGTGAAGCTTAGGTATTCATCAAAAATAGTATATAGAGAGAGTAGGGACAGAAATATATAGGTTTTCATGGATGGAGGTTAATTATTAGTTGTCATTGATACACATCTTGCTGTGCATATTGGACAGTAAGTAAATTTAATTCTTGAATAATTTTTTAATATTTATTTTTTAATACTTAATTAGTTCATTTTTTTTACTTTAAAAACCACTTCATTGAGAAAATAAACTGCAAGGATGAAATTGAGGATTGATGGTTCAATTATATTTTATATGTATACAAAACAAAATAATTTTAAGTAGTATGACTCTTTCGCTGTTTTTCTATTATTAACTTCAAATTAAAATTTAATATTGTTATAATCATGCCAAATGTTAATTCAAATTTACCACCACTTACGATTATTGAGGCACAACCATCCATTCCTATAGTAACAATTATATATAAATTTGCAAAGTGATTACTGATCCTGCAATTATTTTTGTAGTTATTATTATTATTATTATTTTTGCTGTTAAAAAAATTATTATTATTATTATTATATTATTATTTTATTATTATTATTATTATATTATTATTATTATTATTATTATTATATTATTATTATTATTATTATTATTATTATTATTATATATTATCTTATCGTTATTTCCATTTCAAAATTTCAAGTGTATCATTGTGGTCTACCTCTTGGCTTATGACCTCTCACGAAAACCAACTTGAATTAAGAAGTAAGAAATAATTTTTATAATGTGGAATCCAGATATTTAAATTAAAGTCACAAAAAACTAAAATTAGTTTTAATTTTCAGAAATTTTAAAACGTCAAACTAACAACAATAGAGCCTAATTTTTAGAATTAACTTTTAATATATTAAACCATATTTTTAGATAGAGAAATAATTTATCTTACTTCAAATAATTGGTTTAGTAGCTTATTTTATTTTTAATTTTTTTTTATCAAATTATTTATTTATTTTTATTAGGTAGGATGAAATATTTCCTATGCCTATTGAAAAGAGAGTTATGATATTTTAACTACATTCATTCTGAAATAAATTATTATTTTATTAAGATGAATGATTTTAATATAATAATATTTTTCTTATATATGTTTTTATTCTTAAACTATATTTCAGTCTATGCAATATGCATTATAAAAAACTGTTGAATTTCAAAATTTTATCATTTATATATTCTAGGTAAAATATTTATTATTAACAATGAAAATATTTCTCTTTATATTTTTTAACGTGAACAATTTAACTGTGTTTAATAGTAATGGTTTTCTTATATTTTTTTTTAAATTTACTTAAATTAGTATTTTAGTCTATGCAATACACATGATAAGTACTTATTTTTTACAACTAAAATTCATAAAAAATAAATAATATTGCACATATAAATTATTAAAATTTAAATTTGAAGCAAATAATATTTTTAACATATAACTTTTTTTAATTATGAAAAGAAGTATATAGTGACATAAGATTATTTTTAATTTTAACTATATTGGTATTTTTAGAATACTGAAAATTCATTAAAAAACAAAGATGGAAATGATATATCTAGGATATATGAAATTAAAAAAATATTAAAACATTTTTATCCTCTCTTTAAAGGTGAGTAACATTAATTATCATATTATGCTTTAAAATATTCACTCCTTTCTCTCCAACTCAAATGACAAAAGTTGGAGATGCATATCAAAAACTTGTCACCTGACATAGATAATTTATTAAAAAGGTATTTAAGTAATGGCCAGACTTTGAATTTTGAACAAAACCTATCAAATAAATCGACTTATCAATGAACATATATAATATATTACAAGAAAAAACAGATTATTATGAAAGTAATTCCAAAATGACTTACAATCATCATCTTCACTCTTCGTTCTCTTTTATTTCAGTTCAATCGAATTACTTATTAAAATCTAAAATTAAAAGAAATAAAAATAAGGATAACAACCCTTTTAAACTTACCCTTAGATCCTTCAAAATAAGTTATTCTTAAAAAACTTAATTATATATATATAGACACACACACACTATAGTTAGTTCAATTTAAGCCTATCAACCTTTTTTATAAACCTTGTCGTAAAGTAGCTTTTCAAATAAACTTCAAAGCCTTGCCAAATTTTCAGTAAAGATAGTGAGCTTTGTTTGTTTGGTAAAATTCAGATTCACATCTACCAAATAATTAATTTCAAAGATTTGATCGAAATATTAAAAGAATAACAATCACCAAATTTATGTAAAGCAAAAAGATATAGTTGTAAATGTAAAGGAGCAATTAATAACAATAGTTTCTTTATTTATTTTAATTTATACTTTATGTTAGTCCCTAACAATAAATAGAATATACTATATCATTGGTTGAAACATATGATAAAGAGAGACTTATGTTTCTTATATTCAAATGATTTTGTATGTGAAATAAACCATTTGAAGAGAAATATTAAACCCTCACTTCTCATTTTCCCTTGTTCTCTGCTAACATTTTTTTATAAAGAATAAAATGAATATTAACAGAGTATTTAAGGATGTTCCAAACTCTTACAAAAAAAAAAAAAAAGATAATTACAGTTTGGATCTTCTTCTATTTACATATATCCTCAAACTGATACTGTTATAAACCAACAGATTTAAATCTCGTACTACAACTCTGACAATGTTCATCTTGTGATTGAGCCATGAAATTAGAGACTTAAATGTTTAACATCTGTAATAGGTAGTTACAGAGAAATAATGTTAGTTGTGTACATGTAATGTAAGTGGAAGTGATGAAGTTGTATTGTAACAATACTGTGGTTTGGTGTGTTGTTATTCTAATGAGGTTCTTAGATTCTGTAGTTTTGTTTGTTAAAGTGCATTATTGGTCTAGGGAATAAATAAAGCATCTGACATTGATCTCACTACTATTATGCCCTACCTCTACCCCAACCCTAGCTAGCCCAAAAACAATCCCAAGGTGCAACCCCAAATTAAGGAAATGAGTCTCAGAAACCATTAATTTATAGCCTTAAAACACTGGCCACCAGCTTTTGCGTTCCACTTTATAATAAAAAGGAATACTGAATAAATGAGAGAAAGGAAAGAAAAAGTAACATATGCAAAGTTTCTCAACCTCAACTCTATAAAATACTGAGACCCCATAACTTTAAGTTTCTTCAACAGCTAGTAAGAAAGCAAAACACAAACTCTAAGCTTTAGCCAAAGCCTTGTTTGGTTGCACATACAAGGAAATATCACAAAGGTGAAAGAGGAAAAGTATATGGGAAAGGAGATTAAATATTTCATCTCCTACATCTTCATTTGCATCCCAACAATTCAATATTAATCCCACTCAACATTTTTCTGTTCTTCAGCCAATGATGGCTGGGAACCCTAACTGGTGGACTACGCATCCACCATCTTTGATCCCTCCTCAGTATGTGCTTGGATCTTCTTCAATACCCTTTAATTCTTCCACACAAAACCCAGAAACCCCTCAGTCATTGAGCCAACTTCTTTTGTAAGCACCTTATACCCTTTCTCTCTCTCTTTCTCTCTTTTCTTTGTGCATGCCTTCTTCATCAATCCACATCTTCCACTTCTCTTGAAAAACTGTTAAATATACCAGCTTGAATACTTTAATCACCATGGTTTTGCTTCTTCTTTTTGTATTGTTAGTGTAAAATAAATCTGCCTGTTTTGCAGCACTGGTTTACCAGGAGAGGAAGAGAGAGTGGCATTCAGTCATTTTCAATCAAAAAAGTTGGATGAATGGAATGAGCACATGCTGAATCCATCCCCCATATCTCCTATGGTTGATGTAATAAAGCAAGAGGTTTCCCAAAGTGGTAATAACTTCTATCACCAGGGACATGACCAGGAATTTCAGGTTTCTGGAGCACCTTGGTCACACATGGTGCCAGTTTCTTCTTCCCCTAGGTCTAATGTTGCTAGCTTCAGTAGTGATAATTTATTGGATTTCACTTACAACAAGGAAGATCATAGGAAGAACCAACTACCAGATCACACATCCGAGGTAACACTCATGTTCTTATAATTCCTCTTTTTTTATATATATACACTCTCTCATCTACGGTCTACCCTTTCACCTAATTTTCATTACTAATTTAAACATGCATAGATTATATTGTTAATCTATTTTTCATGATCTGTCTCTCGTTTCTTCAAGTGTAACACCACAGCCACTGGTGGAGTTTATAAGAAGACTAAAAGCCATCCATCTTCAAGCCAACCACCTCTCAAGGTGATCTTTCACTACTAAGAGATAGAGTTTCTGAGTGATTGTTTGGTTGTGTTTTGTCTTTTTATGTAGTCTAAAACTGTAATATTCTTTCTGCAGGTAAATATGCATTATATATAGTTGAAAGAGAGAAAAACCTATGAATTCATGAACTAACTATCTCTTAATCAGGTGAGAAAGGAGAAGCTAGGGGATAGAATAACTGCCCTTCACCAGCTAGTTTCCCCATTTGGAAAGGTAATAAACAAACCACTCCAATCACTACATACAAACACAATAAACTCACTAAATACAAAAACTATACACCATAATTATTACAAGCGTCTTGTGTGTTTGGTTTTAGTCTTTAAGGAGACCCCATGAACAGTTCCTTTATGATCTCCAACTCTCTCCAACTATTGTCTTCCTCTTTACTTTTTCTCCATTTATCGTTATCTCGTTTCTAACCTTAAAAGAGACACATGACCGGTGCTGTGGTTGTGGGGTGTGTGTGTGTTTCACTTTTGCAGACTGACACAGCTTCTGTCTTGTTAGAAGCCATTGGATACATAAGATTCCTTCAGGGTCAAATTGAGGTGATGTTTCTCCCTCATATTTTATACACTGCAAGCTATATTGAGCATTACTGATAGAAGAGCATGCATTTAAAGTGTCACCAATTTTAATGTTTCTCTCCATAACATTCTTTAGCTGTTTTTTACTTTTCTTTCCCTTCTTGGTTGCAGGCACTGAGTTCTCCTTACTTGGGCAATGGATCAAAAAACATGAGGAATCCACAGTCTGTAAGTACCCACTTTCCAAAGCTTCTCTCTCTCTTTCTTGTTAACTCTAACAAAATACACTCACATACATATTTGAGTGGGACAAAAATACCTACTAAGGCATATAATTGAGGGGAAAGTTATCTCTTTTCTTTATTTTCTTTTTAAGCAACAGGTACATGGAGAAAGAAATTCTGTATTTCCTGAGGACCCCGGTCAGGTATGCTTTATTGGATCCATCAATTCATTACAATCAAATTAGGTGGCTCTTTGTAATTATTACTTAATATTTAATCAGGGAAAAGCCACAAAAAAATAACAAGGTTTCTCAGCTTTTTATAACATCTTTTTAAAGCAAGTGAAAAGTATAATGCGACGCTGCATTTCCCATTTGAAGTCAAAAAGCTTGGAGAGAGAAGTGAATTTCCTAATACTTTTTCTTCCCTCTTTTTATTTCCATCTAGCTGTTGAATGACAATGGCCTGAAAAGAAAGGGAGCTCCAAACCAGGTATTCTTTCTTTTTATGCAAAGTTGTACCACGCTTATTATGTCTTTCATTTACTCATTATTATCTTGGATTTCTCATTAGCCTCATCCTAATCATTATTCTCATTATCACAATTAGCTGCATAATTGTGAAGAACATGCATGCATGGTCAGGAAAAACTATTCAGTTTGCATAATAATACATTACATTGATCATATATTTCATTCATTACTCTTTTGATATAACAAAATGGATCACCATATAATCATGTGTTTATCTGTTAATTAATCAATAATCAGGATGCAAAAGAGAAGCCAAAGGACTTGAGGAGTAGAGGGTTGTGCTTGGTTCCTGTGTCTTGTACCCAACATGTTGGAAATGAAAATGGAGCTGATTACTGGGCACCAGCATATGGAAGTGGATTTTAACACATAAACATGAAGTGGCTTTGGCAACAGCATGGAAGAAATTTCATTGTGGATGATATAACATCGTTAGCAGTCAATCTGTAATAATGAAAAGGCTGATTGCTCACGATGCTATATAGTATTCATGATTTACTGAATTGAAAAATCTTATCCATTATATTATTATGTATCGTCCTTTCTAATCTAATTAGGTTAACTCAATAAGTTATTAATAAGTGCTGTCAAAACATTAATTAATCTGTAATTTTAGTTTTCCTCAACATGCATTTTCTGAGGTAGCAGTTATTCCTGCTTTTGTTATCATCAAGAATCCTTATTCATAATTAACATTCTATCTATGCTTGTTTAAGATTCCAATAGGTACTGTTGTTCATTTCTTGTCTCCTTTTCTCTTCTTTATCACATTCTTTTATTTTTCTTGAAGAGTACAGAAACGTACTCATGGCCATCTTAATCTTTTAACTCACCCTAACAAACTAGTTTTAGCATTTACACAAAATGAAGTCACACACTTAAGTGAATAAAAATGAAATCAAGTGGATTCTTATGCTGATTGTAAATAAAAATATCAGACACACGTAATAAAAAAGAGAGTTAATTAATTATGATCATTTTCTTCACCTCTAATGAAACAAATTTTGCCTAAAGATCATGAGAATTTATAGAACTAAATAACTAATGGATTATATGCAGAAAATGTTGAGTATCATACATAGGTTACAAATAGTATAGGTGATGACGTGTTTTTGCTGATACATCTATTCATGCCCTAGAGATTTAAACAAAAGTGTTCAGTTTCCACTATCTATTCCTACTTTGAAATTATATACGTGGTGTATTATTCTTCAGACAAATCAGAAATAAGGACAAACACGCATGCATGCATTGAAGAGAAAACTCTGCACTGTGCTGAAGCTTAAAACTGACGAAAATTGGTATACACGCATATATGTTAGTGGTTCATGCATTATATATGATGATCATAAGCACTTTTTGAGAATCAGTCACGTTAATCATACTATTTTCCCTTGGGCTGGAAGGACTCTCTCATTTCAAACTACTATTGTTGGAGAAGTACTCATCATAGCAATGAAAAATATTGGTTTGTTTATTAACTGTGTAGAGACTAAACCTTATAATGCAGTTAAAAAATGAACAAGTGGATCGGTGTATGAACAGTTGATGGCAGACATTCATGTGAATGGATATATTGTTGGCTGACCCGAATGTATATATATGGACCCCATCTCAGCTCTCGGGTCATTTTTGGACCACCTTTTAGTTGAACTACTCAAGTGCCCCCATGCCCCATTTCTCTCACGCTCCCTCCAAGTGCCCTCAACTCTCACTTTCATCATTCTTACGCTACATATTGCATCATCTCACACAATATGAGAGAGGATCCATTTGGTTAAAGAGAACCATTTTCAGTTTTCAATGCAGAAATTTGTGTAACACACAGATATATAGATAGTTATTCACTATTAACATCTCATGTTTATCTGAGTGTACATATACGGGATTATTTAAATAAGATTTATGGTTTAAGTTTGAAGAATGAGTTACGATAAAAAAAAATCAATTATATCACGACAGATGTTAAATAGTCACAATCGAGTCCTAGCGTTTGAACTGTTAAGATGAAAGACTTAGACTTTATTGATATCTATAATTTTTGACTTAGTGATAAATATCCATCCAACAATGAATATTTGAAAAAAAATATTAATTGGATTTAAATTTAGAAGTAAGGCTATTGGTATATAATTAATAAGCAAACAAGAAAAATGCCTAGTAGCTAGCTAGTGTATACCTTTTGTCTCTTGTAAATATGAAGTTGGGTTTTTCGTTTTCATGCGACTTTTTATAATTTCCACTTCGAAATGTAAAGCCAATGGGGTGATGACTGGTGATTACCTTTTATCCACTAACAAGTTATTTATATGTGTAGAATGGTCATGCTAATGATAAATAAAGAATTGGTTAAGTGATTAGTCCATTACGGAAATATAATTATTGGACTATACATTTGTATTGATTTTTCTGATGACGTACTCATATGGAAAGTGGTAGATTATATTTTTTTATATATGTATGGATATTTAATTATATGAGAAAAAGCAAAAGTTAAAAGTTTGAATGTGATTGTATCATTTGTTTCTAGCATGTTCCTCTTAATATGCTTTCATTGTTAAAACCACAAAAAGGAGGGTGAAATGGTTCAATAAATGAATTTATGTTAAGCACACCCACACAAGTATAATATGCACTAAAATATGAATGTAAAGTTATTATATTCAAACATAGTGAATATATAGCATCCACAAATGTTGGCTAGTCCAATGAGTTTAAAATAGGTGAGAGATCTTAAATAAGTGTCACTGAGAATCATACAAGTGAATGATACATAATAGTAAAAACAACAAATTATCTTATTAGAAATGGTACATATTATTGGACAAACCCTAAATCTTAAAACTTGGTGCATGGTTTTATTATATGGCACTGTACTTTGTCACGTCTATGGAATTTCATATATATTCACAGTTTGGCATTCTCAATAGCAGAAACTAATCTACAATAAAATAGAAAAAAAAAGAAAGAAAAATGGAATTAGGGTTAGTGATTACTATAAGAATTAAGATATAGGGTTCCCAGATCTATGAAAATAATAATTTTATGTGGAAAGTGAAATTATGGTGCGTGTATGAGAATAATAGTAAGTGTAATAAAATTGGAAAGCATAAAAATAAGAGAAGATATTACACGTGCATACATTACAGGGTATAATGAGACAAAAGAAGAAGAATGATATGGGTAAAATGATAAAGAAGAAAGTTAGAAAAGCAAAGGGTGAATATGTTTTAAAATAATAGAGTAGTGCTTGGGTCGTGTTGCTTTCTGTTTGTCTTCACCACTATGCTTTGTGCTGCAATGCCAACCCTAGGAACAGATCAAGAGCTACCAAGCACATGCAACATAATGGAATATTACAAACCAAACTCTCTTTTAAAATCAATCTTACATTCTTACACTCTCTTTGTTTCTTGCCTTTTAAAACAATTCAAAAGTGCTAATGATCTTGTGTTGACTTAAAATGTAATTAATATACAAGTTAAAATAAATCTCATCTTTGATACTAATTTATTAAGAATGAATTATACTTAAATTTATTTACTATCTAAGATGATAGTAAAGTCTATTCCACAAAATGATATCTTAAATAATTAAATAATCAAATAATTAGATATATAATCATATTATAATATATAAGTTAATGTTAATTTATTTTTTAATATAAAATTGAACTAGATCTAAATATAATGTCTAGAAGAGCACACAAAATATTTAACAAAAATACAAATTTTAAAATTGTTTTCAAAATCTATATCTGTTTTTCCAAAGTTTTTTAAATTAAAAAACACTTCAAAGTTTTTTTTTATTCTTTAGTTTCAATTCTATTCAACTATGGAGGCCCAGGCCCAAAAGAAGAAAAAAAAAATTACAACGAAGCAAATATCAGTAGAGGGTTAACAGATCTACCACTGTATTTTATCTCCTTCATATTTGGAGAATAATAAAATGCTATTTTCTCCATGGATTTTAAGCAGGACTATAAGTTATAACTATAACTATATATATATTGAAAATATATTTTACTTTTAACTAGATCTAATGAAAATGTCAATTATATTGATATAGTATTTAATAAAAAATTAAAAATCCTTTTGAATGATCCAACTAATATTTAAACACACCCTACATTACAATATTTGGCCAACATATAAATATGTATATGTTGAATACAGTAGTTTAAGTCAAAAACAACTTCAACAAATAGTATTAATTTCATTCAAAGAGTGATAAAAACATCAACAACAAAAAATAACTTCAACATTGACAATAGAAGCTAATAAAAGTATCTCAATCTAAAAAACTAGAGAATCTATCATCTAAAAGAAAAAGTAATATATGTACACAAAAAAAGGCAGACAAAAAAAAAATTCTAACAAAGTCACCACTGTAGTAAAAGACAAATACATAGGACCCTAATCTAATATGTCATTAAGACAAAAAGTATAATACTCAAATAATTCATATTATAACAAATAATAATCAAACTTAAGAGAGATTAATATATAGTGAAGACTTGTCTTCATGAAAATCATTCATAATTAGGAATTTCTTTCTTTATTGATCTCAACATACAAATCAATACTCACAAGTCTCACCAATATTAAGTGATCTTAGATAAATACATGAAATTCATTAACTATTTAATTAAGGACTATATTCTCTTTACCACAACTTAATAGTGGGAGATATAGTACATTAGGGGTTAATTTAAAAAAAAAAAGTGTAATCTCTTAAAAAATTTATCCAAAAGAGTAGATTTTAAAATTTATACTATGCTCCTAATATTAAAACTATAATAAAATCTCATTTGTTCACATTCAATGGAAGATTAGTAACAATGATGATAATTTATTTGTTGACCTCACTTCTAGTATGCTTCTAATCTTCCAATGAGCTCTTCATTCTTTATTGTTCTTGCTCATTCCCTTTTAACTTCTTTTTTAATATTTCATAATATAGAATGATAGTCAACTTAACTAAATTTATTATTTTGCTAAAATTTTAAATATGAAAAATAAAAAATATATAAATAAGCTTATAAATTTTGATTTTGATTTAAATAAAATAGAAAATAAGAATTAAATAAAAGAAAACAAAGTTCTCTATGAATGATCTATGTTAAGGTTATTCTGGTGGTCAACATGCTCAAGTCTGCACATTTCAATCTCTCACCTCTTCCATTTCTGAAGCACCGCCATACACCCAATTTCAGCTGCTTTCGGTAATTTCTTTTTCTTTCTCTCCAATTTTGCCTTTTTCCCTTACTTATTTGGTGTTCGTCTTTCTCCTTCCTGTGTGTGCAGTGGGACCAATATCCTACATAATAAGAGACCCAATTGGCCAAAGCCTTTGTCACTGCGCTCAAAATCTGAACTTGCTCGAGCTCAAGCTTTGGAAATAATGGCAGAGGATTTCAATCGCACTGCCCTTCTCGTGATCGACATGCAGGTACTTACTTGTTTACTTTCCCATGTTGTTCTTTCCTCGTCAGAATGTGTTCGGAGAAATTAAGGTTTCTGTCTCTGTGTGTAGAAAGATTTTATAGAAGGTGGGGGTCCCTTTCTTGTCAAAGGAGGGAAAGAAATTGTCCAAAATGTGATTAAAGCTGTGGATGTTGCTAGGCAGCGTGGAATTCTCATTATTTGGGTAATAACATTTTTTCTCTGCTGTTCCTTGTCTGTGGATGATGAAAGGTAGTTTTAGTGTGAAATGTAAACCTCTATGCTTGGTCAAGAAACTTGGAAAAGTAGAGTTTAATGAATATATACTATTGTTATCCATCAATGATAAATCATCATTGGTATGACTTTTAAGATATTTATCATAAAATCGATAAACTTGTCATGCATAACAATTTGTGATTAGATGATAGTGTAAAGAATCCTGTGAGTGCATATATTATTTATTCGGAGAAGCATTGTTCAATGAAGTGTTTCCTTTGGTAGATGAAGGAAATTGAGGGAAAGGATGAGAAGAAAAAGGAAAAGAAAGGAGAAGAAATGAGTGAAAAAAGATATTGTTGACTTAAAAGGAAGACAGTCAAAAATAAGATGATTTTATTTATTAATTTTAATATTATTTTTAATTATTTATTATTACTGTATTAAGAAAACGAAAAAAACAAAGAAAAATAAGTGATTAGGAAGGGGTGTCTCATAATCAATAATGTATACCAAATACACTTAAAAACACCGATTATTTTAGCAAGATACTGGATTATGGTAATAAACAATCGATTATGAAACCCAGCTTAAATCTTCTTAAATCATTTGAAATCACTTCAAGCAAACTCACTACTCCCCTCAAATCTTGCACAGTAAATCGGTCCATGCAAACAGAGCATTAATCTTCATAATTCCTTAGGCTCTTGATTTGTAGATTTATTTATATATATCTTGGTATGTGCACTGCATTTTAGATCAGAGGTTTGTTTTTCTGTTTGTCTTCTTGAAGTTGAAGAGAAAAGTTTCTCTCTTTACCTATGTCTTCTTATTAACTCATGGTGTCATGACAAAGGACATAGAGGTATATGTGTGTGTATAAGACAATCTAACAACTGAGAAAATAATAAAGGAAATAACTCAAACACGTTATTAAATGAATATCTTGATTCTATATCAGTTTTCTGATATACATAAACCAACGTCCAATGTCTTATTTCATAGCGATATTGTTGTATGGAATAAAGCTGTATTAAGTTATTTCATAGAGATATTGTTACATGGAACAAAGCTGTATTAAGCTATTTCATCAGCGTTTAACTAGACCATATCAATTATATCAAATAAATAAGATAATGTATCACACGCAAAGAAAAGGATAATATATTCTGTATGTTATTGCACCATGTTTCTTCTTTTATATTAAGTGACAGGTACAATAATATCAAGTTTTTTCAAAGAAGAAGTCAAGTGAAGTTCAAAGTTATATCAAGTAATTATGCAAGACTTTGATCATAATCTCTTCTACAATATATAAAAACATTCATGCTACAATGGTCATATCCCACGAAGTCTATGTAAGAAGAGGAAGAGCGCAAAAGAAAAACACTCACATTTTCCTACAGGCCTATCATTCTTATTCCTTTTGCAAACCTTGAGTTACTAGTATTAGATTGAGATAAAAGTCTTTGTAATACCTTTGTTAGGGAGTGTCTTTGTGTAGTTTTTCCTTAGTTTCACCTTTGTATTTTTTTTGCTCTAATAGCCAAAAGTGATAGCTGATAATTTTAAGTTTGAGGAGAAGAATAGCTAGGAGTAGTTTTATGTACTTGTAACCGTTAAGAGTGATTTGATCTATTTGTTTTGTAATTCTTATTATCACTAGTGGAATCATTTAAGTTTATGTTGAAGGAGTACTAGACATAATTCAGAGTTTGGGGTTAATTATTATAAACTTGTGTCCTTCTTATACCTATAGACATTCAAGCACTAGATGGGGTCTATTATTTCTGTGAAATAAAGTCTTGGATTTTATTCAACCCGTGTTAGAGCTAAAATGTTACTTCAGTAAAATCATTCTATATTCACCATCCAGAGATCTTGAACTGTTGGTATCAAGAAATATTAATCTAACTGTTGAATTATATTTCGAAACATGTTTCCAGGTAGTACGGGAACATGATCCCTTAGGAAGAGATGTTGAACTCTTTCGTCGGCATCTATATGGTGCAGGGAAAGTTGGTCCAGTCTCTAAAGGAACTGAAGGTCTAGAATTAGTTGATGGACTGGTTATCAAAGAAGAGGATTATAAACTTGTGAAAACCCGTTTTAGTGCATTCTTTGCTACACACCTTCATTCTGTCCTTCAAGGAGCAGGAATTAATAGTCTGGTGATCACTGGTGAGTAATAGTTTTTGTAACACACAATGTCAACTTACTAAGAGTTCTATGTTTGTGTATTGACTTGATGTAGGTGTTCAAACTCCCAACTGCATTAGGCAAACTGTCTATGATGCTGTAGCATTGGACTATCAACCAGTAACTGTTATTGTTGATGCTACAGCAGCTGCCACACCTGATATCCATCTTGGTAAGGTCTTCAGCTTTGCAATGTCTTTGTTTTTTCAATTTTTCTTTGTTCCCTGGAATTGTATCTGGTAGTTGCACACACATTATTCACTCATCTTCAGGAACTCTGATCTATATAAAACTGTTGCATTTTGCTGACTTCACAAGTTGTACACCTATTAGAGATTTACTAACAAATGATAAATAGCTATTATGGTAGAATCATTAGCTATTCTGTTAGAGTAGTTATCTTGTTATTCTCTGAGCTCATGTATTTCATATATAGAGTAGTTTTCTTTCATCAATATCAAGAAGAGTTTATATTTGCAGTTTTGTCTCCAGCTACTTTCTTTGCAAATTTTCTTTTCCTTATACCGTGCTAACAATGGTAGATACCAAAAGTTGTTAAGATTAGAAGTTATCTGACTGTAGAAAGGCCTAATGAAGTAAACAACACCTTTGAATCCATTTCTTTTAGTTTTCCAAAAGAAAATCTATTTCTTTTGTGGATAAGTTCTTATATTCTACTTGCCTCAAAGCAGGTAACCTTTTCATGTTTTTTCATAATCTGATTAAAGTTCATTTGATGGCAATGATGCATTGATGACCAATATTTCGGTGGTTTCAGCCAATTTGTTTGACATGAAAAATATTGGAGTTGCAACCCCAACATTACAAGAATGGAGCGAGCCCAAAGCTTGATCTGCATGAACCATGCTACTTCTATAACCTGGGGTGTTCAATTCCAAGACAAAAGGTGTTCATGTCTTTGGCAATGTATAGTAATAAAATGATTTGCATGACTATGTTTGATTAATAATAAAATGTATTTACTTCACTTAATTAACATGTTTTTCTTGTTCAATGGACTCCAATATTTAAATGCCAGGCGACATTAATTATTTACAAATATGGTTTTTTATTAAGAAAAATGAAATTGTAAATAATATACTTCAATAAGGGAATAACAACTTTTAGACTAGTTTGAAGTCATTATTACTCTCAACCTATTAAATTGACTATTTATTCAAAATATTTTTTATTACATACAATACAAGATATATATATATATATATATATATAACATGATTTTGATTTTAATATTATATGGTATCAAAACTCTTCTAATAATGAAATTGGGAAAAAAATTTATTTGTTGAGAGTGGGATTTGAAACCACGCCCTTTCGGACCAGAACCTTGCGCCTTAGACCAACTCGGCCATCTCAACTTTGTGTTTAATATTTTGTATAGTTTTTAATTAAATTATTAATGATTATTATGAACAATGCAAATCATGAAATAGGGTAAGAAGGACAATTTGTAAGCACATTGTACACGAGAATAGAAAACGTTTTATTTCATTCACATTTATTTTTAAATTTTAACAAATAATTGTTTGATTGAGTCAGACTTGAATTATATATCTTAAATTATAATAATTCCTTTATCCTTTTTTGTTTTATTAAAAAATACTTTTTGAATTATTTATTAAAAGAAAAGAAAATAATAAAAACAATAAAATCTTTATTTGATTTTGTATTATTTTTACTATTTGGAAATTTTGTTTATGAAAGAAAAACTAATAAATGGTTGGAATTTGAAATAAACATATGGTTGAAATGTATTTTATTAGTGGTTTAACCATAGTTTAATACAAGAGCCTGATTATAAAAGCAGTCAATTTTAATTGGGATGAAATTGAGATTATGATAGTTAGATGTAAAAGGAAATGAAATTTAATAAGCAATCGATACAAAGTTCAAGTTTAACATATTTTAAAATAAAACAAAATTGAAGATTAATTCATATAAAATTAAATTTATTATTTTTATTACAAATATCTTTTGATCCATTCAATTAAGAGAGTAACTTAGTTTATAGTATTGTGATTATCGCTCGATTTGAAGATTTTAAAATTTAGAATATTTTTTAGTAAAGAGAATGAAGCAAAGAAGTCAATTAAGTTAGAATATAATTAAAATGTAAGATTTTTTTCTAACTCTAGTGATTTTCAACCTAGTGGGTTAAACATTAATACTTTTTCCAATATTAATATTTTGATTGGTGTTTGAATGAAGGTTCTAGTATTAGTTTAAAATTTAAGGTATTGAATTATAAGGTTGAATTCCAATTAATCAGCACAAAAGGGAATCATTATACTTGTGGTTGAGGTGACTATTTTGGGACATGATTCATTGAATATAGAAGAAATTATGCACAAAAGGTTGGGTAGTGTATCCTACAACCACCAAATATTTATGATTCAATTAATTATTTTTTGTATGACATTGAATTTGTGAAAAGAGTTTAGTAATATTGAATTGTGTATATGATAATTAATTATAAATTATGAGACCCAAGATCACCTAATTGTTTTTTTTTTCTAAACTACAAAATATTAGTAGACACTATTGAATTAATTTAGCGATTAATCAGTTGCAATTAATCAGAAAACGATATATAATTGAATGATATTAATTTTCCGTAAATTAAAAATTTTGAATGCATATTATTAAATAAACATTTAGCGATTCCAAATAGTTTTTTCCAAAACTGTAGCCTTAATCGTGCATCACGTTCGGCTTTTGTTGGCTTCTTATATGTCAAAGAAAATATTATAAAGAATGTTTTTTTAGGAGTTCTACAAAATTAGTTAAGATAGTTTCAATATATGCAGAAAAACTAATACATAAACCAGTAAAAGAGTAGCTTCTACAATATTTAACTTTATAAAATAATACAAAGGAATATCAGAAAGAAATTATTAAATGACATTTGATAGTAAATAATATTGTTAAAATCGTTTACATTTGTAGAAGAATTTTGTAAGTTTTTTAGTAACATTATATCACTATGTAACACAGTTAATATGACATATTAAAGAACAACTTTCAATTTAAAATAATATATTAATAATTTTTTCTCTTTATATTTATTTATCTTATTTATTAAGATGAAACTCCGAATTTCTGAAAAGTTAAGTGCTGATAATTGAGAATAAGCTTATGGGTGAAACTTCGTCGGCGTGATCCACGTCTTGTCTCTCTTTCATGTTCAGTTCATTGATTAGAAGGATTTATTATGGATAATAAAATTTATATAAAATAATATCTATCTATTAATAGCTTATGGGTGACACACCTAATATATTCCCCCATTATTTATTCATATTTTAATTTATAAAAATATTTATTTATGTAAGCTTTTATGTATTTATGAAAAATTTATCAAAAAAGAGACTCTATATCCGTGCTTCACGTTTAAAGCTCCATTTGTCTAATTAAGTTTTGTGAGTTTTCCTTCTTTTCATTATTTTCCTTTTGACATTGTTCATGTTTGTATAGTTGTTGTTCAGAAATGGCAGAGGATTGGAAACGCACAGCTCTTCTTGTCATCGACATGCAGGTACTTAGTAAACTCTTTAACCTTGTTCTGCATCGAAATTGTTAAATACTTCAATTTGATGTATTTAAGGTTTTTATTTACGGCAATATTTCTTTTGTTATCATGTTAGAACTAATAGTAACATTCGATTATCTTATGTGGAAATTGTAGAATTACTAAAAGCTTTAGGTTGATTACAATGTTTTTGGAGAAATTAAGCAGTGTGTTTTCTGGGTTTGTGATGTTGCAGAAAGATTTTATAGAAGATTGGAGTCCTGTGGCACTAAAAGCAGGGAAAGACATTGTTCCAAATGTGGTTAAGGCTGTGGAAATTGCCAGGGAGCGTGGCATTCTCATAGTTTGGGTAATAATAACTAACCTTCTCACCGCACCTTTTGTAAACCACTTTAGCTTTTATAAATTTTACTAGTAAAGAAAAAATATTTTATATCAATTTTAGAAGATATTTTACATTAATTCTAAAATTGATGTTTATATAAGTAATGTAAAAGGTTTTTCCAGAATCTACGTAGTATATTATATTGATTGATAAATCATCAACGTAAAAATATTTATCTTTAATGTACTTTAGAAGTGTTAATTAAAAGATATTATATTGGTCAGAAATTACAATTGATATAATATCTCATTTAATAGGATGAAAATGAGACGATGAAAAAAATACTATATCAATTATATCTTCTAACTGATATAAAAATTATATATTTGATTAATTATTATTTATAACCGATGTAATATTTTTATTTAAAAGGAAAATTGTAGGTGGATAAATTTTAATGAAAATTTTTAATAAGATAAATGTATAATATAGAAGGTGTAATTGTTGAACAAGGTATACGTGATAATGTTTTCAGGTAGTACGCGAAAACGATCCCTTAGGAAGAGATGTTGAACTCTTTCGTCGACATTATTTTACAGAATGGAAAGCTAAAATAGGGTGTAAGAGAAGTGAAGGTGCAGGATTAGTTGATGGGTTGGTAATTAAAGAAGAGGATTATAAACTTGTGAAGACCAGGTTCAGTGCATTTTTTGCCACACACCTTCATTCAGTTTTTCAAGCCACAGGAATTCATAATCTGGTCATCAGTGGTAAGTATAATATATTTAATGTTGTTAAATATTAAAGTGTGAATCTAAGTCACATGGTATAAGAATTAAAAATTTGAATAATATATAAAAAATAATACTATAAATTAATGTTTTAAGATTTTGAGTTGAGAGTATTGTCATTCTCTTATATAAGTTTGATTCAATTCTCATTCTTGTGACCTAATTACTGAAGAAATGTGAACTAATTATTCTTGTAGGAATTCAGACTCCAAATTGTATCAGACAAACTGTGTTTGATGCTGTAGCATTAGACTATCCACAGGTGACTGTTATTGCTGATGCTACTGCAGCAGCCACACCAGATGTTCATCAAGGTATCATTTTCAATTTCTGTCTGACAAAAGATCTGCAATTGGCAGCAACTTTGTTTTGATAATCATCTATTGAAAGACCCCTTTGCAATGGAAATTTAAGTACATGTTTTACAATTTTTGCTTGTTGACATGATGACCAATAATTTTGGATGGTTTCAGCCAATTTGTTTGACATGAAAAATATTGGAGTTGCAACCCCAACATTACAAGAATGGAGCAAAGCCAAAGCTTGATTTGTGTTCCATTGCATGACTCAAAGGTGTTGGTTGATATCTGCAAAGCTAAATTGTAATGTGAAGTGGAGATGTTACCTATGTGTAATGCTACTGCATTAGTTGATCTTGTTGCTAGCTGCTCTGTAAAAGAATATGAACATTCAAATGTATTTTTGTATTCTTCAATTTGGAAATGTTGTGATACTCAATGTTACTTCACAATAATAATTTCTTCAAGTTCAAAAATAATTTGAAATTGGTAGTGTATAGGAACACTATGTGATTTTATGACCGAAACAATGTTGTAAAAAATAACTCATATGTGATTAATTAGTGTTCAGTTTGTTTTAGTGGTTCCTTTAATAATAAAGGAGACAAAAAAATAGAGAATGAGCTGGAATAAAAGTTACCTTTTTACTTTAATAACAAAAGAAATAAAATGAAAGAATAAAGGAGATAATGAAGAAATGAAAGTTAACTTTTTGGTATAGTTACTTTAATAACCCTAATAGAAAGGGTTTTATTTTAGGCCTGACCTTGAGAGAAAAGATGTGCTTTTTTTTGTAATGAAGGAAATCCTAATTTACAAAAAAGAGCACAACCGCCCTAAAACGCTAGCTGCCGTGATATAGAGAATATTCAATAAAACAAAATAACGTAAAATATAGAGAATATTTTAGTTTGCCGTTAATTTAGTAAATTAGTCTTGTAGACAATTATTCCTAATTTACTAAAATACACCGACTTACATTAGTCTTGTATTTAAATAATTAATAATTGTATCAATTAATTATTGTTAGAATATTACTTATAATTTAATTATTCAGCAAAAGTATTTTGTTAACAATTTAATTTAATTATTGTGTGATATTAGTAATTGTAAATTTAATATAGTAATTGAATGCAGTTAATAATAATTTAATTTTTATTTTTAATTTCAATTTTCCAATAATAATTAACTCAAAGAAAGAAAAATAAAAGTTTTAAAATTTAAAAACACTAAAATTATGCAATAAGAGTATCATCTCAATATAAATTAATTGAGATCGTGTTATAAGGATAACAGAGTCTAAGTTAAAATATTAATACATTAATTGCAGTACGATTTAGTCTCTAATACAGAGATTTTAATACAGATATTATAGTGTTATGACATCATTAAATGAAATTGTATTATATTAATAATGAAATCGTATTAGTTTCACACGATTTATTGGTAGAAAAAATAATTTTTTTTATCTATTATGAAAATCTTGAAACAAAGTTACACCAAAATGAAAATTTTAAAATTTTCAAAAAAGTAAGATGTGCTTCTGTTTGATTTGGGATAAAAATTAGATACCATTTTTTACAAGCTTCTCTCTTAATAGTATTAAAGTATCACCTTTGTAATATATTGATATTTATGATAATTTTTTTTGTTAAACATGTTAGAGAAAAAAAATACGCTAAAAGAACAATATAATTTTTTTAAAGAATTACATATATAATTTGTTTGTACTAATCATGTTTAATTGTGCTTTAGAGAAATTTACCTTCAAAGGATAAGAAACATGAAAAAAAAGAAGACACTGAACAATTTTACAGTTCTAATTATAAAGTTTTAACTTTTATAAATTCTTGCTATACATAGTTATCCATTATTAGATTACATGTTTTATCATTATATCCTAATTAGAAAACTTTCAATCTTTTTACATGCCCCGAATTAAAATTCAGGTTTAGTTTTTATTTTATTTTATGAAACTTAGTTCAAAATATATTTGTATTATTTTTTTAAAATAAAAATACTCTTAATGGTAAATACTTTTCTAAATTCCATATTATATAAGCCTAAGAAAAAATTTAATGTAAGAACATGTATTAACTAATTTTCTGATTTTGGTAAATTAGTTAATCACTGGATTCTAATTGAAAACATTTGCCACAAGACTTATAATTTGAAGAAGCCTTTGCCAATGGAAAAACATTGACTATTGAGGGTGTGATAGAAGAAGATGGAGAAATAAACATGTGTATTTCATGTATATTTTGGCTTTTGGAGAAGGTCAGTAGTTAAGTAACAGTGGGAGACCAATGGAGAAGGAGGTTGAGCTTTGTTCAGCGCAACCCCAAATGGCTTCTCACCGAATTTCTCAACTCCAAGGGCGTGCTAAGGGTGGCCTCGTTACCATGCCTTTCATCATAGGTTTGTGTTCTGTTCAACCTCGGACTATGTTCTTTCAGATCCTGTGTTGTTTTTTTGTCATTTGTGTTTTGTGTGTTGACTTGATGGAGTGAATGGCAGCAAATGAAGCACTTGCGAGAGTGGCAACCTTGGGGCTTCTCCCCAATATGGTATTGTATTTGATGGGAAGTTACAATCTTCATTTGGGCACAGCTACCAAGATACTCCTATTATCTGTTGCAACCACCAATTTCATGCCTCTTCCTGGGGCATTCATTGCTGATTCTGATCTGGGTCGCTTCCTCGCTGTTGGTTTAGGTTCCTTCATCACTTTCTTGGTAGGTATTAGCTGTTGTTCCTTTTCTCTCATCACAGTAACCATCTAATGTCATCCTCAATGATACTTTAATTTGATTCACCTATCCATATCCTAGTTTTGAAAGAAGTTATGAAAGTCTAATATCAGACATAACAGCATGCATCATATAGAAACATAAAAACGTTTTCATTGATGAACCAAAATGGAAATTGTCCCTTTTATAGATGGTTTCAAAAAATGAATGAGATTGAGACTTTTTTATTTGTAGACAATAGGAAGTGATTTATATATCAGTAGTTTATAGTTTTTATTCTAGTTTTAGTAATGTCTAAGAAGTATGTTCGATTTGCATTATTCCAATTGTAGTTGTTATGTTTCATGATTTTTTATCCACATATTTAGATAGTATTTTACATATCTATAGTATCAAGTACTATAAACATAATATGTTTTACAAGTATGTTAGTGTAACTGAATTAATTATTTCATTGACATAACTGAATTAGTTCTGTTAATTATTCAGTTCAGTTTAAACTGTTAGTATGTTAGAAGAAGTTTTTATTATATTTTTCTAGTATTACTTTTATGTTTCAACTTGTACATATTATCTCTACAAGTCATTAGTTTAGTTAATTCATAATATTCATTTCATTATTTAAGGGATCTATTTTATTCCTTGAGTGTGACATGAAATTCTTTGTGTTTTTTGTTTAACATTTCTCACAGTGCTACAATTATTGTTTTATCGAGTATTGTAGAATAATCGTATCTCATCAGATACATAGTATTTGTGCATTTAGTCTAAATTCAACTTCCAAAATTTCCTTATGGTTGTGGTTACTTGGAAGATGAGGAAATATTTAGAATGTTTCATAGTATTGTTTTCACTCCTAATCACAGGGAATGACACTATTGTGGCTAACAGCCATGATCCCAGAGGCTCGGCCTCCTCATTGCAATTCTGAAACTGAAAGATGTGTATCAGCAACATTTGGGCAAATGGCAATGTTAATCTCTTCCCTTGCGCTCATGTCCATTGGAAATGGTGGCCTTTCATGTTCCCTGGCCTTTGGTGCTGACCAGGTGAATAGAAAAGATAACCCCAATAACCAAAGGGCATTGGAGATATTCTTCAGCTGGTACTATGCTTCCTCAGCGATATCAGTCATAATTGCTTTCACTGGAATTGTGTATATCCAAGATCATCTTGGATGGAAACTAGGTTTTGGAGTGCCAGCAGCACTTATGTTCTTCTCCACTTTTCTCTTTTTTCTGGCTTCTCCACTCTATGTAAAGCATAAAACACACAACAGCTTGCTCACTGGCTTTGCCCGTGTCATTGTTGTAGCCTGTAAGAACAGGAAACTGCGCTTACCGCATAAGATCTCTGATGGAATGTATCATCATAGCAAGGACTCTGATCTAGTTGTTCCAACTGATAAACTAAGGTTGAATTGAATCACATATTCACACTACCCTTATTGTTATCTTTTGCTTACACACTGTATGAAATAACAATAAGCTTCTGGTGATGCTGTGTTTTCTTTCAGGTTTCTGAATAAAGCTTGCTTCATTAAGGACCCAAAAAAAGATCTAGCCTCTGATGGATCAACCTTGAATCCATGGAGTCTGTGCACAGTTGATCAAGTAGAAGAACTAAAAGCTATTGTAAAAGTTATTCCCCTTTGGTCTACGGGGATCATGATGTATCTTAACATTGGAGGTTCATTTGGATTGCTGCAAGCTAAATCCCTTAACAGACATATCACACCAAACTTTGAAGTTCCAGCAGGTTCTTTGACCGTAATCATGATATTTACAATTTTTCTTTGGATAGCTCTTTATGACCGTGTCATTATTCCTCTGGCATCAAAGCTCGGAGGCAAACCAATTAGGATCAGTTCCAAGACAAGAATGGGTCTTGGGTTGCTTTTTTCTTTTCTCCACTTGGTAACTGCAGCAATTGTTGAGACTATAAGGAGAAGGAGAGCAATTAGTGAGGGGCATGTTAATGACACACATGCAGTTTTGAATATGTCTGCAATGTGGCTTTTTCCTCAACTTTGCTTGGGTGGCATAGCTGAAGCATTCAATGTAGTAGGCCAGAATGAGTTCTATTACACTGAGTTTCCAAAGTCCATGTCAAGCATTGCTTCTTCCTTTTTTGGACTGGGAATGGCTGTAGGATTTTTGTTATCTTCTTTACTATTCAGTGTTGTGGAAAAGGTTACTTCAAGAGGGGGAAAAGATGGATGGATCTCAGATAATATTAACAAGGGTCATTTTGATAAGTACTACTGGGTTCTTGTCACACTCAGTGCTATTAATTTACTGTATTATCTAGTATGCAGTTGGGCTTATGGACCTACTGCAGATCAAGAATCAAAGGTAACACAAGAAAATGGTTCCAATGAGGAAGAATTACCATTAATTGGTGCCAGGACTGAGGATCCATTTGACAAGGTATCACAGGTTAGTGAAGAAATTTTAAGAACTTCATCACATAAAACTGTAACTGATTGAAATGAGTCTTTTTGGTTCCAATAATAAAGACGAGACAAATAATAAAGATTTTTCTGTTCTTCTGCCAATGATGGCTGGGAACCCTAACTGGTGGACTACTTATCCACCATCTTTGATACCTCCCCAGTATGTGCTTGGATCTTCTTCAATACCGTTTAATTCTTCCACTCAAAACCCAGAGCGCCCTCAGTCATTGAGCCAACTTTATTTGTAAGCACCCTACCCCTTCTCTCTCTCTTTCTCTCTTCGTTGTGCATGCCTTCTTTATCAATACATATCTTCCACTTCTCTTTTTAAGTGTTTCAAAAACTGTTAAATATACCAGCTTGAATACTTTAATCACCATGGTTTTTCTTCTTTTTATATTGTCAGTGTAAAATGAATCTCGGTTATGCCTGTTTTGCAGCACTGGTTTACCAGGAGAGGAGGAGAGAGTGGCATTCAGTCATTTTCAATCAAAAAAGTTGGATGAATGGAATGAGCACATGCTTAATCCATCCCCCATATCTCCTATGGTTGATGTAATAAAGCAAGAGGTTTCCCAAAGTGGTAACCTCTATCACCAGGGACATGATCAGGAATTTCAGGTTTCTGGAGCACCTTGGTCACACATGGTGCCAGTTTCTTCTTCCCCTAGGTCTAGTGTTGCTAGCTTCAGCAGTGATAATTTATTGGATTTCACTTATAACAAGGAAGATCATAGGAAGAACCAACTACCAGATCACACATCCGATGTAAGACTCATGTTCTTATAATTCCTCTTTTTTTATACATGTATTCTCTCATCTACTGTATACGCTTTCACCTAATTTTCATTACTAATTTAAACATGCATAGATTATATTATTAATTATTCCTTCAAATCTATTTTTCATGATCTGTCTCTCGTTCTCTTCAAGTGTAATACCACAGTCACGGGTGGAGTTTATAAGAAGACTGAAAGTCATCCATCTTCAAGCCAACCACCACTCAAGGTGATCTTTAACTGAGTGATTGTTTGGTTGTGTGTTGTCTTTTTATGTCGTCTCTCTCTCTCTAAAAATGTAATATTCTTTCTGCAGGTAAATATGCATTATAGTGGAAAGAGAGAAAAACATATGAATTCATGTACTAACTATCTCTTAATCAGGTGAGAAAGGAGAAGCTAAGCGATAGAATAACAACCCTTCACCATCTAGTTTGCCCATTCGCAAAGGTAATAAACAAACCACTCCAATCACTACAAACGCAATAAACTCACTGAATACAAAAACTATACACCATACTTATTACACGTGTCTTGTGTGTTTGGTTTTAGTGTTTAAGGAGACCCCACGAACAGTTCCTTTATGATCTCCAACTATTGCCTTCCTCTTTACTTTTTTCCCATTTATCGTTATCTCGTTTCTAACCTTAAAAGAGACACATGACCGGTGCTGTGGTTGTGGGATGTGTGTGTTTCACTTTTGCAGACTGACACAGCTACTGTCTTGTTTGAAGCAATTGGATACATAAGATTCCTTCAGGGTCAAATTGAGGTGATGTTTCTCCCTCATATTTTATACACTGCAAGCTATATTGAGCATTAGTGATAGAACATGCATTTAAGTGTCACCAATTTTAATGTTTCTCTCCATAACATTCTTTAGCTGTTTCTTTCTTTTCTTTTCCTTCTTGGTTTCAGGCACTGAGTTCTCCTTACTTGGACAATGGATCACAAAACATGAGGAATCCACAGTCTGTAAGTACCCACTTTCCAAAGCTTCTCTCTCTCTTTCTTGTTAACTCTAACAAAATACACTCACATACATATTTGAGTGGGACAAAAATACCTACTAAGGCATATAATTGAGGGGAAAGTTATCTCTTTTCTTTATTTTCTTTTTAAGCAACAGGTACATGGAGAAAGAAATTCTGTCTTTCATGCAAAGGTGTACCACGCTTATTGTGTCTTTCATTTACTTGTTATTATCTTGGATATTTCATTAGGCTCATCCTAATCATTATTCTCATTATCACATTTAGCTGCATGATTGTGCGGAACATGCATGCATGGCCAGGAAAAACTATTCAGTCTGCATTGATCATATATTTCATTCATTACTCTTTTGATATAAAAAAATGGATCACCATATTATTATGTGTTTATCTATTAATCAATAATCAGGATGCAAAAGACAAGCCAAAGGACTTGAGGAGTAGAGGGTTGTGCTTGGTTCCTGTGTGTCTTGTACCCAACATGTAATGAAAATGGAGCTGATTACTTGGCACCAGATATGACAGTGGATTTTAACACATAAACGTGAAGGGCATATCCTCTTTGGCAACAGCGTGGAAGAAATTTCATTGTGGATGATACAACATCATTAGCAGTCAATCTGTAATAATGAAAAGGCTGATTGCTCACGATGCTATATAGTATTCATGATTTACTGAATTGAAAAATCTTATCCATTATATTATCTATAGTCCTTTCTAATCTAATTAGGTTAACTCAATAAGTTATTAATAAGTGCTGTCAAAACATTAATTAATCTGTAATTTTACTTTTCCTGAACATGGATTTTCTGAGGTAGCAATTATTCCTGCTTTTGTTATCAAGAATTGTTGTTCATAATTAACATTCTATCTATGTTTGTTTAAGATTCCTATAGGTACTGTTCATTCCTAGTCTCCTTTTCTCTTCTTTATCACATTCTTTTATTTTCCTTGGAAGATTACAGAAACGTACTCATGGCCATCTTAATCTTTTAACTCACTAACAAACTAGTTTTATCATTTATACAAAATGAAGTCACACACTTAAGTGAAAAAAAAAAAAGGTTTAAATGGAGACAGGACTGAGGGTCCATTTGACAAGGGGTTGGTGAAGAAATTTTAAGAACTTCATCACATAAAACTGTAACTGATTAAAATGAGCTTTTTTGGTTAGATATGTTAATGTTTTCAACAGCAATGACAAAAAAAATATTATTATTAGGCTACTGAAACCAGTAGCTGGTTTGTTATGAGGCAACATTTCATATGGTTTGACAAAATTCTTCTAATTATAAAGCAATCTTTCAAGTACTGAATTATTTGATTTTGCTGTATTCTGAACTTCTGATTTGTGCATTCTCAGACATATGCAGATTATTCGGCAAATAAAACTAGCATAAAAGTTAACAAAAACTTGATGCATAAGTCACTAAATTATTCAGAAAGTACATTATAGATAATCTTAAAACACTTGTTTACTAAACTAATATCAACATATCTAACTACCAAAACACCTCTGATGTATGATACAGTACATATGTATTTTTTGTTTTGAATGCAAAAGGATGTTATTAGGTAACTATAGTTTTATGTTTTTGTAAAGGTCAAATGTATTTATTAATAATTAAAGTAAAACAGAAATGCAATAACAATTAAATTAAATAATGTGATATCAATAAAATAAGAAAAACAAATAACATTACAGATAGGCTATTAATATGAGAGTTTTTCACAAATTAATATGATGGAATAAAAGAGGATTATATTAAAGTATTATTGGTAAAAAATTAGAACAAAAAAGTTGCAATATAAACTCATATTATTTCAGGTAGACTTTTAACAAATATTATAAATTAGTAAAGACAATTTGTTTATTAAACACTTCAATTATGTTGAAAGTATTCAAATAAATTATAGGTGAATAGAAAAAAAAAAAATATATTGAGATAAATTGTACTTAATGGTAGAGCATATGTACTGAGATGACATGTTATACATTACAACAAATCTTTCGCTTAGATCTTTTAGGTTTATATTTTTATTTCCGAAAATTCCTAAGATTTTGGCTATGGTAATAACGTAACAATTTAATTTTCACCTCTCTTTCATGGAAACACATTTGGAATGCAGAAGGGTCAATTTCTCAGGGTTGTTATAGGCTTGTGTTGTGCTTTAAAAAAAATAATAAAGAAATTAAAAAAAATTGAAGAAATAAAAATAAGAAAAAAATAGAAATTGAGAAGCCCAAAATCAAACATTTTTCTTTATATCATATATATAATAAATAATATTAAGGAATTCGCACATTGGAATAATCACATTTACCTCTTTTTCTTATTCCTCCATATAGTGTTTAGTTTTCTTGTTTATAGTTTCTTTCACCGATTAAAAAATTTGTTTGATGTCATTATTATTGCTTGATATATAATATTATTTGAAATGCTATTTTAAAGGAACAGTTTCTAATTTTGTGTGCTTGTTTTATTTTATTTTTAAAATATTTAATATTTTTTATTCTTGTTCATATAATATATAAATATATATCTTTTATTTTTCTTCTTTTACTTCTAAAGTAATATTTTATTATTATTTTTTACAGAAGTTTGAATTTTCTTATTTTTTTATATTTTAGATAAGATATCGATGATAAATAATAATTTATTTTGTTTTTATTATTAGTTTTAAATATTTTCATATTAAGCTATATTTTATTAATCTGAACCTTGAACAAATTATTATTGATAAATGATAGTTTTTAGTATTTATTTTATATTAAAGTAGAGTTTAATCATTACTTTAATTAACACCATGATATTTAAAAGTATGTTTTACTTTATTCTAAATTTGATTGAAGTATTTTAAATGTGGTATGAGATGAATAATAAAATATATAATTAAAATAATTTACCTATAAATCAAAAATACAAAAAAAATAAAATTATAAAAATTCTAAACATATAATTTTAAAATACAAATTTACATAAAAGGCCATATATATTTATCATTTTAGATCTGTCAATTACTTTGATTTTACCAAACACTTGTACTTATAATTTAAGGAACTATAATTTGATAATTTTCTACTTTCAACTATCAATTAACATTTTGTTTTTCAACTTTCTGTTAATTTTGCATATATTGTTTTGAAATATAATCTTGACTTATAATAATTAGATCGACATAATTGAAAATAAATTTTTAAAATTATTTTATTTCTAAAGTTAGTAAATAAGAAGTATAGACTTAAAATTAGTAAATTAGGATTATAATATTTTATAATTTTCTACAATAAACTCTTACAGTTATTGAAGTCCACACACTATCTAAATATAAGTACTTTTCTATTAATCTAATTGTAACAACTTAAAGACTATACTACACTTCAATTAAAAGTAGTATTGTCTTATTTCATTTATAGTGTTCACTTTGCAGTTCCAACTAATATTCTTGGCATTAATTTCCTGAAAAACATTATATTAATTAATGAACATTAATCATCATCATTATCCTAAAGTTTTTCTTCTTAGTGTTGGTCTTATATGGGCATATCAGTGAAAGCTTTCTGAAAAGAGTATATAAATATCACAGTTTTTTATCTTCCTCTTTTTGTCAAATTTTGCTTTCTAATACTAAAGTTTTGTTCAGACCAAATTTTCAACGTCTTGCTTTTTTTAAGAAAACAATGCAGACCTTACACATGATCCACTAAAAGAAATGAGAAATTTTAATTTTAGAATCTCACGTATATGATTGAATCAAATGTATATTATAGTTGTTGGTAGCACCTGTAAGAAATATATAATGATTTTAATGAATATTTGTAAGGATTTTATCAAAATAAGATCAGCATTTTTCATATTACTTTTTTATTATTATGTTTTATTGTAGATTTTAACGTGTGCTGCCAATTTACCTTTTAAATCAAAAGTAGACAACAAAGTAAAGTTGAGACGATCACAAGATTCCAAAACACTTGCTAAATTGCAAACTTCTTTTCATGTCTTTTTCACAAAGTTTTAGGTGAAGTATCCTTCTTCTCCATTTCACTAATTTTATATTTATAAATGGTTTTTTCTAGAGGCAACCATTTCTAAAAATTATAAAATAATTGATTGAATTGATGAGATTGGCAAGGAACTAATTTTATACGTAAATGCTTATTGTTTAGTGAAACTTACTCTGAGTTTTTTATGAACATCAAATAGATTCTTTCATTTTGTCTCATGTACAAAGCTAACACTATGATTCCAAATAAAACATTCACTTTAGTTCCTAAACAAAAATTAAATCATTTTTTTATTAAAACAATTAAAAGACGTGCTTAAATTATTCCAACTCGCAATTTTTATTTATATATATGTATATTAAATAAAATATAATTACTCTGAAATTAGTTCCTAAACAAAAATTAAATCATTTTTTTATTAAAACAATTAAAATACGTGCTTAAATTATTCCAACTCGCAATTTTTATTTATATATATGTATATTAAATAAAATATAATTACTCTGAAATAACATATACACTACGTATTTAATCATTAAACAATACTATTTATTAGATTTAAAATATAATTAGTATATGTATGTGACCATACTTTCTGCCCACTACAAAAATATTTATGCATAACTATATGTAAAAAAAAAAATCTAATTTAAAGAAATTAATTATACACTGTATTTACCAGAAGATACTAAAATAGAAATATATATATAATAGATAATAAGTATTTTTATTTTTACCATTATAAATTTTCTATGAATTACACGTAAGAATAAAGTGATAGGTTTGTATATATTAACCAATTTTTTTACAATTCATTAGTCAATTTTACAAAATTCTTGCCCTATAAAATTAAAACCAGAAAGTCCCACATTGATATTTACTTGCTAAAAGTACTCTAATGAATGAAACACCATGTGCTTTGATTATTACCATTTGAAGAAAGATGTCGTAAAAATTCGGTTTTTCATGCAACTTAATCATTAGATGTGGAACATAGTGTTATTAAGATTATATCATACATTGTAAATATCGTGGGACGGTGATAGCATAGAAAATGTTTATGTTTGGTATAATTAATATGTTGTAACAGAGACACACAGACACCTCTTGCAAGTTCTGACATCTTTATCTGCTGCATGGAAAGTGGTATTTAAGAGCTCCCAAACTCTGTGTTTTCTTTCTTTGCAGTAACAATGGAGAAGCAAATGGAGCTTTGTTCAAGTGAATTTGAAATGGCTTCTCAACACATTCAGCAACCCCAGAGGAAAAAGGGTGGTTTTGTTACCATGCCTTTCATCATGGGTACTACACTTTGTGTTGTTTCACATCATGAAAGACTTGTTTGGTTTGGTTCCTTCAGCTTGTGCTTTGGTCATGGATTCTTATTCTTTCTGGTTTTGGTTGTTTGTGTTGCAGCAAATGAGGCACTTGCAAGAGTTGCAACATTTGGTCTTCTGCCAAACATGGTGTTATATTTGATGGGGAGTTACAATTTTCACTTGGCCAAAGCCACCCAAGTGCTTCTATTGTCCTCTGCAGCAAGCAATATCACACCCCTCATAGGTGCTTTCATTGCTGATTCTTGGTTGGGTCGATTCCTCGCTGTTGGGTTAGGATCCACCATCATTTTCCTGGTACTTTTCAGCTTCCTTTATGTATTTTCTCTTCTGAAAAAATCACAATTGTAGTCTACAGTTTTAGGACTTTTACTTGAACTTTCTTTCATAAAAATCAATAACAAAAAGTGTGCCACAAAGGGTGTATAAGAGCGTGTTTCTGCCCTCCAATTATTGTAGAATGTAGAATAAGGAAAAGAATGCACCGAAAACATTGACTTCTCATCGCACAAATTTGGCTTTATGCACCCTACTGTTTCACAAATACATGTGAGATACGTGGAGATTGTATAGCTTTTGTCATTGTTGCTATCTCTGATTAAGCTTTGTGGCTTTATGCACTCAATGGTTTTAAAGAAAAAACAGCTGAGATAATTGGAAAATGTTTCTAGTTTTCTTGAATGTTGGTTTCTTTCAGTAAGATTTGCTCTCAGAGAGGTAGTTACTTTTGTTTGTATAATAATGATGAAATGTAATTTATTTATGAAAGTAACTAATTCTTTTTCTATTCTTTATGTCGGCGTAGGGTGGATTTTCTGAGATAATTAACCAATATAAAATTGATCATTTTTTCTTTTGTTAACCGTTAAGGACGAATAGAGAAGAATTCATCTAATGAAGCTATGGATATATGTAGGATTTTAAACTAAAGTAGTGATAGAAAATGCAGTTTTGTCATAATTTTTTGTTAACATTTTATTAGTACGAGGTGTCTGTATGTTTGGTTAATAATGACTAATACTCTCAGGTCATTGATTATTAGAATGATCTGAGAAGTTGTCGCTTGTACTTAGTTCCAGTCTAAGAGTTTTGTACATGAGATTTGTTTACTCCTTTATTGATGAAACAAGAATGACCAATGCAACTTTATTTGTAACAAGAAGATACTTTCTTCATATAATATCGATAATTAGGAAGGTATTCAAATATGAGTCTAAGTCTCACATTGAATAAAAATGATAAAGTTTAATAACACATCAGAAAGAAGATCTACAAATTTAATATTTATCTTATTTTTATTTGATTTTCCCGGTGTTTCTCTCTCGATTTTCTTAATAAATGATATCAGAATCGATAACAATAGAAAGATAATTTATTTCGGTGGACTTCAATTATATATTGGCATTAACAGAAATGTGAAGCCATAAGCCTTTTCATTTATGATAGAATATAAGTTCAACAACTACATGATCTTTTCAACGTAAAAGAGAGCTATATGGAGATAAATAAAATATCCTGCTGCATGAAATATAACACTACATTAACATTTTATATGTTTAATGCACAAACATTCGTTTCTATTTTGTGAAAAACTTGGTCACACTGGAGGGTTACAAGACATTCAAAACAGTCAAGTTAAAATAAGTTGATTTTAGTAAAACTTGTTTCATTCTTTTAACAGGGAATGACACTCTTGTGGCTAACAGCCATGATTCCACAAGCTCGGCCTCCTCCTTGTAAACCAGGAACTGAAACATGTAAATCAGCAACAACTGGGCAAATGGCAATGCTAATCTCTTCCTTTGCTCTCATGTCAATTGGAAATGGTGGCCTTTCATGCTCCTTGCCATTTGGTGCAGACCAGGTCAACAAAAAGGATAACCCCAACAACCAGAGGGTCTTGGAAACATTTTTCAGCTGGTATTATGCTTTTACAGCTTTTGCTGTCATAGTTGCCCTCACAGTCATAGTATATATCCAAGATCATTTTGGGTGGAAAGTGGGTTTTGGTGTTCCAGCAGGTCTTATGTTCATGTCCACTTTATTCTTTTTCCTTGCTTCTCCAATTTATGTAAAGAATAAAGTTCCAGGCAGCTTAATCACTGGCCTTGCACAAGTAATTGTTGTAGCATATAAGAACCGGAAGCTTCCTTTACCACCTAGAAACTCAGTTGAAATGTACCATCGTAGGAAGGACTCTGATCTTCTTGTTCCTGCTGATAAACTAAGGTTCATAACACTATCATTATTATCATGTTATGTTATGCTTATTCACTGGATATAAAATTATGAACCTCTTGCAATGCTTTGCTTTCTAGGTTTCTGAATAAAGCTTGCATCATTCAAGATCCTGAAAAAGATATAGCCTGTGATGGATCAGCCTCAGATCCGTGGAGTCTCTGCACAGTAGAACAAGTGGAAGAACTAAAAGCTATTATGAAAGTTATTCCACTGTGGTCTACGGGGATCATGGTGTCAGTTAACATTGGAGGCTCTTTTGGAATACTGCAAGCTAAATCCCTCAACAGGCATATCACTTCACACTTCGAAGTTCCAGCAGGTTCTTTTTCTGTAGTCATAGTAATTACAATATTTATATGGGTGGCTCTTTATGATAGGGCCATTATTCCTCTAGCATCAAAGCTCATAGGAAAACCGGTTAGGATCAGTGCCAAGAGAAGAATGGGAATTGGGTTGGGTTTCTCTTTACTCCACTTTGCAACTGCAGCTATTGTGGAGACCACAAGGAGAAGGAGAGCAATCAAGGAGGGCCATATTAATGACATGCATGCAGTGTTGAACATGTCTGGAATGTGGCTTGTTCCTCAACTTTTATTGGCAGGCATGGCTGAAGCATTCAATGCCATAGGCCAAAATGAGTTCTATTACACAGAGTTTCCTAGAACTATGTCAAGTATTGCCTCTTGCCTCTTTGGACTTGGAATGGCTGCAGGAAGCGTTTTATCTAGTTTGATATTCAGCACTGTGGAACATGTTACTTCAAGAGGAGGAAAGGAGGGATGGGTTTTAGATAATATCAACAAGGGTCGTTATGACAAGTACTATTGGGTTCTTGCTCTACTGAATGCTGTTAATATACTGTATTATCTAGTATGCAGTTGGTCTTATGGACCAACATCTGATCAACTATCCAAGTTGTCTGATGAAAATAGTTCAAATGAGAAACCATTAACTCAAAATGGCTTCGTGAGCAAGGTCCACAAGGCATCCCATGTCAGTGAAGATATTGGCTTAAATGTGAAAAGAGATAACTAGATTTGGCAATGAATAACTGGGGTCTATTGAAAAGATAGTCAAGAAGGTTAGTGAAAACAATGATTCATAGGAAGAGTTAACTGAAGGACCTCACAATGAAAAGGAAAAGTATGGATCTAAGCAGGAAGATTCGATGATTGACTAGTTGAGATGTTGAACTTTGAGGAACTTACACTACTTGGATAGCCATATTTATATTTTTCATGATTTGAAATGTATTAGTTGCAGATACAACAGCTATTAATATGTGTATAAACTGTATTGGTATGTCAAGATGCATATTTTCTCCATAGTAAAATTGTTACTCTAACACGTTGCAATTGCAAACGATGAATTTTTTTCTGGGAGTAATCTTTCAGTGATCTTGGAAGATACAGATAATTAAAACCAAGGATGAAACAACGACTTTCAAAGTATACTCTCCGGTGGCCAGAGTAACCCTGTAATATCCTTTCCATGATTCCAAAGACAATTGATCCATTGGCTCACAAACTTGAAAATTATTCACTTTAACATTAGTACTAATGAAAGACAATATGATGTTCATTGTTTAAAAGTAATTCTACTTTAATAGGAGTATCAACCATATCAACTACTCCAGGGTTAATTTAATTACTCATCATTTTCATTATTAAATAGTAATAGCTATCACTGTTATTGTTGTTGTGACCGTAATTACAATAACTTATAATGAATATCCAGTTACTGTTAATAAACTAAGTAATTGGTTAATAAACTTCACAAACTCTACCAGGTTATTATACAATGCTGAGTAGTGTGGATGCTAATTAGTTGTACAGTTATTCTTGGTATTCTATATATTATGACAAGAATATGTGTGCTACTTGTGCACAATCTATATCGATCTAATAACATGCTTTGCAGCATGGTTAATTGCAATCAAAGTTCAAGTTGAGCAAAGCTTAACAAGCTATTATATGTAAGAGGAGTCATAAACAAGGAATTGATTGACATGATCTGATCTGATCAATGAAATAGATACAACATGTCACTTCAAATGAGATTGTTTGAAACGTTTTACTTTCACATGGTAGGAGAAAAGCAGAGCCTCCATTAACAAAAAATGTAAAGGAAGCACTAGTTAGAGTTTACTAGCTTGGTGTTTTGAACTCTTTGTAGATACTTCTGCCATCCACAGTTTTCCTAGAGCAACCAATTCTCCATTCTGCTTTTTCCTTACTTCCACAACCACAGAAGTTAAATCATCCTTCTTTCCTACAACCTTTGCTTCTATTTCAACCTCTTCCTATAGTTGGTAGAATTAATGAATGCATTTGGTGAGTAAAACAATAGGACTAAAGAATACAAATGTCTTCACAAATTCACAAAAACCAAAGATATTGAGATTGTCAACATGAAGAGAAGAGTACCTGAACCTTTGCCGTTGAGTAGTATGAGATACTTAAGTCAAGAGTGACATGGTGACATTGGTTAAGTGTGTAGGTGGCAACACTTGCAACCATGTCTACTAATGTTGCTATTGCACTCACATGCCAGTTTCCACTTTCATCCTACAAACATAAAAGCAAGAATTGGCATGGATTCAGACAACCAAAAAAAGGCTTAAAATGAAACAGAAAGATTAAGGCTTCAAGTTCCTGATTGATTACCAACAAGCCATTGTGTATGATCATGCTAGATAGGAAAAAACCTTTGTGTGCTTTAACAAATACGAGACCCCTTATGGAGGAAGTCTCTACCTCATAACCATAAGTCCCATCTGACATACCCTTTATCCATTTATGAATAACCTCAACAGAAGGATCTTCCTTCTCTTTCTCGACCATCTCACACAACAGCCTCAAACACAATCTTTCTCAATTTCATAATTATCTCATCACTCTTTCTTCAGATTGTATCAAATGGGTGACAAAGTCAACGTTGTTTCATGATAGAGGCGCAAACTTTATTCACTTTTAGACCAGTTTGGACTTTATGCAATTGGGTTTAAACCCGGTTTTAGTTTCAAAGCCCTCTTGTTGAAACCGATTTTAAGAGTTCAAACTATAAAACAGGACTTGAGAAAGAGGTTGTCCAAATAGGAATCACAATAGGGTTCGTTTGGATGGTATCAAAGCTTTTGGAAGAGACAAATAAAAGGAAAAAAAAAATGAAATAACTATTCTCATAAACTAAAATGATGTAAAAGTTAAAATTGAAATTTTAAAGAAATTAAACTTAGAGCTTCTACAAATTAGTTTATATGTAAGTTAATTTTAATTTATGAAGAAAATCATTTGGCGATAAATTTATTCAAACATATATCTGCCGTGTTTTTCGATATATCAGTGATGAAACATTCTTTAAAATTAGATTTTTGCCTTACACGTAAATTATTTTTAACATATAGAAAGTTTATTCACATTTTTTATTGTCATTTTCTAAAAATGTCTATGGAAAAAAAAAATTGAACACGGAATTCCCAAATCAATTCTATGGTTTCTTCTCACGTCCAAGTAAGTTGAACATATCTTTTGGTCTAACATCAATATTCAATTTGACCATTATTAACTACAACTTCTGTTGAGCGACAAAAGAAAAACACCTGTATCAACAGAGTAGTATTGAATTTAGTTTTCTTTAATAAAGTTTTGAATTTAAGTTTTCTAAATATAGAAAATATAATTTAAACGAGTGATCTTTAACATGATAAGAAAAAACACTAGCAGTCACAGATTTTAGGAAGATATGTGTAAAATAGAAAAGAAAAACCACAGATACAGAAAAGATCCAATAAACAGGTAACTGTCAACCAAACTGAAGCGAAAGTGATCGAAGCGATTAGTGTGAAAGAGCCATATTTAGTGGAAACAACTGTTTGTGTATAGAACAGATACCATTTTCACATTTTATTTATTAGAGAGTGAAATGGTGCTTTTTTTTTTAAATGTAAGCTTGTCTCTTAAGCTGGCGAGGTTCACATGAACTTGAAAAGGTGTAAAAGAAAAAGGAGCCCTAGCGAAGTTCACGAGAACTTTAATATTGAAAATAATATTAAATAATATTATAAAGTACACAAGAAAATAATATTGAAAAAGAAAATGTACAGAAGTAAACTATAAAAGTACAGAAGAAAAAGAAACGAAAACAAGGGGGTAATAAACTGCCTCCTTACATTCCACGTTGCCTTTCTGTTTTCAATCGTCATAACACAATAATCTAAAGCAATTTCAGCAAAAAATTACATCACACTTTAACCACGTGATTGCTACCCAGTGACGCGTGTTCTTTCTTATCTCAAGATCCTGCTATCATCAATAATACCCTGATGCATTCTTTGAACCAATGGTCTGCGATCATGCAGTAGACAGTAGAGAAGCAACAAGCAAACCGGTTGTAATTAAAACCCAATCACCAGCTATTGCAACAGTTTGAAAAATATACTACGAAATGTATTTCTCCTGCTGCTCTTGAAGTAACCTGGCAGATGATTTGGCATCCAAATATAGCGAACAAACCTCTTCAAGATCCGCCTATAAATTTCACAATAATAATAATTCATTAAGTTGAAGATAAGCACGTAGTGAACATTATTTCAAATGCCGACATCAAATAGTCCAACTTCATTATTACCTTGCATATATTGTCTCGGCCATTCATTTTTGCAACAATGCTGGCTGGTGATAACAGCTGAACTGCATGCCTGATAAGCAACAAGTGTAAGAAACATAAGGAAAAGCATAGGATAGGAGAACAGCCAAATGCAGACCTTAAAGATGTCCGTTGTCCAATATCGCCAAGGAAAGCTAAACTCTCGTCATCCACCACCAGTTCCTCTACTTGAGCACGGATAGCTAGAATCTGTTCCACGGGTACATGTATGTTTGTACATATCAAAATACACAACACTTAACATCTTGAAGGTATATATCGAAAGAAATATAAAGGAAATGATACCTGTATCATTTCAGCAGGACCATAGATTTGTGTTCGAATGATCACCAACCGATCCAGCAGGTCAACAGGTATGCCGTGAGGACTCGTCATATCAGTCCCTCTGTATAAAAAAGCAGGCAATAATGCTCAAATTTAAGCAGGTGAAATAATGAAAATGGAACCATACCAATCTAACAACTAATCAATATGACCATTTACTTGAAGTTTACGTTGATCTACGTCAAATTGTCAATTAAGTATGTAGTATAAACCCTAAACATCAACGAGGACCCACAATCAGAGACTTATTTTTCCATCTTTACTAGTGACAAGCACTGAAGTCTTATATGGCCGAGTTAAACTCGAGATCAAGTAGTTAATTACAAAAACTAACAAAATAAAACCCATGCTGGTGGACCTGCTATGATATAAATACACCAAGAATGACTGGCTACAAATCATCACACTGCATTCATTTGATTAATCCAAATTTACACTGGCCCAAAACTTTAAAAGTAACATAATTTTCATCATACCTTACATTGCATATTCCTCTATTAGTAGCAAAGATTACTATTGGAGATAGGGAGCTCTCTAAAGCACGATTCAAATACGAAAAACACTCCATGTCTAACATATGAACCTGCAAAGAAGCATTAATACTTCAATATTTAGATGCATTAGTAATGCAATAATTAGTTAATGAGAAGGTTAATGACACGGTTACCTCATCGATGAATAAAACTCCAGGGACAAGCTCCGCTACACCTTCATCAATATATCGATTGACAACCTGTCACCAACAAAAACAGTTACCCTCTTCATTCCATATTATCCTCGCTTTTCTTTTACCTTTGGTTTTTTCTGGTTATAACTCACAAGTATGACCTTATCACTCACCATTTTCAATTTATGTATAAAACATCTGAAACAATAGGTAATACACCCAATGACAATTGGATGTATTTGGAGAAATTGTCAAGAGAAACCCTCATTTTCAGAGCCTTAATTTTTCCCACAACTAATTAAATAAGAGACTTCAAACTTACATCAGAAGTTCTGAAAATACCTTGTTAATTTCTTGTCTCAACTTGTCAGTGATTTCTGTTTTCCTGGGTTTCATCATCTGACCCATAAGAGACAGAATATCTTGTCCCCCTTGAGGTCGTGCATTGGCAGCATCCAGATCATGTAAGGTTACATCCTTTAAGAACAAGCAATTCAAATCACAATAAGAGATCAGAAATAAATAATAAGAATATATTACTTATACTAAAATATAAAATCTTAGAGGCATTACATTGATATAAACTTAGTTTCCAATTAAATTAAATACCTGAACAATCTCTTTTTTCTTGTGAACTTCTCCCTTGGGAAGTGGAACATACTCTTCTGCTTCAAGGTCAAACTCTGTAGCAAAAGCATCACTTCGACCGACCCTTTTTACAGCGCCACTATTTGCCTCAATGTATATAACATCCCCAACAGCTACCTGCACCTCGTATGCAGAAGTCCCAAATCAAAACATCACACATTTGTTCACACAAATATTACATACCCTTAAAACTAAAACAGCTCCATACAAAATAAAGAAAATAAATTTAAAACTCAACTAATTACTTTACACATGAGAGCAAGAGGAAATCATAAACCTCACCTTTTCCTTAATCAAGGCATCATATATGGTGGGATCCAACTTGAGTTGCTTGGTCCCTTTCACTGTCTTCAATCCAATTATCACATGGCTAATACTTTTACCATAACCACCTGATACACTCTCAGTTTCCTCCGGAGTGAGCTCAGTTACCTTACACAAGACCAGCTAAAACATCAACAACAATATGCACAAAGCACAATCACATCCCAGTTTCGACAAGAGCCAGAAGCCATAAACTCACCTCTCCTTCATACACTTCCTTGTTTTCCTTTATACGCAGACCAATGGCCCGTCGAAAATTCTCCATGAGAACCTCAGTCTTCTTCACTTCCGAGGAGTACACTTCAGAGCCCACCATTGGACAGAATGGAACCTGCAGAGCGGCATAAACCTTATTACAAAAATACTACAAAATACGAGTGTCATCCAATTACAAAAATATCAGTTGCTATGCCTCTTAAGACCGTTATAATAAAATTCAATAAACAAACTTAACATAAACATAACAACGGTTTATCATTAGTTGAGAACGTTAAAATGCATTACACTAACAGAGCATAGTTTTCCTTTTTCTCAAGCAAAAAAAAATAAAAAAATAAGAATAAGTGTTGAACCTTGGTGCCAAGCTCCTGGCTTATACCAAGTGCCAGCGCGGTCTTTCCGGTTCCCGGTGGTCCGGCGAGGAGGAGTGCACGGCCGGCCATCTTCTTCTGGCGAATCATGTCGACCACGAGACCGGACGCTTCTCTGGCTTCGACTTGGCCGACGAAGCCGGCGGCGAAACGCGATGCTTTTCCGGTGGCCTGAAGAAGAATAATGAAAGAAAAATGGGAAGTGAAAATGGGAGACCTAGCAGAGAAGAGGAGGAGAAAGAGGAAGGAGAACGAACCTCGAGGCCTAGGCCTTTGATGTGAGTGTGGGTAGCAACACGCTGCTTCTTGGTGGTTGACTGAACCTCTTCTATTCTCATCTTCTCCATTTTTCTCTCTCTGAGGTTTTTGCGCTTTGCAGCAGCGGGCACAGAGCAACAAGAAGGAACAAGAGAACGCGCTACAAATGAAAACACAAGGGCAGAAGAATATGAATTCACTGGGCCATGGACTAACCCAGGCCCATATACTTTAAAGCTTGGGAGTTACGTTCTGCACCCCCATAATCTAAAATGTCAGCCCATATAATATGAAGAGACATTTTTATTCTTTTAAAATTACATTTCTGAACGTATAATTCAGAATATAAAAGATATATTTCAGAAATGTAAAATTCGAAATAAGCATGTATTTTGTGACAATGACTCACTTTAGTCCTGACCAAATCTTTGTCACTAATAATAATAAATAATTTTTTTTTTCAAAACTAATAAATACATTTTAGATACATTTTTAAATGTATTACCATGTCTGAAAACTAGAAAGAACGTTGTGAGAAAAAAATAATAGATAAAAACTTGTCGTCAGCAGTGATTAATACAGTTCCGACAGAGCTCTCTCAATGGAGAAAGAAAAAATTGAAGGGGTGCAATGTAGATGGAAGAAGAAGAAGAGGTGGGGGAGAAGAAAAGTAGGTTTGATACAAATATAAGGGAGGAGTATTTTGGTCTTTTCACATATACTACGGGTGCAGTTTAAATGTATGAGGGTGCAGAATGCAGATCCCTTAAACCTTTTCTCTTGTTAGAATTGAGGGGGGACCCACAATCAGCACAAAACTATAATGATTAATACAAAGGTATATAAAATAGTAAAAGCTATTTTATTAAAACACTGGTTTGTTCATGTCCGTGTTAATACTTTAAATTTTTTGTTGAGTTCACTATTACTAGCAAAAGCAAAATATATTATTAACAATTTTTCTTATAATTATTCCACTAATTAAATGGAAACATCGGTAATCAAATATTCTAAACCAATTTAATACGATTAAATCATTTTTCAAAGAGAAACTAATAACTGAAGCAAAGTAATTTTAGAGTTTTTCATACAGTAAAAAGATATTTCTTAAACACCTGTTTTTTCATAATCCTACAGGAGAAGAGCTGGTTGTTGAAGACGTGTTTTTAAAAGAGTTATACTTTCTAAACAATACTTTTTGTTAATATTATATACAGCATTTTTTTTCTTTGCTATATTAACCCTTTTACTTTTTTTTCCTTTTTATATTTTTCTTTGTTGTAAAAAATGTATAAATATAATTTTTCCTTACATAATCAAATTCAAGTAACACACATGTAAATCATGGATATATTACATTTGCACAATTTTTAAATTATCAAAATAGCATTCACTTGTTTTGTTATACAGTAGAAATAAAAAAAAAAAATTGCATTTAAAATATCGTCATGTCATTCATAATGGCTCAAAGTATTACAGCTTGTACAAAGAAAGTACCAAATGAATAACAGACTCTTAAACTATGTGAGGTTCAAATATTTGCCACCAATGCTTTCTATAGTAGAAACTTCTGACCATTGTTTTCATGTGAACTGAGCCAACTTGTAATGCAAACTCTTATTTATTAGCAGATATTATTTTCAATAGAACCCTTTCAATAACTCATATCATTTTACTAAAAAAATAAATTTGGATACTAAAAGACAGATAAAAAGAGTACTAAAAGAAGTGAATAGCTAAATATCACTTTTTTTTTTTCATTTTTACTGTAATAAATGTTTTTTTTATTAAATACATTCAATCAATCACCTTCATAAAGCTAAATTGCTAAACAATGGTAATTTTTTTTTCTTTTATCTACCCCTCACAATATGCTAAAACTTATTGAGCTTAATAAATGAGAGAATATAAGGGTTTCTATATCACTAAATAACTGGTGCAAATTTATTTGAGATTTCCACCGTCTTGAAAAGCTGGTTTCAGAACATTAAACTTTGACCAGCGAATAATGCTGAAATGGTATTCACAGTTCTGAAACCACCAGTTTCTTCAGCTCCTTTTTATTTACCTGAAATTTCAGAGGAGAAACAATAAACTACTTTTCCATTCTAGAAGATATGTCAAGGTGAAAAAGGAAATGATGTCAATAAGGAGAAGATAGAAGCAAAAGTAAATTACCTTCCCCATGGCATTGCGAGGAAGTTTCTCCCACAGGATTAGTTTTGTTGGAATCTAACAAAAATATAAACAAATTATCAAAAGAGAATAATTATGCCTTGTTCTAAAACCAAGAAATTAGCAGCAAAGAAAACACCAAGCAAAACAGAAATGGTGTATTTTAATTGTTTGGTTAGTATGAGAAATAGCCAAGAAATAAAGGGCATTGAATTTTGAGAATAATTTGTCACCACATGAGCCAAGAAACAAATTAATCTGTCATCATATGATACATAGTTTACACTCTCACCTTATATATCTTATACAGACTAAAAAAAATAAACAATGGTCATGTTGAAATACCTTATAAGGTGCAATTTTGTCTTTGGCCCAGGTGGTTAATTCTTCTAGGCTTAGAACAGGCTTCGATTCTTGATCTCGCTTCTCTTTAACACCAGCATCTGGCACAATGATTGCACCTACAATCTCTCCATAGTCTTTGTCTGGTAATCCTAAAATGCAACATTCTGAAACAGCTGGATGCTGCAAAAAATGTTCTGATTGTGAATATTTCTATGTCATGCCTTATACTAAACTCTTCCATGGAGAAAAAAGAATGCAAGAAAAACATGGGGTTGATAACACCTAGCAACACATAATGAGAAAATGGTAGCAACTTGCCTCTATGATAACTGATTCAATTTCTAATGCAGACAGCTTATAGCCACCAGCCTTGATTATATCGGCATTAGTACCTGTTAAACAAGTAGAGAATGTACACAACGTTATTTTTAGCTTTATTTCCATCACAAACTTTAACTCCGATGTTCAGTTGTAGTTATCTTAATGTTTATTCTTAGTCAATCAAGATGAAATAGTTGAGTTCTCATCCATGTCCAGATAAAAATATCAGGAAAAACCAAATTTTCTGGCTATCAGCAATTAGGGGTAAATGTTTCCGACAAACAGGTATGAAAATTTAACATTTTTTCTCTCTTTGTTGTGAGACTTGTTTTGGAAAAGTGGAAATCACTGGCTCAAGGACAATTCTAGAAAATTTCAAATTGGATATGTAATTATTAATTAAGGCATGAGAAACATGCTACAGGATGCACTAAAAGTTCTCACTTTTATGAGCAAACATAGAGAAATATAAAGTTTCTTACGTCCTAAAATGATGTAATATCCATCTTCATCTGTAGTAACTGCATCTCCAGTCTTAAAGAATCCATCATCAGTAAATGATTCCTTCGTTACCTGCATGGATATAGGAAAATTTCTCAGAAGTAGATATGAAATCCTTTTTACCATTCTCTTTATTAGGAATCTTTGGACTTTTGGGAACTGAAATGACATTCTATTCCATTTACTGTGCCCAATCATTAGCATTTTGGAACTTTTGTTACTCAAGGCTTAACAGGAAAAGAGGGTATTGTATCAAGATTTACATAAATCATCATGTAATGCATTGTACCTCAATAACAATTTGGAGGATAAAAAGTAAAAAGAACAGGTAATAGTATTACTAAATGAGCAATTCTGAATCACTGAATAAAGTAACTTGCAAGTACCTCAGGAAGTTTCCAATATTCTTTAAACAATGAAGGGCTTTTAACGCAAAGCTCACCCATTCCAGGATTCTCATTGTCACCCTCTTCATCTACAATAATCTTGACCTGTCAAGCAGACAGAAATGCCAGCCTTAAAATTCCTCACGATACTTTTTTCATATTGAGTGTCCATATCCAGTATTTTAGTAAAAATCTCATATTATGTCAAAGTAAACTTTGAACATGTCCTTCAGTTTCAGTCATATATCACTTTATTGAGTGTTTAGAACAATAAATTTAGTTTCCTTAACCTGATTTGAAACTTGAGCACAGACCATTGGTTACTAAAATCTCTACATTGTTGTTTATGCTATCTGTTCATGTGAAAAGATTATGCAGTAATGGAATGAGAGATAAAACAGCGAACTAACCTGTATGCCAGGAAATGGTTTGCCCACAGTTCCTGGCTTGCGCTCACCTTTCAATGGATTTGACAATGCCATAACAAACTAGAAACATTAACATAATACAATAAGATTCGTCTAAAAAGATCAAAGTAAATTTATTAAGAAAACTAGTAAAATACATACATGATTCAGTACAAAGTTGAGGGACTTAAACTAAAGTTTACTTACTTCAGTCATGCCATATCGTTCCAATAAGCGATGCCCAGTGATAGCTTCCCATTCTTGCATAACAGGTAGAGGAAGTGCAGAGGATCCACACATCTGAATATTAACATGACAATAAATCAGATCTCTAAGATTGAATCAGTAGTCAACATCCGTGCATGCTAAATTTCAACACCAGTGAGTTACATACTAAAAATTGAAGAACAATCCATTATTTTTAAATTCAAACAACTTCCTGTTTATCTTCTTTCAAGATATAAAGTTGTTCAACACAAGCTACTGTGTCTCTTTTTCTTACCATAAGACGCAAGTTATTTGCAGCAGAGGCTGAAACATGTTGAAGCTCAGGATCCATTGCATTATAGCCTTGTATCAATCGGGCATAGATAGTTGGAACCTTCATTTAAAAAAGAATTTAAGTATAATCAGATCACCCAGGACAAGTTTTCTTATCATAGCAAATACTGTGGATAGAAAATAGTATATAAATGAACAAACTGTGCATAGCATAATGCATAACACAGAACACCATCAAATGGCCTGCAATTTATAAATATGCTGTTTTTGTATGGTTATATCTGTAAAAATTATTTTTTCAGCCAAGCTTAAGTTATATCCTCAAACCAAGGTATCATGAGAATGAACCATATGATATATTATATATATGAGCAATGCTAATAAGAAGTATACTTACTCCAGTGAACACAGTTATAGCATCGTCAGCCTTAGAACCATCAGCAGGATATGACTCACGCCATCTCTGCCAAACTCCCCTCACACTAAATTTTGGCAAAAACTCAACCTTCAAGAACAAAATTAGATTCTTAGACACATAAATTTGTTTAAGATTTTATTTTCTAGTTGTCTATTCTTTGGAAGCATAAGTGAATAGAGTATATTACCGAGGAACCTGTATAGAGAGGGGCCATTAAACCATTGAAAAGCCCATGAACATGTATACCATATACGTTAAGGATTGACATAATAAAGATATCTCAAATCATATTTTTGCAAACATACTAAAGATGATAATATGTTTTGAAAATATTGAAAATTATTGAACAATGTATACAAAGAAACTTTCAAGGATATGATGTAATGGTAGACAATGCAGAAACTTGTCAGCAGATGTGTACTCCCATGCTTTTGCCAAAGTTTGGACCTAAAATCAAAGACAAAATTAAGAAAAAAATTACAAAATTAATAACAAGATGAGTTGGACTGACAAGCTCAAGTCGTTCATGCAAGAGTTGATAATATCACACCAATTTTGCTCAATCACAGAGCCCGTGTTCAGGAAGAGTATTTTGTTTTAGTAGATGAAGAAACTTTTAATTCAAAGTAATAAATGTAACTAGAGATAAACATAGAGCATACCTGGGAAATGATGCTTCTGTGTGTATGAACAACTCCCTTAGGTTTACCTGTAGTCCCACTGGTGTACAAAATCAGTGCTGGATCTTCTTCACCTAAGCCAAAGGATATGAAAAACAAAGAAAGAACAGTCAACAGATTGCTAGTGAAAGACTCTACAATGTCCATTTATAAAAGCAGAAACTGATTTTCTTACCATATCCTCCAATATTATCCAACACAATCCTGTCTGCATGAACTTTCCCATTCTGTGAGTGTTCATTTCTGCTTTTCTCTGAAGACATGTTGACAACAGGAGGAAGATGAAAAAACTGAGAAGAGCTTTTGTTGGCTACTCTTTGCATTAATTCACTATGCTCTTCAGTACTCAGTATTGCAGATATATCCTGCAGCCATATCATCAAATTTCTATTAAGATTTAATCCAAAAAGCAGAAGTAAAACACGAAGGTGATGTAGAATAATTAGATAGTTTAATTACAAAAGAAATGAGACTTCAATGCATACCGAATTATCAATCACATACAAGAGCTCTACTTCTGGATAGCTGATTGCAAGGGGAACAGCAACACCTCCACTGAGCCAAATTCCAATTAATCCAGCAACAAATTCAGCAGAGGGTTTGGCCACAATTCCTATTCGAGCTCCACCAAGATTTCCCTGGATTTCGATATCACATAGAATTTAGTCAATTTTTTGAACATATTCACAAATGCCAAGCAACAGACTATGAATTTTGTTAATCTTCAATTTTTAGCAGGTGATCCGAATAGAATAAAAAAACTGTGTTTTCCTAATGAGAACATAGTGTCCCCTACTTTCAAGCTTTTACTATGTGAAGGCTTCGTTTTGGCAGAACAATAGTAAGGGAATTTGTAAAGTGTAACTCACTGTTTGTGCATCACTGGCACTCAAGAGACTATATATCTTCTCTGCTGATGTGATGAGTTCCTTGTAACTATAACTCTTCTGATCAGCCCTGATAGCAACATTTTCATGAACTGTGGGTTCTTGCTTAGCAATTGCCTTTACCACCTCCATTAATGTAGCCGGTGCAGATGCTATACAAAAGGAAGCAACAGTCAAATAACCTTTAAAGATGGATTCATTAGATATTAAACAAATCCACGTGATGGAAACTGAACAACCATAATATATGTTTGGTTTTTTTTTTCTCAAGTGACTAGATAATCAGAACAAAGATGGTCCTTCTAAACTTCCCTGCACAGCAATATCACTATTATAAGGTCAAAATTCATAACAAGTCAAGATAACCTCATTTTTCGTGTTTAAGGCTCTTGATCTTCCTGGACACAGAAATGTTTAAACCCAAGCTTTTTAAAGCAATAACCACGTTTTCATGGTACAAGGCAAAGCTACAACTTGATGCACAATCAGGAGATATAAAGCCAAAACGCTACTTGTCACAAAAAAGATGCTTCATAATAATCTCAATACTTAGACACCTTTTTCTTTAAAAAACAAAAAATCCAAACTTCGTGTGCTAATGCATGATGTTAACCAATAGCTAGAATAAAAACAGAGTAGAACGCAACGAAAAGTTCCCATCAAAGTAGTACTTACTTTACAACCAGAATACATTACATTCAGATGAAAATAAAACAAACTAAAAAAAGGGGGTGGGGGGAAGGAAAACACACCCTTTACTTCTGCATGCAGCAGTGACACCCCCCAACAGAATATTTCATCAAACTCAACCTCAAGATAGATTTTTTTTCATGGGTCTAATAACCCAGTTGAAAGAAAAAAACAAAAACAGTGATCCCAGAAGAAAGAATCCCCAAAAGCAAAAGACCCACGTTCAGAACAGTAAGAAAGCTAATTGGAGTTTGATCAACCAATCAGAGACAGAGAGAGAGAGAGAGAGACTCACACGAGAGTGGACGAAGCTGAGAGAAAGAGAAGCGGGGGAAGGAAACGTGATGTGGGAAAAGAGGGAAGGAAGAGGAAGTTATGAAGGGATGGGCATGAGAAGCGCGTAGGTGAAGAGGTAACGGAAGGAGAGTGAGGTGTTTGTTGAAAGCTTTCAATGAGCGACTCATTTAGGTGACTGGTTGATATTGAGACCAGCTAATTGAGCGGTGGAGTTAGGTGGAATACAAACGGCGTGCTCCAAATTCTTTTTTGCACGTTCAATCTTTTACCACCATAATAATTTGTCTTCTTCTGGGTCAAATGTGGCAATTTCGGAGACTCTAATATGCCTTATTCAATTCCAATTCCAACACTGTTTCTTTCTTTTTTTTTTCTGGGTTTCCTCTGTTTTGGGGGTGCTTTCTGACTATTGTTCCTAGTTTCTGGAGACCCCTTGTTACCATGATACTAACGTGAACATGATTGGGTGTCACCACTTGCAAGTTGTGATCTTTGTGCTGCCCTTTTCGAAGATAGCCTTCTTTGTGGTAGTAATTGGCTTCGTACAGGAACAAAAGATTTCTTTTTCTTCTCTGGTAGGGTTGGGATTATCATAGTACACAAACAAAACGTGTATTTCTATTCTTTATATAATCAAAAGAATAATTAAAATATACACAAGGATTAGCATAAAACAATACATTTATACGTAGTACTTTAAACGGATGCGTATAATCGGAGACGAGCCACCAAGTTTTAATTTTCTTAAATAAATAGAATAACAGTGGGTCACACTGTGACATACACATGTGTTTTGTTTGACCCGCAAGATTTGGTCTTTTTATAGAATCAGATAGACTTCAATTAGATTTTTCGAGATTTGGACTAGTTGTTGTACTTAACTAGTGCTTATGTTTTTTTCTTTTTCCTGGTATGATCCATTCATGTAAAAAAATAAAAGTAACAGTAAAGATATGACACCCCTGTCAAAAAATATTTCAACTTTACAACTATTTTTCTAATAAAATATTGTGTTATAATAAAAAATAATAATTTATTTGATTGTGAAGAAAAAGTAGAAAACTAAAACAGTGTGAGAGTATCATTATTCTAAAAGTACCATTAGAAAATTTAGGTGCTACTGGGCAAGTATCATCTGTAGAAGTTAATGACAAGAAGGTTCGTGTCTTGCGTTCATGTGTCTTTCAAGCAATTGTCCAATAAAAAAATGGAGAAGAAAGAAGAAGGAACAGAACTGAGCCCACTATTTTAAAGCCTTGTGTCAGTTTGCTATTCCAACTTCTCGCTGCTCGAAGGGTCTAAAATGTCTGACCTCAAAGCAAGAGGTTCCCAAATGGGGTTGCAAATCTCAATGCATATCTACCACGTCACAGAGGAGTAGTTGGAAGTGTTAGCGTAGGGAATACTATGAACATTTTTGGATAATCACGTGTTAGTGGGCAGGTTGCTAGGGTTATTTCTGGATTGCTATTGACATATCACGATCAAATTACCGTCAAACCATATTCTTAAGAAACCGTGCGGAGATTTAAGATAACTGAAAATGGATAACTTTGATAGAACTAGTTTAATAAAAAAACTGCCTTAATTTAAGGGCAATAAATGGGACAATAAATTCAAATCTCACGTTTCATTTCATACAATTTGTTCCTCGACTTTTTCTACGTGAGAATGACAACGGGTTTATACATTTAAATACATTTTTTTTCTTATAAGTTAGCTTTTGCTGCTTTTAACTTTTGTTTTGGTTTTGGTACCCAATATTGGTTAATATGGCTACATATTGCAATGGAATCCCAAAACTAACGTTTCAGAGAATAGGCACAAAATTTGAAGTCAAAGTAAACTGAGAATTAATTATATGTGAACCGCAAAAATAAGTCAATTGGTACGTTTTCATCACTTTATAGAAACTATTTCCTGTGGCCACGACCAATAGAACTTTATAAAAGGGGGCGAAGAAAATCTTTTGAAAGGGCATTCCATGGTAAAATTAAAAATATATCATAATGACAAATTCTGGATGTCAGTACTCGAATACGGAAGTGTATGGATTGGTATGGAAATGAAGCAATGAAATCCACAAGTATATCCGTAGCAAGCTTGGGCGTTGACAAATAGACTAGGGACATGTTTGTTTTAATTTCAGAGTCAATTTTCCTCACCTTGTACTCCTTCCAATTGAAATTATTTTAGACACTAATTTCAATTAAGTTCATGCTATAAAATAAAATCTATCCATCTTTAAAACAGATATTAATTTAGACACACATTCTAACTATGTTTGTTCATTCATTCAAACTAGGCTCTATCTAAAGAGGTACTACAGTACCAGACTTGACAATTTGTGGATTAACATCAAATAGTGACAAACATGTACCACATCAAAGATTCTGTTCAAGTTGACCATCTCCATGGTCCATTGCCCACAAGGTTAAAGTCATGACAGTAGATGGTCAACATGATCATTGACCCCATCATCTCCTCCACCAGAAGGGTGTTCTAGCTTCCTGTGAAGGAGGTGGTTTAAGAATATCAAGCATTGTTTCCTTCTCTTTTGGGGTCAATGAAACACCTCTAACAAGGTCCAGAGCCATGATATGGACATTAGTCTTTTGCCTATGCTTCTTGTAGGCCCATCCTCCTGCAGCTACAACAGCAATTAGGACCTGTTTGAAAGAACATATTTTTGGAATCAGCAAAAATTTAAACTACACAAAAGTAAAAAGGCAAACTCAAGTCTTTCAGTCCTCCAGAGAAAAAAATTTACAGGTGATAACCACAAAGCTGCTGTCTGCTTATCAAACTTGGGCGTATAGAGTACTGTCTCTCCAAAATCGTGCTCAAGCTTTTTGTAGATTTCCTTGTCACTCTTTCCAGCCCGAATTTCATCACGAATTAACTGAGAAACAGTACCAGTGCTTAGGGTTTGCTTGATAGCGACAAGGCTCAGTTTCAAAAACTGCTAACAGGCATAGCTGTTTTTTTCTTTTTAAAGAAATTCTGAGCAGAAATGGATCAAAAGCAGACATAAAACTAGGCAAGAAACTTCAAAATCTTAAACTATATGTTCTACAAACATAGGAAAATCAGTTATTTCACACACCCGAAATTCCATCACAAGCCAGGCATATTCTGTTTAATTTTTCGTAGCGTCATCAAGACAAAAATTCAAGTCAATGACAATGAAGGGTACAAAAGACAAAAAGGCTTTAATCAAAGCCAATTAAGCTTTACAAACAAACAGTGTATCCAGTTAAACCAAAAAGGGGGAGCTTTCTTTTTCTTTTTCCTCCTGTGGGGTTGCAGGAAAATTGAAAGAAAAATGAAAATTGACAGCCATTTAGTTGAAAGAAAGCCACAGTAAGCATGAAAGAAGATAAACTATACAAGTAAACATACTGCATTACTCCATAAAAGTTGAACTGTTACCACAAGGGAAAGCAGATTAACAAGTAATATATCCAAATGATACATTGACATTTGATAACTCATACTAGAAGTTACATCATAAAAGAATTTGGGTGTTCGATGTTAATTTTTAAGTCACACAAAAATCAACAATCTTATATTAGACCCCACCCTTATGCACCAATTCATCTCAGTCCCTTATCCTAATTATTTCAAGTTTAGAGGCCATTTGAAGTTCCAAAGAAGTAGTTGAATGAAAGACAAAAATAAATAAACTAACAGAATAATGTTTCTGTTAGCAGTAAGGAAATAATTAATAAGTAACGACACCCATATCAGAAAGTAAAAGCGCAGTGCAGATAAGCACCTTCCTGAGCAAAATGGCAATGTCTGCTTGAGAATCCTCAATGGATTGACTCCCACAGTCCGTGCACCTCACATTGTGACTAATTTTTCTTGCCCGAGCATCTACTATCATTGCCTGCTTCACTGCATCATCCTCACTCGCCATTCTAACCTACCCAAACAAATACCATTAAAACATCCAAAGGCAATAAAAAAGGGACTTCTGTTTCAGCCACACATTTTACCAAACAGCTGCAAGGCAAAACCAAGACAAGAACATCACAAAATAAAGCAAAAAAACGAAAAATAAAATAAAATCACGATGCCTTAACTCTAACACCCAATGATCATGAAAGTGAAAGAACACCAGAAACTAATCCCTATAATCTAAAGCATAAACAACGCGAAAAGCCTTCGTTCATTCATTCTGTCGAACAGTTGCGGTACACAAATTCCAACGGAGAAAACATTCCCTCCGAAAACTAAAAGGAAAAAGTAAATTTTACGATGGAGTTTAATATATGGATTTATTGAATATAGATAAATGTAAAATGGGTTTTACGTAGAAACTCACTGAAAAAAATTGATGAAAAAAAGGAGAGCGTGTGATCCTAGTTCTTGGCTTTCGATTCAAAGCTTCGAATAGATTATGCGGTGCGTTTTGGGTTCATCAACGAAGCGATACCATGGAAAAATCACGGACTCAATTAAGTACATAGTAATAAATTAATTATATAAATTAAGAATAATACTACTTCAAGCCTCATAGATGAATAAAATTACCGAATTATGCATACATTGAAAATTAAAATAAAAATGCTTAACTTCATACTAATTAAGAGTGTTTTTAAGTTTATTTAATATCTTAGTTTTATAAAATAAAGAAATACATTTTATAAATTATTTTCAATTATAAGTCTAAATTTTAATAAGAAACATTTTCAAAATAATAATATTAAATAAGATTGAGTGAGTCAACATATGTTTGTAATATTATTTAACTTTTCTAAAAAAATTATAATGAATCATTTTATATATATGTGTGTGAGGGAGATAAATTAGTTAAATTTTATAATAAATATTATAGTAATTTATTAGAAAAATAAAAGACAAAAAAATGAATAGATATAAGGAAAAAATAGAATAACTCTTATACTGATTAGTTTATAAGAAATAGAAAAAAAAAAAAAAAAAAAATTCTTTTTTTTTTTTTTTTAATTTATTTTTTTTTTTTTTTTTTTTTTTTTTTTTTTTTTTTTTTTTTTTTTTTT
>Ga0209489_100669_pt1 | contig 66722 bp, 39 predicted proteins | sample SiratrowhiteBW_FD_187527 | JGI IMG/M metagenome (GOLD analysis project Ga0209489, IMG submission 187527) | Root nodule microbial communities of legume samples collected from California, USA - Siratro white BW (SPAdes) (version 2) | ecosystem: Host-associated > Plants > Roots > Nodule | place... | reverse complement strand
CCGTTGGTTGAAAAGTTATATTCAATTAATGCATTGTTCTCAAGTTTACACTCATTTTTAATAAATTTTTCGTGTTCAGATTTATTCTGAAGTTTAAAAACATATATATATATATATATATATAACTACTATAAATAATTATTATTTTAAAATATATTCTTATTAAAAATATTTGAAATATTTCTAATAAAGGGCAAATTCATTATATATATATAACTACTATAAATAATTATTATTTTAAAATATATTCTTATTAAAAATATTTGAAATATTTCTAATAAAGGGCAAATTCATCATAAATTGAAACTTAAAAACGATATATTTATAAAGATTAAAACAGAAAACATATATCTTATCTGAGAATTAAAATAAAAAATAAGGATTGTTAAATTTAAAAGGCGAATGTATAGTTGCCAGTAATAGTTATACATTAAATAGATGATTAATTGATTTCTTGAAAATGAATGATAGAATAAATTGAATTATATTAATGATAAAATTATCAATTAAACCATTTTTTAAATGATTCAACACAAATATTATGTCTAATATGTCCAATAATTATAATTAATTTAATGTAATAGTTAAATACGCTATATTTTGTTTCTAGTCTTTATAAATATATTTTTTTCACTTTTGTATATATATATATATATTCTATTTTAAATTTTATTCCACAAAAACCTTAATTTTTATTTTTAGTTCTTATTACATCTTATATTTGACACCTTTAATGACCTCAACAATATTAAATTAGTAATTTTATTAATGTTCCAGCATTCTTAGAATAGTGTCATATTGTATTATTTTGGTTCTTTTGTCTCTGATATAAATTGATGAGTGACTAATGGCTTATTAGCAACGGGAGAAGGAACACGACCTTGAGTTAGCAGCTTCACTTCCAGGATATCAGTTCCTCACAAATACTTCCTTAGAGCCTACAGAAAACTGCAAAATCATTAAAAGAACGTAAAATCAGAAAGCCCTAGAGGGTGTAGGCGAATAAACTCAGTCATGCCATCGTCAATCAGAACTCCATAGCACAATTTCTCTCTAAAATCTAAACCTAATTACTTTCCAAGCTAGAAGACGCATCAGTCGCCAAACCCTTCACCTGTTCAAAAAATTTGCATCTTATCAGCCAAGTCTCTGCATTTCACCTAATTTTAAAGGAAATTAATACTTAACAAAACAGACCAAAAGAATAACTATAATAAAACAGAACGTACAAATTGTTCTTAAATGAATATCTCATATCTTATCCGTTCAGATTTTCTACTAATGCAAATGGATTTCCTTAATTATCTTGGAGACTGAAATCACAAGAATTCTGAACACCCAATTGAATTTATTAACCCATATGCTAAACTTTCTTCTACGGACCTATCCCATGAACATAAACAACTTATTATATCCTAAAAAGGGATTAAATTTTGATCTGACATGTGTCAGCGGATCCAGGTGGATTCGAACCACCAACCTCCCAAACGCAAACTGCAGGTGGGTGCTCATTCCAATTCGAGCTCGTGGATCCATCGTATCCTTGCATACTAGGTTTATAGCCCAAATATTGTAAACTACTTCATAAAAATAGGTATATAGATTTTAGGCCAGAAATTAGCTCATGAATATAAAACAAATAAAAAAAGGATTTCCGAAATGAATAACAAAAGATAAGGAAAATGAAAAGAAAAAAAACACTAGTAATTACTGAATATAAATAACAAACCACTTCAATAAAACGTATGCAACAAAAGTAATTTGAATCATAGACTAGTCAAGCACGTAAACATTAAACCCAAATTACGAGGAACCAAAACACAACTATGAACAATTTCACTATTGGCTAAAAATCCACACTATTAGGTACCCCAATTATACAAATTTCAAGAACCAATTTTTGCTTGGGAAAAATAATCAAGAGAATTTTCACTAAAAGGCCGTGTTTTAAATGCGGCAAGATACCATTTTTAGCCAATAAGTATAGACTAGGAAACATTCAACAGTAAATTAAATGAATATTCAATACCGATTATAGAAAGTTCATAACATTGTGTTTATGATCCTCCCTGAGAATTAATTAGTATTTATAGAAACAAAATATTCAATCCATTAACTTGCATAGCAGGAGGATCAAACTACAATCCACTATATCTTCCCACAACATCTGATTAGCAAAATATAATTACGAAACCAAATCCTGAGAACCAATATGTTGGGAAACAAGGGAAGTAAAAACCAAAACTAACAATAAGTAGCGGGTTAATGATAGACGAGATCACTAGTCAGGCTGCGACGGCCAAACGGCACCAAAAGATCTACATGAAAACATTTACAAAAATAACTGGAAAAACTGTTACTGCATGCTCATTCATAGTTAAAAGTAGGGTAGAAAACAAACCAGAGTCGTATTTTTACCAGAACTACAGAATAACGAGGAAAATTTTCAATAACAGTGACCAAGGCTATGATAAGTTGAAAACAACCACCAACTTCAGGAATACGTCAACAGTATACAGATCGCCGAACATGTCGCTGAATATAAACAGACATGAACGTTAATGTAGATGTTACACGACCGGACATAAAACAATCGTTTGATTTTAATTTGTTGATCCAGCATCGTTTGACGTTGAAGCACCAAAGTCAAATCTCTTGATAAATAGCCAGGACGTTTCCTATCAGTAAAACATTGAATCAAAATTTTCATCGAATGAACGAGGATAAACATTTATCCTGCAAAAAGAGCATCAATTATGTCAGAAATAATGCAAATTCAATCACCTATAAAGATTAAACCAAATCTAAACATACAATTACAACCAATAAGAGCATATACATTAATAGGCTACAAAGAGATATAATTAAGTGCTGAATTATCTAATTGCGTCCAGCAAAAATTACACGAAGTTCGAAGAAAATAGCTAATATGCTAAAGAATGACATAATTTGGTGTTTTTCAGAATTGTGTGATAATGAATAGCAGAGAATCCCAAACAAAGATCCACATCATGAACTAAAACCATTTAAACAATACAACCCAATAAACAAACTGCAGATTGCAAGTATTCATGCAAGCTACTTCTAAATTCCAACAAGAAAATTCAGAGAGACTAATTAGTATCCATGCCCATAAGATAAATCGTTCGAGATGAACACCAATTACCTCTAGAGTCTGCAGGTCCTTCCTTGCTTCGCTAAAACAGAAGAACACGATCTTTCATCCTCTGCCTGATCTCAGACTCCTTTTTCAGATTATATCTAAAACTCAAAAGGACCATGTAAAGCGAGTCGCACAGTGCTTGACAAAGGCCAAAGATTGATGCTTATCCAAAGCAGAATACTGCAGATACAAGGAACCTTAAAACTACACTAGGTACAGCTAATTACAGCAATCTGTAATCACTGCCTTATGTACCATGGCAGATTTTTGAAACATACATAGTACATCAAAATCCCAATTTTCCTAAAAAGAGCCAAGTACAAATGCTTAATAATAGCTCCATAATACAGTTGCAGTAAGACATCAACCAAACATAAGGGATTATCATAAAACATACACGATTCTACGTGAGACATCATTGACTGGTATCTTTAGATGAAAACTTGTAAGTTAAAATATCAAGGATTTAGGGATCCAAAGATAGGGACAAACAATGAGACAATAAAAAATGAAACAGTGAGATTAGACACTCCGATTGAATTAGTTGACGTGCATGAGCGCTCAACAAAGAATATAAACATTTGCATATTATTTTACTGTACATATAAAGGCACTTTGATTCAATTGTTGAGTTATAAATGTTGAACTAGTTGATACGCCTTGTACGCTCAACAAAGAATAGAAACATTTGCACATTATTTTATTGGAAATCCAAAACCATTTTGATTCAATTGTTGAATCATATATAAATTTGGAACAAATATTAAAAATGATGATATGCTTCAGTTTAATAAATTGCCTTTAATCAAGTTAACGTCTAAAAAACCACATACTTTTGCTCAAATCTCCTTCGAGGCATTTTATTGGAAATCCCCTCTAAAATCAATTATATTAATGTAAATTACATAGCAGTGTAAAACATTCTCTCAAAATATGCAGAAATTGTGGCATTGCCTCTCATGTTAATTACGATTCAACTATAAATCGATTATATGCAAGGAATGATGTCAATTGTATATTGCAAAATTGAATGCGTAAATTCATAAACAGCGAAATTGAAATTCAAATAAATTAAAGTGTGCGTTCAGCACTATACCTGGAAAGTAGCCAATTGTTTTGTCGTTTTGTTGAGCCGTTACGCGGAGAGCGAACCAAAATATATAGAAAAAATTAAGAGCACAGAAAAGAGAGACTAAGGAAGAGAAAGGGGAAGGGGAAAAACACACCACGACAGGGAAAGGGAAAAGAACCGGGGCAAAAACTTCAAAACAAACCCCGATTCCTACCCTCCCCAAACAAAAAAATATAACCATTTTATTAACGCTTTTCGGACCCGCCATGCAAGCGCACCTGACATGGCAAAGGTCCATTAACAAGAGCTAACATCAGAACAACTGCCTTACACACACCTCTCGCAACCATACCTCCAATCATATCAAACAGATCCAATACCAAACAATATATGTCTCCTAAACGATTTTAGGAATACAACCTGTTATGTTCCGGTATCAGTCCCATCAAGTATCAGCCCAATCAAAAAAGCTTAATCACAGATCGGACGGACAATCCCAAGATATCGTAGGTTGGTTTCGCGTACGATATCTGACCAGGTCAGGATGACTCCTTAGCGAACAATCTCGATCAGCGTCTTACCTGCTTCCACGAATTCGGGCATAATACCGATTAAGGAGGATCGGATCATTGTCGGTTATCCGGAAGAATCATAACCAAAATTACACGACGAATCTCGCGTTAATTACTCCGTTGAGTCTTCCGACACGTGACCACCAACGTCCACCGCAGAAATTCCACGATCAGCACCGGCGTCTCCGAAACCTAACAACACAAAACCATAACCGATTAAAATTAACTGAATATTCGCACAGGGACTTCTAGTCTAAGTTACCTAATGAAATTAACAGTCGAATTAAACGATTTCTTGCCTGTCTAAAACCAATCTCCCTCGCCTCCATCGCAATTGAAACGACAGAGCCTGCACTTGACGAACCCTAAAAACCAGAAGAAGGTTTGATCGGCCATACAAGAACGAGGAATTTGACTTTGGCCGATGAAAACGAGGGTTTGATGAGTCACGCAAAAAGGACCGAGAGCAACTCACGTGGGCGATGGAATGGAAAGATGAAGCGTTGGGGTCGTTTTATATAGAAGAATCTGAAGAAGATCAACGGCTGTGATTGATTAGGAACGGCCTAATCCAATGGTGCGGATTGGTTGAGTTTGTTGCGCTAAAAGAAATGCCGAATCGGCGGGGTTGTCGGTTTGGTTGGGTAAGGTATTTGCGGTCACAAAGATAAGAAGGTTCTCGATGACGTAGATATTCTTAACTGACACGATTTTTATGTGTCAGTTTTGGAAATTCGTAATTGGGTCGTTTTAATACGTTGTCAATGGGCCGGTTCTATTTGTTGGGCCAGAGACAATACTTGTAGAATGTTTTGAGAGTTTCGTATGAGATAATATTCTAAGCAAATATTATTAAATATGTGATAATAACCGAAAATTGATTAATTCTAAAAAACTGATAGACCAAAACTACAACAAAATATTTGTAACGACCAAAATGATATGAAGCTACAACCACCAAAACCAAACTCGTTTTGTGAATATTTAGTTATTATCAAGAGTATATTTCCGTTGAAATTCTATCAGTCTTATTAAAAAAAATCTGTTTTTTTCCTAAACTTAAGTTTAACAGACATTTAAATTATTTAAATTTAATAAGTTAACCACAGCCTATCTATCACATGTTGAATTGTGTTCCGAATTCAATTATTATCGGTGTTAATAATATATACTATGACGTCTATATTCATTTTTAACTTTTTTTTAAGTAGGTAACTTATAATTATCATTTAATTTGATTTTTATAATGAGACATCAAATATTTTATCAATTCTTTACAGACCATAGCTTTTATTTTTCATATCTTCTTTTTATAATAATGAAGAAACATATTCTCAATCAACTTTTAATTATGTTAGTATTCAAATCGTTATGGTCATATAAATTATCATCTTTCATAATCAAATATTTACTTTTATTATTTGTATTATTTTAATGTAAGGGATTCAACTATTTTTAATATATTAAACTTTTTGATCTCCTTCTCTTCTTTGATTTTTTTTTTCTTTGATTCTTTGATCTTCTTTTTAAATGTTAACTTTAATCATATATATATTATTATGTCTATATTAATTTTTATATTTTTTATTTCAAAGTAGGTAACTTATAATTATCATTTAATTTGATTTTTCTAATAAGACATTAAAGATTTTATCAATTCTTTACAGGCTATAATTTATTTATCATTTTATTTTTCGTATCTTCTTATGAACAAACATATTCCCAATCAAATTTTAATTTGTAAGTTATATGATAACTCTTTGACTGATTTATTTATTTAATTGTTTTATTTACTTATTTATTTATTTACTCGTCCTAATTATATTGTATCTCATTTAGTGCAATACTCTTTAAGCATTTAATATTGCATTACAGTATATGGATCTTTCTCTTTCATTAATGAAAGATTCATGATTATATTTTTTTTTTCTTAGTTAATGACTAAAATATTAGTAATTTTATTTGTTAAATATTTTAAAAATATTTAATAGAACCATTGGACATCGGTTGTCAAGTTTTTTTTTTATCTATTAACGTTCTACTTTTATTAATTTTCGGTCTTGGTTATAAACTTATGTATAATTAAGTGTATTAAAATTTCATTATCTCTAACGCTTTAAAATGTTTATTTATACATAGTGTTTTTAGTCTCTTTGTTGTATGTATAAGATAAATAGGCTTAATTCTCCTTCTAATTATGGTTTGTTCATTAATTGTGATGTATTATTTGGTAATTACAGTGTTTTAATTATAGTTAAATGGTAGTTGGCATAATGGTTGGAGAGGTGGAGTTATACATGTTGACACCTTAGTACACAGTGTAGTACACCAAGGTTTTTGGTTTGGTTGGAAAAGTGGATTTCAGAGAATAAATTTAAAGAAATTTGAGTGAATTGTGTATAGATAGTATGGTTGTTTAGATTAATAGATAGATGGTAAGATTTGAAGGGATTGGTTATAAAAATTTGAGAATTATTTAATAGATGTTATATATTTGTTTTAATTTTTTTAATTAATATATTTCTGAAATTATTAATTAACCCTTGTGGACAATGAAAACCTTAAATCCACTTAAAGGAGTATTTAGTAATTTCCAAAGTTATGACCTACTTATAAGGATATTTTGTAATTTCCACCTTCCTCATCCATCCTCTCAAATTAAGTCAACAAAATAGCCTTCATCTCCCAAAGTCATTCTCTTGTACGTAAAACTACCGAAATTAGTTCAATCAAACAGGCTGTAACATTTTACAGTCATAGTTTGAACCCCCGAAAAATACAATTTTTAGGATAACATAATAACAATTTTGCTTTTTATGTTTTTACTAAAGATAAAATACAACTTCTTATTAATACTCTTATACTAGAATTGAGATTTCTGGTATTATCCTATAAAATATTTGAATCTATCTAGTAGTCTTTAATTTATCCTTCTTTTTGTTTGATTGAATTGATTTACTGTAGAGGATCTAATATGTGAAAATGATTACTTTTTGAAAATATTTTCTTAAAGTCATTGCACAAATCCTCAGCATTATCAATATAGATTGTGCTTTGTGTAATTTAAGTGGTTAAAAGTACATGTAATTCAAGATATTATCATGGCGTTGCAGTGCTCTCAAGCATCATAAAGATTATCATAGTGTAGAGACTTTGGAATTTCTTCATTAACAAATTTAAAATTGTTCTTTGATAATAAGGTACACTTCATTGCCTTACTCCAATAGTGGTAATTGGATCTATGGAGTTACAATTTGACAAGGACCATTATAGGATTCTCTCTTGGATGCAAGTAAAAAGTACTTAAAGGATGACCATTATAGGATTCTCTCTTGGATGTAAGTAAAAAGTACTTAAAGGATTTTGCGACAACTCTATGAGAAAAACAAATAAGACAAAAAAAAATAAACAAGAACGAAAGAAAAAATATTAAAATGAAAAGAGAAGAATCACATATAACCAAAAGAGTGGAATGGAGCGGTACAAATCCACTCTAATACCATATTAAAATCTCAAGCTTTTGAGAAAAATGGAGAAAACAGAGAAAAACAAAGTAAGAAAGAAGACAAAAGTTACTCTACAATTTTATTATTTTGTGTGTAAAACATATATATATATATACAAATCCAAACACAATTGACTGACCTAAAGTAAGACCCAAACAAAAGGAGAAAAAATAATTAGATGATGCACGATACATAGATAGTATACTGTCAAGCAAGCGTATAATACACCAAAACCCTTTAATATTAAAAGATTATCCACAATTAAACCTCTTATACACCATAACCATAACAAAAGACCTGTTTATTATCATAAGACCATCTAAAACATTACAAATTTAAGAAGTGGTTATAGATTAGGATATTGTGAGGGTTGAACTAGGAGCACATCCCATTCTTATTCCATTTATATGTGATCAAAATTATAATTTACAAGCATTCATGTCATTGCCTTGTTATATGATTTACAATAAAGGGAGGTATTTGTTACATTTTAGTTCTCCTTCCCAAACCAATATATTACTAGTCAACACATAATTTGATTTTAGTGATTAAATTAAAAGTATTCTTGTAATCATATTAGTAACATTTTGCATTTTATATATAATCACATTATTATTTTTACTTTGATGCGTTTATAGTAGCACTCGATAAATTATTATTTTATTCTTATTCAACATTCTTTCACTGTTGAATATTAATTTTCAAATATCTAAAGAGTTAGAAAACAGTTAATTTGATTTTGAAATTTTATGAGAGTAAGCAAGATCAAATTAAAGATTCTAAGTTAAATAGAATATAAAAATAAATACATAACAAACTAAAATAATTGTCGTAAATAGATCACAAAACCCAAGTAAATTGAGTACATTACAAATGAAGTTAATAAATAAAGACACAATTACAAATATTTCATTAGACCATGTAATTATAAATGTTTTATAATTTCTATCTTAATGTCTTTTATATTAATCACACTTATCTTACAATATCCTAAAAGTCTATAATGTTATGGAACCTGTGTGCTCTCTTTGTCTCCTTCATAAAATTCTTTAAAAAAAATCTTTGATAAAATGTTTAACCTTAACTATTGACCTTTATTTGATATTATTTCAACATTAATATTTAATCACATCCTTTAAACTTCATTGTATTACTTTTTATTAATACAAGAAAAAAATAGTTTTTTTTTTATTTTTTTTGTTTTAAAAGTTTCTATTATGAAAAAGTTTGTCTGAATAGACTAAAAAAAATACACCTACAAAAGAGAGGATTATGTATAACTTTGGTCTCTTAAATGAGATAAGAAAAATCTTATTATCTCACATCGTTAAGGAGAAGTTGTTAAAAATCCTTCATCAATTAAACTAAAATAATTGTCACATAGTTCAAATATTAAACAAAAATCAGGTAAGATAATAAATTTTAGGCTTTTTTTTATCTATAAATTTTAGGTCTTTTTTATTTATATTATGTTGGTTTGATTTATCTCCCCTTAATGTAGGAATTGTTGTTCCATACAAAAAAAGTATGTTTAAAACTACCTATAAAAGAATCTATAAAAAAATAATGTGAAAAAATTAGAAAAGAGGTAAAAAAAAAAAAAAACTACAACATCTCTATATAGTTTGCTTATTTTGAAAAAGTGTACAAGCACGTCATATCAACGTGTTTTTCATTTTGATATTTTAACTTTTTATGTATAAAACACTTAAAATTAGAGTATTGTTTTTAATTTCCATATAATGAATAATTTGTTATTTTAATCGTGATGTATATTTTTTTTATCTTCATTTCTCTAAAATATAAAATCATTATATTTTAATAAAAAAAATTGTAAATTATATAAATAATATTTAATTTTGAGATTTATAACTTTTTTTTAAATACATATGATGCATAATGCTAAATGTAGCATTTCTAAAATTTTTATATATGATAGATGTATCATGTAGAAAATTATAAAATAACCATATGTTTTTATACTATTTACATTGATAAATGTAATTTAAAATACACTTATTTAAAGGAAATTTAACCTGTACATATATTTTAAAATTAGACTTAAAAAATTATTTATCGATTTCCTGAATTGATCTACCACCTGCAAGATCATTTGTTTTCATGTAGAACACAATCATCACAAATTAAAAAAAAAAACATATCAACAAAAAAGATATAAGCCAATAATTTAAAACATTTGTCATCATTTCAGTAACTCTAGCAATTGGTTCATCTCATAGGAAGGTGAAGGTGTGGTAAGAGGTTTAGGGGCCATAATATAAGATACACAAAAGTTTAGGATAAATCTATATGACTCAAAACAACTACATAACCTACAAAGAGAAGACATCAAAAAGAAAAACAAACCAATACAATCCAATTATAACAGAACAAGCAACAACACAAAAATCTTATATTTGAATTTTAAGATCCTTCTAAGTTAAACATCTTAAATTCAAGTAGAAGTTGTTTATTGTTACTGTTAAAGTAATATAAAGAAACACTTTACATTGCATTCAAACTTATATCTAACATCAAATTTCATACAAAAATATAAGAAACCAATCAAAACATAAATTTGAAAGATATTCTAAACATAAAACATTAAGATAGAAATCTATCTCAATTTAGTAATAAGTGTGCATCGTCTTCACTTCATCAAGATTCTTTTATTTTTTAATAATTTCATTCTTATTCACCACAATAAACTTAACTTGAATACAATCAAATTTCACATATGATGGTCAAATATCCAATTAGATACATTTTGCCTATCTAAACACGATAAGCTCACTACTCTCAAACCATACTAAAAACGAATACCAAATATAACATCTCATAAATTATCATAGTTATAATATACATAAAATTAATAAATATAATATATAGATGTTATACTAAATAGTATTGCATATAAATTCATCACCTAATCTTATACATGTAAAAACATATAAACCTTTTAACACATATCATATAATAGTAGGAATAAAAACAAATTTTCAAATTTTTGAGTGAAAAAAATAAAAAAAATATATAAGAATTAAAATAAATTTGGTTAATATGACGTATATTAAAACATCAAAACCTACAAAAATTCACAATTAAATAACTTATAGTATTTAATTATAATAGCTGTAAAAATAGAAAAGTTCAACACTTAGATAAAAGAATCAAGAAACATGAGTCGTGTAATAGATATAAAAATAATTTGTTTGTGTTTTAAATGGTAACTTATGAATTAAGAAATGAGAGTTGTTAGTGTAGTAGAAAAGTGGCAATTATTAAGAGGAAGTGGAGGTGGTGGTCCATCCCTTAGTCCATGAACACCTTGGGAGAAGAAACTCCAATGCCCTTTAATTTCATTTTGTGGCCAACTTTAATGTGGAGCCAAGCCTAAAGAGGAAACAATCACTCACAACACGTCTTTATTACCTTTTTTTTTCTTTTGCATGTCACCACTATTTTGACCTAAATGTTGCTCGCTCTTGACTTGTTGATTGAGAAAGAATTACAATGATATAAATAAAAAAGTTGTTGAAAAATTTGATTGTAGCACATTGGTTTGAACTGGAAATCTGTGTGGAAGCCATTGCAAAATTGGCTCCTCTTAAAAGGAAGAGGTGTTTCTTTAACCAATTAAATTAAATTTCATCGGAAAGAAAAAAGAGGCTTTATCTCATTTTCTAATTTTTAACATCGTTCTGGATTGGATTATGCTAACCTTCTCGGAGTTTCCTTTGTCTTTAGTTGTCCCTGGAAGCAAAACAACATTCGAGTTCCCACGAGGCCCCAACAGATTCAACGTGCTGCTTTTGAGGATGTGATTTCGAGTAAAATCCTTTACTTTCCGCTTCGTCCACCGAGAATATCCTTTAATTAGCACGTAAGAAAAAGCCGTTTGGTAATTTCAACTTGTTCAGGTGATTTTCATCAAAAATTGAAAAACCTGAATTCAAACTAAATAAATTAAGAAGGGTAAGAAAGAAGAAGAACTCAGACAGACATAAAACAACATGGAATGTTACCGTTACTTTTGAATACATTAAGAAAGACCTTCCTTTTGAATTTGACGGTTTTACCCTTAACTAATAGTTGGCCATTCCCTTTCCCTCGCTTTATATATTTCCCTTCACACCGCTACTCCATTCACACAAAGCAAAGTTGACGAAGAAAATTCAGTTCTCAAATGGCAACCTTGCTCGCAACTCTTCTTCAGTTTCTTCCTTTCTTTCTCATATTTAATCTTGCAAGTGAGTTTTCTTGTTTTAAAGTAAGATTATTCACTCTTTTTATATTTAATTTCAATGAATTTCAAAAAATAGACAAAAATAACAATATAATATAATTCATCCTTTGAAGTTTGCAGTTTGTCTTTTTTTTTTTTTCTCTATTTGAACAAATAACTTTTTCTATTTTTTATTTTATATTTTATTTTGTTGTTTAGTTTTGTTTTGCTATTTTGCTAGTAACAAAGGAGGTACTCTGCAGGTTCTGAATCGTTCATCGGGGTGAACTATGGGCAAGTCGCCGACAACCTGCCGCCGCCTTCGGCGACGGCGAAGCTGCTCCAATCGACGGCGATCGGAAAAGTGCGGCTGTACGGAACCGACCCGGCGATAATAAAAGCGCTGGCGAACACGGGAATCGGAATCGTGATCGGCGCGGCGAACGGCGACATTCCGGGCCTGGCGTCGGACCCGAACTTCGCGAAAACGTGGGTGAACACGAACATCGTGCCGTACTACCCCGCGAGCAACATCATCCTCGTGACGGTTGGCAACGAAGTGATAACCTCGAACGACACGGGCCTCGTGAACCAGATGCTGCCGGCGATCCAGAACATGCAGGGGGCGCTGGACGCCGCCTCTCTCGGCGGCAAGATCAAGGTGTCGACGGTGCACTCAATGGCGGTTCTGAGGGACTCGGAGCCTCCCTCCGCCGGAAGGTTCCACCCTGAGTACGACAGCGTTTTGCAAGGGCTGTTGTCGTTTAACAATGCCACGGGCTCGCCCTTCGCCATCAACCCTTATCCCTACTTTGCCTACAGAAGCGACCCTGGCAGAGCCGATAACCTTGCTTTCTGCCTCTTTCAGCCTAACGCCGGCCGACTTGACTCGAACACCAACATCAAGTACATGAACATGTTCGATGCTCAGGTATCCTCAATTTTTGCTTGTTATTTGTCTGAAAATATATTTAAGATTATTAGATTTAGAGATTTATTAGAAAGTGAGTTTAGCTGGTTTCTAAGACGAAGATTGGCTTCTTTATTCGACATGAGATGTCTAACACATCCCTTATATCGAAACTACTTAAATTGTGCCTCGAAATTAGATATTTGTGGACAGTAATCCGATAGATTGATCAAATTTTGTTAAGATAAAGTATGATATCATATTAAAAATCTGCTTCTAAGGTGAGGCTAGTCCTCACTATGAATTGACCATTCTTTCTATTGGACATGGGATTTTTCACAGGATTAGAGTGAAGATTTGTTTGTGAAAGCGTGATTTTTTGTTGGTTCATGATGATAGGTACTGAATAGTAATGAATAACGTTATGTTGATGTTGATGCTGATGTTTTTGTGTGCATAGGTGGATGCGGTTCGTTCAGCGTTGGATTCTTTGGGGTTTAAGAATGTTGAGATTGTGGTTGCGGAGACAGGGTGGCCCTACAAGGGAGACACCAATGAAGCTGGTCCAAGTCTTGAGAATGCTAAGGCTTATAACGGTAATCTTGTTGCACACCTTCGATCTATGGTTGGGACCCCATTGATGCCTGGAAAATCAGTGGACACGTACCTGTTTGCTCTGTATGATGAGGACTTGAAGCCCGGAGCTGCTTCTGAGAAAGCCTTTGGACTTTTCAACCCTGATCTATCCATGATCTATGATGCTGGCCTCACCAAACAGCAACAAACCAGTAGCCCCGTCCCAGTAGTTGCACCGGTATGAAACAATTCTATTATGTATGAAACTGTGAATAATTAGACACTGTTGTTAGTGGCAAATTATTATACCATCTCATATCATTCAAAGTTCACATCTTGAAGCTGTTATAGACTTATATTGAAGCTGTTCTAGACATATAGTCTAAAGCAGTATTTAACAATGTATTTCTTAATTTGATTGAAGACTCCGGATGTGTCAAAATCTCCAGTGATAGAAGCGCCAACAGACCCGGGTCAAACACAAAAATCTCCAGTGATTCCAGCGCCAAAAGGCCCGGGTCCAACACCAAATAAAGCAGAATTCTTGAGTGGACATGAAGCCACCATTTTGCACTCTTTAATAATGTTCACAGTTCCCATCTTAATGTTTTTCTAGCTAGTGGTATTTAATATAATATGTTTCTTAATTTCATTGAAGACTACTCCGGATGTGTCAAAATCTCCCGTGACTCCAAAGCCAACAACAACAGTTCCAAGTCCAACCAAACCAAATAGTAGTGCAACATGGTGTGTGCCGAAAGCAGGAGTCTCTGATGCACAGTTACAAGCAAATTTGGACTATGCTTGTGGGCAGGGGATTGATTGTGTCGCAATTCAACAAGGAGGGGCTTGTTTTGAACCTAACACTTTACTAAACCATGCTGCATATGCCATGAATCTATTGTATCAAACTGCTGGACGGAATCCATTGACTTGTGATTTCTCGCAAACAGCCATGTTAACATCCAATAATCCAAGTAAGTCGCCATTTGATCCATGTGTTCTTGCTTCATAACTTTTTAGTGAGCAAAAAAAACTGAATAACTATAAAATAGATTGTTTAATTAGGAGCTTAAGACTCACAGGACCATACAAACTTTGCTTTTTTGTTTATTTTGTAGGTTACAAGAGTTGTCTTTATGCTGGTGGAAATGCCTAACCTAAAAAACAAGAAAGTAGATAAAGAAGGGCACTTTTTGTTGTTTAAATTATTCTCTCTTAATTGCCAAGAATTCCCCTGGTTCTGTAGTAATAGGAGAGTGTGCATGTATGAGGAGGATCCTCACTATTTGTAGTGTCACATTTTTTTAATGTCATTGTCGGAAGCAAAGTGATGCGTTGTTAATGTGTGAACTGTGAAGTGTGTATATTATAATATATGTTTGTTTTCTTTCTTCACTTAAGTTTTTGCTATGTTTGTTTGGCATAGTTACTTGTGCCATAAATTTATTGTGAACAATGTAATCTACTTTAATTTGTCAAAAGTGTAGGTGTGTCCTTTAATAAAATGGTTAAAATATATCTGTTACTAGAATTTTAGCTTAATAATTACTCGATCAAATTGAGAAAAACAAGTAAATTAAATTTTATAAAAACTGTTAAATTTAATGTTATGCTTATTATATTATTTTATTTCAGTTAATAACTGAATAAATAAAATAAATAACAAATATGTATTTATATCTGTATAGACAACAATCATGCATGCTAAACTAATGGTCACCAGAAAGAAAGAACTATAGTACACCCACAAGAACAAAAATTGTTCATTTCTTCGTGGCTCGATATTTAGAACAATCGCAAGGCAGAAAAGATATGGTAATAAAATCATGTTCTCCTCTTTGAAAGCAGCATTTGTATGTTGCAAAATACAAATGCAAATCGAGTAAATGGAAAGGTTACTGAGAAAAATATTAACAATTAAATATTTATTTACATTTATTTTAAAAAATAATATTTATTTTAAATTTATATTTTATGATACAACATATTTAATTTTATTTTTGGGAACACTAATTTTATTTTTGCTGGTATTTTATCATTTAATTTTTTTTAACAGCGAAGAATTAGTTCAATTTTATTTAAATGCACTTTAATATTAAATTTTTATAAGACTTTATATTTTAAGAAAAAAAAATAAATATTCATGGGTATCCAATAATTCTCGCCAGTATAAAAAAAAAAAAAAATCTGCTGATTCATTGATTCCATATAGGAAAAAGTGTAACTCACTTAAAGTATAGACAAAATTGAAATGATACAAATTTATTATGTAATCGATTAAGTTAGGTTAGAACAATCTATTTGACACTTTTAGATTGGTGGATAAAATCCAATAAATAAAAGAAATATAGATCATAACAGAAAAAAATGTCATAGAAGCTTGGAAGTAGTTTTGTTCTTTTGAGTAAAAAACATAAAACTCCACAAACTAAGACAGTCTTCATAGTTCGAGTATGAATTAACATCTAATACTCGTTTCGCTTTGTAATTAGGGAAGTAATTAGAAAAAGTTATATAAGTATAATTTGATACTTCCATAGATTAATTATTGCAAATTCTTTGGAATACCATAAGTTAGAACAAAAAAACATTTTAGTTTTTTATTAATAAAATCCTCGGTCTATTATTCCTCCTCATTTGTATAGTTTTATACTTCCGAACCGTTAAATGTATTTATTCTTTATTACTCATGGTATCATATAATATAATATTTCTGGTACAATTATAACATAATATATAATAAAAATTAAAAAAATTGAAATTTGATATAATAAACGTGTTATAAGTGTTATATGAGATGATTGAGAAATAAAATGTGAAACACACAACGCAGCAAAGTTGATATGACGATTTCAACGGAAGAGTTGATGAAATTTGTTGTTCTGTTATGAGGTTGTGGAGTGATCTCTGAGAGAAAAAAAGGAAAAGAAAGAAGAGAAAGATGGCATCAAGAGATCTAGAGCTCTTGATTCCTGTGTCCACCTTATCAGAAAATGCATCCAAATCTTCAACCCCTCCTTCTCCAACCGTTACTTCCACCCAGAATCACACTGGCCAAGAGGTTCCTTCATATTTTATCTATCATCTTCTTCCATCTTTTCTCAACCAAAATCTTCAAATCATTCCATATTTATCACCCTTTTCCCCCCTCGTTTTCTAATTTCATAAAGTGAAAATTTTTGTAGGCATTTTCAAAAGTGATTCGCAGCTGGGCCTCAAAGAAGTTCATGTCAGGATGGTATGCATGTTTTGTTCATTTTGGTGCCAACATGGTTTATTTTTCTTTCTTACATCATAACATATGAACTAGGTTATATTTATGTGATTAACTTTGATGTTTGGGTTAGATGAGTGGAAATTTTGGTCCATGTTATGATTTTGATAATTTTATGTATTGAATAGAATCTCAAGAATCAATTTTCACATTTTTTTTGTTAATGTTATGGAGAAATTGCACTTGTTTTTCTCTAGTTTCTCCAACAACATTCATTCTCCTTTAGGTTTTGATCAAATACTCAGTTTTTTTTAGTGATATATTTTTGTTTTTGATCAAGTAACATGCCCACGTCTAGTAACAATAGATACCCTCACTTGTTCTATCTCCATTCTTTCTAACTTTTTCTTTTGACTGCACACTTTTTTTTGTTATTTCTTAGAGATTTATTGGTACTTAGCTTACAGATGGAAAAGAATACTAAATTTGTAAAGGGTTATTATATGAGAAATGAACTTTCCACGAATTAAAAGGGTTGTGAATGTCGTTAAAAGGGTGCAAAAGGTTAAGGGATTTTCTCTAATACTTTTATAACATTATAAAGTTGTGTTCTTTCTTGCTATTATTCTTTACTTGAATTATTATTGTTTAAGCTTCTGAAGGAGATTGTGATATCATTTGCAGTGTCATCCTTCTTCCCATTGCAATAACATTTTATGTTACTTGGGGATTTATCCGATTTGTTGATGGTTTCTTCTCCCCAATATATAATCATCTAGGAATCAATATTTTTGGTAAGATTTTTGAATCTCTTACCTTATTATCAGTAAACACACATTATTACTTTTTGAATAATTTTAATTTTGGTAATAAATTTAAGATATAATTGATATACAGGAATTTGGTGTATAAGTCTATCCACTTTAATTATTGGTTCACTCAAGTTTGGTAGCATTAGAAAGATAAATTATTGCTGTTTTTGTCTCTTCAAAACTAGTAGAATAAATGTGGAAGATATGACCTTTAGTGATGCGTGAATTTTGTTTTACTATGGAATTATATCATTTAAGTGCCTTTCTTGTAAATTAGAAACAATGAAAAGAACAAATATTTTTCTCAAGGGTTGTTCCATATCTAAATTTTTGCAATGTGAAATTTAGTTGCAAGATCAATTCTTACGTTTATATATTAAATTCCCATTCTTATACACTATTTGTAAGATGTGTTTTATCATGATTTTAACAAGTTAATTGTTTTTTTATTAACAGGTCTTGGATTTCTTACTTCCATCACTTTTATATTTTTGGTTGGTATTTTCATGTCATCATGGTTAGGAGTTTCACTTCTTACCCTTGGTGAATGGTTCATTAAGAAAATGCCTTTAGTAAGTTACATATATGTTGCCTCAAAACAAATAAGTGCAGCAATATCACCTGGTATATTTTTTTCCAACACATTTACTTAACTCTGTCATTATTTTTATAATTTTAGTATAAACTTCAAGTTTTTCACTAATTAACAGATCAAAGCTCAAATGCTTTTAAGGAAGTAGCAATCATAAGACATCCTCGTATTGGTGAATATGCACTTGGATTCATCACTTCTTCGGTAATATTGAGGAACAGAGATGATGAAGAACTATTTTGCGTTTATGTTCCCACCAATCACTTGTACCTTGGAGATATTTATCTCATTAACCCAAATGATATTCTAAGGCCTAATTTGTCCGTTCGAGAAGGGATAGGTACGAATTCTCTTAACCAAATAATACATGATTTTTCTTTTTCTTAAACTAATTATTATCTTGCACGTCATTGTAGATTTTAACATTTTTTTTTTCACTGCAGAAATTGTTATATCTGGTGGCATGTCAATACCTAAGATATTGACTATCGTGGATGCTCATGCCAAATTTGCACCAAGAAAGGCAACTTATGCATCAAAAGTATAATAACAGTAGTATAGTTTATGATTATGAGAAAAAACGACCTTAGTAATCTTTTGTTTCTTTTATATGTATTGAATCGGTGTCAACTATGTATTCTGTGTATGATTAAAAAATTTAGCAAAACTTTGCTCCTGATATTCTATCTAATAGTTAACATGACATAAAATGCACATAATCATCACATTTTTCATCTAATAAAAGATAATCATCACATTTCAAAGCAACATATCAAAGAAGGTAAATAAAATAATATATATATCACATAATTTTAAAATTATAATAAAAAATGTTATATTAATTGATAAGTCAATTAATAAGTTCATTACCTACTAGAGGTGTCAAAGAATTAAAAAAATTGTACTAAGTTAAAACATACGAGACTATTAAATTATATAATTTTAAGTATGTATTTGGTAATTTTATCCTTCTATATTTGTCATGATAATTCTTTACAAACGTATTTTATTAAGTGGTTCAACACTCTAAACTAGAGAATTGTAGACTTCATATTGACTTCTTATCATATGATATATTAATTATAATGTGTGTAGTTTAGATTACTAATAAGTCTAAATGTATACCTCATTGATAAATATCTCTCACACAATTCATATAATTAAACACATCACGTTTCATTCTATTTATAAAGTATTTATATATCACAATCCATATCAATAAGTCTCATCTCACTTTAAAAGCCAAACATACAATGGCAGAACTTAGTGTTGTTTCATTCTCCCAATTTTTTACTTATAGATAAATTAATACATAAAGAAAAAATATATTTTTTTGATTTTACTATATTTTTATATATTTGACACCTTCAAAATTTTTTTCATAAAAAAAGCTTTTGACTCTCAAAAGTATTTTCTAAAAGCAGCCACAAACATTAATTACAAGCAAATATAAAATATTCACTAACCCACATAATTAATTTAAGTTTAATAAAACATTAGAAATATATAATATAATAATAATAATTATGACTATACAATGTTTAAACTGTTTAAATAAATTCAACATTTTCCTCCACAAGAAATAATATTTCACCAATTTCTCATTTACTTTTGACAATAACATTGGTGAAATGACAAGTGATCAGTTGAGCAAGATACTCCTTATTTGAGAGGGAAACTCTAAGATTGGAAACCTGACCCTCAAGTCCATATATCACTTAATAGATATATGTAAATATTACCACATACCAAAACTATTAAAAAAATACCAACTTACCAACTCAGGATTTAAAATTAAACCATCTCTTCCAATTAACTCTCATGAGGTACAACACTGTACATAAATTGTAAAAACATCTTATTGTATGTAAGGACCTAAAAAAATAGCTTATAAATGGTATAATTAAAATGCCACTTGAATATTTTGTGTTATTAAAATGAAAGTTTATATAAATAGAAAAATCAGTTTTCAGGTTTCATTTCAATATTATCTCTCTAGAAAGTTTTTTTTTATTCTGTCTCTATTGATTGTTATGACAAAAATATAATATAATTATCTATCTCTAGTTATACTAGATCAAAATAAATTTATTGAAATGATTAGAAAGCATAAGTGTAAAATAGATTAAAATGTATCCTTGTCGATATAAAGTACTCACATGTGTCTTCTTATTTGTTTACTAGTTTAATTTAAAAGGAAAAACAAAGAAAAATATCATTATCCTTAATATTAAATATAGTTAACTTTTTAGTCTAGTTGGCTTCATTTTAAAAATTTAAAGCTTCAGTAACTCTGTGAACTTACCTATTTATAGTTTAGGTTAGCTTATGTTTTTAGTTAGTTAATGATGGTTGGTATTGGATATTTAGTTGGTCATTTAAACAGAATTGTTCTTCATTATGATAGAATTTATTCCTAAGTAATGTTAGTCTTTTGTTGTGATTTAGAAGTTGGAAGCAAATGAACAATTTCAAAATACTACAAAAATCACAAATAAGAGAAGGTAAATTGTAGACGAATCGAAAAAAATTTGAGGTACCGAATTCACGAAATGCATTTTAGTTTCCAAAATGAAAATGTACCGCAATTTTGAAATGAAAACACACCAATTAATAATAATTTATTAAAAAAAAATAACATACTAAGAGTTAGCTACATATGACGTAGGGTGTGAGAGAAATGGAAAAAGTGAAAATCTATTTTAAAAAATCAAATAGGACAAAAGGAAAACAAATACCTATTTGACATAAGCAGAGATGATGTCAATTGAGATATAAAGATTGGAAGAGTTGAAAATTATTTACAAAAAGAAGTATTTGTACTGGCAATAATAATTCTGCCTCTAAAACAAAGATTCACATGCGATCTATAAAGTGACTACGATTTATTAAGAAAAGTCTATATATATATTAGGAATTGAACAATTTTACATCATATCTCTTACTAAAAGTTATTATAGTTTCCTTAACAAACCTTTCTTTAAATTATATATTATATATTATACACTTAAAAAAGAGAACTTGTGACTTAAAAAAATATTGTTATAGAAAATATATTAATTAAGATTTGAAATTAAAGACATAATTATTATTTATAAAAATATATTGATATCAAACTTATAGTTTCGAAAGGAGATTATGCGGAAAATAAAGTTATTATTTGAAATTTTAAAAAATATTCAAGGTTGTATACATACATATTTACTAATAAATGTTTATATAAAATTAAAAAATTAAATGAGCAGTATAAAATTATACTAATGTTTAATAAAAGTAATATAATATCAATAATATTAATAATTATCATATTAATGTTTAAAAATTAAAGCCCCTCTAATTATAGGAATTTTAAACACAATGGAAACAAATAATCTAGTAATGGTAATTGAAAATTTTACATTAACAAAATGATGAAGCTAAAATAATGGTAAGAGATATCAGTCAAGCACAAGTAATTTATTAATGATATGTATTGTAGTAGTAAAATTCAAAATTCAACATAAAGCCAGAAAGTACAAAATCATAATAATATCGTGAATCATTTGTCCTGAAGGAAGTTTGTGTGAAGGAGCAACACTAAAATTTGAAAAAACAAAACTTAAAAAAAAACAATTTCGTTAGGTTTTACCCTACACACTCCATGTGCCATGCTCCGTCTCCAATAGACCCTCTTTGCAAAAATATCTATAAACCATAAATTATCCCTAAAAATAAATTAAAATATTAGAAACACAAAAGTCCTTTTCACATCCTATATTTTTCAGTCACACATTATTAAGTTATTCTATTCATAAAAAGAATTAATTATGCATTAATTAAAAATTTAATTAATAATGAAAAGTAAAATAAAAATGAAACTAACATATATTTCGAGTAGTTTGACCACGGAGTTTATCTATATGGATGCGTATGTGTATCCAATCTTTTATGATAATAAAAAATAAAAATATAATCATCATAATAAAATTATTTAAAACATTACAAAAAATTATCTTAAAATTATAAAAAAATACATAAAATACATTTATTATTAATGTTTTAATGTTACAATGATGTAACAGAAACATTGGTAAGTTTCTATCAAAATTAAATGTAAAGCTATAATAAAATATGAAAAAATAGTAATAAAATGTTGGTATTTTTTAAAATTATGATTATAATTAGATAATAAAAATACTTACATTTTTATGAATAAGTTTTTAGATGATGGAAACTAAAAAGTTGTTGAATAAATATAAAGATATAAAAAGTAAAAAAAGGGAAAAAGTTAAAAAAAATTTCAGAACATAATTTCATTATTGATTATTATAGAGTAAAACATTAAATATATTTTGACTAAATTGAATTAAGATAAAAATATTTACTAAAATAAAAATAAAAATGCAAACCATTTCAGACAATTTTTTATTAATTAACAGTATACAAATCTAATAAATAATTACTCTAGCAATCTATAAATTTTAATAAATGAGATCTAACTCCAAAATATGCAACCAGAATCAGATTAATTTTTTTATTTTTTTTATTTCAGCAATGAAACGAAAGTCGTTTCGTACAAATCGGGTCATTGGAAAAAATACGAGGGAAATTTCATTTTCAATATAGCAAAAATCTTTCATAATTCAAGAGGCGCGTGAGAAACACGTCCTTAGAAAACCCGCGGCGGGTCGGACACGGACAGGTCCAAGGCGCGTGGCCATTTGCTTCCCCAGAATCACAGGGGTTCGCACTAACGTGCGCGCACGAGTCGCAGGGTCTTAGCGTGCACCCTAGCACACATTATGAAGTGTGTTGAAAGGGTTAACCTATATTCCCCCTTGGCCTCCCAGTTTGGTTTTCCTCGCAAAGAAGGGTTTTCGTTCGCACAGTGCTCACTTGCTCGTTTCGTTCGTTCCTTCCAACTCTCGCTGATCATCCATGGCTGAACAACGCGCCGCCTCCGATACTCGCCACCACCTCTCCGCCGCACCGCCATTGCAGATCTCCAAAGGTTTCATTTCCCTCGCTCTCTCTTAATTTCATTTATAATTTTTTTTCGTGCTTTGGATTGGAATCCAACGATTTGTGTGTCTCAGCTTCCATTGCTTTCTCTCTTCTCCTTCGTCGCTTGCGTTCTCTTTTTCTTTTATTTTATTCAGTTGTGGTTTATCACTTGCTTCTCTAAACCCTAGTTTCCCCCAAACCTTTATTCCTTTTTGTTTTTCTTCCTTTCAGTTTTGTGAACAACCGAAATGCACTTCGTTTTAGGGTTTTTATTTTTGCTTTGTGTACGGTGACGGAACGGCTTCAATGGTTCCGAAACGGAACGACATTGACGAATCTTTTGTTTTTTTGCAACTGAGGTTTTTCCTTTTGGCTATTTTTCTGAACTACATTTGAATTTTTTTGTTTTTGATTTTTTTTTTCAATATTATTTCGTGTCTGCTCTTTTCCTCGTGAACTGTGGTTTATAAGGTTGGAGTTTTACACTGCAGTGAAGGTAACCGGTTTTTCAAGTCTGAGTTCGTCGTTGTGAATGCTGGAATTGGCAATTGGGGTTTACACGGAGGGATATTAGTTTCGTTACGGTTGAAACAGGATTTCTTTTCATTGGTTAATTCCACTTTCTAGCGCCCAATTTTTTTTTTGCCAAAATAAGTAAAGCAACATGGTTTCGTATTTAGGTTGCTGCCATGGGATTCTGTTTTCTGTTGCTTGATAAACTGACTGAATTTTTTGCACATATCTTAGCCCTTTGATCGCTATTTTATATTTCTTTTATTTGCTTTTAAACTTTATATTTGGTTGAAGTCTGCATTCATGTTTCTTATATATTTTTAGTTTTTCTTTTGTCCTACATGCTTTCTACTTTTTGAACTTAATGGTCAAAATCTTCATTGTCTGCAGATGCCCAAGGATCTGACAATCCCATTCCACTCTCACCGCAGTGGCTTCTGCCAAAGCCGGGGGAGAATAAACTTGGAACAGGATCTGTGGTGTGTGCTTAACTAGTTCTGCATATTTACCTATTGTTGTCTGCGGATGGTTTTGTAAATATTGTCTCTAAATCAGACATAGGTGCCACCTTAACCTTATTTCCAATTGCTAATGTTTTTTTGCCTTTTCATTTTCTAACTACTCAGGAGAACCATATGGTCTCAAACCCACCTTATGGCCATCGCTCAGAGCCTGTTAAGACATCTGGAAATGGAGAGGATGTGCATGATGTCCACAAGAAAAAGGACGTCTTTAGGCCATCTATGTTTGACTCAGAAAGTGGACGTCGTGACCGTTGGCGTGATGAGGAGAGAGACACCAAGTCCTCCATTCGGAAGGATCGTTGGAGGGATGGAGACAAAGACCTAGGTGATTCTCGCAGAGTGGATCGATGGACAGATAATATGTCTGCAAGGAACTTTCCAGAAGCACGGCGTGGTGCATCTGATAATCATAGATGGAATGATTCAGGAAACAGAGAAACTAACTTTGATCAGCGGCGTGAAAGTAAGTGGAATACCCGCTGGGGTCCTGATGACAAGGAGCCAGAGGGCATTCGTGAAAAATGGAGTGACTCTGGAAAAGATGGTGAGATACATTTGGAAAAAGGTCTGTCTAACATTTCAAGTCAGGGAAAGGATGAGAAGGATGGAGATCACTATCGGCCGTGGAGACCTAACTACACACAAAGCCGTGGAAGGGTAGATCCTTCCCATACAACCCCAACCAAACAAGTCTCTACATTTTCCTATGGGCGTGGTCGTGGGGAGAATACACCCCCAGTCTCTAGTATTGGACATGGCCGGGCTGGTTCTCTCGGTAGCTCTTTGAGTAGCACATACCCTGGAACTGCATTGGAAAAGGTTCAAAGTGGGCATGATGAACCTGGCCCCCTCAAGTATAACAGGACGAAATTGCTTGATGTGTACAGAGTGACTGGTATGGGTACAAACAGAAAACTAGTTGATGATTTTGTGCAGGTACCTAATCTTACTCAGGATGAACCGTTGGAGCCTCTAGCGATTCTGGCACCAAATCCTGAGGAACTGGTAATAGGTTTCTTTGGTTTGTATTGTAATTACTGAATGCAATTTCCTTTTCCAGTGGTTTAGTGTGTGCTTTTCTGTTTGAACAGGCTGTCTTAAATGGAATTGACAAAGGGGAGATAATTAGCAGCAGTGCACCACAGGTGCCAAAAGATGGAAGAAGTTCATCAGATTTTACTCATACAAGAAGAATGAAGCCTGGAAGTGCACCTTTCCAGGGTAAATTCTGGATATACATTTATATACTACTAGATAGGTTTGGGTGCAGGGTAACTTTTGGAACTAGATTGTTTTTTTACCCTTGCAGAGGTAATTATAGAGTGAGGAGAATTTGACCCTTAATCAGAGTAAGGTTTTGATCCATATTTCTATGACGCAACTTGTTTATAAACCCTCAGTTCTTAGGATTCACTGGTCTAATAAGTGGGTTGCATGGCCTTAAGCAAACTTAACTACTAATCCTACCTCTTATTTATGTATTCAATTTCTACTGCCTGAGCAATGTTAAATATCTCATTTTATGGATTCCTCTTTCAACTTAAATGGGGTTCTTCTTACTTATATCCGCTGCCCTATAGTCTCCGACTTTTTATAAGTCTACTTTTGTGTCTCTACTTACCACTAGTTTGTCATCATATATTTAATGAACAGATAGAAGTGAAGATGGAGGTTCTTACAAAGTTTCTGAAGAGCTTTCCAGTAATAAAGATTCATCCTTCGAAGGAAATACTTCTGTTCATCCGGGTGCTCCATGGCGAACAATGCCTCTTGGTGATCATGTTACTCAGTTTCACGATAGCAGGGATGTAACTAGTGATCTTAGATTGAGAAAAACAGATCTGAACTCACACCAGCCAAAAGATCCTCATAATCAGTGGGAAAGTAATGTGGGTTATTTATCTGACTCAAAAGACGTAGGTAAGTGGCAAGCTAGTGAAGACCCTGTTATCAAGAGGCAGTTGTCTGGCATTTTGGACAGTGAACTTGAAACCAGAAGAGTTCAACAGACTGTTCCGGAGGAGTTATCCCTTTTCTATAAAGATCCTAAGGGTCTAATCCAAGGTCCATTTAAAGGAATTGATATTATTGGATGGTTTGAGGCTGGATATTTTGGTATTGATTTACCTGTTCTTCTGGAAAATTCAGCAGCTGACTCACCATGGTTGTCTCTTGGTGATGCCATGCCCCATTTAAGAGCTAAAGCCCGGCCTCCACCTGGGTTTTCTACTCCAAAGCCAAATGACTTCACAGATATTCCTGGCCGACAAATTTCCAGCACATTTGGGAATACTCTTACTGGTTTGAACGAGGTTGACATTTTGCGAAGTGATTCTAGGCATCGTCCAATTCCTGATACCGAAGCTGAAAATAGGTTTCTGGAGTCACTTATGTCTGGTAGCAAGAACAGTCCTCCCCTTGATGGCCTGGCATTGTCAGAAGGTTCGGACCTGTTATACTTGGTGATTTTGGTCTTCGATTTTGGATAATTAAGTTATATTATATTTTCCTGTATAGATGATTTTTCCCTGTGAATCTTTTCCATTTTTGTACAGTAGCATGTTTTGAGATGTTTAGGCTTGACATTGATGTTGATGTATTCAATTCAGGTTTACAAGGGTTTGCTGGAAATAATCCTGGTAATATGGGTCCATCAGGAGTTGATAATGGAAATAATCTTTACTTGCTTGCTAAGAGGATGGCACTTGAACGACAACGGTCCTTGCCTACTCCCTACCCATATTGGCCAGGGCGTGATGCAGCTTCATTTGCTCCAAAACCGGATGTTGTTCCAGATGCCTCCTTGCATTCTAAACTATTATCTTCAGTGAGTGATAACTCTCGTCAGCCTCAATCCCAAAATTCTGAGTTAATGTCAATCATCCAAGGTTTATCTGATAGGACATCGTCGGGCCTAAATAATGGCGCTGCTGGCTGGCCTAATTATCCCTTACAAGGTGCATTGGATCCCCTACAGAATAAAATTGACTTGCTTCATGATCCAAATTTTCCTCAAATGCCATTTGGAATTCAGCAGCAAAGGCTTCCGGCACAAAACCAGTTGTCTCTAAGCAATTTATTGTCTCAGGCTGCTGCTGATAACCCAAATAATGCTTTGGCAGCGGAGAAGCTACTTTCTTCGGGTTTATCACAAGATCCGCAGATATTAAATATGTTGCAACAGCAATACATGTTGCAACTACAGTCTCAAGCGGCTGCTCAAGCACAGCAGATCCCCTTGATTGATAAACTCCTATTGCTGAAGCAGCAACAAAAGCAGGAGGAGCAGCAGCAGCTACTACGACAACAGCAGCAACTGCTTTCTCAAGTGTTGCAAGACCAACAGTCTAGCCAGCTTTTCAGTAATTTATCTTATGGACAGTTGCAAGGTGTATTACCGATAGGGAATTTGCGTGTGGATCCTTCTCTAGTTCAACCACAACAAGAGATCTTTCCCATGAGCTCCCAGGCACCAATCCCCAATGTGCATAGTGAGCATAATTCTAATTCTTTGAATCTACCGCCTAAAGTTAGTCAAGATACAATTAATGTAAGCAGTGAAGCTTCTATACGTCTTCCCCATCAATTATTTGGTGATACTCGTCATCCAGAAAATTGGGGCCCTAATCTTACTGAACAAATTAATGATCAGTATCAGAAGGAGTCGTTCCCAGTATCAGCAACTCATGTTGATGCTTCTCCATTGCTTGATCAGAACACATCCAAAGAGGAACCACTCATTGTGCCCCTTTCTTCTTCTGATTACACTGCTAAGTCAGTGGAACAGGTTCCGCCCAGCAATTTTAGGCCTGATGCTGTGGTTGGGACCTCAACTTCTAAGCCTGGTGAACATTCTGGACATCTGGAGTCTTTTGCATCCAAGATTGCCTTATCTACAGTTGGATCTGATGTGTCACCACCAGTGAGTGGTCCTGGTATGGAGGTGAAGGCCAAATTGGATATCGTGTATCAAGAGCAACATGATGGGACGGACAGCACTGTATCTGAGCCGTCTCTGGGAGACACGAGAAAGATTGAAGGTCAAGAACCTAAGAAGGCTAGTGAGAAGAAATCTAAGAAGCAAAAATCAACCAAATCTCAGTCTTTTGATCAAACGAAGGGAGTGGTAAAAAATGTGACTTTGCAGCCATCAAAGCAGTCAGAAGCTGAGATGCCAAAGTTAAGTGATTTTGGGGAAGCTAAGATTGACAAATCATTAAATGATACAAATATGCAACCAACAAGAGTTAAAGGAACTCGGACTGGAAGTGCTGCCCCAGAGGCTGGTGATCTCCAACAAGCCGGTGACTGGCCTGGTATTATCACTGGAAAGATAACTGAAACAGTGGATGTGGGTGAGGCCAATGCAGCTAGTTCTTTTTTGACACAGAAAACCGAGGTACCTGCTGGACGAGCTTGGAAACCTGCTCCTGGTGTCAAACCAAAATCTTTCTTAGAAATTCAACAGGAAGAACAGAGGAAGGCAGAGACAGAAATACTTGTGTCTGATGTTGCTGTTTCTGTAAATTCAATGAGCCTGGCAAGTCCCTGGGCTGGGGTTGTGTCCAATCCAGACTCTGTGAAGGTATCTAGTGAAGGTCTCAAAGGAGGCAATAGTGAGAATCCTGTTAAATCCGAAACTTCTCAAAATGTCAAGAGCAAGAAAAGTCCTCTGCATGATCTATTAGCAGAAGAAGTTCTAAAGAAATCTAATGAAATAGATGTTGAGGTTCCAGATAGTATATTGCCCTCACATAATATAGTTGTACAATCAGAATCATTGGACGACGGCCATTTTATTGAGGCAAAAGATACTAAAAGAAGCCGAAAAAAGTCAACAAAATCTAAGGGTTCAGGAACTAAAGCTTCATTGCCCATTGCATCATCTGAGGTACCTACAGCTTCAAGCCCCAATGAAAAGGGAAAAAACACCCGTTTGGCACAGCAGGAGAAAGAAGAGTTGCCTGTCATCCCTGCAGGACCCTCTTTGGGTGATTTTGTTCTTTGGAAAGGAGAGCGAGAACCACCAAGCTTGTCTCCTTCTCCAGCTTGGTCTACTGATTCTGGTAGGGTTCCAAAACCAACTTCATTGAGGGACATTCTAAAGGAGCAGGAGAAAAAGGCCTCTTCTGCAATTCCTTTGAGCCCAATGCCTCCCCCTCAGAAATCTCAACCTACCCAGTCTTCACGGAGTAGTGCATCTTCATGGTCAGTTTCAGCATCCTCTCCTTCTAAAGCTGCTTCTCCAATTCAGATAAATACCCAAGCTTCTCAATCAAAATACAAAGGGGATGATGACTTGTTCTGGGGTCCAATGGAGCAATCAAAGCAAGATGCTAAGCAGTATGATCTCTATCTCTTTTTTAAAATTTTCCACTCAAACTTCTTATCTAAAACTTTCATTCGTATTTTTATTTTATAGGCTTTCTTTGAAAGCAAACTAAGCTTGTTCTAACACATCTTTGTTTAGAAATGTTTGCTGTAGCATTGCAACTTATTAACACATCTTAAATATTGCATAAGGAAGAATGTGATAAACATCTACTTTTGTTGCTATTGTTAGATGATTTGGCGATTGAGTCCCTCCATATTTTTAATGATGTTGAAAATTGAAAAGTGTGTTTTTGTAGCATTTCTCGTTATGAAATTTTTGGTTTTGGAGGCATCTGTTACCAAACATAAATTTCTTGCCTGCTGGTAAAATTGGTAGAAATTTACTTTAACTTTTATGTTGTATTGAATCTGTTTCCATTCCTTCCGTCCTATCACCTTGTGGGATTGGAGAATGGTTTGTTGCCCCTTCCCCCTTCTTGGACTACTTTGATCATTGCCCCTAAAAAAGTGTGGTGTTCGATTTAAAATTTAAGTACTCTGAAGTAATAGTAGTTGAGTATGCGTTGTGGCTGATTTATTTGTTTTCCCTTTGAGCAGGTCTGATTTCCCTCAGCTTGCGAGCCAAGGGAGCTGGGGTTCAAAAAACGTACCCTTGAAAGGTAATTCTCCCGGACTGTTGACAAGACAGAAGAAATCAGTGAGTGGCAAACCAACTGAACGGTCTCTATCATCATCACCTGCCTCTTCTCAATCAATTCTGAAATTGAAAAAAGATGCCATGACAAAGCATTCTGGTAAAACAAGGATACTTTTTGTTTGTTTATTGTACTAGCCGATTGCATAATATACTGTCTGGGTCTTTTGACAATCTTCTAAATGCTGAAATTATTGGTTACATTTTCAGAGGCCACGGACTTCAGAGATTGGTGTGAGAATGAGTGTGTTAGGCTTATTGGGTCAAAAGGTATGTCCATCGATAAGACTTAGGTCGTAGTTTTTTAATTTGAAGGGTTAAACTAGATATCGGTTTTGAATTGAACATTCTAAATGGCACCATGGATTAGGCTCTGCTTATTGTAACCACTTTGCTTGAATCTTGCGTTTCTGGTTGAAAGTATTTTATTCTTTAAACACCATAAATGGTTTTTATAACTCTTTAATTATTTTGGTGGGGCATGGTGCTTATTGCAGATACAAGTTTCCTTGAATTTTGCCTGAAGCAATCCAGATCTGAAGCTGAGCTGCTCCTTACAGAAAACCTTGGATCATATGATCCTGACCATGAATTCATTGATAAATTCCTGAATTACAAGGAGTTGTTACCATCCGATGTTTTGGACATAGCTTTCCAGAATAGGAATGACAAGAAAGTTGCTGGACATGGTGCGGCCCGGACAGCATCAGCTAGTGCTGATATACAGGAGGATGTGGACTACACTGAAGGATCCTCTAAAGGTGGTGGAAAGAAGAAAGGTAAGAAGGGCAAAAAGGTTAGCCCTTCCGTTTTGGGATTTAACGTTGTGAGTAACCGGATCATGATGGGTGAGATCCAGACTGTAGAAGATTAATTGAAGAGGATGTGACGGTAGATGTAAATACATTTTGGTCGTACTTTGTAAATGGTTTTTCCCGTTTTAGGTGTTTTATGTTCTTTTTTTTATACAGAACAGTAGCAGCATTTATTGGATCTGCTTAACCAATTTTGTTATCTAATGTTAGGAGTTGTTTTGACACTTTTCGGTGACCATGATTTTATCTTAATATTAACCTGTTTCAATTCCATTTCGTCATTCAATCACTTTTCTTATTGATTTCAACTCTTGCGTCTTTAGCAGTTGGAATTTGATTTGGAAAAAGAAAAATCAGGAACATAGTAAAAGCATGTAGGCTGAAAATGTCTGTTATTTAGGTTGAAATCATGGTCTGGTTTCAGAGTATTATGGTTGATGATGCGATACAACGAAGATATAGAATTTAATGTTTTGCAAGTTCCCTTTATAGTTTAATTATACTTTTGATTACTCGTGCCCTGGAAGGAGGGCAGAATTGTTTTCCCAACGGCGTCTCACCACTTTCTCCCTATCCTCTACTCATTACCCAATTCCTTCTCATTCATGTGCAAATTCAAATAACTAACTAAATATCAATTACCTATATATATGTTTATGTATATATGTTTATATTCATGTTAAATCGCTTTTAAGTACATCTTTATTAATTTCATTTTGCGTTACAAAATAATTTTTCTTTACAATTTATTATAGGTTCAATTAATTACATGTTTTTGTTTGATTTCACATGAAGTTAAATCAAAGATACATGGTGTCTAAATGTTTTTATTTTAAAAATGAGTTACTAATAAATTCTACTATTTAGATTTTTAATGCGAACCATGACACTATTTTAAATTGTTTCAATTTTCAACTACTGAATAATTCTTAAATGTGAATTAAATGAAATGCCATAAGCTTTTTATGAGTAGCCAAAAGCTTTTAGTAGAATTTAATTAATTTTCATAAATTTTATGTCAGTTTTTCCATATAAAGTTTTCAAAATAATCATTATTATAATCTAACGGAAACACATGGGCTTTCACCTGTGTATTTACATCTTTATTATGTTAAAATAACATACTTTTATTATTTTTATGAATAATTAATTAAAAATAAAATAATACAATTTAATATATATATATATACATATAATTTTGTAAAAGCAACATTAAAAAAATTATGACTTATGAATGAATATAAATAACTTTAATAATTTTATGGTAAGTAATAATTCAAATATTTAAAAAAAAAATCATGAAAAATGTTTTTTAAATATTTTTCGTGAATTTTTTTTAAATATTTGTATTTTAAAAAGTTAAATATGATCTATCTGCTTTTTACTGACAAACCTTCATTATTTGTCTTTACGAAATAAATAATTATCAGATAAAAATTATGTGTAATTTGATGATTTTCTACCAGGATTTAGGGAAATCAAATGACCATTTTAAGTAATACTAGAGTGTTATAGCCTATCATGTGATGTCTAAATTAATAAGAATTTTTATTTATTTAATTTTAAATTTTTGAGAAAAATCATTCATTCATTTATATATATATATATATATATATATATATATATATATATATATATATATATATATGTATATATATACATATTTATAATTGTATAATAAATATATTTTTTACAAATGTGAAAATGAACATGATCTCATTTTATGAAATCAAATAAGTATTTTAAGTCTCAATTTTTTTTTTATAAAAAAAGCTTTCATACTAAATAAATTAAAATTGAAAATAGACAATTTATTGTCAATAGTAATAAGAATTGAAAAAACTGCTTCCATATTCAATAAAGTAAATTTTTTTATTTATAATATGTTAAATTTCAAAATTCTCGCATTGTATTCTTTTAAATCAAATTCTAACAAATGTAATATAACTCTAAATAATTTTAATTAACTACTTTACAATTAAGAAGTATATTAACTTTATTTATATCTTGTTATAAGTTTCTCTATCTGATAATAATAGTCACAAATGTAAAATAACTTGCAATGTATCTTTGTATGATAAATTTGTGCTTGGATTGATGATAAAATATATAATCTTTTGTATTACAACTCAACTTGATGCTTATAGTGTGTTTTTATATATGATGTTATTTTGTCTTAACATCAACTCGTAAGGAATGTTAATGTTAAATATCTTTCAAAGTGTGTTAAAATTGTTAAACTTAACAATTCAAATATTTACATAAATCATCTCTTATGTATCGTCTTAAGCTTTACTCAAAATTAGATAAAAGTTATTTGACTTAGGCATGATAAGTCATTTTGAATATGAGAAGGGTCTTTGTGAAAAAATTTACATTTAATGTTGTCTTTAGAACATTTATTATAACTCTTTTTATTTATAATGATAGACCACCAAAAACAAAGAAAACTTTAAGACTATATAAAGGTTAGAAAATTTGCAACTAGGACTATATTTGTTAAAACCTTTATAAATTAAAAACATCTTGAAAAAAGTTGATGCCAAATAAGAGGTTTTAAGTAAAAAAGCTTGCAACAATTTTATTTTCTAACTTGTGTAATTTCTTTTGGTAAAACACTTCAATGTTTTTTAACAATATAAAAAAAAATAAACTTAACCTTACATTCGTCTCTAAAAAATTAAATATCTTTTAATTAATATCCTTGTGATCTTTTGATTATTTTTTATAATTATGACTTAACTAAGAGTGACTTTATGTTTAAACAATATTTTTAATTAGTTAATATTCTTGTGATCTTTTGATTTTTTTTTTTATAATTATGATTTAACTAAAAGTGACTTTATGTTTAAACAATATTTTTAATCCGGAGTGATTTCTATTTCAAACAATACCTAGTTTTTAACAAAAAAAAAATAACTGGTTAAAGAATACTAAATTGGTATCTTGGTATATGAGTTTGCATTCTAAAATTTGATCAAATTGATTAAGGATTAAATAAAATTTTTTTGTAAACGAACCAATATAATAATATAAAACATAAATATTTGTCAACCTTTAATTTTTTTCAAATTACATATTGTTGTTCAACATGTTAAAAAAAATAAAAATCTTCTGTTTGCTAAACTATTTAAACAATAAATCTATAAAAAAAATTGTGTTTGATCAATAATTCAACTTAAACCTCTTCTACGATATTAGATGTTCTTGCTAATTATTGTAAAGATATTTATCTAATTCAATTTTCTCTTGGTGTGCATTTAGCTTGTTTTTATATATTCACATAATAGTCAATTAGATTCTGATAATCTTACATCTTAGTTTGTTTAAAAATAATATTTTAGTTTTGATGCAACATTAAAGTAAAGAAATTTTATATAAGGAACCAAAGTTATTAGAAATATCATTTATATCTTATTTTAGAAAATGAGAAAAGAAAGTAATAGTTGAAAAAAAAAGAAAATAAAAACAAATGTTTCTGTTAAAAAAGAAATAGAGTAAAAGTAAGAAAGAAAAATATAAATAACAATAAAAAGTTTATTTTTTATAGATAATGAATATATAATTAATTATACATGGAGAATCATACATGTTTATGTATGGTATTTTTAATATGAAATAAAAACATAATAGTGTTTTATACAATAGATGTTTCATAATGTAATTCTACACAAATTTTTTTATATTCGCTTTCATAGTTTCTTCTCCTCCTAACTATAAAATCAGTCATCTATTCAGCTTTCATATTTTCTTCTCCAAACTTTAGAATCAGCCATCTATGCTTTCATAGTTTCCAAAACTCTAAATATTCAATATAAAAAATAAAGTTCACATGACTAGGACAATACTTTCTATTAATGTTTTTTTAAAACATAATTTTTTATCATGTTGCTAGGCATGACTTCAACATTTGCAAGTTTAGGCAAGTTCTAGCACTCCCACACTTATCTCCACTATCATTGTGTAATGCTTCTTACTTTGATATGACATTATCGTTGCCACTGCTACCATTACTATGACCACCCCTTTACTAAGAAAATCCATTATTCGATTTGAATTTTTAATTTATTTTATATACTCATTTTATTATATTATTTTACATTGAGTTACATATTTTGGTTTTATGTTTTCAAACTATGTAACAAAGTCAGTCATATATAGAGTTTTGTTTAAATAGAGATACTTCATAGGGTTCTTCATAGGGTTCAGTAAAGCATGTTCTTAGTTGGCCAAACTTTAGAAACTTGAGAAGGACCATACTGCTTAGAAAAGGTTTAAAGATCTTAAAATTGAAAATAAAAACAGAATTTTTGAATATTGAATCTTACAATCTAATTGTAAACAATAACAAGGACTACTGCAATGAAAATGAAAATTGAAAATCCAGTCCAACAGAAAAATCCATGACCTAACATACTAATAACACCATTCCTTTAACAATGTCACCACCAGCCAAAGACACTACAAAAACAATAGATTAAGAACTCTGCTCAGAAGAAGCAACTGTTATATCACAACAAATTTTCATATGTCCAGACATATTTGTGCAACTCATCATAGCAGAAGGTTTAATCCTGAAGAAAAACAAACACTAATTCTCAGAAAAAAATAAAACCAATACAAAACAATCAATAACAAAATTGATTTGAAAATAAAACATGATGAAGCTTAATCTCAGAGAAATTCCAAATATGGAAGTGGCAGACAATCAACACGGCATCAGTTCAGTCCGCCCGTCTGCATTTCTTCATCATTGATGATTTAAATAATATTTTACAACAAATCAAATACAGTTTTTCTTCGAACCCTAAAACACACACAAAGACAATCAAAATTAATATCAAACTCTACAAAGTTAAGACAGGGAAGGCATCAGATAATAAGCGGAGTTTTTGATCTTCACAGATAATTCAGTGTGTAGGATAAGAAATTTCATCATCCCTTGCCAGCCCTTTGTCGCAATATTAGATTCACTGAAGAAACAAGAAGAGAAAAGCTAACAAAAACAAAACAGAAATACAAAATTCAAATGGCATCAGATAAATATAAATGTGGTCATCACAGCTTATCAGTATATCAATAAGCGGTTTACAATTTGAATCATCACTGCCAAATCTCTCTTTGCAAATACAAATAACAAACAAATACACAAAAAAAAATCATTTCTTTTGAGTTAGGGTATTTCGGTAGGTCCATTTGACCCATGGCAATTTGAAAATCTGTGCAATGGGCTGGTAAGCCAACCTTTAAAATCTGTGCATAAGTTATATCTCCAACGCCATTGAAATTGGACACAAAAAGGAGAGGGTAAAACAGATGCACTGGATCAACCACGGAGAAAACAAATTAAAAAAATACACAAAACCAATTGAATTCCTTTAAAATTAAAGGATGCAATGCAGGGATTCAACACAAAACATTGATGGCATAATCGAAATCAAAACAAAATCGAAGAGGAAGAGAAAAGGAATACAAATTCGAAATCAGAGAATTACAGCGGTGTTGTGAGTTGTGAGAGACGGCAAGTGAGGTTGAACTCAAAGACTTTAAATAAGGGTTGGGCAAAGATTAGGGTTTGGGCTTCTATGTGCCATTCAGCTATACGGTGTCGTATTCTTTTCTGTATGCAAAGACTAAATAATAAAATGTATTATACAAAATGATGTCCAATATCTATTTATTTCACAGGTAACATTTTAAAGAAATTTTCTAAGATTTCATTTTGTTGTATGTTAAGAAAATTATTTCTTATTAAATTTAGTTGTAAGATAATTATTATTTTATAAATTTTAGTTATAATAATAAATATTTATCATATAATGTACAATTTAAAAAATTACAACTGCAATATAAAGATAATAATATAATTAAATTACTAATCAAGAAGGAAAAATATATGAATTTTAACATGTCACATAAACAACAGAACCTGAACCTATTTGTGTAAAGAAAATTGCATAAAGATTATTTCATTCCATTAACTACATGCATAACATAAAGATAGATTAAAATTAACATAATCCAATGTTGAAAGTCTTTATAGAATGTCATTATAAGAGTTTAATTCTCTCTTTATAATGAGATATGTAGTGTTTAATAAACCTGGCACACACTTGGTTTGTGCTAAAAGTTATATTATCATAAAAGTTCTATCCATTCAACATTTGCCACAAATCCTTGAAATTCATTTTATCATATTCTGTCACTTCATGATAAAATTTCACTACATAGTTTTTTACAGTGAGCTAGATCTATCAATGTAATAGGTACAACAAATTTTCTTGCAGCTGACAACTTGAAAGAGAAAGGAAAAACCTTAACTAATTCCTACTGCACTACTTGATCAGAGGGCGGCAAAAAGCAATCCATGGACAAGCCAAAAATGTTAAAATCAACCTCTTCAATCCTCCATGTCTCCTCAATCTTCCTGTGGTGATTATGTGCCATACCATACCTATACAATATTGCCACTGTCTTCCCACAATGACCTATGTTAATGCCATCCACATACCTATAGTCCTCAATCACAGACTCAATGCTTGTTTCCCAGAAAATTGAGTCTTTTCCCTTGGAAGGTTTTATTCTTACCAACTTGTTGTCCTCAAATTTTACAAGTAGCCCTGTGCGTTGGCTAAAGTATCCCCACATTGTGTGTCTTACAATTTCTGAATGGGAAGTGTTTTGTTCTTGCAGAATGTCATGTGCTGTATCTACTTTCAGTAAGAAACAATCTTCTTCATTAACGGTTTTCTCTCCTACACATAGAGCATCTATGAACAAGTTAGCCGTACACCTTGGATCTAGCCCCTGATAATAACAACCACAAAATCAACAACTAAACAGAGTCAAAAACAATACTTGAACAAAACCCTTTACTCCTTCAACCGCACATGTAATTTATAAGGTCAAGCAAATTGTTACTCTATATTCTATAACAAATATACAAATACTTAAAATTAATCTAGTTTTTGAAGTTGATATTCAACTTCATCATAAATTTGAGGTATATGGTAGTAATGATAGATTTATGTTGCACCTGAAAGAAGCGACGAAGGGGTCTAGGAGGGCCTTTGTTGGCATGAGAAGGTTGAGAAGAAGATTGGTTCCAAGCCACCTTGCCATCACTCCCTGCACTAACCTTGAGACCCGAAACAACCAATTCAAAGTGCCACAAATCAGGGTTTTTTTGCCACAACACAAAACCTCCTACCTCAGCCCCACCTATTGGCTCAACGCTTTCACCACCTTGATGCATCTCCGACCCAAAAATTCTCACTTGCCCCACTGCATACATGCTTTTCAATGAATCCATTGCACCCACTCCTCCAATGGAAGCTATGTACTGCTGCACTATATATTTGGCAGTAGACGCTTTCTGCACATCCAATTTGGGCGTTAAAACATGACACAGAAAAACACCTTACAATACAACACTCCTATTTTAGTTTAATAAAATCAGTATTTTAACTATTTACAAATAATCTAAGTTTTTTTTTTTTCAATTAACTCGTGCATATTATAAAGAACAAAACTCATGTAGTTTCTTTCCTTGGAAAAATAAAGGGAGAAACACTTGGATTTCTGAATTTTCTATCTTGCAACTTTTTTATTTCCAATTTAATCAATTTTAAATCTTCAATCTAAAAGGTAATAATTTAAAATCTTTTAGGTTTTGTGAATTTTTTTATATATTACTAAACTCACACTTGCAACATTTCACTCTAATCAAAAGTAAAGTTTTTCACCAATTAATTGTATGGAAAAGTAAAGCTTTTACAGATTATCATAGGCACTACACGAATGACAAGTTCAAAAATCTTCAATTAAAGTTTTTTTTTTTTTTTTTCATAATTTGCATGATAAAGTTTACATAATCTTAGATTAACAATAAAAGTTTATCATATTAGAAGATGGAAAAGTGTATGCATTGAAAACTTACAATGGAAGAATCTTTGAGGGGGCGACTTAAGGTGTGATCGGATTGAACCTGAAGAGGGACGAGGGGGCAACCAACGAGCTTAAGCAACGAGATGAATTCATTGTTGGAAGAAGCAGAGAGACGCGTGGAATTTGAAGACGACGAAGAAGAAGCTGAAGGTGTAGTTGCAGGTGAGGACGACCCATCACCGGCTGTTCGAGGTTTCATGAGAGCACAAAGGTTTTGCCACCGGTTGGCGCCGGTGTTTCCGATGCTCCTCCACATGTCCTCCGGAATAGGAACATCCAGCACCGTCTCCAACCCATCAACGTTCTCAAAATTCGGACACACTTTCCTCATAACGTTTCTGCATGTGCCTCCTTATCACAAACCACCACCATGGAAAACAAGAAACGAAAGAAGCATTAACCGTTTCAAACCTCGCGCTCTTCCATTTTTCTCGCGCATTGCATTTACTTTAAGCTAAAATAATTCAATTTTAGTTATATTTTAAGTCATAATTACCTTAATTAATTAAGCCAAAGAATCTTAATCTATATTAAACCCAACTAATGGGCCAACCCAAGCCCAGTAGTGAGGCCCATAAGGAAGTAAAAGAAAGTGGGCGCCGGCGAAGAGCGCGTGAGCATTTTAAGGATTTATTATTCCGCGTTTGGCACAACAATTTTCTTCTCTGTCTCTTCGCTCTGCCCTTCCGTTGTTTACAATGAAGGCCACGCTGAAAGGCAAATACGATGTTGACAAAAACGGCGCCGCTTTCGCCACCGTCGCCGTCAACGCCGCCGACGTCAAGTTCCGCGCCTCTGTGACGGAAGCCACTTTCATTAACGGCCCCAGCCTCACCGGCTTGGCTCTCGCCTTCGAGAAACCCGGCTCCTTCATCGTCGACTACAACGTTCCCAAAAAGGTTCCATTACAAATTCTAGCTGCTTCTACTACTTCAATAATAGCCGTTTCTGAAACCGTTTCGTGCAGGACTTTAGGTTCCAGTTCATGAACACGGTTAGGGTTGGGGAGAGGCCGTTGAACTTGACCTACTCGCACAGCAGGGGGGATAACCGGACCGTACTGGACGGGACCTTTGTGTTGGATTCCGCGAACAAGTTTTCGGCGAATTACGCGCTGGATTCGGGGAACTGCAAGTTGAAGTACAGTTATGTTCACAAGGGGTTGACCACGATTGAACCCACCTATGATGTGGCGAAGAACACGTGGGATTTCGCCGTTTCGAGGAGGGTTTACGGTGATGACATTTTGAGGGCTTCGTACCAGACATCCAGCAAGGTTTTGGGAGTTGAGTGGGCGCGGAATCCCAAACACAATGCTGGATTCAAGGTGAGGCAATTCGCAAATGAATATCGATATTTGGATGGTAGTTGTGGTTTTTTTTTTTTTTTTTGAGAGTTTTTTTTTAGATTTGTGGAGTGGGTCTCATATTTGACTAGGGATATTCTAACAATTTCAAATTAGTCGCCCCATGTGCTAGCTTTTGAGGTTTAAAGGAAAACCCAAATTCTAATATGGTATGAGAATCTTGTTGTTCGGTCAATGAGGCTGCTCGGTTTGGTTCGTCTGCATGTGAATTTCACGTTTGATATATTTAGTCTTTGGGATGAGGTATTAGTGATCTTAGATTGATTAATGATATGACTAAAATTACTGGATATATGTGAAAGATAACTCGCTCTTTGTATGAGCTAGTTTTTAAACATGCTGCTTGTAATGTTTAGTCTTCAGTGAGAGGGAAGTGCAACGGTGATCCCATATTTGAAATTGAGTTTACATGTGTTTGTGTTTTGCTTGAGTTGATTTTCGATGATGATCTTTGGGTGTTAAAGTGTTGTGTAAATTTAATCTCTTTCTGCAAATGCTTACAAATTTTGGTCATTGGTTGAACGAGTCTTGTTATATGTTTTTCTATTGAATATTGCTAGAGGATTCGTCCATGGTTATTTTTAGTAGTAGAAACCTCAAGGGTTCATTTCTGCAAATGCTTACAAATTTTGATCATTGGTTGAACGAGTCTTGTTATATGTTTTTCTATTGAATATTGCTAGAGGATTCGTCCATGGTTGATTTTTAGTTGTAGAAACCTCAAGGGTTCATTTACGAAGGGAAGGGTTCTTAGTTGACTGGTGATTAAGCTTATGAATGAAGACTGTTATAGTGAGGATGTAGTCATTCATCTTGGGGATGGAGTTTTGTTTGAATATAACGAAGCCAGTAGCTTATGGTGAAGTTGGTTATGTGGGAGGAGGCACAGTTTACTGCCTGGAAATGAAACAAGGGGGACTGGAAATGATTTTACCTTTCTTGAGTGCTAAAATCAGTATAAAGGCCGTATCGGATTATTTATGGCTCACAATACATTCATACATACATGTATAGATACATATATATACAATCCTTGATAGACAATAATTGATTAAAGGGATGCAATGTGTACTGATTGATTATCTATCTTCATTCTCATTTGACTTTAGAGTTGTCAATGCTTCATTGTAGTCTTGATTTTTCCCTTAAGTTTGTTAGCCTTAATTTCTTTCGTACATATGTGGCGGCCTAAATACAACAAGATACCGGTCAGTGCCGTGATCTTTCTTGCTCTCCGTTTGTTTAAAATATATTTTATGTCTTGGAAATGTTAGAGGTTAGAGCCGTTCATAAATGACTTATAGATGCCTTGTGTGTTTTTCTATGAATAAATTAATCAATGCTTGTTTGACTCTTTTAGGATTCTGTGCTATAATCTATTTTGTGCATTAAATTTGGTCAAATGGGTTGATTCTCCCTCCCCAATATAATTAAGTAGTTCCTGAGTATCATCTTTTTGTTTCTCACACAGATTTTCTAACTTTAAGCTTTGTCTTCCAGATTCTTGCATCTGTTAACTTGGCTGAGGAGTTGAAAGCTCCCAAACTTGTTGCCGAGACCACATGGAATTTTGAGATGTAGCTTGATTCCAATATATTGTTTCCCTTGCTTGATAGGTTTACTGTCAAGTCTTGAAGGCTTTTTGGGTCACCATTGGGCATATTTTGCCTCTGAATATTATATTATATACTTGAAAGTATTTTGATCATGTTATGAGCAATCTGGCAGTCATTGTCCACCAGCAACTTCTCATTTGATTTTTAAACTATTCCAGAATTTTTCCCGTGTGACCGCATCCTGTAATTGCTTGCCTGTAAAGTATGGGCACTTCTAAATTCATAAAAGTTATTTTATATAACTTTTCTGTTTGAAGGAGATCTTCAATCAGGACTTCTGGAGCTGGTATTGGATCACTTTATTTTGCATATCCAAACATCTATACTATCTTGGCCTTTGAAAAAGGTTTTTCCTGGGACAACATAAATAAATTTAATAGCTGGTTGAATTATAGTTCCTGCACAGAAAACTGCTGAACGGCTTGTATTACTCACTGATGCAGAACATGATTGACAGTTTTATTGCTGACGGCATGTATGGTAAAATCTCATTTTTGGGGAGTGGTTGAACATGATTCTGAAATTCAAACAATAGTTATAGCTTTATGAGAAGTAAAATTAGAATGAAGGTATAGTTAATCATACTTTGTGATAAGCAATTATTTTAGTTGGACCGGGCAGGGGGATGATGAAACATTGTCGCATCATCGTCATTTCTATAAAGCTACTGCAAGTGTGTTAAGATTGAATAAAAGATTAAATGTGTAATGCTTGTTAATAACTAAAAGGTGAAAATTTTCAATTTTTGAACTCAGCAGTAAGTGTTTGCAAGATAAATTAATTTAGTTGTAGTGTCTTGGTAATGTCTAAAAACAAAGGACAATTTGTATTTTGAAAGATCTAGTGTTATATTTTATAGTTGAAATTTTTATAAATTAATTAATTAATTGATTATATATATACACACCCTATACCTCTCTCATCTTTCACTGAGACTCCTATACACACCCTATCTATATACATGTTCAAGCATGCACACCCACAACTCAAGCATGGTCACTTTCTTGGTAAGTACTTATGAAAACTCATGCTTATCATATAAAAATTACATTTAACTCATAAAAATCTTTGTGATAACTATACATCACACAAATCAATCATTGTATTCTTTAACACTCATTATCAACATATAAGTTATGGAAAATAAAACATAAAAGACATAAAATACAAAATTATTTTATTATTATATCATTATGGTCTTCATAGAGTCTAAAGCATATTGTATTAATTTTATAAAATTAATTTTATCTTATTTGAAAATTAATGATTATTATAATTTTTATGTTAATCATTTATTTTAATTCATTATAAATTCATACTTGAATGAGTTAAAATTTTAATTATCTTATTATGTTTCTATTCAATACCTGAAGTCACAAAGTTATTAAGTGATTAGTATGTCACATGGTAATGTCAAATTATGATAACCCTTTTTCAAAAGCAAAAAATGTTTTTTTGACAGCAACACAAAAATTATAACCCTTTGACAACTCTGATGTGGTAGATATAGCAGATAAGGGTAAAATAATTTGTATTGTCCTATCGTATTTAAAATGAATTTGAATGAAAATTGTTTGATATCTGCACCCATGCGGAGGACACATAAAATTGTATTAAAAACATTTTTAGATCTTCAAAATACTTGAGTTTGTATAGCAGAATAGAGAGAGACTATGAAAGGTCGAATCCTGGTGATGTAGTGTAAGCATGGATATGATGGAAAAGAAGATACATTAACTTGTGAAGTCATGAAAGGGGAGGGTTTTATTGGAGAAGAAGAAAGGTAAAATCGTAAAACATTGACTGGGAAGGGTTTTGTTGGGAAAGAAGACAATTTCCTTCAACATTCACAAGTGGTGACACAAACAACATAGAGACAACTCAATTTCCTAAATCTAATTTCATCTTCACATTCCACTCGTTTCCATTCTCAAATAAAATAATAATATATTTATCCAGTAAACATCTTCTAATAAAAAATTATTATTATTGTCTAGTTACGACCAAGTTACATACTGGTATCAAACTATCATAATTCTTTTTAAACTCAGTCACACATTTATTTGATTAACAAATTTATCATCAATGTTCTAAACACATTTATATAAGATTACACTTTATAGTTGAGTCTAAAATTCTCAATATTTACAAAATTTTCATATTTTATTTAGATTTAAATATTATTTAAATTTCACTATTTTTTTCACTTAAGAATAAAGAAGAATAATAATGATGGTGAATTTTTTTTCTCAAATGTAATAAGTGAAGAGTTATAAAGATAACCTTAAATCCGAGCATTCATCTTGTATTGTCTATTGTTTATATTTTTTAAGAGATTATTTACTAGTAAAGCAAACAATAAACAATAAGTAATATTTTATTATTATTTATTTATATATTAAATTATGTTAAATACATTTTAATAGTTATTCTATAAATGATTTTTTTTCTATTTTAATATAATAATATTTTTTCATTTTCTTTTACTTTTTGTGTTATTAGGAATTCAATTAAGATATTTTTTTTCTCCTTTAAATTAGGGAGTGAGTAAGGTTTTATATTTTAATTAATGCTTATATGAAAACAATAGCATAAGTTTTATATCTCATATCGTTAAAGATTTTTTTCTTTTATTTTTTTAAATACTTTAATTGTATAAATGTCTAAAAAATAATTGAAAATAATGGATGAAATTTAGCTTAATGGATATGTTGATATTTTTTGTATTGAATGCTAAAAATCAATGGGACCAACATTTGTCACATCAAAATTATCGTATGCAAAGGAGAGGAAATAATGATGTATTGTCATACTTAATCTCTTTATCTTGTTTTAGAAAAAAGTTAGTTTTTTTTTTTTTTTGCCAGTATTCATTTGGGATTTTTTGATTGATTTATAACCAGTTTTCTTTTACTAAAATCCAACTTTGCACAAAGGTGTGCAAATATTAGAAAACCGTCATTCAATATCTTTTCTCTGTCTAAACTTATCCCAGTATTGTACACCAAAACTTCTGTCATCTAAACTAAACCGACAAAAAGTCACAGACAATAATACATAACAATCTATTTGTGATTTTATTTTGTTTATTTTACTGCACAATATCTTCACATAATTCATCATACCTACACTTACACATCTTACAGTGTGTATAATTGTAACTTTCAAAATTAATTTGATTTAATTGAGTTAACAACTATTTATTTATGATAAGTAAAGTGAAGGGTGAAAATAACTTTTATACACACTTAATGTAATGAGTTGGTATAAAGGACTAAAAGATGTTCAATCTAAAATTAGCAGTTTGTAAGAAAAAAATTATTAAATTTGTTTGTCAAATTCAATGTTAAGAATACATTACTATATGGGTTTAAATGAAAAAATTTAACACATCTTTTAAATTAAAGAAAAAATAACAACTTATAAAGTATTTATTTGATGATTATGTGGAGTGTAGTATATTAATTAAGTGGCCTCATCTTTCTATAGGTGTGTAATATAACTTTCAATTATGAATCTGAATTTGAATGTTACAATTGTACCTTCACCAACAGTCAATTTTCAATTATGTACCAAACTTGATGACATTATTATTAGTAGATAATTATCTTTTAATCCTACAGTTAATAAGATATTATAATAAATATAATTATTAAAGTTTCAATAAAAAATATTAAGTTTACTATATATAATTTCTAATTAGATGGCAGCATAGAAAATTATATCATCAATATCTCTATAAGTATGTATACATGAAAAGGGTACAGATGTTAACCACTTAACATGATCTTTAAATAATTGAAAAAGTAACATCCATGTAGAAGGGAGTAGGGCATATTTATTTTAAAATATACAAATCATGAAAATATTTATATAATTATTTTTTTACCTTAAAAATATGGTATTATAAACTTTTCTAGGAACATGAATGTGGGACCTCAATTAGTCAATATCTAAGGATTATCTGATGTAGATATGGTCCAAACAAAGCTATGTGACCAGATCATAAATCCTCAGTTACATAACAATTGAACTGATCTCTTCGGTTGTGTCTTTTTTTCTGTTACTTAATTCGCATGATAGCCCTAATTCAACCCGAGTCAATTTACTGTCCGAAATCTTACATGGATATCTGCTAAATTTCCTTTCCCAGATCCATCAACTTCCAGACACACCCTCCAACTTTCTTCTTCAAATTCAATGGCGTCCTTGGAAAAAGGCAAGTTTTTTATCTTCCTTGTACTTTTCTTTTTCTCTTCTCTTCATGTTTCTAGCACCCCTTTAGACCACAAATCATGTTCAGTAGAACCGAAACTGGAACCCGATTCAGTTCAGGAACCTGTTCCTGAACCTGTTCCTGAACCGCCCCAAACAACTAATCATTTGAATCAGCAAGTTCTGTTGGATAAACTTGAGGAGTTAGTGAGAAATCTCAGTGATTTAGTTGCAAGATTAGAATCAAAGCTACCCGAACCTCCTAAAGAAAAGGGCAGGTTTACTCAAAGAAAGGGTGGCGATGATGGTGATGGCGGCGCAATATCAAGTAGTAAAAGAGTCGAAGATGGGGAATTTGAGGGAAAAACCCGAGATGGGGAGAGAGCTAAGGGAATGTCTGTAACAAAGTACACTCCTTTTTGGTCTGAGAGGTTCCAATTTGCTTCGGCTGTGAAGTTAGATTCTGAGGCCACTTGTATAAATGTTTTGCCTTCTAGGGATCACGAGGGGCTGAGTAAGTATGTAGCTGTTGGTGATGAGAGAGGGAGAGTGTATGTGTTCTTGAGAAATGGAGATGTGTTAGTTGAGTTTGATACCTTGGTAGAGTCCTCTATTACTGCAATGGTTTCGTATACTTCAGTTTATAAGAATGAAAGTTTTGTTGTAACTGGTCATCAAAATGGGGAAATTCTGCTGCACAGAGTTTGGGAGGGAGGATCTAGTGGAGAGGATTATAGTTCTCTTTTCATGGAGAATGTTGGTAAGTTTGTGTCACCGGAGAATCATGAAAATGGAAGACCAGTGACTCTCTTGGAAGTTCACTATGTAGGAAGGATGAAGTACATTCTGTCAGCTGATACAAGTGGAAAGATCAAGGTTTTCAAGGAAAACCGTTCCTTGTATGGTTCTGTCACGGCTTCTAGTAGGCCACTGGCTTTCTTGAAACAAAGACTTATGTTCTTGACAGAAGCTGGAGCCGGTTCATTGGATTTAAGGGGTATGAAAATCAGGGAATCTGAGTGTGAAGGGTTGAACCATTCTGTTGCTATAACATATGTGTTTGATGCAATGGAGCGGTCCAAAGCTTATGGTTTTACCTCAGATGGGGAAATGATCTATGTTTTGTTGCTTGGTGATGCGATTAACTTCAAATGCAGGGTTAGATACAAGAAAAGGTTTGACATGGATGAACCACTTGCTCTGCAGGCAATCAAAGGGTACTTGCTGATTGTTAACCCGGAGAAGGTTTTCGTGTACAATGTTTCATCTCCACATTATGTGAGAGTGGGTGTGCCTAGGCTTGTTTTCTCCCCAAGTCTTGATGAGCTTAGATCATCATTCTTGAACAATCCAATTCCGGGTTTGGATGCCGCAACAAGAGTGATACCTTTGATAGGCACTGACCGCGAAAAACTTGTTATTGTTGGGCTTGGAGGAGGGTATGTTGGAATGTATCATTCCAATCTACCAATCTTCAAAGGGGAATTCAACACCATGATGTGGACTAGTCCTGTGTTGTTCTTTGTACTTTTCTTGTTTGGTGCTTGGCACTTTTTCGCCAAGAAGAAGGAAGTACTCACATCATGGGGACCAGATGATCCTTTCACTTCCACTTCAGCTACCACCAATGCCCCTTTGGCATCTGGTTCTGCAGAAAGATCTTTTGGAGACTCTACTTCAAGAAGTTCTGAAGTCATGGATCTTAGAGGAGGAGCTCTCAGAGCTCCTCCTAGAAGGTATGGCTCTCCTTCAAGGTATCCTGGTGCAGCTGCTGCAAGTTCCTATAGGCTTGGTGCTTCCACAGATCACAATCCTAGGCCCACATCGGTTGATCCAGATTTTCGCGGAGCCTCTGAGCTGAAATATAGGGCCACCACCATGGACCCTCCTGGTTTTCCCAAGAGAAGAGATGGCATGTTTGTAGCAAATCAAGTTGTAAATGATCGCAGTTGAGTGGCAGAGTTAATTGCATGAGCTTTTTTTCTAACCAGTTTCCACGTTCCTTACCTTAGCTTTAAAACTTCTCATATCTTTCAGCATCACTTTTCTATTTAGTTTGCTGCCTTTTTCACTTTCAAGTTGTTGCACAAAAGAGGGAAATAAATTATATTGAGAAACTTGCACGTCTTTTTTGCTCCCACATATTCTTAGTTCTGCTTTTCTTGAGAAGTCCATGCACAAGAAATGTAAGGTGCCAAGACAATTTTAAGATGAGTTGCATAACTTTGGATATCAGAAGTTGGTTTGACCAATTTGTGTCTAAATGTGTTATGCGGAGTGAAAATAGATTCAGAATCATACATGTTGAAGAGCGATGTAAGATTAAGATTACTCGGAATGAAAAAATAATCTGGAAAGAGATTTTCTTTTCCTTTTTAACAATGTGTATCTGTAAAACCAAAAATAGCAGGAAATAAATGTTCATGGCAAGACCTCTTTAACAGTGGAAGTTAGATTATGGAATGCCTAGTCTTGTGGTTAGTGAATTTCTAATATTAGATATACCATTTGTTGATGACAAAGAAAGTGAAATAAAGATAAAAAGTTTCTTTTTTTCTAACTCATTGTAGAAAAATGTGCTAGTAGAATAAATTAAGGTGTATTAATTAATCAAATAAACATTATAGAAAATTATAAACATGTCTCGTTTGTATTGAATTTTTTTACATGATATTAGAGCATCATATTACTATTGTTTACCTTATTATAATTTGAATTGTGCCATCCTAGTAAAATTATTATTAGGTTGAATTTTACCTTATCTACACACTTTATCATGTTGTTATGAATTCAAATATATGCAAAATAATAGAAATGTGGTGATTATTATTCAGTTCATTAGTTTGTTCCAATTTGAATTGTATAAGTATATTGTAATGAATTTGTTAGTATTTTCAACTTTATCTTATCCATGTAGAATAAAAAAAATAAAAAAATGTCCTATAGTCTTGAACAGCTTTGTTTTTGGAGTATTTTATTTTATTCTTTATTAATTTCATTTTATTTATATAGTTTATTAAGTTATTATAAAATCAAATATGTTGAGTTACATATAATCGCTTAGAATAATTTTTTTAGATATTTAAAATCAATTCATATTGATGTATAGTTTAAAAGATAAACTTTTACAATACAAGTTAGTTTTATTAAATATAAATTCTAAAATAATATTAAAGTCTATTTTAAATTATTATTACTAAGTATATCTTTAAAATCTAATATGATATGTGGGATATTTAGTTCATACCACAAAGAGAAACTTGCAAATATTTTTCTATTTTAAATAATTATTTTTTATTTTTTTTTTCTATAACTCTATTTATAGAGGTTGTTTCTCTTTCGTAAAGTAGGTTGCTTTTTTACTATGCAATCAATAAAAGAGTTTTTTTTTTTTTTTTTCTTTCAAGCATACGAAATCTTTGCATAGCCAAGTACATGGATTATACACAAAATCTTTCTCATCGCTATTTTCTAGACAAGGTGAGAATTATCATTACACTAAATAGGAATAAACTTTTATAGGAAACTTAAGGTCTAACATGATAATTATCTCATGAATTATTATTAAAAAAAATCAAACTGTGCAAAATATCATTTACATTGAAAATGAAAAAGATTTATGCAATAATATAAAAGAAATATTTGTTTAAAGGAGATCGTTTTGAGATATTTGATTTTATTCAAGAAATACATTTTATTAAGCAAGGAAAAAGGAATATACAATACAATTACAACCATATAAAAAATATGATTGAAAGGTCATTTATAGTAGTATTAAAACTAAGATTCGGAGAAAATCAAATTTAATTTTTCAGAAACGGTATAAAATAAAAAATAATGAATAAGATCATACGAATACTCTAAATATTATTTTTTAAAGATTCGTATTTAACTATTTTAAAGAACTAGAGACGAGATTGTGTGTAGTCACATGTATCTAAATTTTATTTACAAAAGTTGTAATATCAAAAACTTATTTAATTAGTTTATAAAACATAATAATTATGGTGGCGTGTTTACAAAAAGCAAATATTGGGTCAAACAGGCTCCGGTTTTATTTTTTAATAAAACAAAGCTAGTGGGTTTATAAAATATAAAGGGAGTGCAAATAGAAAAATTGCTGGACCAAAAAATTGGACCCAAGCTTTCTTTTTTCTTTTTATAAAAAAAAATAAATGCAGTGTACACGTGAAGAAAAGGGTGTTAAAATGAAAGTTTTTGACCATACTTTTTTCTAAAGAATAGAGTGGTGTATATATAGAGTGACGCGTGGCAAATAGCATAAACATGGGCAAAAATGGATCCAGAGATCCTAATATAAAAGGCATTTAATTCCTACATTCCATCAATTACTTTCCTAAATAAGAAAAGGGTGGTGATACTGTTCACTTCTCACGCCCATTTAAACATTGATATATATTGTTATTTTATTAATATATGATATTTTTATTAATAAAAATAAATAAAGATATAACTGTGAAATGAAAGTTTGGCCTGCACAGTAATGTCACACTATTGTTATTGTAGAGATTAGGATTTAAGGTTTCACACTGATATATATTATTAATTTAATACATGCATTTAAAATTTATATGCAAATTGGCACCAAATGGTTGCTTTCACCACAAGAAAAAAAACTGAGACTACAAAATAAAGCTGCTCCAATTTTTCTGTCCTTAAGATCCTATCTGAGATAGCATTTTCTATAATGGACTTTTATAAGTTGAGGAGTTGAAGTTTGTTAAAAGCTTCAAGCTAAATTATTTCATATTCTTTCCATCTCTTTCATTTAGCAACTTGCAAAATATATTAAGTTCTTCAAACCATAAAACTTCAACCACATTGTATCTGTTTGTCTGTTTTCCATCTCTATCAATAGAGATTGTTTGTCTTCTGTGAGATTTTTTTTTTTTTTTCCTGACCCACTATGCACTCATATTAAACATGCATTACATGCATATGTTGCTTCTTTATATGCATTAACATATCATCTTTCATATAATAACATTCATCTTCATCTTAAAATAGGGTTTACTTTAAACTTACATTTTAAATTTTAGAATAATATACTTTTATTACAAACTTGAACTGAAACGTCACTGCTTACATCAAAAAATGTATTTAGGTGCAAGGTTTTCATCATGCATTGACATACCAGATATTTCATATAATAACATTCATCATCATCTTAAAAGAGGGTTTAATTTAAACTTACATTATAATGTGATTTGTACTTCACTCCTACTTTTATTATTAAATTATTGAAATCAAACAAACCAATAATACTTTCACATTCCATTAAGTAAAATACTAAAATAAATTATTATTTTATTATTACATAATATTTTAATTAGAAGTAATCACTTCCACTCTTCATAAACTATATTCATTTAATATTGATTTTATTTAATTAAATATTATATGATAATAAAATAATAATTTATTTTAATGTTTCAAACACTTCTATTTTATTATGTACATATCAAAGTATTAACACTTTTTTTTTAATTTCTTGGTTTCATGAGAGGTCAAGATTTCATATAGGTTATTTGACATCATGACATACTAGTTACTTGATAACTTTATGTGACCGTCACGATGAGTTGGCGATAATAATAATTTTTTAATTAGAGGTGGTTATGGGATTAAGAAAATATTTTTTTTATTGGTGAAAAGGAGTTCAATGTGAAGATGAATTTAGATTTAGGATTATATTTGAAATATGTCGTGGTTCATTGTGTGATGAAAGGAATTTCATAGGTAGTGCTTTGGAGCGGTGGTTGGTCGCTGGGTTGTAATTTTCTGATGGATAACTATTTTTTTAGATAGGGGTGATGTGTGGTCTAGTGGTGAGGTGGTTGGTAGTTAGTTCCCATTTTGAGCAATGGTGTAGTTGTAGTTTTCCTTTGCGTGCTCACCTTTTTTTCATCTAAACCCTCTTCCCTTTTTGCAAACTTCTTTTTTTTTTTTAATCCTGCCTTTCTGTTACAACAAACTTCTTAGATCTTCTTTCTTTTACAACGCTTTGATTCGAGCTTTTCCGTATTTCTATTTTACTAGTTCAGTCACTTAATTTTTTACTCACCTAAGTTTAAAAAAGAAAAAACAATAATATAAGTTTTCTTTGTCACATAAAATAATTTGAGTGGTTGTGGAAATTATTTGAGTGGTTGTGAAAGTATTTTTTTTTCCAACAAATATGGAACTAATCATGGCAATGCAATGTCTCCTGAGCCCATTGCAACAACGTTACATATGTTCTTGTAACCATTAAATCCACATGTTCTAAAACTTTAATTTATAAATAAATCTTCAAGTTGAAGAAGCTTATTGCGTAACAGATTACAAAAAATACAGAAAAATATATAAATTGTGGAAATGAAGACACACACACAAACATGATTCTCTATCACTTGTTTTATATATAGAGAACCGTAAGAAACCTTAAACCAATCCTCTTCACTAATCTAGCTTGCAACCCCAATCATGGATCATCTTCTACTCTTGGTGATCCTTGTTCTGCTTCTTCTAGTGTTTGCAGCAAGAGTTGCATATTCTATCATTTGGGTTCCATGGATCACTGCACGTCACTTTCGTGGGCAAGGCATAACGGGTCCTTCCTACCGTCTGATCAAAGGTAACGCAGATGAGATCCGCAGCATGTACGCGGAAGTTCAATCCAAGCCAATGGCCTTGTGCCACGACATCGTGGAACGCGTGTGTCCATTTTATAACAAGTGGTCACGCATGTATGGGAAAAATTTTCTGTACTGGCACGGGCCGCAGCCCAAACTGCTACTATCCGACCCGCATATGATTAAAGAGGTTCTTTTGAAAACGGGTGAATCGTTTGAGAGGTTAGATCCACCAAACCCGTTGGTGAAACAGTTTTTTGGAGAAGGTATTTTGGCGCTGAAAGGAGAGAAATGGGCTACGCATAGAGCAATAGCTAACCAAGCTTTTAAGATAGAACATGTTAAGGTAATCCTTTCAATTATTGTATCATTAGTTTAGCTTAATTAATTACCCTTTTATCATCATAACATAATTTTGTGCAATGAATCTTTTTAACAACGAGTTTTAGCTATTTTATGGTACACTAGATACCATTTATAGTGTTGAAAGATCTTTGAGATGAAATTAAACAAAACTAATATTTTCATGACCAAAATGTATTTGTATCAGTCGTGGGTTCCTGAGATCACAGATAGCACAAAGACAATGTTTTACAAGTGGGAAGATGAGAACAAAGGCATGGATGAATTTGAGATTGAAGTGGCTAAAGATTTTCATGATCTTTCATCTGATATGATATCCAAAGTGGCTTTTGGAAGTAACTACGAAGAAGGAAAAGAGATTTTTAAGTTACTAGAACAACATTATAATTTGGTCTTTCTAACCATGAGAAGTGTCTATATTCCTGGATCCAGGTACATATATATGAAAAACATAACTATGCATAATTATGTTCCTTAATATTGTACACCTAAAATAATAATAATTTATGCATGTAGGTTTCTACCAACTAAGATGAATAGAGAAAGAAAGACATTGGAGAAGAAAACATATGAATCAATTAAAGCGCTAATTGAAGAAGGCCACAAAGCAAAACATAGTTCAAAAAACTTGCTTTCTATGTTGATGTCTTCTCATGAAACACAGAAGTTAAGTTTAGATGAAATAGTGGATGATTATAAGAGTTTTTATATGGCTGGAAAGGAAACAAGTGCCACTTCTTTAGGTTGGGCACTCTTCCTTTTAGGGTTAAATCAAGAATGGCAAAGCAAGGCACGTGAGGAGGTGCTAAGGATTCTCGGACCTAATACTCTCCCAACTTCAGAAATATTAAGTGAACTTAAACTTGTAAGTCTATACCTTTTTACTTCTACATTTTTTTCACAACACAAATTAAATAAATTAGTTCATATAGTTAATAAAATCATATTTGTATTGATTTTATACATTTTTAAAAAGTAATTTCAACATTAATTAAACATACTTTTATTTTTTTAAAATATTCTATGTATATATTTATTATTTTAACTCTTATTGGTCGTGCGTACCAGTGGACAAAGTTTTCAAAGTGTTTTTTTTTTTTTTAATACAAAACAAAGGTATTCTCACAAACATAATTAAGAATAATTTTTATTAATATTTCTAATTAATGTGAAATTTGTATTTTTTTAACGCTTAATAAAAAATTATTTTTAATACTTCTAGAATGTTAATAATACACTTTTTAATCCATTTTTATTATCAATTAAAATTCATTAAAAATTATGTAATTATGAATGAAACTAATTGAATAAGTAAACCTAAAATTTTGTAAATTTTAACCATAAATATGTTGCAAAGAGTATGTCAAATGATGCAGTACTACAATTTCTTACACATTTTAATAATCACTTCTAAAAATAGTGATATTAGTTCATTTTTTCTTTCAATAGGTTACTTTGATACTTCAAGAAACACTTAGATTGTACGCTAATCCTGGGGCATTGTCAAGGCAAGCAAGTAGAAGAATTAAATTGGGAAACATTGATATTCCTGTTGGTACACAACTCTATCTATTTATCGCTTCAGCTAATCATGATGCTGAGTTGTGGGGAGAAGATGCTCATGAATTCAATCCTATGAGATTTGCGGAGCCTAGGAAGAATTTAGCTCCATATTTTCCTTTTGGATTAGGCCCTACCGTTTGTGTGGGCCAAAATTTGGCTTTGTTTGAGATGAAAATTGTACTTGCCATGGTGTTACAGAGGTATTCTTTTACTGTATCACCCACATATGCTCATAGCCCACTGTTTTTGATGAATATGACACCTCAATATGGCATGCAAATTGTTTTTAGAAAGTTATGAAAATGGTTATAGTTGTGTAATGACCAACCATGTATTTCTCAAGGTGATAAACTTTTGTTTGACCTTTTTTGAAAGAGGAAGACGGTATATGTAAATCATCTAAGCTGGGGTAGACGATCTTTATATATCATCTATGTTGTTTTTTTTTTCACTTCTAGCTTCTTATATCTTGTGTCTATATATATACCCCTGTGTTCTTATATCTTGTGCCTATATATATACCTCTTGGATGTTTGTTTTGAATTGAGAGTGAAATAATATTAGTCTTTCATGCTTGGTTTATGTTTTCAAAAATTATATAAATCGAATGATTTATCATTTGGTTTATATTTGATTCGAAATATAAATTGGATGAAACCTTATCTAAATTACATATTTTTTGAAAACATAAACTAGATGAAGTACTATTTAATTTACATTTTTAAGTAAAATGGATGATACTTGATTCGATTTATAAAATTAAGGGAGTGGAGGGTACGGTTGCTTTTTATTATTTTAGATTAAGAATATAAAAGACTTTTTCAAAAGTCTAGTATGGAGATTCAGGATGAGATTATTGAAGTGGAGGAATAATTCGTCTGTTTTAAAGAAAACAGCGTAGTGTATACGTGAAAAAAAGAGTTTTAAATGAAAGTTTCTGGGCCAGTTGAATGGGCCCAAGGTTCTTTTTTAAAAGAATACAGTGTTGTATATATAAAAAGGCTAGTGGCAAATAGCAAAAATACTGGGCCAGGACCAAGAATTAAAACCATCCTAATATAAAATCAAAAGAAAACATGAAATAGGGCAAATAAGCCCCACGTGCACAAAATTGGCACATAATGTGGTTGCTTTCACGACAAAAAAACAAAGCAGCTGCTATTTTTCTGGCCTTGGATTGTATCTTTTAGAAAAAACCCCATCACCAAACAAAATAGAATACCCAAGCACACATAGCAGCAGCAGCTAAAAGAAATGGACAAGTTGCCACAAGTAAACACAAAAAGCTGCAGCATAATCTCTAAAAAATGAGAAGAAGCAAGTCCATAACACTTCATGCATTATGTCCTTGTATCATAAGATCTTTACGCCGATAATTGTATCATACGTGTAATTTGTTGTTTACCAGACCAAGAAATAGTATTTGAGTGTAAATTTGTAAAGAAATTGTGGTGAATGGAAACTGGATAAGTTGAGATGGCAGTTTGACTTTCTTCCCCTTTCTTTCATGAAATCCAGCAACTCCATTGGCTTTCTATAAATATTCCAGTTTAGGGTTTGTCTTCTCTAAGATACATCGTTTTCTGCAAACAGCTAATAAAAGGTTTTTTCAAGTAACCTGCTCATTTGGTGTAATTAATAATGCCGAACCACTATACCCATATTATGGTGTAAAGCGTTGATTTAAACATGCATTATGCGCATGTTGCTTCTTCATCATGTTTCTTTAAGGAACGTGCTTTTGGTATGCACTTAAAATAGGGTTTACTTTAAACTTACATTTTAAACGTCACTGCTTACATCAAACATGCATTTATGTGCAAGCTTGCTTTTCTCGTCATGCATTGACATATCAGATCGTTCCTGTAACAGCATTAATCATTATCTTAAAATAGGGTTTAGTTTAAACTTACATTCTAAATTTTAGAGTAATTATATTTCTGTTTCAAACCTGGACTGAACATGCTTACATCGTGGTTAACAGTTTCCATTAATCTATATCGCCTTTCATGTGTGATTTGTACATTTTCTCTTACTTTTATTATTAAATTATTCAAATCAAACTAATAATTGCTTGCTTTCATGAGAGTTCAAGATTTCAGACATGGGGCTAATCATGGCAATGCAAGATGTCTCAATAATTGCAACATCGTTACATGTTCTAATACTTTAATTTATAAATAAATCTTTAAGTTTAAGAAGTTTATGGCGTAACATATTACAAAAAATACAAAAAAATATATAAATTGTGGAAATCAAGACACAGACACAAACATGGTTCTGTAAGTTGTTTTATATATAGAGAACCTTAACAAACCTTAAATGAATCCTCATCACTAATCTAGCTTGCAACCCCAATCATGGATCATCTTCTACTCTTGGTGATCCTTGTTCTGCTTCTTCTAGTGTTTGCAGCAAGAGTTGCATATTCTATCATTTGGGTTCCATGGATCACTGCACGTCACTTTCGTGGGCAAGGCATAACGGGTCCTTCCTACCGTCTGATCAAAGGGAATGCAGATGAGATCCGCAGCATGTACGCGGAAGTTCAATCCAAGCCAATGGCGTTGTGCCACGACATCGTTGAACGCGTGTGTCCATTTTATAACAAGTGGTCACGCATGTATGGGAAAAATTTTCTGTACTGGCACGGGCCACAGCCCAAACTGGTACTATCCGACCCGAATATGATTAAAGAGGTTCTTTTGAAAACGGGTGAATCGTTTGAGAGGTTAGATCCACCAAACCCGTTGGTGAAACAGTTTTTTGGAGAAGGTATTTTGGCGCTGAAAGGAGAGAAATGGGCTATGCATAGAGCAATAGCTAACCAAGCTTTTAAAATAGAACGTGTTAAGGTAATCCTTTCAATTATTGCATCATTAGTTTAGCTTAATTACACTTTTATCATCATAACATAATTTTGTGGAATATAATTTTGTGCAATGAATCTTTTTTAACAATGAGTTTTAGCTATTCTATGGCATAATAGCTACCATTTATAGTGTTAAAAGATCTTTGAGATGAAATTCAAGAATACTAACATTTCATATATTTGTATCAGTCCTGGGTTCCTGAAGTCACAGATAGCACAAGGACAATGTTTTACAAGTGGGAAGATGAGAACAAAGACATTGATGAATTTGAGATTGAAGTGAGTAAAGATCTCCAAGACCTTACTTCTGATATTATATCCAAAGTCGCTTTTGGAAGTAACTACGAAGAAGGGAAAGAGATTTTTAAGTTACTAGATCAACAATTTAATTTGGTCTTTCTAACTATGAGAAGTGTCTATATTCCTGGATCGAGGTACGTATATGAAAAAAATAACCATATATAATTGTGTTTCTTAATATTGTGACAAAACTATCAAACTGATATACTCTTATTCAGTATTTAAAAAATAAGTTTTAAATTTTATTTGTATGAAAACTGATATACTGTTATTCGGTATTTAAGAAATAAGTTTAAAATTTTATTTGTATGAAAATGGATAAGTAATGTCACGAAAGCACAATGTACTTTTATTCAGTATTTAAGAAATATGTTTAATTTTTTTTTAAATGGATAAGTCATGTCACATAAGCACGACTTTAAGTGAAGAAGTTGATTTGACACAATTTTAGATGAAAAATAAAAAAATAAAATTGAAGTCATGTTATATTGGTATGATTTCAACCTCTTTTTTTTTTTATACTGTGTTTGTTTAATGTCATACACTTAAAGTCGTGTCTTTGTAGTAAGATTTTCCTATTTTTGTAAAAAAGAAAAACTTTTACACTTATTTAGTAAATATCGAAAAAAATTACACTTATTAGTACTTTTGCCTAATGTTGTATACCTAAAATAATAATAATCTATACATGTAGGTTTCTACCAACTAAGATAAATAGACAAAGAAAGAGATTGGAGAAGAAAACATATGAATCAATTAAAGCGCTGATTGAAGAAGGCCACAAAGCAGAACATAGTTCAAAAAACTTGCTTTCTATGTTGATGTCTTCTCATGAGACACAGAGGTTAAGTTTGGATGAAATAGTGGATGATTATAAAAGTTTTTACATGGCTGGAAAGGAATCAAGTGCCATTTCATTAAGTTGGGCACTCTTCCTTTTAGGGTTAAATCAAGAATGGCAAAGCAAGGCACGTGAGGAGGTGCTTAGTGTTCTTGGACCTAATACTGCCCCATCTTCACAAACATTAGGTGACCTTAAACTTGTAAGTTTATACCTAATTAGTTTATGCATTTTTTCTTTTTTCACAATACAAATTAAATAAATTAGTTCATATAGTTAATAATATCAGATTTGTATTGATTTTATACATTTTTTAAAAAAGTAACAAGAATTAGACATACTTTTAAATTTTTAAAATATTATATGAATATATTTATTATTTTAACTCTTATTGGCCATGCATGTATGTAAGTAGATAAAGTTTTTTAAGTGATTTTTTTATACAAAACAAAGCCTTCAAAATTAGCATTTCCCTTATTATTATGGAACTTATAAAAGGAATATATTGTTAGTAGTTTAGGTCTTATGATGAGTGAGTTTTCTTAATTCTCTCACGACGACTACTATAAGCAAAATCAAATAAAAGTCACTATTTTTAATAATATAATTCTTAAAATACTTTTAATGTTTGAAAAGGCTTTTCTTCCATAAACATAATTAAGAGTAATTTGGATTAATATTTCTAGTTAGTGTAAAGTTTGTATTTTTGTTAAGGCTTAAATAAAAATAAAAAATATTTTTAATATATACTTCTAGAATGTTAATAATACACTTTTTAATCCATTTTTATTATCAAATAAAATTATTAAAAATTATGTAATTATGAATGAGTCTAAGCGAGTAAGTAAACTTAAAATTTTTTAAATTTTAATAGTAAATATGTCCAAGAGAGTATATAAGATAATACACTACTACAATTTTTTATACTCTTCGACAATCACATATGAAAAGAGTGATATTATTTCTTTTTTTTTTCTCAATAGGTTTACTTGATACTTCAAGAAACACTTAGATTGTACCCTAATCCTGGGGCATTGTCAAGACAAACAAGTAGAAGAGTTAAATTAAGGAACATTGATATTCCTGCTGGTACACAACTCTATTTGGCTGTCACTTCAGCTAATCATGATGCTGAGTTTTGGGGAGAAGATGCTCATGAATTCAATCCTATGAGATTTGTAGAGCCTAGGAAGCATTTATCTCCATATTTTCCTTTTGGGTTAGGCCCTAACTATTGTGTGGGCCAAAATTTAGCTTTGTTTGAGATGAAAATTGTACTTGCCATGATGTTGCAGAGGTATTCTTTTACTGTATCACCGTCGTATGCTCATGCCCCACTGTTTTTGATGAATACGACACCTCAACATGGCATGCAAATTGTCTTTAGGAAGTTATGAAAATGGTTATGTTGTGTAATCACCAACCAAGTATTTCTCAAGGTAATAAACCATTGTTTGGCCTTTTTTTTAAAGAGGTAGACAATATCTGTAAGCTGGGGTAGACAATATTTGATATCGTTTATGTTGTCTTTTTTCTCTTCTAGCTTCTTATACGCTTGGTTCCACTGTCATTTTCACCTTTGTTTGTTATATCTTGTTGTTATATATAGTCCTCTTATGTTTGCTTCGAATTGAGAGTGAAATAATACTAGCTTTTCATGCTCTATTTTTCTTTTGTACACTGTTCATCTTCTTCCTCATCATTATGTTTCTGGAACCATTCCAGAATCTTACATCCCTTGGTGGGGAAAGAATCACAAATATTACATATTACATAATATAGTTCTATCTTGGATCATTCACTTTGTCTCTGTGACCATAAGACAAAGTATTATCTGAATGGACTCTATTTAGAAAGACCTTAACACAAGATATTCTCACAAAATGAACCACACGACCATTGGTATAAACAAAAGAGTGGACACGATACTAACAATTTCTATTCACTGGCAATAAACATCAGTGAAAGTAATTCTAGTAAAACTTCATAAGTAACAAATAGACATGAAATCAAAACAATGTTCAATTTGCTTAAGAATAAATGCAGCAAGTATGAAAGATCATGCAGAACACAAAATTGAAAACACACGTGATGAATAACCTCACTAGTGAGTCAATTTTCGTTTCATGAGAAAGAGGTAAAGGTACTAAAAATCTTTGGAGTTTTGACATAGGTGCCATTGAGCATGTCACTTACACCACACTGCAATTTATTAGTTTCTGCAAAATTGAACTTGTTTGTGTTCAATTATCAAATGACTCACATGTTATTGCTAATTAGACAATTAAACCCTAAATCATAAACATGATACGATCCTTAAATTGCAAACTAATCTTTTCACATGAGTTTTTTTCATAATCAAGATATCATTTCATGTCTATTGTTAATTATATTGACTCTAAAAGAAATGGTTTTAGTTCTCATAACAACAACATGGATCATTGGCACCATAGACTCGAGCATCATTTAGATAATGTCTTACAATATAGCAACATGTTTCCTTATATATACTTTTATAAAGATGAAGCTTGTAAATCTTGCCAGCTATCTAAACAGCACAAATTTCTTTTCATTCAAAATAATGCTATTTCAATTCACATTCATGATTTGATTCACATAGATATATGAAGTCTCATTGCTACTCCTTCTATATATGAACATGACTTTTTGCTTACATAATTGATAATTATAATATATATACTTGGATCTCTTTGACGAAAAATAAGATTGAAACTACACCTTCTTTATTGAAATTTATTTCCCTTATGCAAAATTAATTCAACACTAAAACCAAAATTGTTAGATCCAATAATGATAAAAAATTTACTTTGAGTAGTTTGTATAATAAAATGAAAATGATAAATTAAATTAATTGTCTTGAAACCTTCCAACAACATGTCATTGTAGAGAAGAAACAACAATACATCTTTAATGTTATTTCAAATTCATCTTTAATGTTATCCGTAATCTTTTATTTTAATCAAATTTATCTATCAATTTCTGGTTTTTACTTTATCACATTTGTGTATTGTATAAGTAGAATTTTTTTAACCGTTATAAAAACTTTCTATGAGTCAGTACATAGATAATTACCCGAACTTAAAAATCAATTTTTTTTTTTAATCCCTCTACTTTATTTCTATTATGAAAAAAAAAAGATAGATTTAAACCTGATCCTATAAGAAGATACACTTTCATAAGATATGTTTTCATAAGAGATAAAAGTAGAACTAAGGCATACATTATTCTTAATATTAAAATCAGAAAAATATTTACAGACAAATTGTAATATAAAAACATTTTTCCTTATAAAAGAAAACAAAGTAATTGACGCAGAATTTTTTTTAATTCTTTTAGAACCATCTATCAGACATATTGTTACTGAAAACACACAAACAAGTTAAGCAAATGTTGGACAATCTTATCTGAGAAGATCTATAAGAAACAAAAGAACTCTAGCTTTTCTATAAAATCTACAAGAGTTTTTTTTCTTTCTTTATTTAAGGGGTTGTTTTTGGCAATACTGCTGACCCACCAAGTATTTATGCTGGTGCAAAGCTGCTCCCTCCATGCATTTATTCTGGTGCAAAATATTTTTTCCACCATGGATTAACATATCAGATATTTCATATAGTAGTAATAACATCCATCTTCATCTTAAAATAGGGTTTACTTTAAACTTACATTTTAAATTATAGAGTAAATATTTTTATTACAAACTTGGACTGAAACGTCACTGGTTACATCATGGTCACGAGATTCCATTAATCTATATAACCTTTCATATGTGATTTGTACCTTCACTCTTACTTTTATTATTAAATTATTGAAATCAGACTAATAATTACTTCGTTTCACGAGAGCTCAAGATTTCAGATATGGGACTAATCATGGCAATGCATGATACCTCACTAGCCAATTGCAACATCGTTACATGTTCTTGTAAGAGTTCACCACAAATCCTCGTGTTCTAACACTTTAATTTACAAATAAGTATTCAAGTTTAAGAAGTTTATTTCGTGAAAAAAAAACATATATAAATTGTGGAAATCAAGACATAGACACAAACACGGTTCTCTGTAACTTGCTTTATATATAGAGAAGACCACCTTAAGAAACCTTAAATCAATCCTCGTAACTGATCTAGCTTGCAACCACAATCATGGATCATCTTCTACTCTTGGTGATCCTTGTTCTGCTTCTTCTAGTGTTTGCAGCAAGAGTTGCATATTCTATCATTTGGATTCCCTGGATCATTGCACGTCACTTTCGGGTGCAAGGCATAACGGGTCCTTCCTACCGTCTGATCAAAGGGAACACGGATGAGATCCACGGCATGTACGCGGAAGTTCAATCCAAGCCAATGGCGTTGTGCCACGACATCTTGCAGCGCGTGTGTCCATTTTATCACAAGTGGTCACGCATGTATGGGAAAACTGTTCTGTATTGGCACGGGTCAAAACCCAAACTGGTACTATCCGACCCGGATATGATCAAAGAGATTCTTTTGAAAACGGGTGAATGGTTTGAGAGAATAGATCCAAACCCGTCGGTGAAACAGTTTTTTGGAGAAGGGATTTTGGTGTTGAAAGGAGAGAGATGGGCTATGCATAGAGCAATAGCTAATCAAGCTTTTAAAATAGAACGTGTTAAGGTAATCTTCTCAATTATTGCATCATTAGTTTAGCTTAATTACACTTTTATCATCATAACATAATTTTGTGCAATGAATTTTTTTAACAACGAGTTTTAGCTATTTTATGGCACAATGACCATTTATAGTGTGCAACAAAGCTAACATTTTCATAACTAAAATGTATCTGTATCAGTTATTGGTTCCTCAAATCACAGATAGTACAAGGACAATGTTTTACAAGTGGGAAGATGAGAACAAAGACATTGATGAATTTGAGATTGAAGTGAGTAAAGATCTTCATGACCTTACATCTGATATTATATCCAAAGTAGCTTTTGGAAGTAATTATGAAGAAGGAAAAGAGATTTTTGAGTTACTAGAACAACATTATCATTTGGTTTCTCTAGCCATCAGAAGTGTTTATATTCCTGGATTCAGGTACATATATAAAAATCACAATTATATATAATTATGTTCATTAATATTGTATATCTAAAATTATAATAATTTATTCATATAGATTTCTACCAACTAAGAAGAATAGACAAAGAAAGAGACTAGAGAAGAAAACATATGAATTAATTAAAGCACAGATTGAGGAGAGTCACAAAGCTGAACATGGTTCAGAAAACTTGCTTTCTTTGTTGATGTCTTCTCACAAATTTATCAACAATGAGACACAAAGGTTAAGTTTGGATGAAATAGTGGATGATTGTAAGAACTTTTACATGGCTGGAAAGGAAACAAGTGCCACTTCATTAAGTTGGACACTTTTCCTTTTAGGGTTGAATCAAAAATGGCAAAGCAAGGCACGTGAGGAGGTGCTTAGGGTTCTTGGACCTAATACTCTCCCAACTTCAGAAACATTAAGTGAACTTAAACTTGTAAGTCTATACCTATTTACTTTGTGCACTTTTTATTATCAATTAAAATTCATTTTAAGTAATTTAATTACGAATAAGATTAATTGAATAAGTGAACTTAAAATTTTGTAAATTTTTACAATAAATATGTTTAAAAGAGTGTATCAGATGATGCACTACTACAATTTCTTGCACTCTTTGATAATCACTTATGAAAATAGTGATATTGGTTCATTTTTTTTCTCTCAATAGGTTAACTTGATACTTCAAGAAACACTTAGATTGTATCCTAATCCTGGGGCATTGGTGAGACAAACAAGTAGAAGAGTTAAATTGGGAAACATTGATATTCCTGCTGGTACACAACTTTATTTGTCTATCACCTCAGTTCATCATGATGCTGAGTTTTGGGGAGAAGATGCTCTTGAATTCAATCCTATGAGATTTGCAGAGCCTAGAAAGCATTTGGCTCCATATTTTCCTTTTGGATTAGGCCCTAACTTTTGTGTGGGCCAAAATTTGGCTTTGTTTGAGATGAAAATTGTACTTGCCATGGTGTTGCAGAGGTATTTTTTTACTGTATCACCATCATATCTTCATGGTCCAATGCTCTTGATGACTATGACACCTCAATATGGCATGCAAATTGTGTTTAGGAAATTGTGAAAATGGTTATTATTGTTTAATGACCAGCCATGTATTTCTCAAGGTGCTAATTTCACCGTTAGTATTAAGGTTGATTCTTCCTTTCATATTTTGGTATCATGTTGAGAAATTAATTATGAATTCAAAATTTTTATTTAGATATACTCGCAGGTTTAGACTAATTTCAAATCAAAATTATTTGATACCATGATTAAAAATACATTGTAATATCCCAAATTTAGTAAAATATGATTTTAATCCTTAAAGATTATATTTGAAACATTAAAAATAGTTTAAAAATTTATTTTTATCCTGTAATTAAGGAATGAGAAATAAACATGTTCGTAGACTTATTTCAATTTTAACAGTATCATTTCATTGATTAAGTACTAGTATGAATGTAGTTAATCTCAATTTTTTAAAATGAATATGAGATAAGGATGAGTGTACATATTTGTCATGTCCTTATCCTCATATATATTCTAGTACGGGTCATCATTTTTGTATCCATCTCAAATTAACAAAACACATATAATTTATTAGATAACTTAAAAATCTTACCTTGATTTTTCTTTATTCCTTAATTTTATAACTTATTTTTAGAATACATATTTGATTCATTTTTACATTTGTTATTTGATATTCTACTTTGATATGGATATAATTATTTTTATATTAAACATTAAAAAAACTATATCTTATTGACATTGAATATTTGATAATGTTATATTATTATTTTCTTCAATATGATTTTAATTTGTTGTAAAAAAATCTTTAATTAATATTTAAAACAATAAAAGAGGAGTTATGAGTATATATAAATATTCACTTTAGAAATGAAAATGAGATAATGAAACTCTCACTCGCACCATATCGTTCCTACTTTAAATGTAGTATTTAGAAATTAAAAAAATATTTTTGTCAAATTTCAAACAATTAACTTTATAAGATAATACTTTACAATTTTAAAATTACACAATTTTTTTGTTTGTGGTATTTACAACAATCAACCTTATAAAGTAATACATTATAATTTCTTTAAACAATTATAATAAATTATGATCTAAAAGATGCTAATATAATATTAACTAAATAATTAAGTAGTGTATTTTCACAAAAGCCTTTAAGAATGATTAGTGTTACATATGGAAGAAATATCATTATTATCATCCAAGACATTTTTTTTTTAATTGTTATAATATAAATATTAAACGTTCCATTCATTATTAATTACATATATTACTAACATTACATTTTCAGTTACATATATTAATAACATTACATTTTCATGTTTTTTAATATATATATATATATATATATATATATATATATATATATATATTTTTTTTTTT